>C687J35021_10002347_pt1 | contig 13519 bp, 16 predicted proteins | sample RifCSPhighO2_12_FD_35021 | JGI IMG/M metagenome (IMG submission 35021)
AAAAGCTGCCGGCAACACCGGGGCAATGGTAATTGGCTATGAGCTAAACGCTTTTTTATGGCTCGTTTCGTATTTTCGTCTGCTGGGCACGCCAACTGCAAAGGTATACCTGCGCAATTTCTGGAAACGCCCATTAGATAAAGCTGACTGCGTTATGGCGTTTCTAGTCCCTAGAACTATGCCTAGGCTAGCGCATAAACTCGGTAAAGAGATGCAGCCCGGCAGCCGGTTTATAAGCTATGTCTTTGCCTTGCCAGGCAAAGACCCTGCGCAGAAACACAGAAGTTGGTACATTTACGATTTTTAAACACGCTATTTCTGCGTTCAGAGTTGCGAGCCCACATACTGAAGAACTAGCGTGCTAAGCCCAATCTCTAGTCCTACTCCAAGCGCTCCAATCAACAGTCCCACCAGGTAAAGTGCGGCGTCCTCTAGTATTAGGGCCAGCGAGATTATAACCACCCCAAGCGCTGGCAGAGTGTCTAGCCCAGAAAACGGCGGAGCCAAAAAAGCAGCCAGCGACAAACAAAAAATAACTACCCCTGTAATACGCAGAAAAAGCGGATGTGCCAGCAGTTCAGATAGCCTGGGTTTGGCATAACGCTCAAACCAGCGCACACGTCGCAATATGTATGGCACTACCTTTGATTCGCTGCCGCCGGCAATTTTTAACTTGCTCCACCTGCGTGGCATCCACAGCGTTTTTCGCCCAATTATTAGCTCTAGGGCCAGAACCATAGCTATAACTTCAAACACGTGCGTGATGCCGCCTGTAGGTATGGGCAAAGCCGGCACCGCCAAAAGGATCAAAAATAAAACAGCAAAGCTTTTTTCTTCAAACACCTGGCTGAGCCGTTCAAGTGTTTTGGGCTCGTGGCTCTTTAACCAGATTCTCAGTTCCTCGCTAAAGGGCTTTTGTTGTCTCTCGGACATAAAACAATATTAGCCCAAGAGACGGCTAACGCCTAATCTTGTCTTGCGGGTTGTCGTTTTACATAAACATGTAAAGCAGCACGCCGAGCACAACTACCACAGCTGCACCAATTGCCACCATTTGCCACATGGGCATTTTGCCAGCGGGCTTGGCGGGCTGGCTGCCGGCAGCAGGCACCTGCATGCCCGGGTCAGTGGGCTGGCTTGGAGCAGGCTGCTCCGCAGGTGGGGTCTGAGTTGGTGGGGTTTGTGTTTGTGGGTCCATGGACACTCCTTTGTTTAACTAAATTGCATTATAACCCAAACGCTTATGTTTTTGTATTATGTCATGGGTTCAAGTAACACTACTAATGCCAGACTGCCTGCTTAGCCTAGTGTTCTATCCAGATAAAAAATGGATTCTTTGCCTCTCCTTCAATGAGCGCCTCATCTTCGCACGTGATAATCCCGGTTGTGTACCAGTCTGCTGAGCGGTCGTGCCTGGCGCTGAAAAGAATCGAAGTAGCGTGAACAGGTATAACAATTGGTTCTGCGGGATACATCACATCGTCACAATAACGAACATAGGAAGGGTCTAGTTCGACTTCCACTATTTCTACATGGTTTCGAATCACTACGGGGCCTTTAGGCCACGCAGTATCGTCATCGCCTAAGGCATCTGGTGTGATCAGATCGATTGATCCGACATTGATTCGAGCCAAATTACTTTCCCTCATAGAGCAACGCACAGCAGCAGCAATTTCTACTTTTCGCCTCAGAAAATCAGGATTTGTTGGGTCGGCATCGATTCCAACACCACGCCCGGGTCGAATAAACTCAACATCTATCATCTGAATATCTTATGACGCGAGAAAGAAATGTAAAGTGTTTATGCTTGGCTCTTAGTAGCGATGGAAGTTAGAACATCTTTGCTAATGCTTGCAGTGCAGTCGCTGCAGACTCATAATTCAATACAATGAACAGGCTACAAGAGGTATTAGAACGACCAGAACCCACCATAGCAGTTCCCATTACCCAATCAATTGGAAAGACTACACTTCAATCAATCGCATCAATCGCCGATGTTGCAGAATTTCGTGCAGATCTATTTCCATATAGTGACCTCCCCTATCTTGAAGATCAAATTAGATCCATTGGGGTTATGCCCACTTTGCTAACAATTCGTTATCAAGGAGAGGGTGGCCAGTGGTCTGGCTCAGAAGAGGATAGACTGGCAGTGTACCAACACCTTATGCCCTTGGTTGATGGTGTAGATATTGAGCTAGCCGCAGACATTTTGCCGGATGTCGTAGATGCCGCAAACGACAATCAGAAAATAGTGGTAGTATCCAGCCACAATTTTAACGAAACGCCAAGTGCAGAAGAACTCGAACATATCCAGCAGGAATCAAGGAGTGTTAGTGACTATACAAAAATTGCAGCCATGGCTGATACTCTAGACGAATATCAGAGACTGGCTGATTTTACGCTCAATACAACTACAAGCAAGCTTATAATAGTTGCCATGGGTGACTTTGGCCCGTCATCCCGTATATTTTTTCCTGGTCTTGGTTCACACCTAACGTATGCATATGCGGGCGATCAAGCCGTAGCGCCAGGCCAGTTAAACTACCTGGAAACCCACGAACTTCTAAAGAAATTCTACCCCAACTATCGCAAACTGTTTGAGTGAGAACACAGATGCTTGGCCCGCTAGTGGACGTACTTCGCAGCCTTTTTCAGATTAAGAAATTAGAGAGTTGAGTTCTTTGGCTGTAACAGCAACTTGGCGTATACCAGTGAAAGGATTTTGGTAGTTTTTTGGGTCGCGGGTATGATCTTCATTTTGGGCTACTGCAAATTCATCCGTCAAAACATAAGCCTGCGGGTTGGTGGCGTCAAGGTCATAAGCTATACCAGCCTCGCGTGCAGCCCGTACAAATTGGGCAGCCATCTGAATACCCGCATTGGCTACACGGGCGAACCCAACGTTCCCTCTAAATACATTGCTGTGTTCGGCAGCAAACCGTTTGGCAATTTCATCGCCCTTTGGGGTATCGTACCCTTCTATAACCACAGCGTGCCCAGAAGCTAGAAGCACAGGCATAACAAACACTCCCGCGTATTCTGTTTCCGTAGGATATCTATCTTCTTCTGCAAAGAATTGTTCTACGTTTGCGTTTGTTTTTTCGGTCGGAGTATCCATGACACGATTGCCAACTGCAATATAAACATTTTCCCTGCTCGGGCTATCTGCTACCAACTTAGCGGTTCTATCTTGCCAATTCGCTACGGCGCCAGTTATGACTGTGGCTGCGTTGTCTGGTGTAGGAATTTCTGGAGTCCAAAGGCTCCTGTTTAGCGCCAGCTGCACGCCTGAACGGCCCAACCACTCTGCTGCAATTGCTAATCCATCTTGGTCGGTCCCCAGAATTTCTCGAACATGGGGAATATTCTCTTGCAAGACCTTACTGCGGCCAATTGCGCCCACTAGGTTACCCAGTGCTTCGTCACTTGGCTGATCGCCAAGTTCGACATCAAAAACACGGGCCATTTCTGGAACTAGACCGTTGGCCAGCTCGTATACGCTATCTCCTAATCTATAAGTCGCAAAATCTGACATAACAATATTATACCATAATACTCAAGAGTAATACGGGTTTGCATTTAGCCCCGTTTACTCTAGAGTGCTCATAGAGTACAATTTTATGGTATTCCGGGGTAGCTCAATGGTAGAGCAAGAAGCTGTTAACTTCGAGGTTGCTGGTTCGAGTCCAGTCCCCGGAGCCAAGCTAGAATAGATGAAGTCAGAACTGTTAATTCAGTTCTGACTTTTTGTATACCCGTACTAGATTTGAAGCCTTAATTAAAAGCTAGCTGAACCTGTTATTTGGTATGCTTTAGATATGAAAATAATTGCAAAGTCGCTAATTTACGACGATGAAAATAATTTACTAGTCTTGGTCCGAAACAACACACACCCTAAATATGCCAACGAAGACGATCTCCCAGGTGGCGAACTTGAGGGCAACGAATCCGAAATCCAGTCAGTTGTTAGGGAAATTTCTGAAGAAACAGGCTTTATGCTAGATGCTGAAGAAGTTCATAAAGTGTACAAGAAATCAATTGACCCAGACACATGCCACGTTCTTTTTGCCGGTAAGGTTAATGGTAATAAGCCTAAAGTCAAATTAAGCTGGGAGCACAGTTCGTATAGCTGGCTTAGCATAGATCAAAATCATAAACTAAGGTCTCAAGATGACTTTATCTCGACGACAAACGAATGGCTCACATTAAATAATACTTCTTCTTAAATCTGACTTTATCGAAGTTATAACTTCCTCTATGGCTCAGGAGTGGTTTGTGCAAGCAAAAGCACAGCGAGAGCTGGGCGTAGTTGCTGGTGCGTTCATGACGAGCACGCACAAAAGCTTGCTTTGAGCACGTGAGGAAATGTGCCGAAGGCAGCCCCAGTCCTCGGAGCCAGAAAAAAGAGTGCGCAAGTAGTCAGTTAGATGCTTTTTAGGTTTTCTGGCGATGGATGCAGTCAGCCCAAAAGGAAACGGTTCAACTCTAAGTTGCAGAGTATGTTTACTAGGATACCCACAGTTTGATACATTGACTAATTTGACAAATCGTGATATTATACTCTTATTAAACAAGGTCGTTAGTTATTATGGAATTTCAAAAAAGCATAAAACATTTGACCGCAGCTACTCTGCTTGCTGCAGGTAGCCTAGCCATTTGTGCTCCGACTAGTGCCGAAGCAAACGCAAGCCAAGGCATTGAAGCCGGTGTAGACCCGGAGGGGCCAGACCATGTTGACTGCGTGATGACTAATCCTGACGGCAGTGTAGTTGACTGCTCTACAGAATTACCGGTGGGCGATTCTACGCCGCAGGAAGCCACAAACGAACCAATGCCAGCCACCCCCATGCCGGCTGCAGCTAGATACACTGGTTAGCCAGAGCTGAATCCACCGACCATATTTAGTTGACAGTAAGCTTATGCTTATGTTATTAGATATGTAGCATTAATAATTATATAAAACCTAAATTATACAAAAAGAAAGAAAAAAACATGGCCTCAACTAAATCCGAAAAAACAGAGCGCCCAGCCAAGCGCATAATGTTCATTCCTTCTGGCCGTCTTAGTGTAAAAAACGCAATCTTGTTTATTTTGCTCTTTGCAATTGTAGGCGGAATATATATCTGGAGGTTATCAGCTTCTACTATAGTTCCCAGGGGGGCTGACGAGATTGTTTTGCAGTATGAACTGCCACACCAGCAGGTGTATTCGGTTGATGAAGGCGTCGCCTACCACCCGCCCGCCGCGCTGCTTTATGGCAATGGTGCCCTCTTTTGCGAAAACGATGACATTCAAACGCCATTCAAGCTTGCTACAACTCACCTGAGCCACTCGACAGTCGATAAAATTGTTAACCAGATACTTGATGCCAAGTTCACAAGTTTAAACGAAAATTATAGCCAAAGTGGAAACTTAGTGGCACAACTGGCTACTACAATTGACCTCAATCTATCTAGCGGAGTAAAGAGCGTAGCGCACTATGACGGTAATAAGCCAGAAGCTTTTCAGGTAGCCGAAGAAATAATTACAAACTTATGCCAGGAAGCAAAAACAGCATATTTGCCAGAGCAAGTAGACGTAGTTGTGTCTAAGGCGGGTGATCTAGCGCAAAGCAACAATTCTAAAGTCTGGGATAAAACCGAAGTTCCGCTGCCAGTCAGCGAAGAGGCAGAAATACCGGCAGTTTCAGATTCAACCCCTCAAGTAAATGCCAAAAGTCCAAACATGCCCATAAAACCCCACACATTTGGAGGCAAAGAAAAAGACATTGTAATAAAACAAATAGGAAGCAAGTCGCACGGCCAATTTACTCAAGATGGAACTAACTACGCGGTGTCTGTATATCCTAAATTACCATCGCATAAATTACCCGGCCAAAAAGATAAACTCCAGCCTGTTGGCGGCAAGGGTAAGGTAGAAGCAGCCACAAAACAAAACGTACGTTATGTTTGGTTCTACGCCGCAGATCAATCACCCTCTGGCTTTCTCTGGTGCGATCTAGCTTGCAATGCCAGAAACGTTGGAGCGCACGCAAATTATTGGTACTTAACACAGGTAAAAAAAGCACCAACATTGCAACCCGCAGAGGTTATACGGGGTTCGCAAACCGTTGCATGGTACCGTACTTGCCATAACCCCGCAGGGTGCGGAGGAAGCATAGACTACGCAGTATGGGACAACCTGTACAACGGACGAGACGGGTCACCAAAACTGTACCAAGCTGGAAAGTCAAACAATGTTTTAGTGCAGTTCACAGGTGGTTACCCCAGCAACGCGTGTACTGGCCTGGGAGGCGGGCCTTCTGGCACAAGCGGTAGCTATAGCGCTATTGCTCAAAACGGTGGGGGATTTTCAGTCATCATGAATGCAAATGGTTACGGATGTGGCGGCGGGCTCATTTACCAGGTAGCCGCACACGAGCAAGGCCACACTATGGGGCTAGGTCATACATCAAGCCCAGACCTAATGGGGCATGTTTACTGTGCAAGTTTGACCTGCAGTCTTAATTTCTATCAATTCCTCCAGCTGTATTACTGGAGCCCCTACTTTAACTAGCACTACTTAAAGCCTGCCAAAGATACTATTATTTAGTTTTTTCTAGTGCCCAGCGCACTGACTGGCTTAAGGGTTTGTCTGCACGATGTATGCAGCCAATCCAGCAACAAGGACGTCTCTTGCCATCTTTTAGCTCCGAAACCACCCTCTTTACATGCTCGTCTCTAGTTTTTTGCTGCTTAACTGTTATAGTCCAGCAAATCCATTCATTGCGCGCCAGAGGCGTAATATCGTCCCATGCTGCTAACGCTCTACTGTCAGAAACGAGAGCGTTCTTTAGATCGGTTGGCAGCTTGTGCGCTACTCCGCCGGCAAGTTTGTTACCTGACATAAGTTTATAATACTGCAGCCCCTGGCGCTGGGCTAGCTGTGGGGAGAGTTTTAGGCAAGTCTCTTGGTTTGTTTGCGTCCGAGCTATGTTTTGGGTTTTCTTGCCATAGCTTTTCCAGACAGTCCATAAAAGCAGATATGGTCCAAGCCTGGCAAGGTTCGGGGTGGTTGTTTAAAGCACTGTCGTCTATCTTTGAACTGTCTGGGTTTAGGGTAGCAAGCGCGTTCTTTGGGTCATACCAAACTGCCCCGTTTTCACCGACATAAAAATATTCATAAAACTCGCCAGCAGCTGCAACAGTTTTTAGCAGGCGGTTTTCCAGTTCTTCGGCCTGCTGTGTAAACCCGTGCCTCCTAAGCCCTTTGGCGATGTCGTGTGTTTCTTTGGGCCAGACGGTGTAGCTGCCATGATAATCGGTAAATCCTGGTACGGCGTGGTGACGCCAAGCGCGCGAACGGACACCAGCAGTGGTTAGAAAATCTGGTCCCATAATGGTTTTTACAATGCTATTTACAAATGTAGTGGCAACTTTTGGTGGCATGTCTAGCAGAGCGTTGCTGTCTAGCAGCAGCGCCGGGTTAGAAGAAAGCGTGTTTACTATCCTGGTTTTGCCAGTGCTATCCCGGTCTATAGCTTGGCCAAAGTAACCAGAATCTGCCATCCAAAACCGTGGCACAATTTGGTTTAGGATGTTTTCTGCCAAAGTTTGGCAGTGTCTTCTAAGGGTGGCTTGTGGCATTAGTTTTGAGCCCACNAGTAGCGCGTCATAGGCGTACCCCTGCAGCTCTATACCGGCTAGGCCGCCCTCAAAGTTAGGCAGCGAACCATCTGCAAACAAACAGCCAGTTTCTGAGTCTTTCCAAGATTGGTTAGCTGCTTTGTTTGGATCTGTGCGCTTATACTCTAGCAGGCCCCAGGCCGAGCCCTGGACTTTATTTGCAACCCACTTCACCGCCTGGGTTAGGCTGTACTCTATATTGTGCAGTTTGCCGTCGCGGCCCAGATAAGTTTGCTTTAAGATAGCTTGCCCGTATTTATCCACGTACTGGCCAACCAAACGTACAAACAAGGGTGTGGCATCGTAGCTGCCGTAGTAGATCATGACATCACCGGGGTAGCCGCCATATTTCTGCTGGAGGTTGCGCAGCACAGTCTCTGCCGGTTCTAGCACGCGTTTGCCACCAAAAAACGCATAGCGGTATTCATGATGGATTTTGCCGGGTTCTTCCTCTGACTTTGGGTTTACTCTAGCACCTTGCAACCGGGAAAGTTCGTGGATTATGTCATATGCCAGTTGTTGATGGGTGGCTAGTAGATCGCTGGCAACCTTTATAGAATCACGGCCAAAGATAGCGTACTGAAAATTTGGCCCGCCACTGCCGTAAACGCCCTCGACCTCGCTGGTTCTGACTAGGTCTATAAAGTCTGGCACCATAGCCTCACCGCGGTCTAGCAGGTGCTCTAGTAGCGCCCGTTTTTCGTCTTTTGTCTTTTTGTTCCAGGCTTTTGGGTCAAACATACTGCCCTTATCATAAGCGTTTTATTAATTTTTTGTAGACCTGTTCGTAACCTTTGGCCATTTTTTCTGCAGTAAAGTTGGCTGACACGTGGTCACGGCAGGCCCTGCGGCTAATTTTACCCACATCTTCTACCCTTTTTATCATTTGTTTCGTGTCGCGGCACAGGTATCCCACCTTTCCATCTATGATTATTTCTGAGGTTGACCCACGCTTGATCGTTATAACAGGTACGCCGCAGGCCAGAGCCTCTATATTTACCATGCCAAAAGGTTCATCCCACTGTATGGGCGCAATCAGCGCGTAAGCACTTTTTAGGAGTGCTATTTTGTGTTTTTCTGCTGGCTCACGTACAAACACTATTTGTTTACCGTCTATCAAAGGTTCAACGGTTTTTTTAAAATAACCCTCTTCTGCTGGGTCTATCTTGGCAGCCATTATAAGTTTACGGCCGGCCGCTTTGGCTATTTTTATAGCCTGAGCTGGTCCTTTTTGGGGGTGAATTCGGCCTAAAAACATCAGGTAATCTTTTGGTTTAGCGCCAAAGCTAAACCCAGACGGGTCTATGCCGTTATAGACCGTACCCACATAATTCAAATTTTTGGCATGTAGACGCTGTGAATTGCTAATACTAACTATTGGCTGGCTCTTATAGAGGGCATGCATATAGTTAGTAATGGGTTCTGCCATGCTGCCGTGCACCGTTGTAACCATGGGGTGCTTTATTAGTTCAGAAAAAAGCAAAGCCTCCCAACCGAAATGATTGTGCACAATGTCGTATTCTTCCTGGCGAATTAAGCTAGCAGCTTTTATTAGTCCGCGTAGGTTGGCTGTCTGACGAGTTCTGGCATTGTGCGCTTGGGGAGAAGTTCTAACCGGCTTTGTTATACAAGGCACTAGCTTGGCGCTTGTTTTAGACCCACCACTAGCAAACAAAGTCACGTCATGCCCCAGTTGCACTAGACCCTCAGCTAAATAATAAACAACACGCTCGGTGCCACCGTATTTGATTGGTGGTACCGGCTCCTCAAAGGGAGCTAGTAGCGCAATTTTCACCCTTTTACTCCTTGGTGGCGGCTAGGACAGATGTTTATGAACAGACCCTATTTGCCTGTCTGCATCCCGTTTCTTTAGGGTTTGGCGCTTGTCGTAGCGTTTTTTGCCCCGCCCTACTGCCAACCTAATCTTAACATACCTACCGCCTGTCAACAGTTCTAGCGGCACAATAGTGTTGCCTTGTTTCTTTGCCTCTATTAGCTGGTTTATCTCGCGGCGTTTGGCTAGCAGTTTGCGAGTTCGGGTTTGTTCTGACTCGCTTATAGGTACGCCGCTAAATCCTGAAATGGTAGCGTTGACCAGCCACAACTCTTCATCTTTGACAGTAATGTAGGCACCCTGCAACTGTCCGTGGCCCATGCGCAGTGCCTTGGTTTCGCGGCCATTTAGAGCAATGCCCGCCACAAAGCTATCACCCAGCTCGTAGTCAAACTTGGCCCGCCGGTTGGTTATAGATTTTTTTGGCAAACTCTTCTTCTTGGCCATAATGTTTAATTTTACGCTACTTGGCTGAATTTGCTTTAGAGATCTCTTCTTTGGCAACGTTCCAAACTTCTGGGTTGCCGCGCAATACTTTCATTTGGTACCACCACTCCGCGCCCCACATGTCTATGGTTTTCATGCCCGTGGCACGGCCGTATTCAAACCTGTTACGCAGGCGCTCTGGGTTGAGCGATTTATACAGTTCGTCTACTGGAGCGTCTTTTATGTTAAATCCGGGCGGTGTCCATGGTTCGGCTTGGAGCTCGTGGATTATCATATCCTTGCCCTGCAACAGCTTGCTGGCACCGGCATAAAACGCGTAGTACCAGGCTGGGAACGGATATTCTAAGTAGCGTTTAGTAAAAACGTGGTCCCAAATGCGTTTATATACAGACACGCCGTAACTGTCTGGAGTTGGCAGTTGAATGGGTACACCAACCCAGTTGTTACTGCGGCTAACAATTACTGGGTGCTCAGAATCAAGAGATTTTACAAAATTGTATTCGTCTATGAGCCGGTCGCGGCTAAAGTCTGGGCAAATGCCAAAAACGGTCAGGAAAAACTCGTTTTCTAACTGATAGCTATCTAGCGCAGGGCTGGTTTTGTAGCGTTCTACAGTTTGCTTCATAACGTTTTTTAGTTGCGGGTACCATATTTCTTTTGGGTCGTCCTTTAGCCATTGTGGCATATGGCATTCCGGCCAGCGGGGTTGCCGCAAACCAATAGCCAGACTTACATCTACGCCGCGCTCTTCGGCCATCTTAAACTGCCAATCTAGCTCGCTAAAGTCGTACTGGCCAGGAGACTTTTCTATATCATTCCAGTAGCTGACCAAGCGAACCCTTTTAAGGCCCAAATCGTCCAGTATTGCTGTAAAAGTTTCTTTGGGATCTACGCCCAGATAACGTGCATAGTTTGGTACAAACGTTGCACCTACGTGCAGCGGTTTGTCTCTGTTAGACCATATGTACCACTGAGCAATTGAGTACATTGTGGTTACTCCAAGCAATACCAAAACACTTATGGTGACCCAGATTCTGCGCCACCAGCCTTTGCCCCACCACTGCTGTTTAAAAAATGAAACAGTAGATATAAGCCATTTTGGTCTCACGAACTTTTTCTTATTTCGGTATTTGTTGGACATTTTGTTACTATCTAAAAAACAGCAATGAATAAATCATTACCATTAACGGTATCAATAGTTATACCAGCTTACAACGAAGAACACCAGATAGCCCAGTGTTTAGACAGCATTGCAAAGCAGTCGGTAAAGCCGCTGGAAGTTATTGTGGTAGACAATAACTCAACCGACAGCACCGCGGCAATCGCCAAAGAGTATTCGTTTGTAAAAGTAATAAAAGAAAAGCGCCAAGGTATTGTATTTGCCCGCAACGCAGGCTTCAACGAGGCTCGTGGCGACATTATAGGCAGAATAGATGCCGACAGCATATTGCCGACCGATTGGGTAGAGCAAATCATAGGTTTTTATAATGATCCAGCGCACAAACAAAGCGTCTTTACGGCCGATGCGTATTTTTACAACTTACACACCAGCTTTATAACCAGCCGCATTTATAACGTGGTAGTCCATAGGGTAAACCACGTGGTAGTAGGTTATCACTTGCCCTGGGGCTCTAACACTGCCCTTCCGCGCAGGGTGTGGGAAAAAGTCCGGGCAGATGTTTGTCTTCGCACCGACATACACGAAGACCTGGATCTGGGCATACACCTAAAGCATGCTGGTTATACCACGTATTATAGGCATGGTATGCGCGTAGGCGTAGAAGCTCGGCGGATTATGTCCAATCATAACCAGCTATGGGAATACCTAAGCTGGTGGCCGCAAACTATTAAAGCCCATCACAAAAAAAGATGGATATTAATCTGGCCGTTTGTGCTGATGGTGTGGCTGGGTAGTTATCTGATTTTGGGATCCGAGCGCTTGCTAGATCTGTTCAGTCTTAATAGCAAAGAGCCTAAGGCGCGTCGTTTGATGTAAACCCGCCGTACTGGTTTGGCGAGGGGTTGCAGTTAGACCATAGTCCTCTGCCAGATTCTCTGGCTTCTTTTTGGGCGGCGCTAAACTCGTCTACCTTAGAAAAAGGAAAACTGGTGTAGGCAAACCCGTAGCCTTGCTTGATAATTTCTAGATTTACCAGTGTTCCACCGGGCAGATAGACATAGCGTAGCAGCCGGTTGTAGCGGTCGCGGTTGGTGTTTAGTGGGTCGGCTTCTAGGCGCACATTGTTTTTGCCAATTAGGTTTTTGGTAAAGTCAGCCGCCGCCTGGCCAAAGCATTGTACGGCCTTGCGAGGATCATGCGTTTCGGGCGTGTCTACGCCAATGAAACGTATGATCTCCTTGGCCCCGTTCATGTCCACCATTATGGTGTCGCCGTCGGCAAACTCCTCTACCCGGTACAGGCCTGGCTGCACTGTTTGTGCTGTTTCGTTTAGGGAATCAAACCAGCCATAGCGCTGGCCAACAACAATCAAAATGCTGGCAATAACAGTTGCTACTATAGATGCTAACCTCTTTTTTCTATACCTTGCCATTACTCTGTTCTATGCTGGCTTGGGCCAAGTTCTCTTTCACGTAATCTTGTGTAACCTTCGTGCCGGCTATTTCTATGTGTGGTTCGTTTTCTAAAGGTTCTTCAAATGCACTGGCTGTGCGCTCAAACATCTCTGCTGGGGTTTCGTGAGGGGGGACCAAATGGTGGTGTTCTAATTCTTCTATCCTGCGCTGCCGTGCAATTTGTCTGGGGGTTTTAACCCAAACCAGAACGGTTTTATATTGATATTTACCGGCAAGGTCGTACTTTTCTTGTCTATGTACCAAGCGGTTTAGGTTTGCGTCATAAACAACATCTTTGCCCTGCTTCATATTTTCAACTAGCTGGCTGTCGAGGTTTTTATACAGTTCATCGTGTTCGGCTTGGCTAAATGCAGATTTCGCAAATAGCTTTTTACGTAACTCATCCGAAGATAAGTATTTGGCACCTGTCAAATCACTTATGATTTTTGCAGTAGTGGTCTTGCCTGCCCCCGGGTAACCGAGCATTAAAAACAAGGTTCTCATGCTTGCTTTTCCTCTGGGTTTGGAATAACCAGCGAAAGTACAACCGCACCAATAAGTACTATGCTAATTATTGCCAGATTTAGCGTGGTTGGTGTCTCTAGGCCGATCCAGTCCCAACCCAGCAGGTGGTGTGGCGCCAGTGCCATCTTGACCGCAATGCCGATCATAAGTATGCCCAGTGCTTTGGTAAGCAGCCAAAACACGTCTTTCATCTTTGCAAACACAAAATAGAGCGAACGCAGGCCTAATATGGCGGCGGCATTGCTGGCAAAGACTATAAATGGATCGCGCGATATGGCCAGTATGGCCGGCACGCTGTCTATGGCAAAGATTACATCTGTAACCTCGATTACGATTAGACACAGAAACAGCACGGTGGCTACGCGCTTGCCGTTTTCGACCGTAAAAAAGTTGTGGCCGTCTTGTTTGTGGCTAAGGGGAATATGACGCTTAAACCAAGCAAACAGTTTGCTCTTGCCCGGGTCAAATTCGTACT
>C687J35021_10002349_pt1 | contig 13513 bp, 8 predicted proteins | sample RifCSPhighO2_12_FD_35021 | JGI IMG/M metagenome (IMG submission 35021)
CTATGACGGATATTACGCCCAAATACCCTATAATTCCTGCGAAGGAAAAAATTGAAATTGGGGAACCGAATGTGTTAGCTGCCGACACGGGTGCTTTTGGATTTTCACAATCAAAACAAGGGCAGAAGGTTTTTGTGGATATCTATACCGTCACGGGGGCAGGTACATGGAAAAAAAGACCGGGAACGAGACAAATTTTCGTACAAGTATGGGGTGGCGGAGGAAGTGGTGCCTTTAGTAATTCAGGAACTACGCCTGGATGCGGAGGTGGAGGTGGAGGTGGATATACAGAACGATGGTTTGTTGCTTCTAGTTTAGGTGACACGGAATCTTTGTCGGTCGGGGCAGGTGGGGTGGCAGTGACTTCAAATGGTAATGGAAATGTGGGTAGCAACTCCACTTTTGGAACGTCTAGCACGCTCGTGACTGCTTATGCTGGTGGCGGTGGTGCACGGGTTGATAACAATGACGCAGGAGGAGGAGGGGGGGCAGGAAGTCTCGGAAGTGGTGCTTCAACTGTAAGTGCATCCCATGGGGCAGGTGGAAGCCCTGGAACACCTATTGGTGGGAACGGAGGAGGTTCAGCTGCCGGCGCACCTACTGCGGGTCATATAGCTGGTGGTGGTGGGAGGGGAGGAGGGTCAGGAAGTACCACTGGAGCAAATGCTTATTATGGCGGTGCCGGTGGTGGGGGAGCAAGGGATACAGGTTCTATCTTCGGACCCGGTGGGACATCCACTCTTGGTGGTAATGGTGGGAACGGGAGTAATTCAGGAAATGGAACCGACGGTTCTCAACCTGGTGGTGGTGGTGGTGCGTCAAGCGATTCAACAGCAACAACTTCCGGTAAGGGCGGAGACGGGAAAATCGTCGTAATCACATTTCTATAAACCCAAATAATAATCAAATGCTAAAATAAAAACATGGCGCACAATCTCGGACATACCGATATTCAAAACTTGACAGCGGCAGATATAATTCGTGCGTATGCTCCTGTGGCGACACCGGCGCAGATAACTGCCGCGCAGGCGGTAAAGACAGCGCCTGTTTCTCCTCCTTCTCCCTCCCCGACACAAGTGGCGCAGGCGGCGGCGGCGACAAAACAATTCACCCCGGCGCAGATTCAGCAAGCAACGCAGGTGGCTAAAACATACACTGCGCCCGCCGTGGCGACCATCCCCGCGCCAACCCCCGCGCCTGCGGTAGCGCCTCCCGCGCTACCCACGCTCCCCCAGCCCCAGGCACCGGCAACGCAAGACGCCTATATCGCCTCGCTTGCGGCGGAACAGGAAAAAGCCCGGGCCGCGCTGGAGCAAAAATACAAAGATGAAATCACACGCATTGAAAAACAAGCGGAAGAAAGCCAAAAGAGAATAGACGAGTTCACCGCGCTCCAAGAGGGAACGCTTGAAGACATAAACAGGACAACGCAGCCGTTTCGCGAGCAACTGGAAAATACCGAACGGCAGAGGCTCTACATCACCGAAAACTTTGAAGCGAACCAAGCGCTCACGCGCGAGCTCGGCACGCTTCTCACGGAAGGGAACACGATAATCGCCGCCGAGAAAGCGAAAACGGGGCTTGCCGTCATACGCGAGCCGCGGATAAATAAAACGATAGAGGACATCACCGGCCGCGCTGGGGTGATACAGGCGACAATGAACGCGCGAAGCGGGCAGATTGCCGAGGCATACCGCCTCATAGACCGCTCCGTGGATGCCATCACGGCTGACCGGAAAGACCGCCTCGCCTATTACGAGACCGTGTTTAATTTCTATCAAACCGCCCGCGATGAGGAAGGGAAGAAGCTCTTTGCGTTGAAAGCCGATGAAAAGGATTTCCTGGAGGCGCAGATTTTCCTTTTGAAAACGGATTTGGATACGGCAACGAAGAACGCGGAGAATATAAAAACAAAAATGGCGGACCCGGACACGGCAACGACTTATGCGCGGGCGGGAGTTTCTTTGAACGATTCCCCGGAACAGATTGCGGCGAAACTCTCCGCCTATTCCTATACGAAAGAAGTGCAAGATAATTCAAACAAAATGAACCTGGACGGCTATACCTACCTTGTACCCGGGCAGAGTGCGCCCGCGGGGATGGAAGTCGCAACCACGACTGACAGCAAGGGGCTGACGAAGCAGTGGTGGAGGAAACCCGAAGTTAAAAAAGCGGCTACCATTGATATTTCGCCTTCGGGAGAGACGATAGAGTTTTCCTCCGCGCAAGAAACACAGCTTTCACAGGCGGGGCTTTCTTCGGCGGACGGAACGGTAAAGTCGGTTTTTGTGAATACACCCTCGGCATATCGACAGGACTTCATTCAAAAAGGCGGAGGGACAGAAGACACAACGGCAGACGAACTCCTGACTGATTTTGAAGAATGGGAAGCAAAAGAAGGAAAGGCGGATATTGAGATAGGTGGAACGGCAGACAAATTTCTTGCCGCTAATTATGAACCCGGAATCTTATCTACGCGTACAGGAGAACTCCAAAGCGCCATAAGCGAAACGATAGACCAGATACGGAAATTCGGCATTGACGGCATTTCCGAAGCGCAGGAACAAGAGATTATTGTTTTTCTGCAAAATAAAGAGATAACGCGAGAGGAGGCAAACAGGATTTTGGAACTTAAAGAAAAGATAAAATAACCATCATGGGAATACTCGCCGATCAACTGCGCGAGCGGTTTAGCATAAAGAAAATCGGCGATACGCCCATCGCCGCTTCTTTGCGTGAAAGGTTCGGCGTGGAAAAGACGCCCTCGGTCCCCGAACTCCTCGCACAGAAGGCGGAGATACGGAGGGTGCCGACAACCTTTGCGCAAAAGATATTTTCAAAACTTCCCGCGCCGGTCCAAAAGGCGGGAATGGCGCTCAAGAAAGGATTATTTGGCAGAGGAATGGAAACTGCCGGTCTCCCCGCGCAGGAGAAACAAGTATTTGATACGGGACTCATAGGATTTCTTCGTCCTTTTGGGATAGGGAAGCCCGCGGCGCAGAAGGTGACGGAACGACTGGACCTCCTGAAACCCCTCGTAGACGCGGGAAAGATAACACAGTCGCGGGCGAATACGCTCGCGACTGAATCTATAAAACCACGGGGATTTGAAGTGATGCGCGCGCAGACGCGCGGAGTTGAACCAACACCGGAACCTGCTCTCTCTTCAGAAGAAAAAAGGGCGTTGCGCCCTGTCGTGATAGAAGAAACGCTGGATAAGATATTCGGCGCTCTTGATTTTGTGTCGCTCGGGACAATGAAGCCCATCACGCGTACTGCGGCGCAGAGAATAGCCAAGAGTAAGATATTCAATGAAATTGCCGATATTTTGATAAAAGAGGTGCCTGGGCTAGAGCGTCAGACGGCAGAAACGATGGGTAGGGTGCTTGTAAATATAGATAATGCTGATGATGTACAGGCGGTCATAAATAGAACGGAATTTGCCGTGCAGGAAGCGCGGAAAGCGAGAGTGGCGGAAAGGGCGGTGCCGGAAGCGCCGGCGGTGGCCCCGCGTGTTATCGCCCCCGAACTAGAACCCCTCACCCAAGAAGCCCGCAAATATAAGAGTGCGGAGGAGTTTGTGAGGGCGCAAGGAACCCCATTATATTTTGGTTCTGGTGCGGATTTTAAGCCGAGTATCGGCGTTGAAGGATTACCGACCACAGTAGATAAAAAAGTAGCAGAAAGTTTCGCAGGAGGATTCAAAACTCCTATTGTTAATGAGGTGTTTCTTGACCCCAACGCCAACATAGTAAAGTTTGAGGAATTGCCGAATGAGTTCCGTTCTTTTCCTGAAGGAATTGATGCTATTGAAAAAGCGGCACGATATGCCAAGAATAAAGGTTATGATGCTATTGATATGAGGGGTTTTGGAAAAGCCTTGAACCCGGAAGCAGAAATAAGGATATTTAATCCCGAAGTTCTCAAAACCAAATCCCAACTTATCGACTTCTGGGAGCGGGCGATGAGGGGGGCGGCGGAAGAAGCGCCGGCAATCACAAAACAGAAGGACGGGCCTCTCATAGAAAAAGCGATGAGACAATTTTTAGAGAAAAAAGGACTAAAAATAAATCCAGACAATACAGTTACTCTCTATCATGCCACACTAAGCGCCGAAGAAATCAAAAAAAGCGGGATTATTCGTCCAAGTGCTGATGGACTTGCTTATACAACACAATCAAAAGAACGAGCAAAAAAAATATGGGGAAAAGATAGAGATATTGTTGAAATAAAAGTTCCTGTCAGTGAGGTTCGTTATTTGCCGAGTAAGGGAATAGACGAGATTATCGGACAAGACGGATTTAGAAAACAAGGAAATGTTTGGCATCCGGTATCTGCTCCGTCTGATGATGTGTTAGGTCGTCTTGCTATAAAAAAATTCGCTGAAATTGAGCCAGCCGTACTTTCCATCTCGCGCATTCCCGCCGAACGGATGATAGAGCCCGCGCCTGCGCGAGAAACGCCTACACTCGCGCAGATAGAGGAACTCGGAAAGCGCGCAAAAGAGCTCGCGAGGGCAGGAAGGTCAAAAGAGAAAATCGCGCGGGAGATAGAACAATTTGAACTTCAAGCATCTTTCGTAGAAGAAAATATAGACCAGATGCCGGGAAAAAAACTGCAGAAATTCATCTCTCGCAAGGAGGGAGAGTTTCTTGATTTCAAAGAACCCGACCTTGCAAAGACCCCCGCGGAAAAACAGAGGATTATAGAACNAAATAAGAGAATCCTCCGCGGAGCGGAAACGGCATTTGAAGGCACCGCACAATCGGATTTGTTTGACGACCCCGACACGATACGNAAAGCGATTGAGGACTATCAAACCGCGCGGACACAACTTGCCGACCTCAAAAAAACCGTCGCAGACCTTCGCAAAGAAAGCGCGGTGATTTCAAAAGTGGAGGCGATACGGGAGATACGGGGCGTCCCGGAGCTTGATATGCCCGTCTCACAAACGCCGGTCCCCGCCGAGACGACTCTGCGGATGCGAAAAGACCTTGTGAAAGAGCTCCGCGACCGCTTCGGATTGACGGACGCCGACCTGCGGGCGATAAACGACAAGGATTTCCGCTTGATGGACAACCACGAATTCAAACGCTACATTGACGCGCTTGACCAGAAGGCGTTTGAAATGGCGAACACGACAAAACTTAAACTGCAACTTCTTGACCTGCGCCGGCGGATGAACTTCAAACGGGAAGAAGCGTACCGAGCAAGCCAAAATTTCCCGCCGGTGGAAGATATGTCCTCTGACGAGCTCTCGCGCTACATAGGCGCCCTCTCGCAGTACCAATTTGGCGATGAGTTTCTGACACAGAGGACGCTCGAGGTGGTAGACCGCACCTCTTTGAGAGGCGTGCGCACGGTGCGCGAGGCGCGGTTGCATCTCTTGGAAGAAGTGCGGAAGATGTCCGGAATGGAGAACGCAACTATAAACGACATCAGCAATGTGGATGTTTCCGCATTTGACCAGTTTCGCTTTGACACCTCGCTCGCCGAAAAAAACCCTTTCTACAAACTTCTCGTGGAACGCACGCAGACGCATATTCTAAGCGGAGATGCGCGATATTTGGAAGTGCAGAGGAAGATAGACGATCTCGCGGTAAAGGCGCGGAAATCGCGGCCGAGGGGCATTAAAGACACAATCGCGCAGTTTCTCGTGCCACAGCACGAGGAGATGATTCGCTATCTTGAAGCGCCTATTCCTGAAAAGATTGGGCTTGCGCAGAAACTCACCAAAGAAGAACTGAATTATGTGCACTATGTGGAACAATACTATGATGACGCGTATGCGCATCTCGTGGCGATAAAGGAGCTCCGCGGGAGCAGGTTTGTGGACAAATACTTCACGCATACGAGGAAGCGGTTTATCGAATCATGGAAAGACGACGGCTTTGTGGACGCGGTCCGCGGATGGTATGTCTCGCACAAAGAAGACCAGGTGATAGCGAATATCATAGACCAAGACACGGGGAACATTCTCCCGAAGGCGAAGTTTTTCCAATTTACGCTCCGGCGCTCTGGCGCCCTGGAGCCGTCTAAAAACCTGACACAGGTATTCCTGAACTACGCGAAGATTTTTGAACGGAAAAAGATGTTTGACCAGATGATTCCCGAAGTGGAGATTTATACCGAAGCACTCTCGCCTCTTGATCTCACCCCGCGGGGACTTGAAATGGACAGGCGGCTCAAAACATTTGTAAAAAAATACTTGAACAACAAAAAAGGGCGCCGGGAAACATTCGGCGGAACGGTCCGTCAATTCGGTCCTGCCGACATGATGATACGAATGGGGAATACTTTCGTTTCTTTGATGGACCTCGGTTTTAACATCGGGGCGAATATCGCGGCATCAGTCGGAGAGCAGGTGATGACATACCAAGCGCTGGGGAAAATAAAATACGCGACTGCGATAAAACGGCGGCTGTGGGATACGGGTGCTTTGCGCCTCAAGGACAAAAATGCGGTGAAGATACTGACCGAAGCGGAACCTTTTATAGGCCGGAACCTATGGACGGAGCTCGCCGAAACAGACAAAGGATTCGGCGACAAGGCAATGCAGGCGATATGGGGATTGTTTCGCCAGAGCTCGGTTGAGGCGAATAAACTTTTTCTCCTCGGATCGCTTACGCCAGAAGAACTTGCCGCGGGGAAGATTTCCGCACAGAGAATGGCGCAACTGCGCCTTGAAGCGGGGAGGTGGCGGGATATGGGTCGGGATATTAAATCTGTCGTTGGGGCGACCTCTATCGGAGAAATGTCCACAAAATATAAAGGGTGGGCGATACCTATTCTCTTTACGAACGCCACAAACCTGATAACAACCGGCAAAAGGATATGGCGATTGGAGTTTGGCGCGGCTATTCATTCGCGCGAAGCGGCGGAGATCTATCGCGCAGTAGAGATGACCGCGGTGCTTCTCTTTGTCGGTAGTTATGTGCTCTCCGAAGAAAAAGACGAGACTTTTCTGGGGAAACTTAAAGCGCGCGCTTACCAAGAAGCATTGACGGTCCTCGGCGGAACTGACCCGACGCTCTTTCTTTCCACCCCCCGCCTTTTCAACTTTATACAAACGCTCGGGGTGAATATCGTGAAAATAGCAAAGCTTGAAAAATATCAGCAAGATACGCGATTTGGCGAGGAAGGAGAACTGACCGGTGTGAAAGGAATACAGAGGCAGTTTACTCCCGCGCTAGTGCGGCAATTCGGCGGCAAAGAACCACAGAAAAAACGCTCCACTGTGGGGCTGCAGATACCACAGATGAAAGTGGGGCCGGGCGGCAGAGGATTGTTGAAAATACCGGAGCTGAAATAACTACCGCCAGGTGTCGTCTTTGTTATTTACCTTGATATCAGAAAACAAAGTCACCCAAAACCAAACGACCCCTATGTATGAGAGTACGACAAAAAACGCTAAGCTGACCGGCTGGCGGAGGAGGTTAGAAAGGAAGATTTCCAATCCGGCGAAGAGATAAGTGATGAGTATGAGGTTCGCGACGACAACAGCACTTTTCCCAAGAAAAATAAGAGATTTCTTCATGGTGTGATGATTTTTATAGTAATGAATAAAGGGTAGCATATATGGAGAGGAAGGTCAAGCGGGTGGGGGCGCAAGGTGAAGCCTTTTCTTGTGGAAAACCCTGCGCAAGGTTTCGCCTTTTTAAATCTTTAAGGCAAAACCTGGCTTGAGTTTATGCAACGCCGTTTCGGTAACGGCTTTGCTATACTGAATCTATGGCGGAGAATCTGAAAAAACGGGTGTGGGATTTCAAGATTTTTGAGGAACGATTCAAAAAAAATCCGGCGTTATTCCTTTTCAAGTTTGAAGAAGAGACGCGCAAGGCGGCGGAAGCGCTCATCAACGCGCGGTTTGACGCTATAAAAGAAAAACAAGAGAAAGAAATAGCCGAGGCGCGGAGAAGCGCTTTGAACGCCGTAGAAGAAGAATTTGACGCGCTCCGGCCGTATTTGAAGGGAGATAGGGGAGAGACAGGAGAAGCTGGTCCGCAGGGAATGAAAGGAGAAAAGGGTGCGCAAGGTGAAACGGGTGAGCAGGGTATTCGCGGAGAAACGGGAGAAGCCGGTCCCAAAGGTCCCGCCGGAGAAAAAGGAAAAGACGCGGATGAAGAAAAGATTATTGCCGAAGTTTTGAAACGACTGGAAAAAGACGGCCGATTTAACGAGAGAGTAAAAGCGGAAACAAAGAAAGCGGTGGGGTATGCGGGAGGATACGGGCCGCGGATACTTGATGCGACACCGGAGACATTCCCCGTGAACTCGGGCTCAACCACTCTTACTTTGAAATCGCATCCCGTGGCCAGCGGAAATGCGCTTATCGCATACTACAACGGGCAATATCTTGTCCCAAAAACCGGCTTTACGATTCGCGGACGCGTCATCACGCTACTCTTTGACCCCGGAAATGGAACTTTTATAGATGTGTGGTATTTGCACCGATAACATGAAAAAAATACTCGGAACACAACTTCTCTTTCTTCTCTTTCTTCTCTTTCCTTACGGCGCGGAGGCGCAACTGCGCGTGTCTATGCCGTCACAGGGAGGAACGGGAACGGGAACCGCGCCCGCGCTCGGGGAACTGCTTGTGGGAAACGCAACGGGAACCTACGATCTGAAGGCAACTTCCACATTAGGATTTCCGACATTTACGACTCTTGAGGACTATCTTCTCGCTTCGCTTTTTTACGGCACCACGACGCACCCGCTTTTTTACTCGCTTCCCGGGCTTGGCTCATTTGGCTCCTCCTCGGCGCAGACGACCGCAGAAGGCAACCTGAATATCGCGGGTAATGCCTCCACAACGGGCGTGCATTCCGTGGATGTCCTCACGGTGGAAAGCACTGTCTCCTCATCCACCTTTGAGGGGGACATTCATGTGAAAGGCAACGCGCAGATAGACGGGGCGATTTTCTTCCCCGCTTCTTTCGTGACTTCGGGAAACACAACGATAAACGGAGATTTCGCAGTAACGGGTCTCACCTCCCTCGCGGGCTTCATTTCCTCCGCCTCCTCCACCGTCTCCGCCGACTTCCTTGTGTCGGGCGGGACACTCAATTCCTCCTCCACCGCAATCGTGAATGATTTGAATATCCTCGGCACTTGCACGGGATGTTCTTCGGATGTCTTTGGCTTCCCGTGGACACCCATCCCCGCCCTCTCCGCAAACGCAACTTCAACGCTCCTCATTTTTGACGCGGGCTTCATCTCAAGCGCCTCTTCCACGGTCGCATCGGAGTTTCACGCGCTGGACATAACGGCGAACACACTTGTTGTGAACGACAATGACGGGGTGGATGCGGAGGAACTGATTACCGTGGGAGATAGCAACGACCTTGACAACATACGGGCGTGGGGGTCTCTCCGCGCGGGTGTTGATTATGTAACTGCTTTATCTGCAAGCCCGAAAATAATAGGAGTAGCAGGCGATACGGGAAGGACTTGGGCGGGAAGTAGTATTACCGAATTGCACATAGAGAGAAACGGCGCGGTGTATGCGTCCCTTGTGTCCCAAGCCAATTCGCTCGGACAAATTAACTTTGGCGATGAGGATGCGGAAATACGGGGATTTATCCGTTACAATCACGACACGGTTAACGCCAATGAAAACGCCAACTCCTTGAGTTTCGGCACGGCGGGAACATCCCAAGTGTGGATAGAGAGCACGGGCTTTGTGGGATTTGGCTCATCAACGCCCGATTCGCCGCTTGTTATTCAGCAAAGCAGTAGCGGCAGACCAATACATTTGAGACGAGAAGCCAGTACCGCGAATGTAAACATTCAGTTTGAAAACAACACAGGTTCGTTCTGGGCGGGAATAGATGGCGCTGATTTCATCATAGGGGAAAATGGAGATTTGAGTGCTTCCCCACTTTTTGTGGTTCAAACTGGCGGTAGTGTGGGGATTGGGACGGCGGCGCCTACAGGCGCGTTACAAGTTACGGGAGATGAGGTGCGTATCGGCGATGCGGGGACTCCCAGCATTGCAACTACTGATGGTGAATTATATGTGGAAGCCGACCTAGAGGTGGACGGGGAAGCGCAGTTAGACGGATTATTGGACGCAAATGGACAGGTCGCCCTCGGAGACGGCGGAGATACGGCGAGCATCACCTCAAACGACTGGACAATTACTACGGCAGGGAATATGACGGAAATCGGGACGATTGCTTCTGACGGCGATTGGACACAGACAAGTGTTTCTCCCTCCATTGCTTTTGTGGACACTACTGCTTCCGAAGATGACTATTCTATTATTCTTTCGGGGTCTGATTTTTCCATACGGAATGCCACGGATGCTTCTAGCGACTTCATCATAACCGACACGGGTCAGATTTATATGCCGCGCGTTACTTCAGGAGATGTCTTGACTGACGACCTTTGCATTGAGGACACCGATTTCTACCTCATTCGGGACACGCAAAATAACTGCGCTTCTACTTCGTCTCTCCGTTTCAAGGAGAACATAGAAGCGCTCACATACGGGCTTGATGATGTTTTGAAATTGCACCCTGTTTTTTTCACCTATAAGGAAAGTTACGCGCGGAAAGAGGAGGATAGAAACAAAAGGGTCGGTCTTATCGCAGAAGAAATGTCCCTCGTAATGCCCGAACTTACCTTCTACGAAGAGGATGACGGTACAACGCCGAGGGGTATCCATTACGAAAACTTGACCGCCGTCCTCGCTTCCGCCATACAGGAAATGTGGGGAACGGTAACGGGCAACACCGCGCGGATTGAGGCGCTTGAGGTCAAAAAAAAACAGGGCGTTAGAGGAGAGGATAAGGGCGTTGGAGGGGAAACTATGAGGAAACAAAAATACATCCTTTCTTCCATCGTCTTTCTCGTTTTCGCTGTGGTAATCGCGATAACGGTATTGGGAACAAAACGGGCGACAGGCGCGGAGGGGAAGTGCCCCGTCGTCGCTGTAATAAACGATCCCGTACAAGGAGAGGTTTCGGCTTTGACGAAAGGTACGGGCAAGTGTATTGCGGTGGCTGATTTTATTATTGCCGCCTACAAAAACGGCGAAGAACCACGGATAGATTTTTCAAAGATTTCTCCCGCAGAACTCCTCGCCGCACGGCAGAAGATTGTGAATGATTATGGATTAGTCCCCCGTGCGGACAATAAAAGCGCCTATCTGCTCCTGCGGGAAAAGATTGGCGGGACAAGTATGACGAAAGAGGCGCGGCTAAACAGCAAGACGGAGGAGGAGTACCGCGGGTTTTCAAAGATGGTAGAATAGATTTTGCAGTAACATATCGCAGAAGCCCCGCAGAGGCGGGGTTTTTGTGTGGATAGTGGCGAGACGGGTGGAAGGGTGTGTGAGTATAATGAAGAAAATGAAACTGCTTATCATCTGCTTTGCCGTGTTCGCCGTTACTTTTGCTGTGGGGTGGATGACGGCACCGGAACCGGCGGATGTGGCGCCTTTGAAGACCGAAGAATATGTGCCGAGAAACAGGGCGGCGATGGCGGAGGCGGGGATAGAAAAGGGATTAAAGGGAGAAATGGTCGTGGGGGAATCTGCGGCCGCCGCAAGGTCAGGTTTTTCTAAATCTTTAAAGCCAGGCCTTGTTTTGGCGGATGGTCTTTATATCACATTGGACGAAATGAAGGCGGAGCTGTGGAAAGACGGCGTGAAGCGCGAATACAAAATCGGCGCGATACGGGCCGAGGGACATAAATATGATACGCCGCGCGGTGAGTTTTCGGTCCTTCACAAAGAGCTGAATCATCTCTCCACCATATATTCCGTTTGGATGCCGTACTCCATTCATTTCAAAGACGATTTTTTCATTCACGGGGAATTGACATGGAATGACGCGGCGAGGACTCCCGTCGCCGGCGGAGGAAAATCGGGCGGCTGTGTGCGTATGAGCACCGAGAATATGAAAGAGATTTATGCACTTTTAGAAATTGGCGATAGCATTGTGGTTCGGTAAAATAGGGAGATGAGAGTTGCTAGTGTTATGGAAAGAATCACCGTAAAGAGAAACGGGGGAAATTATAATGTTTTTATTGACAAATCCGACACAACAAAAGTGTCTTCATATACTTGGTGGATGAAAGATAACGGCTATATTTACACTCAATTATGGTTTGGACCACACACGAAAAGAAAATCCCTATACCTACATCGGTTTCTTATGGGATTGGATTTTGGCGACAGTTTGACCGTTGACCATATAAATGGGAACAAACTAGACAACAGAAAAGAGAATCTGCGAGTTGTTTCCTTTAAGACGAATAATCGAAACAAAAACAAGGTTTGCGGTATTCGTGTTAAGAATGGCGGTTTTCATTGTCGCATTAGTTGGAGAGATGCAGAGAAAATAAAACACGAAAAACATCTTGGGGTTTTTGGTAACATACGCGATGCCATCATTGCTAGAATGAAAGCAGAAAAAGAGATTTTCGGAGAAATTAGTAACTCCGGCGTATTCAAAAAAGCATTGTGCCAAATATAATAAAAAATATCGTGTGCCATCATGCAGGCGGGCTCGGCACGAACGACCTCGCCTCTACCCGGCACCTCTCGCCTGAACACATCTCGCGCGCGCATAAGGAACGCTGGAATGCGCCCTCGGAGATACAAGACGAGCGCTATCGCTACGCGGGCTACAACTTCATCTACGACCCGAAAACCCGCCTCTTTGTCCAATGCCGCGCCATAGGAGAAGAAACAATGGCGGTGAAGGGACAGAACTTTAATTCTATTCACCTCTGCATCATTGGAAACTACAACCGCGCCATGAGTGGATTTACCATAGACAATCTTGACGATGACATTCGGCAGGATATAGTGAAGTTTCTCTACGACCTCATTTATGGAAATGCGCGTGGGCTTGTGCTCGCGACACAAGAGATAGCGCTTGATTTAGACCCATCGCGTGTCTATGCCCATCGCTTCTTTTATCAGACGGACTGCTACGGCACGGGGCTTGCCGATACCTATTTCCGAGACCTCCTCGCACAATACAAACCCATGATTGAGGAAACGATAGACACAACGACCGAAGAAATCCGCTGTGAGCCGGTACGCACTCTTACAGAGCGAATAGGGATACTCCAAATGCTTCTCCGGATGAAATGGGGCATAGCCTTCGCGGTCAGAAAATTGGGAATGAAAAGGGAAATTTCTCTTGGAAGCGTGTGGAAAGACCAAGACGATAATTTCAATCTTCCCGAAGATATTTATCAGCAACACGCCGACTTGCGGCGCGATTAGTAGTAATTTTTTACTCGTATGGAAAATATAAATGGAGCGCTTGTAAAGGCGCGGGTTGTAGGATTCTTTTCGGATGCGCTCATGTTGGGCGTCCTCTCTCTTATCGCCATGCTTTCTTCCCCGGAGTTTGCCGGGTTGATTACGGAACATTTTGGCGCGGGACTCGGGAGTTCTATCGCGCTCATGCTTCTTTCTGCGGGAGTAAAACACCTGATGAATGTAAGCGCGATAGCAAAAGCGAAAGAGAAGTTTGGGTCGGTGGAAGAA
>C687J35021_10002356_pt1 | contig 13481 bp, 20 predicted proteins | sample RifCSPhighO2_12_FD_35021 | JGI IMG/M metagenome (IMG submission 35021)
CACCAAGCCGGCCCGAAAAACATCACGAGGTAATCGTGGATTGGATGACCCGCCATAAGCGGGTCTTTTTTTTATTTATATACGTTACTCCATCGGCTTCAACGTTCTGGCGATATGACTTGCCAGCACGAAGGGAATCTTGGCGATTGCAGCAGAGGCGGCTTTGCGGGCCTTGCTTTTGCTACTACAGCGCCGAGAAATTGACGGCTGTGACGCGTTGAACCAGTCGCTACCTTGTTTTATTCCGGCATCGTTCATTGGATTGTTGCCGGGCAACTTACGACCAGTCAGTTCACGCATACGCTTCTCGGCGGTGCTGTTGAACGCCTGCCCCTTATATCCAGGCGTGCCGTGGCCGCTGAAGGTGATACCGCCGACTTTCGCGCGCGGCTTCACCGTCGGCATCAGCGCCGGCACGTCGCCCCATAGGTAGAACGACCCGAAGTGCCCGGGCGCTCGCCCGACCCACTTCTGCGCCCCGCGCACGTTCTCTACCACCATCGGGATATGCTTGCCTGCTGCTTCGCAAGCTTCTCGTTGGATACGAAAACAGGCATCGAATAATGCCGTCAGACGCTTCTGCTCGCTTGGATCAGCTTCAATCATACGCTGCTTTTTCTTCGCCAATGACCACGGCATCGCCATATAGGAAAACTCTTGACATGGTGGGCTGGCGACAATGAGCGCGGCGTCTTTGAACTGCGAACCGTGGAGTGTCAGAACGTCTTGCAGCACGAGCTGCGCCGGATACTTTGCATCTCCGTACTGATGAACCTCGATGTCGAAGCCGATGACATCCCAACCCTCGGCGAGCAGACCTTCGGTCCAGCCTCCAAGCCCGCAAAACAAGTCAATTGCTAAGGGAGGCATAATTCCCCCTTTGCGCTTCAATTGCCTCCAATAGCAGCCCAACGAACGCCCTGAGCGGCCAGTGCGGGCTCATCGTTACGAACTCAGCGTGCGGCGTATTGGTTATGCTTTCATAATCAATATCCAACCTATCGCACCAAAGTGCCATTGCTTCAACCGTGCAAGCATAGTTCCAATTTGGTAAACGACGATGCTTTAGGTGCTTACGCGCCAGTTGCTGCCACGCGTCAGAATCGAAATGGCCAGGTCTAAATATGCGCATCTCTCGGGGAATACCCATGTTGGTTTTTTGCAACTTCAACGATCTCGTGCTACCCGGCACTACCCTACCGGCCTAACGACGAACTTGTGTATTCGACCCCCCGTAAATACGTCGATTTTCGCCGCCACGCGCACCGCATCAGCCGGCGTTCGTCCGCACCGCATTGCGGCTAACGCGGCAGCCGCGCCCGTGCCGATCGCGTCGGGGGATTCTGTAGGGGTCAATTGGCCGTTTTCGTATAAAATCAACGCACCTTTCGTCGTCAATATCAAGGCGGTGTAGTCGCCGCGCGGCGGCCGCTTTATGCGCGAACCGCGCGCCCATTTGACGAACTCCATTCCCGCCGCCACATTACCCGCAATTCCGACGTACCAATCGCGCGCCTGGTATAGCTTTCGTCCGCGCGACTTGATGCCCGCGTTACAATATTGCGTGTCGGCGGCAATCATGCGATTGTTGGCGGCAACAGTTGTCATTTCAATATCCGTAAATAACCTGCGTAAACCAGAAAACCGTTCGCAAGCGCGTAACAAGTCCACATGCCGGCCATCGGCCGATCACCCTGTATCCACGAAGTAACGCCCGCGCCCAAATACAACGGCACCGAGGCCAAGGCGAACCAATTCAACGGCAATTGAAAAAATAAAAAAGTTGAACTAATCATCGCGATCAAATATTAACATCCGCCACCTTCACTATATTGTTCGTGCCCGGTAATCTGGTAATACATATCCAAGAAAACGTGCTTCGCAACGTGCGGCGGATAACAAGACAATTGGATGGCCGGCACTTTATCCGGGTCAATGTCGTTGAATTGCTCCCAATCCATACCGCCAGAGTGTTTTAATGCGTGCGCTTCGATGTATAACGCCAAATGATCGGCGCATTTAATTTCAAGCGGGAACGGATACTGGAATCCGAACTTTGATGCCGCCGCTTGTAGAAACAAACCCTCTATTTTATTAATGCGCGGCGCGTATTTCTTAACCGGCGAAGCAATATCGTTCGTGACCATTTCACCCGCGTCATGAAATAGTCCGGTTAACTTTAAATGTTCTGGTAACAGCGCAGCTACTAATACACAGTGTTCGGCCACACTGTACCAGCGTTTGACGTGTCCAGTGAAGCGACAGATATTCGATAGTGCCGTCGCAATATCATCCAAACGAATCTCGTTCGAATCGGGCCGAAACAGGTTTATACGCGCGCCGGATACAGTTTCAATGTAGTCTTGCATTAGAATCTCACTTCGGTTTATATGGCTCTTTAACCGCGGTGCCGCTTCGAACATTCACTGGGAGTTCCGAAGGCGATAAAGCACCAATGGGAATACGCCCGTCGGAAAGTATTTCGAGCTTTTTCTCAAGCTGCGCCATAGCGCGCCACGCGACCTTAACCGCGTGCAATACGCCGTCCGAATCAACCTCGGTGCCCATCGCCTCATCTATGAGATGCCGCGATAACGCGTCCAACTCGTCGCCAGATTTCGAACGATCCCAATGCAGGGGCTTGCCGGGATTGTGTTGCTCGTTTCCCTTGCGCGATAGTTCCGCAACAGCGGCGATGGCGCGAGGAAAATATTTGAAGAAGCCCGAATAGATAGGGACACCTTTGCGCGCTTTGGCGNCGATCGGCAACGCAGGTGCGTTACGGCCAACAGGAAATGTGGGCATGCCAACGTCACCCACAGCGGACACTGTACCCGGACGTGTGGATTCGGTCGCGTGTGTTTCTTCCCGGCATTTGCTAAAGTCGCTTTCATCGTCCCGATCCACCAACTCAAAACTACCGGGCGGAAGGTTATAGAAGGTTTCCGCAACGTTAAACCATCCGTTTTCATAGACCTGCGACACGCGCATTTCTTGCCCGATATGAAAACCGGCGCGCAACGCCCAATCGTCTGACGCCCCCTGATCTTTCATTACGCCACGCCGCGCCACTCGAACCAAATCACCCATTTTAAATTTAGTCATTCTCGCACCGCCTTAACTATTTAGCAAAACGCGCACCGCGGAATGTCGCTCCGCAACTACCGCACTTAATCCGGTGCCACTTTCCTTTCAAGGTCAGATCGTAGCGCCCAATCGGCGCCACATTCGAGGATCCGCAGGACGTGCAAACTTTAGCGTTTGAAAACAACTGCCAGTTCACTTTCGCCGGCACCCACGGACGCAATTTCTTATACACACGCTTCAATAGCGCCACGTCCCATCGGTTATACCGCACCATTTCTTTCATGGCCTTCGGGTCACCGCGTAAGCACGCCAGCCATAAATCCAAATCGGTTTTAACCTTTTTTCCCACGCCAAGAAAATGCGCCACGTAATCCAGCCGATTCGAATTAAACAGAAACTTGGCCTTGCAAATCTTTTTCGTGTCAATTTGAATGATATTTGGTATCGGCTCAAATCCGTGATAGAGCGCGCGCGCGTTAAAATATTTCATGTCGAAAGCATCGCCATGATGATGCACAACCGCATCGACATCCGATAAAACCCTGTGCAATTTGGCGACAATAGCGCGATCGGCCTTGGAGTTTGAAGGCGCGGCGGTTGCCCATGCCGAATGAATCTCACGGTCCCCGATTAAACTCCACGACGCACACAGAATTTGCCGTTCTTGTAGAACGGCTTGGTGCGGAATTTGTAATCCGGCGCGCTCATATAAACGATACGATGCTACAATGTTATGGGACGTTTCAATATCCCATGCGAGAATTTTTGGTTTAACGACACTCACATTCGTCCGTTTATTTTTCATTTGTTTTCCCCTTGAACCACTTCGAATCGGGTACGCCCATGTTATAAAAGAATCCGTATTTTTCGGCCCAATCGCTATATCTTGTCTTAGATTTCGGAGATAATTTATTATCGCGTTGAAAAACGAAGCGAATATCGTGCCCCGCCTTCTTTAACGCAAGATACCGTGTGCGTTGCGTTGATGGCATGTGTCCCTTTGTTTCAATATAAAACGGATAATCAATCAATGAAAAGTCTGTTAAATATATATTAGCCTTTGAAACGTTTCCACTTCGGCAAACATTACATCTACCGTATCGAACGGGCATTAAAAACGAGATAACGCGGCGCTCGTAAAAAAACCTGATGCCACGTTTCATTAGCCAATTGGCCGTTGTTTTCTCAAATGTATTCCGGTAGCTCATGATAATTGCAATCTTCTTATCCCACCATCCCCTTCAATCGTTTTGTAATATCGTACAGTTTCCGCATATGACGAAACGCCGTCCATGCAATGTCCAACTGACTCCAATAGTGGTGCGAAAAATGTACCGGATCGTCGGGGTGTGCGGGCTTGCTGAACCGCAGCAAATGAAAACCTCCGGTAAGTGGGCGATCAGGAAAATTCTCGCGCCAAAGGTTTGCATATGCCGCGAGTTGAATCAGATAATCGGGATAAATCGAATTCGACGTTTTCCAATCGCCCATCGACAATTGCCCGTCCAGCAACACCGTATCCATACACCCGCCGTACGCATACTTTTCCGATACGAGAGGCAATTCGGTTTCAACCGATATCAGATGCGTTTGTCCCGCCCACGTCAAAAACCCGGCGAAAGCGTGCTCCGCATTCGCCAGAATTTCGTTAGGATATTTCGACGCATCGAACTTGTTACCGCGGATGTGACACTCAACCATTTCGTGCGCGCACGTACCCGCGTCCGCCGCCTTCTGTCGGGAGTCCCTAAAGCTGCGTCCCGCTAACCCTTCGGTGTTAGCCCACGATAACAGCCCGTCAATGCCGCCTGTCTTACAATTCGATATTATCGTCGTTACGCCCGGAACACGAACACCGCTCTTCAAATAATACGGCTGAGTCGCCATTTAGAACGGAATCTCGTCGTCAAACTCGCCCGTATCCGCGGCTCCATCCGTTGAAGCGGCAGCCGCCGCGGCAGCTTGCTTCGCGGCTTCGGCGTCAGCAGCGGCTTTTGCGGCGCGTTTCGCTTCAATCTTCGCACGCAGATCATCCCCTGCGACATACGCTTCGAATTGCGCCGCAACTTCGATAATTTTCGGTACGGCCTTATCAACCGCGCCCGCCTTAGCGTCAGTGCCCATCGCGGCAACGACAAGCCGCGTCGCGTGTCCCAAAACGTTCTGGCGCACAATCACACGTTCGCCATGCACGGGCGGAATCGGAAAAGGAATGCTGCTTGTGGCGCGAGGTTTATTACCGGCGGGCGTGGCGGCGCCGCTAACAGTAACGCCGCCCTTCACGTCCCAATAACCCTTGTCGTTCTGTTCAGCGTTAAATGCAACTGCTTGACCTTTCTTGATGCCGGGGTCCGTTTTGCCGGTAGAATAATACGTGCCGTTTACTTTAACCGAGAAAAACCCCCATTTATTCGTCCGACTATCAAATTCGGCAATGCCTGTGATTTGTGTCATTTTCCCTCCTGCGCCTTCAACGCCGATTGCATTGTGTAGTTCACTTTGACAACGCCCACTTGTGTGCGCGTATACACCCTTACTTTATCACCATCCTCAAAACTATCAAGGTCCGTGGACGCGTGTAAAAACTCGTCGTCCCCCTGACCCGCATTTCGAAGGGCTACGAACAATGTCTGTGGTAATTTCATATATTACTCCGTTTGTTGAAAAATTTGTGGGCGTCACGCAGCATTTCCGCGCACACGCCGCCGATAAACCAAAATAACAGAATCATAAGCACGCACCCCTGAACAACCTTCCATGCGAACTCTTCAATGTAATCGCGCATCGTCATCCTTTAGCTTCTGACCAATTCGCGCCCACACCTACTTTTAACACCAACGGTAAATCAAAAGGTCGTGCAAGTTTGAAGCGTTTATTTAATTCGGGTACTAGATTAGACTCGACTTGGCGCAATAAGTTCCGCAACTCGCCTACCCTTTCTTCCTTACACTCGAACACCATTTCATCATGAACACTAACAAGCGGGCGCAACCAACTGAAAAGATTGATGCCTATGGGCCCAAGCCGTTCCATTAAAAGCGCTTCCGCAAGCGGCACAATATCAGCGGTCGCGAACGATTGAATGGGCCGGTTCTTGCACTGAGAGTACCCGAAATCTGTAGGTGATTTACGACGATGAAACTCCGACGCATTTTCATATGTCCGATACCATAGTGCGCGGCCCGAAGGCAATTCGTACCAGGACTGACGATGCGGAAGCGGCGAANAATCGTCGCGCAGCGGTTTCGATCGACGTTTTAATGCCTCCATTACTGTGTCGCCAAACCCCTTTCCAATCGGGTATAATGAATCCAATGTATTAATGATTGTAGTAACGGCGCTATATGCGACGCCGCTTTGCGCAGATAATGTACGCGGACCACCGCCATAAATACGTCCAAAATTAATGCGCTTAACGTCAGTGCGGTTGGGCGCCTGTCCGGTTTCTTTCTCGATAGTTTTTAAGGTGCGCTCATGTATATCCACCCCGGCGAGAATATCTGCATAAAGCGCCGGGTCCTGTGATTGATACGCCCACGCGACAACCTCAAGCTGTTTGAAGTCGGCGGTAACAATCCTCCATCCCGGGCGCGCGGCTATAACCGTTCGTACCGGATCAGGAATATTTTGAAGATTGGGGTTTGATGATGATTTACGGCCGGTGTTTGCGACCGCCATGTTTATATCGCCGTGCAACCGGCCGTCGAAGGATTGTTCAATATTCACCACCATTGGCTGCAAATACGTTCCATTCAATTTGGCTAACTCTCGAAACACCAGCACACCTTCACAAAACACTTTTACCCACGGGTCATCGGTCTCAACTTTTATTTTATTAAGGTGAGCTTCATCAACGGATTCACGATTGCCAGTAAGATGCGTCGACAACGCGTGCTCAACCATATTCGGCCTGTATTTCATCTCCCCCTTATGCTTGCCTGTTTTAAAAACGCCCTTTTCAATGCGCGTTTTCTCAACGATCACGCCGCCATATAACGCCGTTGCAACATGCGGATTCGATGCGGGATTGAAACAAGATAATTCGAGCAGTTTAAGAATCGCATCCTTGCTCTCTTTTAATCTATGGTCCGTTGTCTTACAAGCTTCGGCAAGTGCAACCAAATCCACGGGCAGACCCGACCATTGCTCAAGAATCACCAATGACAGCGCACGTAATTGAACCTTGACCACATTAAACATGCGCGTCCCTTTTAACCGCGCTAATTGCGCGCGCGCCACTTCAAGCGTCGCCCGTTCATCCTCCGCGTGATAAACGCGCAAACGCTGCTCATGCCCATCTTCAATTAGAACGTCCGCCCCGCGGCCAGCCTCAAAGTATTCTTGAATCAGTTGATCCTTTTTAAACGGGACTTTCCAACGCCGACACGTTTCCTCCAAACTTGGCGAACGATATTTACCGGCATAGCAAAGGTAGTCTACAATCATCGTATCCCATAGCCAAACACCATTGAACAACACACCTTGCGCCCAATGCGTTTGTTTGGAATCTTTCAGTGCGTGCAGCATGTCGAACGCGATGTTGTGCCCACACAGTGTTTTCGCTTCCCACGTAGGTGCGGCGCTCATCACAACAATGCGCGTATCCTTATTGAACGGCGACGACGTAAAATCACCATTTGGCAATTTTACTATATTCGTTTCAACGTCAAAAGGAATCAGCATCTTCATAATATTGTGTCATGCTGCGCCCCCATACAAAATTGTTTCATACCGTCCAGTAATCGAATCGAAGTTAACCTCAAAAAACCCATGCCGATGGGTTTCATTAGATTGTGCGCCGCCTACCAATTTATTTCGCGGCAAGTGTATGCCCCTTGTTTTATCAAACACATGCTCTGCACCAATTGTTATAATAGCGTCCGACTCTGCCTGAACAGCGGTTTTACTGCCGTATAATTGATGATCATACACGAACTTCTGTCCGTTCGCACTAGCGTCGGCCTGACACACCCCAAACACCACCCGCCCTGACGCTGCTTGCTGACGTGCCCAAAAGGCCAATTCAGCCAGGCGTTGAACATCCAACTGTTGTTTGATATTTCGCACTTGTGGCATTTTATCAAGGCGATGTAGAATTAAAAAATTCGGATTCACGCGGGCGATTTCATCCTCAATGGCGCCCAAACTCAAGTTATGTGCTTCACAAATTTGAATCTGTTCGGGCGCCCATCCCCGCTTATACATCGCGGCAAGCGCGGCCGGAATATGCGCGTTCAAATCCTTAGCTGCACGCTTCAATACGACCGATAAATAACGCAGCATGATCCGGTGCGAACCTTCTTCATTATTTATCCACAATGCCGTTGCCGGCTTTTCACGCAGCATGTGCGCGGTTTGATCCACTACGAAAGACGTTTTCCCCAGTTCGGGCCTTCCTCCAACCAAAACAAAATCGCCGGGACGCAACGGACCAATGCCTATATTCATATCCTGCAGTCGCCAATTATAGCCGTCTCCGGCCATTTTAGCCGTAGCGGCGGCAAGCGCGTTTTCATCGAACCTAAACGATAATCCCGCGCCTTGCGACACGCGCTTACCCGTCGAATCACGGTACGCCGCAATAAGCTGCAATAATACCGCGTCAGGCGGCTCAACTGATTGGCCGGTGCGCGTTTGAATCAGCGCCTCCGCGGCCTCTTGGATAAATCCAGCTTTCGCCCACGCGGATTGAAGCGCCGCTTCAATCTGTTCGTTAGGTTCGTACGATTTAACCCGCGCTAGTATGGCGTCAATCAGGGCATGCTCGAAGGGCGACGCTTGCGCGTGTANATCTTGTTTCCACCAGACGGCGAAAGCATCCCAATCAATTTTATTTGCGGACTCGTGCTGCGCGTAAAATTGTCCAATATCTGTAACAATAGTCGCCGTTGTGTCTGTAAGAGCGCGCATAGGGATGCGTCGATAGTATCTAGCCCATCGTTTTCGTGTTGATAGTAAATGTAGGGTCGCAATTTCATCTATAAGCATGCCGCTAGTTCTCTGTCCGTTAGTTTTGTTGGCTCAGGTTCGATGATGATCTTTACAGAATCGAATAGAACAGACGCCTTTGCGGCAAGTACCGCCGCCGCGTCGCGTATTTCCGGTCTATCATTGTCAAGCCATATACGCGCGTGCTTTGTTTGGCACTGCTCGTAAACCGCTTGAATAGCCGGCATCTCCATGTTTGACGTATACAAAGGCACCGCGGGAAAAAATGTACTAACGCGGCGCGCCGACAAATAATCTTCCACAAATACTACCGGGTAATGTGAACCAACGGCACCATACACGAACGGGCGCGCATACTGGTCAAGGCGTTTTGTTACATATTTAGCGCCCTTGCGCGGTTTTATAGCGCCGTCTTCTATAGTAAGTGGAGAACGCGCAATGAGAAAATTAAACCGTACTTGAACCCCGATCAATTTTGTACCGGCGACGCGTATCGGAAAAATCAACCCCGACCGACCACCTATATATGGCGTCCCATAAACAAGTCCAGCTTCGAATACTGATTTAAACCCCTTAAGCGCCAGCCACTCATGCGCTTCTGTACTCGGCCCAATTACGCGCTGTTTGTCAGCATAGGCGCCGTAATATTCCATCCATTTGATTGTATCAGCCAGCTTGGCGGCGGACAGTTCATCCAGTTCAATTACGTTCGAATCTTCCGGCGCCCCGTCTTCTAGTTGCTCCCACGTTTGCTCCCCTGACACATTCGAGGCGCCGCCGCGCCGCGTACAATGGTGACAATACGCCACAACGTCCGTGGCGGACACGCGTTTTATCCACAAACGCGCTTTCGTATCTTGTCCCGCCGGACAATGCTCATGGTTGATGCGCACGAACGCGCCGATTGTGGCGGGAGCCTGGTGCATGAATTCTTCGGGCAGTATTCTCATTCTGTTTTGAGTGCCATAATACGGTTTAATAAAGCCTGAGCCTCTGCCAGTTCACGTTGAAGACGTTCTATTTCGTCGGCGGCCTCTGACATAGAATCCCACGGCTCACCGTCATGACCCTCTTGTCCCGCTTGTTGTCGTAATTTTGCTGTCAACGCGCTCATTTTATTTTCCTCTCAATAAGTAAGGCGCGGATGATTTCGACGGCATCATCTATTGTGCTCCCTTGTTCCCCAGCAATAAATTCTAACGCCTTCTTCGCCGCCTCCGATTCAATGGCGGGAGCTGCGTCGAACATGGCTTGGTAGGCTTTGGCAAGTGCGTCCTTCAAATTTGCGTATGCTTTATTACTTATTGCTGGTAGCATCCAATGTGAAAAATTACTACCGCCCGGAATGCTCGCATTCATACCAGCAATTATCTGTGTATCCGTCGGTTCCCGCGCAATGCGCTTTAGCTGTTGGGTCATGGCTTATTCTCCGGCATCTCTATCCCGCAAGTATTTCACCGCAACCATATAACGCACAGTTGCGTTACCACGCCCGCCATTATACGCCGCGGCCATAATATTCGGATCATTCGACACATTATCGCGCAACCATTCGAGGTATCGCGCCGCCCACATGATGTTCGTGGGCGGATCCCACAATGCGGACGCGATGGATGCGCCTGGATAGGCGTCAAATTCCCCGAATAAGGCGCCCCAAGTGCGCGGCCCAACAATACCGTCCACGCGCAACGGTTTATTATTGGCCTGATATAACAAGACAGCCTTGTGCGTTTGCGCGCCAAATAAACTATCAATCGCGCCAATATAGTGTCCATATCGCGCCAATACCGCTTGAATACGCGCCACATAATCCCCGCGACTACCATACTTAAACAGCACCCGGTGCGCGTTGCCCGTACAAGCCGGACACAGCATACGAACTGTGTTCGGGTGTACTTGCGCCACGCCAATTTCACCATGCCGACCGGCCACGTTGCGCCAATGCGTTTCGCGCGTAATAATGGCGGTCAATAAGCCATCGGGAAGATTGTATTCGCGTTCGGCATCGGCGGCATATCCGCGCCACTGAGCCTCATTCGCCTGCGCCGGATAAAAATATAAAGACGCGCCGACTGCGATTGCGGCGATTAGCATTAACATTAAAAGTTCCTTTATAAAATCACGCATCNGTAATATCCTCATCGCGTCGATAATCGTGCTCGAATTGATCTACTAAATCGCTATCCTTCATCGGTATGGGCGCCCGTAATTCCGCGTTGATTGCGTTCAAGCAAGTTTGACACAANTCAGGATCGTCGTCCGATTCCAAAACACAATTACACGCGCGGCATCGCATCTTGCGAACCTTTGCGGAGTCGTTCGCGCGCGATATTGTCCAACTTCATAGGTTTTTCCCCATACGTTTGAACCTTTCCGCCCAATCCGCCCACGCCTGCTCCATTTCACGCGGCCAAANGGACANCGTAATTCTANGTTTCCACATTTGAATTTGCCTTTGTGTTAGCGGCGCTGTGTTTGGCCGCATCATTGCAATTAAACTAGACATCTTAACATTAGACCGTTCATTCTGCATAAAGTTCCTTAGTTCCAAACACGAACCGCGCTCCAAGCGATTGACTCATCCATCGCAAAACTCGGCAGCCACACGATTCTAGCCACACGCGCCTTCGGCATGAGTTCTTGTGCTTGACGCAATAAATAAACCAAGCGTCCGGGGATACGCACGTTAGGTGGCTGATCGTAAATAATAAACAATGCCCGACCGGCGCAATCAACCACCACGTAACACCAAGACCGTATATCGAACTCAAGCCGCATCAAGATATTTCCCATAGACTTGAAAAATTAGTTGCGGATTAGTATGTCCCATTTGTTTGACCAGCCACATTACCCGCGCCATCGGATCCATCGAACGCACTTCTTCGAAGTGTCCCATAAGAACCAGTGACGCGAACGTGTGCCGCGTTTGATACATATTGCGGTATCGAACGCCGGCCGCGATTAAGGTGGGGCGCCATAAGTCGCTGGTCAGCGTTGCGGGCGACCACGCCGCGTAGTTCGCGCTCTTATTACAAAACACCAAGCGGTGACTACTTGATAAACGCTGTGCGGATACCGCGGCGCGCGCGGGACTTAATAAATCTACAGTGCGCGTACTCGAGCGCGTCTTTGTTCTCTGTTCCGTGTATCCGCGCACCGTGGTTGTATCAATGTACATTTTGCATCCTTTTAGGTCCACTTTATCCCATGTTAATGCAATTAACTCAGCGGTGCGTAATCCTGTACTAAACGCGAACTGTACGAGATTTGCGTCATGCCCACTGTTTTGAATTATTTGCAAAACTTCTTGTGCATTAAATGGTTCCGCAGTACGAACTCGAACGTTCCGATTAAAAATATGTTCCATCGGATTCACTTTAATGCGCCCCGCGCGCATCTCTCTGTCGCACATACCGCGCAAGGGCATTAGTAACGCATTAACGCGCTTAGGACCACACACTAACGCATCGCGCCACTTTTGTAGGCGTTCGCCCCACGATTCAAACGTAAAAAGCGCGACCGAGCCGAAGTAATCAACCAATGCATCAACCAAAAGTTTATATTCCAAATACGTACTCTGGCTACACGCCGCGCATTTCGTTTCCAACCATTCAAAAAGCGCATGCTCCACAGTGCGCGTGGCGTCGGCATTACGCGCTGGTATAAACGCGTTAGTAGCGATGGCAAATAAAATACCGGCGCGTTTGAGGGAAGCGAGTTTCATGTTCGCGGGGGTTGGTACAAGGTTCAACGTTTCACGGTAATGTTTGCCCNCATANGTATACGAAATACGGATGGAATTACCGCGCGCTTTAACGCCGGGATAGCGTGACATATCCCGTACCCCTTAGCAATTTAAAGTTATGCTCCAGGAATATTGTTGCATTATTCAACGCCTCCAAATATTGCATCCTTGTCGGCGCACTTTGAAGCAAGCCAAGACTCTGACATAACATTTCGGCTTCAAACTCTATCGTAGCGCCGGTAAACAACTCGGCCTCAAACATAAAGCGGCCATACTGATACCTAAACCGTTGTATCATACAGGGTACGCCCGCCCCATCCACTATCTGGTTATATCTCATGGCACCTCTTTGATAAGCGCGTCACCGTTTGCAATCTTTGGAATGTGGGCCCTTTGACGGCTCGAATACTCCGCGATCCGGCCCCTGCCAACATAGGTGTACCACCAAATTAACAGGCGTGGCATGCGAAAGCGCCCTGTGTAAGCCACCAATTGCCGCATAAAAGATTAAAACACTAACGAAAACTATTACAGCGTCTCTATAATCAGATACATTCATTTTAAGTATTTTCGAATGATTCCCGCTTGGTTATTTTCCTCTACCGCCCCTGCCGCCTCTACCGCCGCCCTTGCCGCCCTTGCCGCCCATGCCGCCCCTGCCGCCTCTGCCGCCCATGCCGCCCCTGCCGCCCATGCCGCC
>C687J35021_10002363_pt1 | contig 13454 bp, 14 predicted proteins | sample RifCSPhighO2_12_FD_35021 | JGI IMG/M metagenome (IMG submission 35021)
TCCAGCGACGCCGAGCATTACTACAAGAGCGGTCTGCCGCTGCTGCAACGCTACCTGCCGTTTCGCATCGCCTCGCTGGCCGACCGCTACATCATCCTGTTGATTCCCCTGCTGGTGGTGCTGATCCCGCTGTTCAAGGCGGTCGGCCCGCTGTACCGCTGGCGCATCCGCGCGCGCATCTACCGCTGGTACAAGTACCTGCGCGAGATCGACCGGCAACTGGACGCCGGCACCCTGCCGGAACGCCTGGACGCCGAAGTCGCGCGCCTGGAGCAACTGGAGGACGAACTGGCCAAGGTCGAGGTGCCGCTGTCCTACTCCAACGAGCTGTACGAGCTGCACGTGCACCTGCGCTATGTGATCGAGCGCTTGCGCACCTTGCAGCAACGCCGAGCGCCCCGGAGCGAGCCAGTCGGGTAAACTGCGCGGCAATTGCCAGCACCAGTTCTGCCACCGTCTGCCCAACGCTTAACGCATCAAGAGACCGCCCATGCCGATCCGCCACTGTATCGTCCACCTGATCGACAAGAAACCCGATGGCACCCCCGCCGTGCTGCACGCCCGCGACACCGAACTGGGCACCTCGCAGGCCATCGAGAACATGCTCGCCGACCTCAACGAGAGCTACAACGCCAAGCAGGGCAAGGCCTGGGGCCTGTTTCATGCGGAGTCCGGCGCCTACCCGTTCAGCGGCTGGCTGAAGCATTACCTCGACGGCGGTCAGGACTTCGCCGCCTTCAGCCGCCAGGCGGTCGAGCACCTGCAGAAGCTGATGGAGGAGTCCAACCTGTCCACCGGCGGCCATGTGCTGTTCGCCCACTACCAGCAAGGCATGACCGACTACCTGGTGATCGCCCTGCTGCACCACAGCGAAGGCGTGGCGGTCAACGAGGCGCTGGATGTGACCCCGGCCAAGCACCTGGATCTGGGCCAGTTGCACCTGGCGGCGCGGATCAACATTTCCGAATGGCAGAACAACGCCAACTCCAAGCAGTACATCTCCTTTATCAAGGGCAAGAACGGCAAGAAGGTCTCGGAGTACTTCCGCGACTTCATCGGCTGCCAGGAAGGCGTCGACGGCCCGGGCGAAACCCGCACCCTGCTCAAGGCCTTCAGCGACTTCGTCGAAAGCGAGGACCTGCCGGAAGAAGCGGCCCGCGAGAAGACCAAGACCCTGGTCGACTACGCCAGCAGCCAGGCCAAGATCGGCGAGCCCATGGGCTTGCAGGAATTGTCCGGGCTGATCGACGAGGAGCGTCCGCGGGCCTTCTACGAGCATATCCGCAACAAGGATTACGGCCTGTCGCCGGAAATCCCCGCGGACAAGCGCACCCTCAATCAATTCCAGCGCTTCACCGGTCGCGCCGANGGCCTGTCGATCAGCTTCGAGGCCCACCTGCTCGGCTCGAAAGTCGAATACGACGAGAGCCAGGGCACCCTGATCATTCGCAACCTGCCGACCCAACTGACCGATCAGCTGAAACGCCGCAAAGACTGAGGCACTGCGCCATGTCACGCCTGCCCGACGCTGTTCTCGACGATTGCCGGCTCGATCCGGCGGCGCCTTTTGCCCAGGATCCGGCGCGCGACTTCGGCCTGGACAGAAAGACCGCGCAACTGGCCCTGCCCGAACTGCGCGCCTGGCTCAACGATCAGCAGCGACGGCTCTGGGCCAACGCCCAGGACGCCCTGCTGCTGGTGCTGCAAGGCCCGGACTGCGCCGGCAAGGACGGCGTGATCAGGCGCGTGCTCAACTGTTTCGACCCGCAAGGCCTGCGCCTGCACAGCTTCAAGCAACCGGATGCCAGCGAGCGACGGCATGACTTTCTCTGGCGCTATCAGCGGCGACTGCCCGCCCCCGGACTGCTCGGGGTGTTCAACCGCAGTTACTACGAAGGCCTGGCCAGCGATCTGTTCGACGGCCTGATCGGCGCCGCCGAGCTACCGGCGCGCCTGCAGCGCGTGCTGGCCCTGGAAGCAGGCTTGCCGGCGCAGCGCCTGCATCCGCTCAAGTGCTATCTGCAGATCTCCCGTGACGAGCAGCAGGCGCGCCTGCTGCAACGCCTGCAGCGCCCGGACAAACGCTGGAAACTGCGCCCCAGCGATCTGTTGGCCTACCGCGAATACGCTCGGCGCCAGCAACGCTGGGGCGAACTGCTGACGGCCAGTCACAGCCACTCGGCGCCCTGGTATGTGATCCCGGCCGAGCATCGCTGGCTGCGCGACTGGCTGCTGGCCAGCCTGCTGGCCCGCGAGTTCGAGCGCTTGCAGCTGGAATGGCCGCAGCGCCCGCCGCCCTTCACGGCGGCCGACCTGCTGGGGGCGGACTAGCGCCGCTGCGCTTTAGCCGCAGCCGCTTTTATCAAAATAAAAATAACTCGTTGTTTTATATATAGAAATTAAATCTCCACAAAGACTTGTAGAAGCCAGCTCGCTGGCGATCCTTGCAGATCAAAAGCATCGTCGGAGCGCCGAACCGCAGCAAGAACTAGGCGTCCCCCTGGCTCCTACACAGTTTGCTGCGCGACAGCGCGGCGTCGAAGACGGAGCAGACCGACCCACACGTTCAGCCCCAAGCCCGCCAGGCTGCTAGAGTCAGAGGTAATGGTTCTACCGTCTGCCGCGAGGAGCCGGGGATGAAACCGTCCTGCAGCCAACCCAGCCTGGCGATTCTGGGTCGCCGCCTGGTTGTGCGCGCCACGCTATGCCTGGCACTGCTACTGACCGGCGCGGCGAGCATGGCCACCGAAGAACCGCCACCGGAAGCGCTGCGCAGCGACAGCGCACGCTTCGTCGCCGTGAATGCCGAGTTCACCCTGGCGCACGAAATGGGCCACCTGCTGATCGCCGAACTGAATCTTCCGGTGCTCGGTCGCGAGGAGGATGCCGCCGATCAACTCGGCTTCATCAGCCTGTTCCTCGCCTCCGGGCGTCAGCGAGACGCCGATTTCTACGCCAAACTGCTGGACATCGCCGATTACTGGCGGCTGGAATGGCAACGGGCGAAACCGGAGCATGAGGAAGTGTACGCCTGGGCCAGCCATGGACTCGACGCCCAGCGCTTCTACAATCTGGCCTGCCTGATCTACGGCAGCGATCCGGATCGGCTGGAATGGGTGCCCAAGATCACCGGCTTGCCGGTGGAGCGCGCCCTCTACTGCGACCAGGAATACACCCAGGTGCGCAAGGCCCTGGCCTGGGTCGAGCAACAACACGGCCGCCGCCCGGGCGAGCCGATTGGCCATCGTATCCAGGTGATCTACGAGCTGCCGAGCCTGCGCCTGGAAGAGAGTCAGCGCCTGCTCGAACAGATCCGCCGCTCGGGCGAAGTGGAGGCCATCGCCGCCCGCGCCAGCGAGACGTACCGCCTGCCCCGTGACCTGGTGCTGCGCCTGGCCAGCTGCGGCGCGCCAGACTCCTGGTACAGCCGCACCGGCGGCGAACTGATGCTGTGTTACGAACGCCTGGCGCATTTTCAGCTGCTTGCCGTGCAGTTGCCGCGCCTGCGCCAGGCGGCCTTGCAAGCCTGCGACAGCTGTCGCAGGCCGTAGGCAAGCGCGCNTCAGCGCGCCTCGATGCGGAAACCCANGCGCGGGAAGTGCACATGCACAACCCCGGCCCGCGGGTCTTCACGGCGCAGGATCAACTCTTCGCTGCCACTGAACAGCAACTCGCCCTCGACCGGATCGACACCGTAATCGATGGCCGCAATGGCCACCCGCTGGCCGAGCGTGAAACCATTCGGGTCAGTCAAGGCCTCAGCGGGAAGGTCTGCCGGGGTAGCCTCGCGTGCGATCGCCACGGCCTCTTCACCGCTCATCTCGCTGTGCGAACCATGACCGAAACCCAGCACCCGACCGAGCCAGGCCGCCACTGCCGGATACTCGTCAACCAATGGTGCGGTCACCGGGGTGCCGCGCAGGAACCACAGCGGATGGGCCATGGCGAAGTCGGCCAGCGACGGCTCGCCGAACAGGAAGTCGCCCTGCTCACGCTCGAGTTGCTGCTGCAAACGGCTCATCAGAACCGGCCATTGGTGCTTGGCCTGCTCCAGCGGCAGGCGGCTGGCATTGCCGCCACTGAACAGCCCGGCGCGGTCGGCCAGGAAGCCCTTGATCGCCTCAGGCGGCAGCTTGCCGAAGCGCACGGCCACCGACTCCGGCTGGAATACCAGGCTCACCGCATGCTGGAACACCAGCGCGTCGGCCCACTGGGCGAAGCTGGCGACATTGAATTCCTGGCCTTCGGGAAGCAACGCCGGCGTGGCTTTTTCCGCCTCCAGACGCCGAGCGATCAGCGCGGTATCGCAATAGATGTCGGCACCGACCTGCAGCACCGGGGTCTTGCGGTAGCCGCCGGTCAAGGCGGTCAGATCCGGCTTGGGCATCACCGCGGGGATCAGCACCGAGCGCCAGGACAATTGCTTGAAGCCCAGCATCAGGCGCGCCTTTTCGGCAAACGGCGAGGTGGGGTAATGGTGCAGGATCAACTCGTGCATGACAGGCTCCGCAACTATTCAGAAAGCCGCCAGCTTACCTGTGCAGTCCGCTGCGGCCTACCCGCTCAGCTTGATAGCGCGCCATCAGCCACAGCGATAAGACTGCCGCCGGCCACCAGCACTTCCTTGGCCGGTTTGCCCAGGCGCTTGATCGCCCGTTCCCGGCGCAACGCGTCGCCCTTGCCCGCGCAGGCTTCGATATAGACCAGTGCCGTTGCCGGGCTGGAATGGAAGAAGCGGGCGCCTTTGCCGCGCTGATGCTGGGCGAAACGCCGCTGCGGGTTGTCGCTGATACCGCAATACAGCGCGCCGTTCTGCGCCCGCACCAGGTAGACGAACCAGGCTTTGCCGCTGGTCTCAGTCATTGCCGACAGCGCCCAGACACAGACTCAGAGCGACCATTCGCGGAGCGTGCGCCACAGGCAGATACCGACGAAATAGGCGGTAGCCAGCCCCCAGACCAGCAGCAGCCAGGCCTGGTTGAGTGGGTACTGCACAATCAGCAAGGCACAGGCCGCCATCCACAGCAGGGTCACGCCGATATTCAGCGGCATGAACTGCTTGACCCGAAACGGGTGGAGAAACTTCATCTTGGTCAGGGTCAGGCCCGCCAGCACCAGGATGGTGACGAGGCTCAGCCAGGGANCGAAATCCAGCANNTAGAGGTAGACAATCACCACGTTCCAGGCCGCTGGAAAGCCGACGAAGTAATTGTCCTTGCTCTTCATGTTGAGGTTGCAGAAGCAGAACAACGACGACAGCAGGATCACCCCGACCGACAGCAGCAGGGTGTATTCGGGCAAGGCAATGAAGCGATAGACGAAGATCGCCGGGATGAACACGTAGGTGAGGTAGTCGATCACCAGNTCCAGGGTCGAACCATCGAAGTGCGGTAATACGCCCTTGACGTCGAATTTNCGCGCCAGGGTNCCATCCAGGCCGTCCACCAACAGCGCCGCCCCCAGCCAGAGCAGGCAGACCTGCGGTCGACCATCGAGCACGGCCAACAAGGCCAGCAACCCCAGAATCACCCCGCTGGCGGTGACGGCATGCACGCTCCATGCCTTGGCTTTGCTGGCGGACAGCAACATTACACTCATGATCAGGCTTCCTGGCGCATTGGCTCTCGTCTGGCAGCTGCAGGACAACTGCACTTAATTGGGCCGCGTTCAGCAACGGTCTGTTATTCAACGAACAGTCCAGCTTTACAAGCTGCGCCTGAAGTCGCTGATGGTTCAGACCCAAAGCCTACCATTGCGTTCGTTGTTGCGGCGAAAAGCCCTGCACCCAGGATTATCGAGACGCCCTGAACTGCGCCAAGCCCTTGGCCGCCTGACGCCGAATGGCGTTCTGCACCGGCGGCGCCCAGCCCAGCAACAGCCCCTTGCCGCCCAAGGCCTGACGCGCCCACCGCCACAGGTCGAACTGGTCGCGATGCTCGACGATCTTGCCGTCGCGAAAGACGAAGTGGGCCTCGATACGGTTGACCACAGTCCTGCCGGTCTGGCTGAACAGGTAGGTCGCCACCCACTGGGCGCTGCCCTGCCGCTCGTCGGCCTGGACATTGCCGAAGGTCAGCGAGAAATTCTGCGCCCGCGCCGTCAGCATCCGCCACATGTCCGCCGCTGCGCTACCCCGCAAATCCTCGAACACCGGATCGCTGAAGCGCACATCCTCGGCATAGCATGCCGCCATGGCCTCGGCGTCACGCTGCTGGAAGGCCTGATAGAAGCGCTTGATGAGTTCGGCGTTGGGGTGAGTCATGAGCACGGTTCCAGAGGTGAGAGTTTCCTCAGTATTGTCGGCAAAGAGATCGATGGCGATTGGCGCATACGCCAACTTTGTGTCAATAATCGCCACAAACCACCCATGACTCACTCGCCATGCTCAGCATCGCACTCTACGTCTGCCGGCAAACCGTCTGCTCCAGCCTGAGCATGGCCTGCGATGCCTTTGCCCTGGCCAACCGCCTGGCCGCCAAGCCGCTGTTCAAACTGCAGCGCTTCAGCCTGGATGCCCAGCCGGTCGACCTCGACTTCGCGCGCATCCAGGTCGACGGCGGCCTGGCGCTGGCCGAGCAGGCCGACCTGCTGATGCTGCCGGCCACCGGCAGCGCCATCGACCTGAGCCTGGATGCCAATGCCGCCTTGCTGCCCTGGCTGGCGCAACGCCCGGCCAGCCAAGCAATCGCCAGCCTGTGCAGCAGCGCATTCCTGCTCGGCGCCGCCGGCCTGCTCGATGGCCGGCGGGCCACCACCCACTGGGCGTTGGCCAGCCAGTTCCGCCAGCGCTTCCCGCAGGTACACCTGGAAATCGACGAACTGCTCTGCCACGACGGCAACCTGCACAGCTCGGGTGGCGCCCACGCCGGGCTGGACCTGTGCCTGTACCTGATCGAGCAGCATGCCGGTGAGAGGCTGGTGCAACAAGTCGCCAACGCGCTGGTGTTCGACACCCAGCGCGGCCAGCAGTCAAGGTTTGCCCCGCTGCTGCCAGCCAGCAGCGGGGCCGCCAGCCCGCTCGCTCCGTTGCTGCAGTGGATGCAGCAGCATCACGCCGAGCCGATCGATCTCAAGCGTCTGGCCACACAGGCCAATTGCTCGCCACGGACCCTGTTGCGCCGCTTCAAGACCAGTACCGGGCTGACGCCCAACGACTACCTGCAGCGCCTGCGCATCGGCGCCGCACAAAACGCCCTGCGCCTGCCCGCGCACTCGCTGGAGCAGGTAGCCGAACAGGTCGGTTATGCCGATCGGGCGACCTTCGCCAAACTGTTCAAGCAACTCTGCGGCGAAACCCCGGGAGCATTCCGCCGGCGCATGCGCCAAGCGCCCTGAGCGCCCGAACCGGAAGGAGCTCAGGGTGCAGACACTCAGGGCTGGATTAACCGTGCGTATCAGCGCGCGTCGATTTGCTGTTGCAGGTTCTGGATCTGGCCCTGCAGGGTGCTGATGTTGCGGGTCATCTGCGCGCGGAAGGCATCGAACTCGGCGGTGTTGCCACTGCTGCTCGGTGCCGGACGCTGCTCCAGCTCGCTGCGCAGCACCAGCAGGTCCTGCTCCAGACGGCCGATGGCCTGATTCGGGTTGCCGATCTGTTTCAGCGCTTTGATCTCGTCGCTCAGGTTTTTCAGCTGACCTTCGAATTGGGCCGACCCGGCTTGCGCGGTTTTCAAGGAAGCCTGTTCGGCTCGCAACAAAGCCTGGGCGTTTTTCAGCGCCATTTGCTCGCTGCTCAGGCTCTTCAGGCTGCCGGCGACTATGCTGGTCGCGCCCTGCTGAGCTTTAAGCTCGGCCGTCAACTGCTCGATGCGCTTGTCCTGGCCGCCCTGCTGACCGGCCACGCTCTGCTGCTGCTTGCTCAGTTCGGCCAGCTTGCTTTCCATCTGTTTGACTTGCAGCTTGAGCGCTTCACTGCCGCTGGTGACCGTGGACTCGGTCGCCACCACCTTGCCGCTAATGTCCAGGATGCGACCGGCAGCTTCCTCGCTGATCCGCGCGAAGCTTTCCTGGGTGGCCACCAATTGCTGCTCCATCAGGCTGATCTGCTGAAAACTCCACCAGCCCAGCCCACCGAGGGCAATCGTCAGGGCGCCGACCAGCGCCCACAGCGCGCCGGTACTGGCCGCCTTGGGTGCCGCCGCAGCGGCGCGCGATGGCGCCCCCCTGGGGGATTCGTGATGATCCGTATCGAAATCATCACGATCAAGCATATCGGTGGTCAGGCTGGGCACATGATCGAGTTCGTCGTGGGCATCGTTACGCATGAGTAAACCTTTAAAAAACGCTGAAGAAGCGAAATGCCGGCCAGTATAACGGTTAGTGCGCGACGCTTCAGTGTCGCGCCAAGCCGGTGCAAGACGCACCGAGGCGGAGCGCGGCACAGACACAGTGACCGGCTGCAGGGCGCACAGTTCCGCACGCTGTGAACTGGTACGCGCTTTGCAATCACCCATGTGCGACCCGCTCACAGCGTCAGGGTCTGATGGAGGCGGCGACCTTGACGCTTTCTACCGACAGAACGCGCTTGGTGTCCTTCAGGATGAGCGACACCCAGCCACTGCAAAAACAGGGGAAGGCACATGGAACTGAACCGAGAAGTGTTGGATTGCATGAAGCGCTTGCGCCGCAGGCTGCGCGAGGAACTGGCGGTGGATATCCGCATGAGCCAGCCGGATGCGATCAACTCGATGCTCAGCGCCTGCCTGACCTCGACCAGCGAAGAGACCCGCCAGCTCGGCCAGCTCCTCGCCCAGTACAGCGACCAACCGTTCGCCCCTGCCACCGAGGGCTCGACGCCCCGTCTGCAGGCCGGTCATCCACTGCTGAGTGAAGAGCCACAAGCCAAACCGACGAGCGGTTCGCTGCGCATGTACCGCGGCCAACGGGTCTACGTCTGAGCGCCTGCGCCTGGGTTGAGAGCCTTCAGCCGGGATGATGGGCCTTCCACCACAGGCAGAACTCATCCAGCGCCGTCCACAGGCTGACCTGCGGCTCATAGTCCAGGAACTCGCGCGCGCGGCTGATATCCAGTGAAAAGTCCTTGGCCATCATCGCCACCCCCAGACGAAACAGGGTTGGCTCAGGGCGGCCGGGCAGCAGCTTGCACAGCCCTTCGTTGAGCGTCGCGGCGCCATAAGCCAGGGCGTAGGGCAGATGCCGGGTGACTGGCGGCAGCTCGAGCTGGCGCAACACATAGTTGACCGCATCCCACAGCGGCACCGGTGCGCCGTTGCTGATGTTGTAGGCCTTGCCCAGCGCCGGGCCGGCAGCCAGCAGGCAGCTGAACAAGGCATCGTTGAGGTTCTGCATGCTGGTGAAGTCGACCCGGTTCAAGCCGTTGCCGATGATCGCCAGGCGCCCCTTGCGCTGCATATTGATCAGCCGCGGAAAGATGCTGGTATCGCCGGCGCCGGTGACCGAGCGCGGGCGCAAGGCCAGCACCTCCAGACCGAACTCCTGGGCGCCGAACACCTGCTGTTCGGCCAGGTACTTGGTCTTGCCGTAATGATCGAAGAAACGCTTGGGCACCTGCTCTTCCTTGATTGCCACATGCGACTGGCCATCGAAGTAGATCGACGGCGAGGACAGGTGCACCAGCCGCCGCACCTGCTGCTTCAAGCAGCCTTCGATCACGTTCTCGGTCACCAGCACATTGGCCCGCTGGAAGTGCTGATAGTTGCCCCACACGCCTACGGCGCCGGCGCAGTGCACCACCGCCTCGACGTCATGACAGAGCCGCTGCGCCAGTTCGGGATCGGACAAGTCGCCCTGGATGAACTCGGCGCCGCGCTTGACCAGATGCTCCACCCCTTCCGCACGACGGCCATTGACCCGCACACTCAAGCCCTGCTCCAAGGCAAAGCGGGCGAAACGTCCGCCGATGAAACCACTTGCACCGGTAACCAGAATCTTCATCGCCACTCCCCGCCGTACCTGACCGTCTGCGCACTCTAGCAGTGCCGACGCCGGCGCGCCGTGTCGCAACACGCCAGAACAGCGACCGGACGAACCAGGCGCTTGCCACCCGGACAGACGCCAGCCGGCTGCTAGCGACTACGCTGTTATCCAGCGCATCCCTCCACAGGAGTCAGGCATGAGCACGAACAGCTGGATGATCTACGGCGCCAACGGTTACACCGGCCACCTGCTGGCCGCCGAGGCGCAACGCCAGGGGCTGACGCCGATTCTGGCCGGACGCAATCCGGCGGCGGTGCATGCCCTCGGCAGCCTGCTCGGCCTGGAATGCCGGATATTCGACATTCACCAGCCCGAGCGAGCTCGCGCAGCACTGGCCGACGTGGCGCTGGTCGCCCACTGCGCCGGNCCCTTTTCCGCCACCAGCGCGTCGATGCTCGATGCCTGCCTGGCCAGCGCAACCCATTATGTCGATATCAGCGGCGAGATCAGCGTGTTCGAGGCGGCCCACGGGCGTGACCGGCAAGCCCGGGAGGCCGGGCTGGTGGTCTGTCCCGGCGTTGGCTTCGACGTCATCCCCAGTGATTGCCTGGCCGTCTGCCTGCACCAGGCACTGCCCGACGCCAGCCAGCTGGCCCTGGGGTTCGACACCGCCAGCGGGCTCTCACCGGGCACCGCAAAAACCATCGTGGAAGGCCTCAAGCTCGGCGGCAAGGTGCGTCGTGCGGGCATCGTCAGCGAAGTACCGTTGGGCTATAAGCGCCGCCAGATCGACTTCGGCCGCGGCGCGAAGTCCGCGGTCAGCATCGCCTGGGGCGACGTGGCCACCGCCTATTACTCCACCGGCATCGGCAACATCGAGGTTTACCTGCCGGCGCCGCCGGCCCTGGTCATCGGCATGCGCCTGCTCGACCCGCTGCGCCCACTGCTCGGCCTGGATGCCGTCCAGCGCGGGCTCAAGCTCCTGGTCGAGAAAGGCCTACGGGGCCCCGACCAGGCCAGCCGCGAACGCCAGCGCAGCTGGCTGTGGGGCGAGGTACGCAACGCCGCCGGCACAACGAAAACCGCCCACCTGGAAACGGCCAACGCCTATGAGGTAACCGTGCAGGGCGTGCTGCTGGCGGTCCGTCACCTGCTCGCCTACAGCGGCCCTGGCGGCTACTTCACGCCCACGCAACTGCTCGGCCCGCGTTGCGTGGAGCAGCTGCCGGGCTCGGGCAAGATCCTGCTGTCCTGACCGCCCCGCGGTGGCCGCGAGCTTAACGTGTGTGGGAGGGGCTTCAGCCCAGCGCTAGGCAAACCGGGCAAGGTGGACTAGAGCGGATCGCCGCCCCCCTACGCAACGGTTTGCCCCGGTGGTACCAGGCACGCGCCGGCCGTCTTGTGCAAATGATCGGTCAGGCGGTTGAGCAGCTCGCCGCCGTTGCGCCAGTGATGCCAGTACAGCGGCACATCGACCGGCCGCTCGGCGATCAACTCGACCAGCTCGCCACGGGCCAGTTCATTCAATACCTGCTGTTCCGGCACCAGGCCCCAGCCAAGGCCGCCCAGGGTCAAGCGCACGAAGCCCTCGGACGACGGACAGAGGTGATGCAGAAAGCCCCCCTCGACGCCGAGTTCGGCCAGGTAGCGATGCTGCAGCAGGTCATCCGGGCCAAACACGATGCCCGGCACCCGCGCCAGCGCCGCCGGAGTGACGCCCCGGGGAAAGTGCCGGGCAATGAATGCCGGACTGGCCAACGCCCGGTAACGCATGGCGCCAAGGGCCTGGCTGCGCGCACCCGCCACCGGCCTGTCGGTGGCGCATACGCAGGCCGCCACATCACCGGCGCGCATGCGCTTCAGGCCGACGTCCTGATCTTCCACCAGCAACTCCAGCAACAGCCGGTGCCGGGCACAAAACTCGCCCACGGCAGCGGCCCACCAGGTCGCCAGACTGTCGGCGTTCAAGGCGATGCGCAGGCGCTCGGGCACCCCGCCTTCGTCCAGCGCCGGTACCTGCGCCTGCACATCGCGCTCGAGCAGACGCACCTGCTGCACATGGTTGAGCAGACGCCGGCCAATCTCGGTGGGAGCCGGCGGCGTGGCACGCACCAGCACCGGCTGGCCAACCCGCGCCTCGAGCAGCTTGATCCGCTGCGATACCGCCGACTGCGACAAGCCCAGCACCTGGGCCGCCCGCTCGAAACCGGCCTGCTCCACCACCGCGGCCAGGGCGGCCAGCAGTTTGTAATCGAACAAATCAGTTCTCCTAATGAGCAATCAGCAAGATTGATTTTTCTTATACAGCCAAGCCACCCAGACTGACCAGCATTCGACAGGAGAGAACCCTATGTGGCACAGCTATCTGAATGGTCTATTGGTCGCCGCCGGACTGATCATCGCCCTCGGCGCGCAGAACGCCTTCGTCCTGGCGCAAAGCCTGCGCCGCGAACATCACCTGCCGGTGGCCTTGCTCTGCGTGGCCTGCGATGCCCTGCTGGTGACGGCCGGGGTGTTCGGTCTGGCCGCGCTGCTGGCGCAGAACCCGCTGCTCCTGGGTGTCGCCCGTTGGGGCGGCGCGGTCTTCCTGCTCTGGTATGGCGCCCAAGCCCTGCTGCGCGCCTGCCGCCCGCAGGGGCTCGATCAAGCGGCAGGGGCCACCCCGCGCTCGCTGCGCGCCGTGCTGCTCGCGACACTGGCGGTGACCCTGCTCAACCCCCACGTGTATCTCGATACCGTGCTGTTGATCGGCTCGCTCGGCGCCCAGCAAAGCGTGCCCGGCGCCTATGCCATGGGCGCTGCCAGTGCCTCGCTGATCTGGTTCCTCAGCCTCGCACTCGGCGCCGCCTGGCTGGCCCCGCAACTGGCGCGACCGCTAACCTGGCGCCTGATCGATCTGGCCGTGGCTGTGATGATGTTCGCCATCGCCTGGCAGTTGCTGACCGCGCCCGCCGCAACCTGAGTCACCCAGCCGACAAGCCCGCGGCAGCCACCTCAAGTTGGTTTTCCACACAGTTCCCGCGTGTTTAAGCCGCGGGCCCGGTGCTATGATTCCGGGCTCGCGGCGCAAAGAGATAACTCCCGCCGCTGATATGGCCGCCCGTGATCGGCTTCGCGAACACCGCACCTGACCTGATTAGGAGATCAACCATGGCTTTCGAATTGCCGCCACTGCCGTACGCACATGACGCCCTGCAGCCGCATATTTCCCAGGAAACCCTGGAATACCACCACGACAAGCACCACAACACCTATGTCGTGAACCTGAACAACCTGGTGCCTGGCACCGAGTTCGAAGGCAAGACCCTGGAAGAGATCGTCAAGACCTCTTCGGGCGGCATCTTCAACAACGCCGCTCAAGTCTGGAACCACACCTTCTACTGGAACTGCATGAAGCCCAACGGCGGCGGTCAACCGACTGGCGCCCTGGCCGACGCGATCAANGCNGCCTTCGGNTCCTTCGACAAGTTCAAGGAAGAGTTCAGCAAGGTTTCCATCGGCACCTTCGGTTCCGGCTGGGGCTGGCTGGTGAAGAAGGCCGACGGTTCCCTGGCCCT
>C687J35021_10002368_pt1 | contig 13435 bp, 10 predicted proteins | sample RifCSPhighO2_12_FD_35021 | JGI IMG/M metagenome (IMG submission 35021)
TCTTCGGCGATCTCGAACACGCCGATGCCTTCCACGCGGCTGGCGGTGCCGGTGAAGTACTTGCCCACGGTTTCCGTGTTGAGGCCGATGGCCTCGAACAACTGGGCGCCGCAGTAGCTCATGTAGGTGCTCACACCCATCTTGGACATGATCTTGGACAGGCCCTTGCCGATCGCCTTGACGTAGTTGTAGATGGCCTTGTCGGCCGACAGGTCGCCGCCCAGGTCCTTGTGCATCTCGGCCAGGGTTTCCATGGCGAGGTAGGGGTGCACGGCCTCGGCGCCGTAACCCGCCAGCACGGCGAAGTGGTGCACTTCGCGCGCGGTGCCCGTCTCGACCACCAGGCCGGCCGTGGTGCGCAGGCCCGCTCCCACCAAGTGCTGGTGGATGGCGGACAACGCCAGCAGCGCAGGGATTGCCACCTGGGTAGCGCTCACGGCGCGGTCGCTCACGATCAGGATGTTGGCGCCGCCCTTGATGGCATCCACAGCCTGCGCGCACAACGAGGCGAGCTTGGCTTCCACCCCCTCACGGCCCCAGTTCAGTGGGTAGGTGATGTCGATGGTCACGCTCTTGAACTTGCCTTGCGTGTACTTTTCAATGTCGCGCAGCTTGGCCATGCCGGCAAAGTCGAGCACGGGCTGGCTCACTTCGAGCCGCATCGGCGGGTTGACCTGGTTGATGTCCAGCAGGTTCGGCTTGGGTCCGATGAAGCTGTTGAGCGACATCACGATGGCTTCGCGGATCGGATCGATCGGCGGGTTCGTCACCTGGGCGAACAGCTGCTTGAAGTAGTTGTACAGCGGCTTGTTCTTGCCCGACAGCACAGCCAGCGGACTGTCATTGCCCATCGAGCCAATGCCCTCTTCACCATTCTTGGCCATGGGCGCCATCAGGAACTTGATGTCTTCCTGCGTGTAACCGAAGGCCTGCTGGCGGTCGAGCAGCGGCAGATCGGCAGGCTGCGGTGCGGCCACTTGCGCGCCCGCGTCAATGCTGTCGAGCTTGATCCGCAGGTTTTCGATCCACTGCTTGTAGGGCTTGGTGTTGACGATGTTGGCTTTTAGCTCGTCGTCGTCGATCATGCGGCCTTGTTCCAGGTCGATCAGGAACATCTTGCCGGGCTGCAGGCGCCACTTGCGCACGATCTTGTTCTCGGGCACAGGCAGCACGCCCGACTCGGAGCCCATGATGACCAGATCGTCATCGGTGATGCAGTAGCGCGAGGGGCGCAGGCCGTTGCGGTCCAGCGTAGCGCCGATCTGGCGTCCGTCGGTGAACACGATGGAGGCCGGGCCGTCCCAGGGCTCGAGCATGGCGGCGTGGTATTCATAGAAGGCGCGGCGGCGCTCGTCCATGGTGGTGTGCTGCTCCCAGGGCTCGGGGATCATCATCATCACGGCCTGGCTGATGGGGTAACCGGCCATGGTCAGCAGTTCGAGGCAGTTGTCGAACGTGGCGGTGTCGGACTGGTCGGCGAAGCTGATGGGGTAGAGCTTTTGCAGGTCGGCCGCGAGCACAGGCGAGGCCATTACGCCTTCGCGCGCCTTCATCCAGTTGTAGTTGCCCTTGACGGTGTTGATTTCACCGTTGTGCGCCACATAGCGGTAGGGGTGGGCCAGCGGCCACTCTGGAAAGGTGTTGGTGGAGAAACGCTGGTGCACCAGACCGATGGCCGAGACGCAGCGCTCGTCGGACAGGTCTTTGTAGTACACGCCCACCTGGTCGGCCAGCAGCAGGCCCTTGTAGACCACGGTGCGGCTGGACATGGAGGGAACGTAGTATTCCTTGCTGTGCTTGAGCTTGAGGGCCTGGATGTTGGCGCTGGCCGTCTTGCGGATCACGTACAGCTTGCGCTCCAGCGCGTCCTGCACGATCACGTCGTTGCCACGGCCGATGAACACCTGGCGCAGGATGGGCTCCTTCTTGCGCACAGTGGGGGACATGGGCATGTCCACATTGACCGGCACATCGCGCCAGCCCAGCAGTACCTGGCCTTCGGCCTTGATGGCGCGCTCCATCTCTTGCTCACAAGCCAGTCGCGAGGCGTGCTCCTTGGGCAGGAAAATCATGCCCACACCGTATTCGCCCGCTGCTGGCAAGGTTACGCCTTGCTTGGCCATCTCTTCGCGGTACAGCGCGTCAGGGATCTGGATCAGGATGCCGGCGCCGTCGCCCATCAGCGGGTCGGCACCCACCGCGCCACGGTGGTCGATGTTTTCCAGAATCTTCAGAGCCTGCGTCACGATGTCGTGGCGCTTGATGCCCTTGATGTGGGCCACAAACCCGAGGCCGCAGGCGTCGTGTTCGTTACCCGATGAATACAAACCGTGTTGTTGCAGATGCTGGATCTCGGCAGCCGTGGTCATGGCGCACTCCTATATTTTTCGCAGGGAGTGGAAGATTAGTGCATTGCAACATCTTTTGGCAAGAAAATTAATTAGGGTCAGATTCTTAATTTACGAATGAAAATTGAATTTCATTTTTTATTAGGGACGTATCAAATTTAATAGCAATCAACCCAAAAACAGCAAGCGCTAATGCCATATTTATTCAGATGTTTTGCGAAGCGCCGGCCTACCGGCTTGTCCCTGGGTTACCCGGCGCGGTGTGTGCTTTTGCAACTCTTGAACAAATTCAGCGTCGCCCAGCGCCCAACCACTGAGTGCGGATGACGTCAGCACAGTCTGCTCCTGCGAGCCGATGCCCGCCTGCACCAGCGCGGCATACGCCGCCTCGCGCGCAAACGGCGTGTTGCCCAGCGCCCAGTACAAAGCATGCGGTGTGAGCAAACGGTCATGGCGCAGTCCCAGCCAATGGGCATGGCTGGACCACGGGTAGTCGCCAGGCTGCACCACCTGCCCGGCCCGCACCGGGTTCAGATCAAGGTAGACCATGCAAGGCAGGAGATACCGCTCGGGCTGCAGCACCGTGGAACGATAGCGCCCCTCCCACAGGGTGCCCGTACGGGCGTGGCGCCGGTTGAAATACTGCACGTAGCGCCGCCCTACCGCCTGCATCATCTGCGGAAGGCCGTCAGCAGTAGTGGGCGTGGCCAGCAGGTGAAAGTGGTTGTCCATCAGCACATAGGCATGCACAGCAACACCAAATTTCTGTGCATTGTCTGCCAGCAGCGAAAGCATGGTCTCGAAGTCTTCGCGGTCCGCGAAGATGCTTTGGCGGTTGTTTCCGCGCTGGATGACGTGGTGCAGATGACCCGGCAGGGTCAGGCGCGGCAGGCGGGCCATGGATGTGGATGGGAGCTAGGGGGAGGATGATCATAAATCCGTCCCCGATTTCTTCTCACCCCGGCAACAACGTATGGCGCGACGTCAGTCCTGCACCAATTCCACGGCAACCTGGGTATCGCGAGCCTCCGGCTTCAGACCAAAGCGAGCCCCCAGCGCCTTGTCAAGGCCAAACTCTTCCAGAATGGCGCGCAGGCGCTCCGAGGCGCTGCGCTTTTTCTGCCCCGTGTAGCGGGCAATGATCAGCTCATTCTTCATGCTGTGCTCCCAGCCTACCAGCTCTGTCACGGTGACCTGGTAGCCACTCGCCTCGAGGTACAGGCAGCGCAACACATTGGTGACCTGGCTGCCCAGTTCGCGCGTGTGCAGCGGGTGGCGCCACAGCTCGGCCAAGGGCGTGCGCGACAGCTGCAAGGCCTTGCCCTGCCGCAGGCAGGCGGCCATCTCAGCCTGGCAGCACGGCACCAGCACCATCGCCCGGGCCTGTTTCAGCAGTCCGAAAGCAATGGCATCGTCCGTGGCGGTGTCACAGGCATGCAAGGCGGTGACCACATCGATCCTGGCTGGCAATTCATCTGCACCGGTGGATTCCGCCACCGACACATTCAGGAACGACATGCGTTCAAAGCCCAGTTTCTGCGCCAGCAGGCGGGATTTGTCCACCAGCTCGGCGCGCGTTTCCACCCCGTAGATGTGCCCGTGCCCCAGGGCCTTGAAGTACAGGTCGTACAGGATAAAACCCAGATACGACTTGCCCGCCCCATGGTCTGCGAGCGTCGGCCCCTGGTCGGTGGTGGCAAGCTCCGTGAGCAACGGCTCGATGAAGTTGAACAGGTGGTAGACCTGCTTGAGCTTGCGCCGCGAGTCCTGATTCAGGCGTCCATCGCGCGTGAGGATGTGCAGTTCCTTGAGCAGTTCTATCGACTGGCCCGGCCGCAGTTCGGAAAGCTCCGCAGACTCGGCCTTGGAGGCGGCCGCCTTCGGGCGGGAAGCATGTGGCTGCTGCACGCGGGCTGCAGAGAGGTCTTTGGTCTTTCTCATCATCGAACGTCCTGGTTCGCTTCCGGCAGCGATGGCGTGCCAGCGCTGGGGCCCACATCCAGCGCAGACCAGCCCTGCATGCCCAATGCCTGCAGCACCTCAATATTTCGCTCAAAAATTGTTTCCGCCTCCGGAAACACCTCCACGGCGCGGTCGATGCTCTCCTCCCGCAGCAGATGCAGTGTGGGGTATGGCGAACGGTTGGTGCAATTGGTCACGTCATCCACATCGGTGCCCGCAAACTGAAACTGGGGGTGAAAACTCGCGATCTGCAGCGTGCCGTCGAGCCCCATGGCCTCCAGCAGTGCCTCCGCATCTCCCAGAAAATCGTTGAAATCAAGAAAATCCTGGAGGCAGTGAGGGAGTATCAGCAAGGTGGTGTCCCGCGTTTCGGCAGGGGTCGCCACCAGGGCGGACAGCTCACTGCGCAGAAGAGCCAGCACGTCCGTCAAGTCTTCGGTCAGCGCGACCACGTAGTGAATCTGCCCTTTGACATGAACACCCTTGGCAAAAGGGCACAGGTTGAGCCCGATCACAGCTCGCTCCAGCCAACGGACGGTGTTGCGAACGAACAAATCGGCAGGCTCCGAAGAGGCCGCCGAGGCCGTAAAGGGGGGGGAGGAAGTCATGAAACGGGCGCACGGGGCGCGAAGAAGTGCGGGGTTGATTTTACCGGGCGCCCTGCCCGCCCCCACAGCCGCTAGTCGAAAAGCCGCCGTCCCGTCAGGCGCTCATGCTCCCGCGCTGCAAACCGGTCTGTCATGCCCGCAATGAAATCCGCCACAGCCCTTGCCCGCAGCGGGCCGCAATCCACAGAGGCCTGCTCGGCAAACGCCGCCTTCATTTCTTGGGGGGAGGCCGTGTACGCTGCAAACAGGTCGCGCACGACCTCCTGCGCACGTCCCGTGGTCTCCATGACGCGTGGATGGCGGTACAGGTTTTTAAAGAGGAACTGCTTGAGTTCCAGCGAGCGCGCACGCATGGCATCGCCAAACATCACGAGCGACGGCGATTGGCGCACGGCCTGCACATCAGTGGGCGCGTGTCTGGCCAGCGCTGCTTGCGTGGCATCAATCACGTCATAGACCTGCGCGCTGAGCATGCGCCGTATGGCTTCAAACAGCAGGCGCCGCTGCAGCAGCGGCTGCACAAGATCCGGGTACTCGGCCTGGGCCGCAGCGCGGTACTGGTCGAACAAGGGCACGTCCTGTAATTGCGCCAGCGTGATCAGCCCAGAGCGCACGCCGTCATCGATGTCGTGCGCGTTGTAGGCGATTTCATCGGCTAAGTTGCACAGCTGCGCCTCCAGGCTGGGCTGCTCCCGGCGCAAAAACCTTGCACCGACGCCACCGGGTTCTTCCCGCTCCAACTGCTGTGCGTGTTGCCTGGAACAGTGCTTGAGCACGCCTTCACGCGTCTCGAAGGTCAAGTTCAGTCCATCGTACTGTGGATAACGCTCCTCCAGCTTGTCCACCACCCGCAAACTCTGCAGGTTGTGCTCAAAGCCCCCGTGCTCCGCCATGCACCCATGCAGCGCATCCTGGCCGGCATGTCCAAACGGCGTGTGCCCAAGATCGTGGGCCAACGAGATCGCTTCCACCAGGTCTTCGTTGATGCGCAAGGAGCGAGCGATGGACCGCCCCAATTGGGCGACCTCCAGCGAGTGCGTCAGGCGTGTGCGAAACAGGTCCCCTTCATGGTTGAGAAAGACCTGCGTCTTGTAGACCAATCGCCGAAATGCAGTGGAGTGCACGATCCGGTCCCGATCACGCTGGTATTCGGTCCGTGTGGGTGCCGGTGTTTCAGGGTAGCGCCGCCCCCTGGTCGCAGCAGGGTGGCAGGCGTACGGGGCCAGGTCAGAGATCGGAATCAAAATTGCCGCCAGTGCTTATCTATAAAGCGCAAATAGCTATACTATTTATAGCAATTGGTGACAAGCACCTTCTAGGCACAACAGGCATCAATCACTTCGCGCACCAGGCTGTCCGGTGCAGCGCGCACTGCCGCCTTGCCCGGGCCATCGATCACGACAAATCGGATCTCACCGGCTTCGGATTTCTTATCGATGCGCATCAGTTCCAAATAACGGCCGGCATTGTCTGCGGCGTCCAGAATGGGCCCCTTGGTGGGCAACCCCGCGCGCTGGATCAGCAGATTCAGGCGGGCCACAAACTCGCCGTCCACCAAGCCAAGCCTGCGAGAAAGCTCTGCCGCCATCACCATGCCGGCACCAACGCCCTCACCATGCAGCCACACGCCATAACCCATGCCAGCTTCAATGGCGTGCCCAAAGGTATGGCCAAAATTGAGGATGGCACGAAGGCCCGTCTCTTTTTCATCCTGGCCGACAACCCAGGCCTTGATCTCGCAACTGCGCCGTACAGCGTGCGCCAGGGCGTCGCGGTCGTGCGCGATCAGGGCATCCATATTCCGTTCCAGCCAATCAAAGAAGGCCATGTCCGAGATTGGTCCGTATTTGATGACCTCTGCAAGACCGGCACTGAACTCACGCGCTGGCAACGTATCGAGCACCGCAAGGTCGCACACCACCAACTGCGGCTGGTAGAACGCGCCAATCATGTTCTTGCCCAAAGGGTGGTTGATGGCCGTCTTGCCGCCCACCGAAGAGTCCACTTGGGCCAGCAGCGTGGTGGGCACCTGCACAAAGGGCACACCCCGCATGTAGCTGGCTGCGGCAAAACCCGTCATGTCACCAACGACCCCGCCGCCCAGCGCAAAGATGGTTGTCTTGCGGTCGCATGCGGTGGACAGCAGCGAATCAAAGATCCGCTGCAATGTTTGCCAGTTTTTGTATTCCTCACCATCCGGCAGTCGCAGCTCATGAATCTGTGGATAGCGCCCAGCAAGCGCAGCCCGCAGAGCCTCTGCGTATAAAGGGGCTACCGTTGTGTTACTCACGATCAGCGCTGTGCTGGCCCGAGGCAAATCCGCATAGGAAGCGGCATTGGCCAAAAGCCCCCCCCCAATGAGGATGTGATAGCTGCGCTCAGCCAGTTCAATGGTGACTGCTTGATCAATCTGGGCCATGAATTGTTCTCAAGTGTTGGTTGAAATACCATGCTGCATCGCAGCATAGAATCCATTTCTCTACAGATTTATATCAGTAAAGTTGTACTAAGAGGCAGTGCGTCGCAATTCCTGACCAATGTGCGAAGCTGATCATCGGTGGACATGATTTGTGAGCCTGCCGACTTAAATCCTTAAGAATTAAACTTCGGGTACAGTTTTATCAATTAGGCAACCTAGAGTTGCACATTACATCGCGAATATCTGCCAGCATCACTAAGACCCGCAAACTTTCTCCATCAAAGCAAATTCCCCAAAGAAGACTGCAAACAAGCAAGCTGAAGCCTCAAAAGCAAAACCCCGGACAACCCGGGGTTTTTTATCTTGGCGACCACTCAGAAAGCGCGGTGAAAAGCTTTCTGAGTATGACGCTTGTACTCACCTAGGGGCAAGTATATTCGAGAGGATCTCCTCCGGGAGGAATAGAACTGGCGCTCACCACGGTGATGCTAAAGGTTCTAGTTACTTTCGACGCCCCCTTCGTTGCAGTCACCAAGAACCGCTGCTGTCCGCAATTATCGACCTTTGGAGTTCCGTTCAAAACGCCAGCAGCACCTGTAGTACCGCTGGTGAGCCATGAAGGCAAGCTCGTAAAACTCCATGTCACATCACTGACAGACGCTACAAAAGAGTAGGTAAAGCTTGCGCCAACAGGAGTGGAGCCCAGTGAGCACACTGCATTGGAATTGCAATCACCAATCGCGAAATCTTCTGGCAATCCTCCCACCACCTTGAGTTTTAATGTCGCGGTATCAGCAATTTTGTTCTTATCAACAACAGTAACCGTTGCGCGATAGTCACGCTCCTCAGCCGTGCTGCTAACAGTTCCGCTAATCATGCCGGTACTAGCGTCTATTGACAAACCCGAAGGCAATCCCGTGGCCGACCAAATGAAGGGGGGCAATCCACCGCTAACAGATAGCAAAGAGGTGAATGGAACTCCTTTGGTCACCGTTCCTAAATCCACATCTGACAGCGCAAGCGGTGCGGTCGTCGCTTCAATCACCGAAAATTGATCAATAATCGAAATGGGATCTTGAATACCATTTGCAACATTATTATCGAACCGGTCTGCCGTAAATTCCAAAAATATAGGCCCTGTATTCTCTCCGCTTAACAAGCTAAAAAGAGCAACGCCTCCCGTCGAAGATAATTGCAAAATACTACCCGACTGATTTCCAGAGACCAATCGAGCACCTATTGCAGCATCAGTGCCAGCCATAATTCGCACTTGGACTTTGGGCCCAGAGCTATCGGGTGTGGGCTGATTGCCATCATCAAGAACAAAAGCCTGAACACCAACTTGATTAATTATTCTGTTGGGATTAGATTTTGTACCCAAATATCCCAGCCTTTGAAATTCAGGCGTCTCCGCGACAACCCGCAAACTTGCAGGCTTCCCAGTCGCCGCCCCCACTCCTACAGCAATATTTACACTTGCTCTTTCAACTCTGCCGGATCGAGGATCAGTTACCGAACAAGTGATGGTTGCCGTGCCTGCCTGATTTCCTGCATGAAAATGGAACGAATTCCCTCCAGAATTTGCACCTAGGGTTATACTACGAAATGCAAGCGGATTTCCATCTTCATCTTCATGTTCGCTATCGCCGTCAAGATAATAAAGAGGCCCAGAACCCAACCCATAGTCGGTATTGCAGCCAAATATACCCTCACCACCAGGAATAGGCGCCCCACCTTTTGTGGCATTTACATACAATATAGTTGTAAAAGGAGCGTAGACACCAATACCCGCAGGATAGTTTCCCACATTAACAGGCAATGTTGTTTTTTCTGCACGCAGAGTAATTTTATAATTTTCATCCGTAGCACCGGGACTCCCGCCGCCACCACCACAAGCAGAAAGCACTGCAGCAACCAATAGTGTTGATAGTTTTAGATTTTTTAGCATTGATTTTTCCATTCAAGTTTAAATTTACCGAATCGCCGCGCGCTCGGTCAGAACTTTGGGAGTAATAAAAATCAGCATTTCCTGCTTGTTTGCCTGTTTGGTTTTTGTTTTAAACAAATTACCAACCCCAGGAATATCACCTAAAAAAGGCACCTTAGCTTCAGCATCATCCTCAAACAGCTCAAAAATACCACCAATCACAACGGTACCGCCATTCTCAACTAGCACCTGCGTCTTGATGTGCTTCGTATTAATTGCCCTAACATTCTGAAGAATCTCACCAGGACTATCTTTATTGACATCAAGGTCCAAAATAATATTACCCTCAGGAGTAATCTGCGGCAGAACCTCCAACTTCAAAACTGCCTTTTTGAAGGCAATAACCGTTCCACCATTTGGGGCTGTAATAGGATACGGAAATTCTGTACCTTGCTCTATTGATGCCTTCGTTTGATCAGCAGTCACTACTCGGGGACTAGAAACAATCTTTCCTTTACCGTCAGCTTCCATTGCGGATATCTCCAGATTCAAAAATCTGTTAGCAGCTGAATTAAATATTGAAATAGCAAAGCTCGCGGGATCAAAACCACCCTGAGCCTGAGCAGGAAGGTTAACAAAATTACCCAAAGTGCTGGTAACTCCACCCGCGCCCGACGAAGCAACAGCGTTACTATAGCTAGTACCGAAGGCGAGACTGTTTCCACCACCGATATTATATCCACCGGTGCCACCACGGTTGGCACGCAAATCTGTGCCCCCCAACCGAACCCCTAATGAGCGTCCAAATGTATCGGAGGCTTCAACAATCCGAGCCTCAATCATCACCTGTCGAACGGCAACATCCAAAGTAGAGAGCAATTGGCGGACCTCTTCCAGCTTACCTGCAGTATCAGTAACGAAAAGCTGATTGGTTCTGGGTTCTGCAATAGCGCTACCTCTTTCGGACAAAAATCTATTCGACGTCCCCCCCGAACCACCGCCGCTTGATGCAGTCAGTTGAGCGACCATATCGACCGCTTTCGCATAATTCATTTGAAATGCTTGGGTACGGAGTGGTTCCAATTTTTGAATAGCCAATGCAGCTTCATAATCCTTTTTGGTACGATCATCAATCTCGTCCTTAGGTGCTATCCACAGAACCGTTCCAGATTTTCTCATACCTAGACCTTTTGCCTCCATGATAATTTGGAGAGCCTGATCCCAGGGCACATCTTTGAGTCGGAGAGTAAGGGATCCAGTAACCGTATCTGAAGTCACAATATTAAAGTTTGTGAAATCAGCAATTACTTGTAAGAGTGATCTTACTTCAATGTTTTGAAAGTTAAGTGAGAGCTTCTCTCCACTATATCCCGGGCCTTGCGTAAGCTTGTTTAGATCTATCTTTTTCTGTCGAATCTCGATCACAAATTGACTATCGCTTTGATACGCACTGTGCTCCCAATCGCCCACAGGGTCGATAGTCATCCGAACGCTCTCTCCTTGCTGTACTGTCGTAATAGCCTGTACCGGCGTTCCAAAATCGCCTACATCCAAACGCCTACGCAATCCTTCCGGGAGAGCAGATTTCAGAAAATCGACGACCAACCCCTTGCCCTGTTGGCGAATATCAACTCCGACTTGACTCGAAGGAAGCATTACAACTACCCGCCCTGAACCGTCTGCCCCTCGCCTGAAATCGACATCTTTTAAGGTTTGGACATCAGCGTTCGAAGGATCAGCAAAAGCAGGAACTGAAACTACTTTTTCCGCTGAGCTAGCCACAGACACCGTACCCAAGAAAATCAATAGCGATTTTCCCTGAATTTCCGCTTGATAGGAAGTTGATTGTTTGAGATTGAGTACCAAACGAGAACGCCCCCCAGCCTGCACTACATTAGCGGACTTCACATTCCCCTGGTTAATTTCAAATACATTTCTTCCAGTAGCATTCGATGCTTCTGGAAAATCCAAGGCGATACGAGGAGGAGATTGAATAGAAAACCCTGTAGGTACCGCACTGAGAGGCTCTGCAAAGTCAACGCGAACCACATCAACGCCATTTTGCACACTACCAATTACAGACTGAATCACCGCCTGCGCCAATGCACTAATTGGCATCAACGCTGCAAGCGAAAAACCCACGGCAATGCCCAAAAATTTAGTCGCACAAATTTTGGAATATTTCATTTTTTATCCTCTTGCAGATCCAGGGAAGCCATTCTCTCAATCCAATCACCTGTTGCATCTTGCACAATTTCGCGCAGTTGAATCGAATTTTCGGTTATTTTTATTATCTTCCCATAGTTCTGCCCAATATAGTTACCCACTCGAACTTGGTAGAGTAATTTATCAACTTTCAGCAATGCTGTTGGCGTTTCTTTTTTATCCAAACTGCCTACCATGGTCATTACATCCAGTGGATAAGACTCCAGAGGCTCTTTCCGCCGCGCCATCTCTGGCGCGATAAGCGCTGCATTGGAGGCAGACTGAGTAGACTCTCGTTTCAGCGCTTGGGTGAGTTTTACTGGATTAAACGGCTCAACCCCAGAATCCATCGAATAGATCTGCGGGAGGAATTTTTTGGGTTCAGTTAATGGAGTCACGCTAGGTTTCGTCGTTGCGCGTAACTCGGACATCCATTGTTGCAGCTCCACATCACCCGAAGAGCCACAACCAGACAACACGACGGCGAACAACATTAATAAAGCCAGCTTATTTTTTTTCATTTTTTACTGCCTTTTGCTACCTGCTTCTGTGCCTGAATCTCTTCAGGATCAAGATATCTAAACGTCCGCGCCGTCGCCTCCATAGTCAGCATCGCACCATCTTTTTCTTTTCCAAGAGGGGCGATGGATATATTATTTAAAGTAACAATTCTAGACAAATGCGCGATATCAGAAGCAAAAGACCCCATATCATGGTATTTACCAGTAACTCGCAACTGAATAGGCAATTCGGCGTAATACTCCTTAACTACAACCTGCTCAGGACGAAATAAATCAAATTGCAAACTACGCCCAAGACCAGCTTGATTTATATCTGAAAGAAGTGCAGCCATTTCAGCCTTGCTTGGCAATTGCTTTTCAAGTTGTATGACGTATTGCTGGACCTGCTCCCGCTGACGTTTCAAAGCCTCCAAACTCACCGCTTTAATCAATTTTGCTTGATAGTCTTGGCGTAGGGTTTGCTCTTTAGCGATTTCGGTTTCAAGTTCGACTTCATACTCATTGATCTTGGCAAACCAGAGAACAGCAGCCACCGCAATGGAAATAAAAAGACATAACAGAATCTTTGGAGCTACTGGCCACAAAGAGGGATCTTTGGGATCTAAATTTCGGAACTGCCGGGAGATAGTCTCCTGCAAGGCAGAGAAATCAATATCTTTTTTTGATTTTTTTGCCATGTCTATTTCCCAATCGCGGCGCTAGCCGAGTCTTTGGCTTTTTGCGCTTCACCAGTACGCATCAGACGGAAGCGCAAATTGAACGTGGACACTCGCCGCTGGTCTCTGGACGACAAAGCAATATTGCTCGCCACAATTTCCACCAACTCCGGCTTCGACAGCCAAGGAGTGTTATCTGTCAAATTGCGAAGCATTTCAGAAACACGCTCATTGGATTGGGCAACCCCTTGCATAGCGATTANTTGCTCNGTTTGCTTAATGCTTGTCACATACGCGCCTTCTGGTATCTGACGCACNAGNTCATTGAGCAAGTGAACAGGGAGATTTCGATCTGACTGAAGATCTTCCACAGCCTTCTGCCTAGCCCGCAAAGCCGCAATTTCGTCTTCTATGGTGGCAATTTCCTTGATTTGTTCTTCAAGGACCTTAATTTCACTCTGAAGAAAAGCATTTCGCTCTTGCTGTGCGGTGATCATCATTTGAAACCACCAATACACTGCCCCAGCGATTGCCAGACCAATCAGAAATGATGCGAACATCGTCGCCTGAAAGGCTTCCTTCCGACGTTTGCGCGCAGCTTCCCGGTGCGGAAGTAAATTGATCAGAATCACTGCAGGAACCTCCGCATGGCCAGACCGCACGAGGTCAGATAGGACGGCGCCTCACGCACCATTTTTTTCAAACGAACGGAACTTCCGATTTCCATACCGTCAAAAGGATTGACTGCGCTGCACGCAAAGCCGGTCTGCTGGGTAACAGCCTCTGTCA
>C687J35021_10002369_pt1 | contig 13434 bp, 31 predicted proteins | sample RifCSPhighO2_12_FD_35021 | JGI IMG/M metagenome (IMG submission 35021)
GCCATAGCCATAGCCAGAGCCATAGCCAGAGCCAGAGCCAGAGCCAGAGCCAGAGCCAGAGCCAGAGCCAGAGCCAATTTTTACATTTTCCATAAAATTTATTCTTTCCAAATTAACACTGACGCGATGCTGTCTTGCGCTCTGCTTGTAATAGGAATAATCTCAATAACTTGCGTTAGAATAACAGATTCAACTTCGCAAGGAAATTTACAGTTTTGCGGAGCACTTGTTCCTTCAGTTGCTAATTGCGATAAAGAAGCGGCACCCGCCCAATACCAGATACGACGCGCTTTTAACAATTCTACTTCTTGTCCATTTTGACTTTGTAAATAACCGGCAAAAACACCCGCAGAATAAGTACGACACATCACATATTTCAGACCTTTTAAAGTTTTGGCCGGTTGATTATTTCCGGCTTCGCTTTTCGCGACATATTCTACTCCGTCTATTGTGATTGATTTTGACATATAATTATAATCTTATTTATCTTAATAATATTTAATATTTAAAACAATCTTTTATTACAATTTTCACAGTATCCTCTATGCCACCCAGAGATATAACTAACATCCACTCCGCAACAAGAAGATTTTAGTCCGAACCAAACGAGAAATTTTAACCAAATAGCTTTCATAATATCCGCCATTTTAGCCAATAAATATTCCAGTAATAATAATTGCTGTAAGCCGAGCACGCATATTGGAATCCGAAGAATTTAAAATACTTCCAATTCCGTATTAGCCAAAAATGCAGTTTATTGTTTTTAAATTTCATAAAAAATATTCTAATCTTCTGAATGTTCTCTGTGCGTTTTACACGCAAATCTTTGCCAGATTATTTCCTCGCCATTACTATCTAATTCAGAAACAAAAAAAGTTTGATTAAATTTTGCTTCTTCTTCGCAATAATCGCATTTTTCTTTTTTAATCTTCATAATTTATCTATTTTTTTTAATAATTCGTCAAATCGCGATTCTTCTTTGCCGATTTTTCCAAAACCTCTGATAAAGGAGTAAGTATCTTTCATCGCTTCAATGGCTATTCTTATCAATTTCCAGTCTTCTTTTGTTAATTTTTTTTTATCCATATTATTTCATTGAATCAATAAGGGTGAGGATTTTATTTCTCATTGCTTCTTCCCCCGCATCGTATGCTCTATACTCATCGGTATCTTCACTTGAACAGGTGCGTGCCGATTCTACTCTTACTCCCTCAACCTTTCCCTTTAGCTCATCAAGTTGTTGAGTGAGGGCTTGGTGGAGGAAAGCTTTAACGAATGCTTTATCTTGCGAAGACATCTTGCCACGAAACTGCTCTTTTGAATTTTCGTATCGCTTCTCAAACTCCTCTATCTTTTTGTTTATAAGATTGGTCATATTATTTCATTTTAACGCTTGTTGTAATAATTCTTTTTCCATAAATTAAAACTTCAATCCATCAGATAAAGAAATTTTCTCAAATTCTTCATTGGATATGTTAATAATTTTTTCATCATCTATTCCGCTTCTTTGCATAAAAGTGAGCAAGGCCTTGACATCAAGATTGTCGCCAAAGACATATTTTTTATTATGGATAACCAAGGCGAAGCCGCCGGTCTTTTGATTTCTTATTATCTTGTTTTCGTAATTCATAGTATCTTTCAGCCAAAGTTCAGGATTAAGAAAATTGGCTCTATTATTTAATTCTAATTTTCCATTTTTTGATAAATCCCAATGCAAGTGCGGAGATGTAGACAGTCCCGTGTTTCCGCTATACGCAATTCTTTCCCCCTCTTTAAATTCTTTTTTATCGCTCCAAGTATTTAAATGCAAGAATCTGTGTAATCTTCCTTTTTCGTCTGTAAAATAAAGGGTATTGCCGCCTTCGTTGCCGTAAGAATATTTAGCTGTTCCATTGGTTGGCGCGTATATAGGCGTGCCGATCGGAATTATCAAATCAATCCCTAAATGGAAATCCGAATAAAATGTCTTATCGCCTTGACGATAGCCTTTCGGCGTTTTTTCGTAGTTATCTATGGGCATTCTCATATTTTATTTTTTTAATTTATAAAAAGTCCAATAAGCCACGCAATCAATAGAACTTGACTGACAATAAAAAGTTCAAAAAGAATAATTATTGTTATGATATTGAGTATATTCATCATAATTTATAATATTATTTATAATATTTTAATTTTCATTTTTTTAATTCTTTCTTAATCTTCAATTTTTGAAACTCACTTTGTTTCTTTTTAATTCACAACAAAACTCATCTACTTCATCGCATAATTCGTTGTAGAATTCTTTATCAAGCTTTTTCTCATTTTCATATCTTAAACAATTAGATAAACTTTCAAATTTGTTAATTAAATCTTCTTTTGTGATTTTCATAATAATAAAATATTTTATTTATTTTCAATTTTTTAATTCTTAATAAAACAGCCAAAATAGATATAGGTTTCCGTAAGATTATTGCTTGCGTCTTCCCAATTTTCTTTTTTCTCAAATTGAGGCGTGCCGTTTATCTCTTGGCATTTTTGCGGAGTAATAATATCCAATTTTTGTTTTTCGTCAACTATGGCAATAAGTGCTACTATTCCATAAATCAAACCAATAATAAGAAGTAAGGAAAATAAAAACCAAAAAATTAAAAACAAATAAAATTTCATAAAATATCTTTTTTAATCTTTAATAATAATTATTTATTTAATAATACAATTCTACATTTTTGGATTTTATGTTTTTTTGGACAAAAGTCAACTTGCCATTCTTTTTCTGTTTTACGGGTTTCTTTTTTTGTTCTAATTCTGTACGCGGCTATAATTGTTTTGCCGCACAATAAGGCGTAAAATATCTCATCTTTTTTCATAAAATATCTTTTTTAATTACTTTTAAGTCTTCTTCATCTGCCGGATAACCCAGATCAATACACCCTTCGGTTTTTTCTATAAAATTTTTATCTTCATCAGAAAGCTTTGAATAATGAAAATCCAAAACATCTTTAAGTTCAATCCGTTCAATATTTTTATAATTCAATTCAGTTTTATCGCTTCTCCGCCACGCAATCTTCAACATCATAGATAACGGCATATATCTTTTATGTTTTTGGCGAAGATTTTTAAATTGCCGGAAGAAGCGGAGGAGTTTCATAGTTTATAATATTTCTACTTTCATTTTCTTAATTCCGTTTTTTTTGGCTTGCTCATTGGCTTCTTGGCCATATCCAACCCAAACATCTATCCGATTATTATATCTCTTGCTGATTCTATCTTCTACCGTAAAAATTCCCAAACCCTCAATTTTAATTTTAGTCCCAAAGGGATAAAGATTGGTCGCTATCATTCCATATTGAGCAATCTTGCCCGAGGCGGTCAAGCAACCATTTTTAACTGGATAATGGCAAGATGATAATTCGTCATACCAGCTTATTTCCGCCATTCGCCCCTCCGAATATAGAATGGAGGGCAAACTTTTTTCAGAGGGACAAACCACGGAATTAAGCGAACAGACAGCCTCGTCATCTTCCGATATTGCAGCCAACGGGCGGGGAAAAGGATTACTGCCGATGCTTGTTTCTTGTGAATAAGCCTCTTTCCCCAACCCGCCAGCTGTAAAATAAGAAAATAAAATAATAAACAGCGTAATAAAAATAATATAAGGAATTATTTGTCTCATATTTGATTTTTTATTTTTCATAGTTATTTTAATTTTATCTTTTTTCTTTGTTCTTTTGAAATTTCTTTGAACAATCGCTTGCGGCCGATTGCATAACCAAAAATAAACATATCTTCTATTGCTTCGCAAGCAATTATTTCTAAATATATTTCATTTTCTTCTTTTGTTAATTTCGGTTTTTTCATAGAGTATTTTATTTGCCGGCTAAGTTTTCAGATAACTTTTTATTTTTCATATTCTATTTTTAATTGATAATCAGGCATTGTCGTTTCAATTTTATAAAGTAACCATTTCGGCAGTTCGTCCCATAAAAGCGTATTGGCCGACCAAGCATAGCTCTTTTCAAATTTATTTACAGCCTCAATTCTGATTATCTTTTTTTTCATAAAAGCATTTTATTCGCTGGCTTTGATTCTAAAAAAACTTTAATTCTAAAAAAACTTTTAATTGTTCCGCCGCCTCCGCGACTTCTTTTTCAGCGTCTTGCTTGTTCCAGCGCTCCACAAAGTCAAGTATTATTTCAATATTTTCGGCGAAATCTTTTTTCATAATTCTTTTTAATATACAACCCGACATTGATTATTAAAGATTTTGCTTCTTCCTCGTTTATTTCTCTTCCGCACTCTTTCATTAAAATTATTGCATATTTTATGATTCGTCTTGATTGGAAATTTAGAAATTCATCCTTTAATCTTTTTCTTAATAATTCTCGTTCAATTTTATCATTTTGTAAAACATCTATCATAATTTATCAAGTTGTTTTCTTAATAATTCTTGGTGTGCCGGAGTCGTCCCCTTGGTGATCACCTTTAGGGTGTTTGCATTCACAGAATCCGTTTTTATTAAAAATAGTATCTGTGACGAGCGTTTTATCGCAAGTTGAACATTGGACTATAAAACCTACAGAATATTTCAATATTTGTTCGTATTTTTCAAAGCATTTCTTTCTGCAAATTTTTTTATTTGTCATAAATCTTCGTTTGCTCGTCAATATCTTTTAATAGATTTACGCACTCCTCGGCTATGTATTGCCTCCGGCAAATAAACAAATAATCGTTTAAGATTTTATCAAGGCTATTTAATTGCTCAATGGTCAATATAAGATTGATTGTGGAGCGTTCTAATGGGTCTATTTGCGTTTCTTTATCCATAAAGGGTAATTTCTTATAATTATTTCAAAAAGGATTTATTTTCTTTTTGACAATCGTAACAAAGCACTTTTTCCACATCAAATCCGAAATAAATAAGATTTTGCGCCGTCACATATTTGCCGCAGTTTGCGCATCCTCCGCCATACACCCTAAAATCAGATCCCAAACTTCTCATATCGCAATTCTCTAAAACGCGGCCGTGCGATTCTTCCAGTTTTTTTTTAGCTTTAAGGTTTTGTTCCTGAAAGGGGTATTGTTTCATATTTTTTCGCGTTTTCTTCTTCTTCGTAGGCCAATTTAGCGTTAAACCATTCTTGATATTCCGCCGTATTTTCGGCGAGAACCGACAATTTCCATTCGGTCGCCGGTTCGTCTTCATCTAAAATGGCCGCTCTTTTGGCGCGATACCGGCTTTCGGCGAGCAGTAATTTTTGGCGAGCGGTAATTTCCATATTTAAATATTTTCTTTTCCAATTAATCTTATGCCGCCCCAAATTCCAAAAAACATAAATCCAAAACCGACTAATGTTTGCAGTCCGCCATTTTCCGGATCAATAAAAACTCCATAAAGCGTAATAGCGACAGTAGCTAATAATCCCCAACCTAAGTATTCGTTTTTCATAAAAATTTTAATTGTTAATAATTAATCTTTTAATATATAACGATAATTCATATCGGTCCCTAATTCATTTTTAAGCAATTCCACTTTTTCCGCGTATTCTTTAGCCGGAATAAATAAGGTATTTTTAATAATCTCATCAAAATAATCTTCGCCGGATACGCGCTTTTGAGGCAGTTTCTTTATCTCTTCAAAATTCATAATTCCATTTCTTCCGTATCTTTGGCCAAAATAAGCTCGGAATTTCTTTTCCGCTTGGCGCTGCGGATCATTATCTCGTAATACAGCGAGGATAGCGCCGTTGTGATCGCGGAGTATGCGAGAAATTCATAAGCCGTAAACGGTTTCAATAGAGCAATCAGTCCCCAAATCAAGCAGGAATACAGGAAAGTTATCGCTGTTATTTTCCAGCCTTTTACATTAATTATATTATTAGGAATTTCTTTTTTGCTTTGCTCTATGAGATTTTCCAAAATGATTGCCAGACATAGAATAAAAATTATATCCATAAAATTTTATTTTAAGGTTTGTTCTCCCAACAAATGCAAAGCTTTTTTAATTATTTTAGATCGGGATTCTTTCATCATTCTTTCCAATAGCATTAAGAGTTTGTATTCATATACCGGCAAATACACGCTTACTCCAATACCGGAACTTTTAACCTTATCTTTGGTCGTATTCTCAAATTTTTTATTGCTAAAATCCATAAAATTAAAATACATCTTTTTCTTGAGACAAAAGAATTTGATAAAGTTTTATTGTTTCGTCTAAAAGAATAATAAGCTCTTCTTCATTTAAACCTAATTCTTTTGCTTTTTCAATAATCATTATTTTGAGTTGGAAAGCAATCATATTATTCTACGAAGTAGCGGGACTTAGTCCCTTCTCCGGTTTTATGGATTGTCACCATTCCGTCTTTGTCTTTGGCGATTTTTACCACATCTCTGATAAACATCAGGCACGGCAAACTCTTACCCTTGGAAAAGGTTTTTTGAATTCCTGTTTCCGGATCAATAAAAGTAAAGATGTACACTTGATTGCCTTGCTGATTTATTCCCTCGTTTACTGTCACAAATTTTAAAGTTCTTTTCTCTTTAAAAAATTCCGTGTTAATGAAACGGGAATTTTTACGCAATACTTTTTCTTGGTCGTTAAGAAAAGTATCTAATAAATCCGGATCAGCCGGTTGTTTGTCTTGAATGTCATCTGACATAAAATTAAAATACATTTAGTGTTAATAAGTATAGTATATAGTATGTTTTTATTCTTGTCAAGAGGGCGGATTTATTGAGATTAAACCATATTCTTGCCGCCGGTAATATGGCCTGTGGATAACTACCCCTTGCATTTATTTTTAGAACTGCTATACTTGCCTTAATATGAATAAACAAAAGCAAACACAATTGCGTGCTTTCGCAAATCATATTCCATTAAACCCCTAACCTCGTAAGAGGTCTTGGGGTTTTTTGGTACAATAAAGCAAATATCCGTGCTTGGCGACTGACGGATTTCAAATATATCAGCGGTCAAAGAGGTCAAGAATGTTTTCCGCCCGCCCTGATCGGCGTATATATGGATGCAACACCATGTGTATCTTCAGGGAATAAGAAATATATACGCCGTTTCGGGCGGACTCTCCACCGACATTCACCTATTCAATTGAGATAAGATTGGGCTTTTGCATTTTCACCTTGAATCATCTCAATCCCTTGCTTTTTCATCATCTTTTTTTCTTACTTTGACTTCTTATCAGGGAAGGGTGGATTTTGAAAAAAAATATATATGTACAGTAAAGATATCAAATATCCTAAGGAATTTTATAATGAGATATTAGATAAGATTATTTCAACACTTAATATTGATAAAAAAATTATCGCGCCGCGAGTTTTTATTATATGGCGATCGGAAATTAAGTGTTTATTTTTAGACGGTTTTTTAATAAAAGAGATTGTTGAGGTATTGCCGGATGCGATAAAGAAGAAGATTTTTCCAGTCAGATGGGGTTTATTCAAAAAAGTGCGGAATCTTATCGAACTAAATCGAAATTCAAAAATTCGCGGGGTTTATTCTCCCCTCCCCTCCCCTCCCCGCTTGCGTGATTCCGGCGGTTTTCAATCTGTAAAAAGTATTTTTCAAAGTCATAAAATTTAAAAAAAAGCCAAACAAAAAAACCGATCAATAACTGGTATTTTGATCGGTTCTTTATGTTTCCGCTTTTAGCGGTATCATTTTGAACTTTGATTTTTGGATTTTATGCTATTCTTGCACTTAAAGTTAAACCGCAAAAAATACATATTTCTTTACCGTTTTCTTTTCTTACGCTCTCGTGATAGCATTGCGGGCCCGGTCTAAAAGTTATCAAGTCTTGCGTGTTTCCATTGCTATAATCGTGAAGCGCGGCGTATAATCTGCCATCTTCCACATTAAGCCGTAACCGATAAATATTCGCCCTTGTCGGTATTCCTTCCACTTTTTCAGCCTTGATATTTATTTCAAGATAATCATTCCCGCCTTTGCCTATTTCTTTTCCGCGTTCGCTCGTGATCGTGGCGTACAGTTTCATATTTTCCCCGCTTTCTGATATTTTTCCAAAACTTCGCGCTTAGTTTTCGCGTAAAAAGCGCATTGAAGATCATCACTCGCAGCCACCCATCCTGTTTCCCTCATTTCGCCGTTTTTTTTCCTGAATCCGACAAAAGCAATTTGCGGGATGATGTTGTTGTTGTTTTTTTTGCGCCATTGATCTACACGGTGATACCATCGCCGCATATCTTCAGTATTGTATTCGCGAACAGACAATATTTTCATATTATTCCCCGCCTCCTTCCTCTTCCAATTCCGCCATTATTTCTTGAACGCGTATTTCGTACGCCGCCCATGCCAGATAATTTCGCAGATCATAGCCGTTTTTTTTATAATAATCAGACTCAAACAAGCTCTGTCCGGTATTGTCTTGAATTTCCTCCAAAATCTCGTCAATCTCTTCGGCAAATTCCGCGTAAAACGCATGGGTTTCCGAAAAATATATCAGATTATTGCAACTGCCGCCGCTGCATCCGTTTTCCGCCGCGGTCCGGATATAATCAATATCGCCATCCGCGTCTTCAATAATCCGCGCCTTAATAGTTCCGGCTTCCGCCGTAATGTTTTTTAATTCTTTCATAAATTGTCAAAGAGCTTAACCAGTATCGGCTCGCTGTTTAGCCGCTTAACGCGGCAGGCATAATCTGCCCATCATTGCCGGTATTCATTGCCGGCAAGAGATCGGAAGATTATAGCGGCTTTATATTTTTTTTATATACGAGCATTATGGCTTTTGATACATTACGGCAATATGTTTTATAAAATTGTTTTTGGTATTTGATTACCCAAAAGCCTTGAATATCTTTAAATAGAATCATAAATATATTTAATTTAAAATGATGATAATGACCTTGCGATCTTTTTAAAACGCTTAAATCGCATTTAAACGCTTTCTTTTTTTATTATTTTGATTGTTTTGTTTTCTTTGAGATATTCTTTGATTTTTGCAGAATTACTGACCCATTTTTGGTTTTCGTAATCATATCCGTCTATCAATATTCCTTTTGGTTTCACATCTTGCGCGAAAGCGATAATCGTATTGTCTTTTTGAAGATAGAAATCAGGCGATGTTCTCATATTTTTGTAAATTAATGAATAATAATATATATATGCGGATAATTATATGACCTTTATTTACAATTTTTTTGGTAATATTGTTCGCATCTGAATTGATCTGTTTTTGTTAATCCATAGTTTCCGCATAAGATAATCACAATCAAAAGTACAAACATTAAAATTATTTTCATAAATATATATTGAATAAGTAATATAACAAGTATAACATACTATGTATATATGTCAATACCTTATCTTTGCGCTTATCTTAGCATTTTGTATATATAATAATAAAAAAAAATATGTACCTTGTGTATAACTTTGTACATTGTATTATGTAGATATAAATGTAGATATTATTTTGTGNTTTGTGNTTTGTGCTTTGTGCTTTGTGNTTTGTGNTTTGTGCTTTGTGCTTTGTGTTATATGGATCGTCGCCGGTTGAGCGTTGGCGTTGATTGGCGCGCCGGTGTTTGGTTTAGCGGCAGACCTTTTTTTTATTTTTACCAAAGACAAAGAAAAATTCAAAAAAATAATCAAAATAAGGGTATTCTGTGCCTTATATCGCAAAATGTATAATATGCGATATAACTTTTCCCTAAAATTAGCCAAAATACATTGAAATTGAGTATAATTAAGATTATACCTTGTTTTGTTGAAGGAGGGGGCAAACTTTAAAAATAGGATTTTCCCCCCTGCATATACCCCAAAACGATTAAAATCGTCTATTACAACCCCAAAGTACAAAGTACAAAAAACAAGAAATCAATCTACGAGCAAAATAAGGCACTTCTGACAAGAGTTTTCTTTAAAAGGTATCTTTTCCCCTTTCTTGCTAAAACTCTTCACCTGCGAAAGCCTTGTAAGCGCAGGGGCATTTTAAGGGAGGGGTTCAACGGCAACTTAAGGGAAAAAGAAACTTGCGGAATTCTAAAAAAAAGAATAAACTGAAAATATGGAATTAAAAAATCCCGATGAATTCTTAAAAAAGCTGGATGAGGAAATAATTGCTTATGCCGCCGCCAGTAAAAAGAGGCGGGGCGATGCTGTGAAAAAAACTATTAAAGATTACAATGAAAAAAGACCGATAAAGGTTTGCCGGATAGAGGGTTGCATTAGAACTCACGCAGGCAGAGGACTTTGCGCTTTTCATTGGAAAAGAGCTCTTGGTTCTAAAGCAAAGGCAAGGAAAAGTCCGGTGCCTGATGAATATTTTGCCGATCAGGAAACGGGAAAGGAAATGCCCCGCCACCTGCTTGAGGAACCGACTTTGGTTGAAACGCTTGAAGAGCAAATGGAAGATCCGGATGAAATGTCCGATGAGGATTTGGCGGCGACTCTCCACGAAAAGAATTCCGATGATCATCTTTATGACGACCCCGACCGGACGGGCGCGCAAAGAATGATTCTAAAATGGCGGCTTCATCCGAAATACGAGGAGTGGGTTAAACATATCAAGTATTTAAAAAGACAGAATATAAATCAAAGGGATTTGTTTTTGGATATGCGGGAGAAACTTTTAGCCGAGGGATTTATTCTTTCTTTTAAACGCTTTATCAAATGGCTCACTTATATCCGAGTTCGTTCGCCGGAAAAAATCGTTGACATCAATGTTTGGGAAAAGGGCAGAAGCGATCCGGTCTTTTTCGCGGAAGAAGTTTTAGGATTGGAACTCCATAAAAAACAAAAGATATTTTTAAGGAATGTGATTCGCGCCGAGGGATTTATTCTCTGTCCGAGCAATCAATTCGGTAAGAGTTTTATTATTGCCGTTCTTCACATCTGGGCTTGCTTTTACCGTTATCGCATTAAAGGTTGGGAGACTGTCACGAAGCAAAATAAATGGTTTTTTTCCATTCGCTACCAGACAATAAATTTATCTCCGGTGCTTGATCAAGCCATTACAGTTTACGGATATATCCTCGATATTCTCACTTCTAATTTTATTTTCCGCGATCATCAAGGCCGGACTCGCGCCAATAAATGCGTTATCCCCGACTTCTTAATATCTCCCCGCGCGCTCCCATCCAAACACACTATTTCTTTTACGCCCGTTGAGTTTGCCAACGGAACAAAAACGATGATTCGTTCCACCAAGCACGACCACGCCGCCGGTATTCAAGGGAAACAATTCGGACTTATCACTTATGATGAATGCGCCTTGGCCAAGGACTTGGAAAGGGAAATTACCGGCCGTATTCACTCTCGTCTTATCACAATGAATGGCCAGCTTATTCTCGTTTCAACGCCTGATCGCGACCGCGAAGAAGAGGCCGATTCCTCCACTTATGAATATTTCAAAACCCTTGTGGAACAGGCGGAACAGAATATCAATGGCTGGACGGTAATGCGCGGAACCATTACTGATAATCATTTCTTAAATCAGGAGTCAATAGAAAAAAGGCGCTTGGAATTGGAGCGGGTCAATCCCGATATGGCCAAACAGATTTATGACGGTTCTTTTATCAATTCGCGCAATCAATTTTTTCGTTTCAAATCTTTGCAATTGATGTTTAACGAAAATTATTATTTTGAAGAACCGCGGGCGGGGCGCGGTTATGTCATTGGGGCGGATTTCGCTTCCGGCGGCAATGGCTGGACTTGTTATATTGTCGCGGATATTACCGATGGCTTTGACGGCGACCCGTGGAAGATTGTGAAGTTTGAGAGATTCAGGGGAAACGCGATGAGTCCGCTCGCCCAAATAGAATTACTTCGTAATTTAGCCGATCAGTATAATGCCGCCGATGTCGCCTTTGATTCTTCTTCTTTGGGCGGTTCGGTTATTGCTAATTATATTGAAGATTTGAATACCTTTCAAAATGATTTTCGTCCCGAAGCAAAGAAAGAACTTATTTTTGCTTTGCGTAAATGGCTCGATTGGAAAGGCGAGGGTAAATTCCGCGCGCCCACCCCCGACTTGAAAAATGGGATGCAGGCTCTGCGGCGCGAACTGTCAGCTTATCGCGAACGCGATCAGAATCTCACAAAAGATACGGTTATGGCGCTTGGTCTGGTGGCGTGGCATATGGAAAATTTGTATTACGACGGGCAATTTACCGATGGCGACGGTTCATTTGACATAATGGCCGGAGAGGAAAGAAGCAACTTTCTTTTTTCCGCTTGACAAAGAATTTTTTTTATGTTTCTATTAAGAATAGAATTTCTTTTTATTATATGCTTAAAAGCTATGAAAGCGGCGACTTGGAACTTTTAACCGAACTTGAACAGAAGTACAGTGATTTGGCGCCTCAAATGTCCGAACGGATTTCCCGTTATCGGATTTATAAAGATTTTTTCGACGGCTCTCACGAGCAATATAATATCCGGCCGGAGGGCAGGAGAAACCATAAAACCAATTTATGCAGTGTCGCCGTCCGCGAAATAAAAGATTTCGTAATGGGCGATTTTTTTGATTTCCATGTTCCGCGCGTATCGGAAACCGCTTATGAAAAAGAATATTTACAAGAAGCGCCCGATATTGAAGATGAAGAAAACCGAAGCGAATTCATAGAAAAATTGCTGCGTTCGCGGGCATTTAAAGATCCAATGGCTAAAAGAGAATTCGGAAACGCGATTGAAGATTCTTTGATTTTCGGCGATGCGATTTTATATTATCCTTATGATTCAAAAAAGAAAACTTTTGATATTCAATCTCTCTTTCCCGGCTTTGTCCGTTGCGGATTTTCTTCTTTGGATTATGAAGAAATGGATTATATTTTTTGCGAGAAAGTTATCTCCGTGGAAAGGGCGCGGGAACTCTACGGAACAGAAATTGATTCCGACCCTTACGCTCCCGCTTTATATTGGGACAGGCAAACAGTGGGCGCCGGAGAATTTGTCGTTGTCAAAACTTATTATGATAAAAATTTTATCATTAAGCATACGCGGGAAAAGATTTTTTCCAAAAAGAAAAATACTTATCACGAACTTCCCATAAAACTTTTTTCTTGTTTCCGCAATCCGCATTCGCCTTTCGGCGTTTCTTATCTTCACGAAATCATTCCCATTCAAAAAGAATTTAATGAAGCGATTTCCGATGAGGCCGACATTGTAAAAATGTACGCGAATCCGAAAGCGATTATCAAAAACGCCACCAAAAAAGAATTGGATCAATTAAAAAGAATGTGGGCTTCCGGTTTGATAATTTCCACCCGCAATATTGAATTGCAAATTGTGGAATTCAAATCCACCATTTTCCCGATTGAAGAAAGAATCCGTTCCATAATGGAAAGATTTTATAAAGTGTCGGGTTTGCCTCCGGTCGTCTTCGGCACGCCCGAGGGTTCTATCAATACCGGTCCCGCCCTCACTGTTCAATTCTCTCCTACTATTAGAAAAGCCCGCCATATCTGGGGCAACTGGGAACCTAA
>C687J35021_10002370_pt1 | contig 13429 bp, 13 predicted proteins | sample RifCSPhighO2_12_FD_35021 | JGI IMG/M metagenome (IMG submission 35021)
ATAGCTCTAGCACTAGAACAGTTAGGTATAGTGCATCCAGAACGAGCACTTTATGTAGGCGACTTGCAAGCTGATGACGTAGGAGCAGGAAGAGCTTTGGGTATGAAAACGGCCGTTGTAAGCAAAGATCCGCTTGACCCTTATGGGCCAAAGCCAACATATCACTGGCAAGATTTAACACCCCTAGGCAGGATTTACGGACGATAATGAAAAGAGTGGTAATTTCCGGTGGACCCAGTACTGGCAAGAGCACAACCTTTGAGATGCTCCGAGAGGAGTTTCCTGACGCTCATTTTGTTAGGGAAGCAGCAGAACGGGTTATAAAAAGAGAGCTTGCAAAGCAAAAAGAAGATAGCACCTACGACCCAATAATGCCTGTTACAAATTACCATGCCTTTGCCCCACTAGTGATGGAACAGCAGATTGAAGATGAGGCAAATATACCACCAGATACTGAACTTGTATTTATGGACAGGTGTATCATTGATAATCTTGGGTATTTGGCCTACAACGGTATTACCGAACATGTAGCAAAAGTACATCAACACCTAAGAGTGTCTAGATACACGGTGGCGTTCTTTTGTGACTGGTTAGACAAGTTTGAACAGACCGAAGTAAGAAGAGAGACGCCGGAGCAAGGGCTTGCTGTTCATAGACATTTAGAGGCAGCTTATGGCTCAGTCGAGCTCCAAGTGGTTAGCCTACCAGCCGTCAGCCCCGAGGAACGAATTGCAATCATTAGACAAACAATAGAAACCATTTAATTGTCACTTATCCACAACTAGGCTCTTGACGTTTTGACTTCTAGCCACAAACATGGTAGCTTTATGCTTAGAAGTGTACTAAAACACAAAGGAGAAGCGGAGTAAAAAATGGCCGACGTACCAGACAAACAAGTCAAACGTCTTCGTAGCCTTATACAAGAAGCAGAAACAAGCCTGGCAGCCGCCAAGGAACTGCTAGTTAGTTTAGTGGGTGATGATGAAAAAGTGATGGCCAGTATGGGCAATGAGCCCCTGGGCAAAGTTATAGAAGGCGTGTTTGACGGCCAAAACATGGTGGGTAGCGACGGCAAAACTTACCCCGTGCCAGCCAATTACGCCAGCAAGTCCAAATTAGTCCAGGGCGACATACTAAAACTGACCATTGCAGACGACGGATCGTTTATGTACAAGCAGATTGGCCCGGTACCGCGCAAGCAAGTAGTAGGCGTACTAGAGCAAAAAGACGGCCATTACTTTGTAACAGTAGGCAAAAAGCAGTACCGCGTACTGCTAGCCAGTGTGACCTACTTTAAGGCTAAAGCTGGCGACCAAGTCAGCGTAGACGTACCAGAAGAAGACGAAAACGCCGAGTGGGCAGCTCTTGAGGCAGCGCTGTAGCGGCTACGGCTGCGCCTACGGCGGACCGCTCCTTCTCTTTTCCCTTGAAATTACAACAAGTGAAACAATGAATTTTAGCTATAATTAGTAGGCTATGGGGCAGGCATTTTATAGAAAATATAGGTCAAGAAGCCTTGACGAGGTGGTGGGTCAAGAGCACATCGTAAAGACCCTTAAGAACGCGCTAAAAGATGGCAAAGTAAGCCACGCTTACCTCTTTACCGGCCCACGCGGGGTGGGCAAAACCAGCGTAGCGCGCATACTAGCCCACGCTGTAAACAATCTAGATTATAATGGCGAGCAGACACACCTGGACATTATAGAAATAGACGCCGCCAGCAACAGGCGAATAGACGAAATCCGCGACCTACGCGATCGTGTCAGCACCATGCCAACCAGCGGCAAATACAAGGTTTACATTATAGACGAAGTCCACATGCTAACGCGTGAGGCGTTTAATGCGCTGCTAAAGACGCTAGAGGAGCCGCCAGCACACGTTATATTCATTTTAGCCACTACAGAAGCGCACAAGCTGCCAGACACTATTGTCAGCCGCACGCAGCGATTTAGCTTTAAGCCCGTTAGCATAGAATCGGTAGTAAAGCACCTAAAACAGATTGCAAAAAAAGAAAAGATAGACATAGACGACGACGCGCTAGAACTGGTGGCAGAGCACGGAGACGGCAGTTTTCGCGACAGCATAAGCCTGCTAGAGCAGCTAGGCACCACTCACCAGAAAAAGGTCAGCTTGGGCGACGTACAGCAAATGTTGGGTCTAGCCCCGGTAAAGCTTATAGACATATTGCTTAGCTATGTAATTAAAGGCGATGTAAAAGGCCTAATGGACGAGGTTACGGCGGCAGAAGCCCGCGGATTCCACGCCGCTAGTTTGGCCAAACAGTTGTCCGTGCGCCTGCGTGAGCAAATGGTAGACAATTCTGTAGGTTTACCTGCCGACCAGTCACTGGCACTCATGGCTAGTCTACTAGAAGTACCTGGGGCCAATAACCCTGTGCGCTCACTAGAACTAGCCCTGCTAAGCCCCACGCTGCAAAACCAAACAGAGACAGCCGAACCTGATCCCAAAGTACCAAACGTTCAGCCAAAGACCGCAGAACAACCAGCCAAGGTTGCTACCAAATCTATAAAAACCCAGACTGTAGCTGAGGCAAAGCAGGCAACCAGCAATGAGTCAGCTAAATTTTCTCTAGACAATTGGCCCGTCGTACTAGACCGGGTAAAGAAGCGCCAAGCCACGCTATACAGCATATTGCGCTTAGCAGTACCTAGCTTTGACAAAGCATCTGTCACGCTAACTCTGGTGTTCCAATACTCACTGCACCAAAAACGACTAAGCGATGCCAAAAGCCGACAGTTGCTGCTAGATGCCATAGGCGACAAAAACGTAAAACTAGAAGTAATAGTAGATAAAAACATAAAACCAAAACAAGCTAGTGAAAAGCCGGTAGAGCCCCGGGTAAAAACGCCAGAAGTTGTGAGCGGCGTGACGAATGTCTTTGGCAGCGCCGAGATATTGGATAGCTGATTCCGCTTATGATTGCTGGTTCAGCATTAAACATCTACTATTAATGTGATGGATACAGAGGGAGCGCGAATACCACCACAAAACACCGAGGCAGAAGCCAGCTTGCTGGGTGCGCTTTTAATAGACACTGATGCCATAGTCAAAGTAGCCGACATGGTCAGCGCAGATGATTTTTATGACGAAAAGCACCAGCGCATTTATGAAGCCGTAAACCAACTTTACGAAAAACACAGCCCCATAGATGTTTTGACCCTGTCAAACAACCTTAAGGCTTCTGGATTGATAGAGTTTGTAGGTGGTGCGTCCTATTTGACCGAGCTAACCAACTTTGTGCCCACCGCCGCCCACGTAGAACAATACGCAGAGATTGTGGCCCAAAAGGCGCTAAGACGCAGACTAATTAAAGCGTCGCAGGAAATGACCGGACTGGGCTACGACGAGGCCAAGAACCTGCAAGAACTGATTGAGCAGGCAGAAAGCAGCTTGTTTGAAATTAGCCAAAAACGTGTCAAACAAGACGTTATGAGCCTAGAGTCTATCTTGGCAGAGAGCTTTGACAGACTAGACGAACTGCACAAAGACAAGGGCAAGATCCGAGGCGTTCCAACTGGCTACAAAGACTTAGACAACGTTTTGGCCGGCCTGCAGGCTTCTGACCTAGTGGTACTAGCTGCCAGGCCATCTATGGGCAAAACTGCATTTGCCTTAAACATTGCCCACAACGTAGCACTTGGTGCAGGCGCCAGTGTGCTGATATTTAGCCTAGAAATGAGCAAAGAACAGCTGGTAGACCGTATGCTAGCCATAGAATCTGGCGTAGACGCCTGGGCGCTGCGCACCGGCAACCTTACTGACGCCGACTTTGAAAAGATTGGCCAAGCCATGGGCAGCCTTAGCGAGGCGCAGATTTATATAGACGACACGCCCAGCATTACAGTTAGCGAACTGCGCACCAAAGCCCGTCGAGAGGCTCACAGCCACCCCCTGGGGCTAATAATAGTAGACTACTTGCAGCTAATGAGTGGTGGGTCACGGTTTAGCGGCGATTCTAACCGCGTACAGGAAGTGTCTGAAATATCGCGTGGCCTAAAGGGTATTGCCAGGGAGCTGAACGTGCCGGTACTGGCCCTAAGTCAGCTTAGCCGGTCGGTAGAAAGCCGCAACCCGCAGATACCTCAGCTAGCTGACCTGCGAGAATCTGGCTCCATAGAACAAGACGCAGACGTTGTGGCATTTATATACCGCGAAGAGTTTTATAACCCAGAAACCGAGCGCAAAAACATTACAGATATATTGATCAAAAAGCATCGAAATGGCCCCACTGGCGGCTTAGAGCTTTACTTTGACCGCGACAAGCAGCGTTTTCGCAGCCTAGACACCAAGCACAGCCAACCGTTTACAGAGTAATGATATACTCTAGGTAACATATGGGTGAGAAGAAAAGACTTAGACTTTTTATTTCAAACTACTGGCAACAGATAATTATGTGGTTGATGGCTGTGGCGTTTGTGGGAGGCATTTTGGTATTTAAACTAGACACCTTGGTGCCTGGTGTTAGCACATCAGAACTGGACGCCTTTAACCGTTCGCACGGTATGGAAGTGATACTAAACAATCCGTTTAATGCTGTGCATTTGCTAGCCCAATACGCCTTGCGCCTAGGGGATGCTGTTTCTGCGCAGTCTTTGCGTTTAATTAGCGCCTCGCTAGGCCTGCTTATGACGGCACTCATGTTTTATGTGATTAGGCAGTGGTATACAGTGAGAGTGGCTGTGCTAGTAAGCATACTGTTTGGTTCGTCTGCCTGGCTACTGCATAATGCCAGGCTGGCTACACCAGTCGTGCTGCAGCTGTCTCTGGTTATGGCATTGGCTTATGGGGTGTGGCTAAGACGAACGCACAAAAAGACTTTGGCGGTATTGCTGGGCGTGCTTCTAATAGTTTGGTTTGCATACATTCCAGGATTTATATGGTTTGTTTTGGCAGCGGTTATTTGGCAGCGAAAGCTTCTAACCAAATTTATGCAGTCGACCCCCGTCTGGGGAGTAATGGTTTCTTATATCTTGGGGGTGCTGCTGCTAGCACCGCTGGCACGAGCGTTAATTTTAGAACCAGAACTACTAAAAAACTTGGTTGGCTTGCCACTAGGCCATCTACCCACAATTACTGACATTGCCAGAAACCTAATATCTGTACCAAAACAGCTGTTTGTGCATGGGCCTAACGACCCCTCTGTATGGCTGGGAGGTTTGCCGCTGTTAGACGTATTTTCTATGGCCATTTTGGTTTTAGGCGGCTATTCTTTGTATTTCAAAAGAAAACTAGACAGCACCAAGTTTATATTTGGCGGGCTTGTGCTTGGTACGTTGGTAGTGGGTCTAGGTGTAGTGCAGGTAATTGTACTTATGCCNCTTCTTTATGCCATTGTTGCNGCNGGCATTGCGCTAATGTTGCAGCAGTGGCTTACTGTCTTTCCACAGAACCCGCTGGCTCGATTGCTTGGCAGCTTGGCCATCACCTTAGTCGTTGCCATAACAGTTTTCTTTCATATAAACCACTATTTTATAGCCTGGCCCAACGCACCCGCCACCAAGCAGGCTTTTACCTCTGAAATTCAGTAAGCAATCTGTTACAATTAAACAGATAAGGAGAACGATCTATGAGTAAGTTTGACCAAGCCAAAATGCTAATGAAGGTTAAGAAACTTCAAAAAGAACTAGAAAAAGAAATTATTACCGTAGAAACAGGCGACGGCGCCGTAAAGGTAGAAATAACAGGCGAACAAAAGATAAAAAAGGTGCACATAGACCCAGAAAAGGTAGATCTAGACGACATTGGCGAGCTAGAGCGCTGGGTAGAAGACGCAGTCAAAGATGCCATACAGCAAAGCCAAAAGCTAGCAGCCGAAAAAATGCAGCCGTTTATGGGCATGCTGGGAAATCTAGGACTTTAACAGTTTACGGTTTACCGTTTACCGTGCATTAACCGTTTACCGTGCATTAACCGTTTACCATTCACCATGAGCGAAGAAAACAAATATTTACTAGAGGAGCGCACTTTAGAGTTCAGTGTCCGGATAGTAAAACACTGCAGCCGACTAAAACAACCTGCCCTGCAATCTATTCGAGACCAATTGATCCGCTCCGCAACGAGCATTGGAGCAAATTATGCTGAGGCAAATAACGCTGCATCTAGAACGGATTTTAGAAATAAAATCTTTATTGCCAAAAAAGAAGCAGCTGAAACAAAGTATTGGCTCTCACTAATTATTAAACTTGGTGATGACACAGAAGAAGCTCAATATCTTAAAGAAGAAGCCCAGGGGATTTTGATGACTCTCCAAAAAATTATAAACACGCTTCGCGATAAGTCTGAAAACCGAAAAAGGTAAACGCATGGTAAACAGTGAACTGAAAAAGGTAAAATACTGACATGAATGTTTTGCCAAAAGCTTTAAACGAACTTATAGAAGCACTAGGCAATCTGCCTGGCGTTGGCCCTAGAACTGCTGAGCGATATGCTTATTTTTTGCTAAAGAGCGAGCCAAATAAAGCCGGACAGCTGTCTGACGCGCTTGGCAAGCTTCATAGCGGCATAGACTACTGCCAAAAGACCTTTGCGCTGATTGAAAAAGGCCAAAAACTTTCACCGCTCTACACAAACCCATCGCGCGACAAGAGCATGGTGGCTGTAGTGGCTGACCCTTTTGATATATTGGCGCTAGAAAAAACCGGTGGCTTTCGCGGCACCTACCACGTGCTAGGCGGTTTAATATCGCCCATTGACGGCATAGAGCCAGAGCAACTACACATAAATGAGCTAGTCAAAAGAATTGACGAAGATGATGTGAAAGAGATCATTCTGGCCACCAACGCTAGCGTAGAGGGCGAGTCAACCGCGCTATACATTCAGCAGCAAATAGGCAACCGAAAGGTCAAGATTACGCGCCTGGCAAGAGGGCTACCTATAGGCGTAGACTTAGAATACGCCGACCAAATTACCCTTGGCCGCGCTTTAGAAGGACGAACTGTGTTATGAGCTACAAAGAGTCAGATCAAATAAAGAACTTGGTTGAAGATGCATCTAAAGTTGTTATCATTCAAGCGGATAATCCAGACGGAGATAGCTTGGCCAGTAGTTTGGCACTAGAACAAATTCTTCATGAGCTCGGCAAAGAGCCGCACCTGTACTGCGGCGTAGATATTCCTGATTATCTAAAACACCTAAGGGGTTGGGACAGAGTAAGCAAAGACATGCCTAGCCAGTTTGATGCAAGCATTATAGTAGACACCAGCGCAATTATTTTGCTGGAAAAGTTAGATCAGAGCCAATACCGTAGTTGGGTAGCGTCTAAGCCGGTTATAGTGCTGGATCACCACAGCGATGTAGCGTGTGACATACCATATGCAACTATAGTCATTAACGATCACGACGCGGTTGCTACCGGAGAGGTGGTTTATAAACTGGCGAACGATCTTAGCTGGACTCTAAACTTGCAGGCAAAGACACATGTAGCCAGTTCTATACTTTCCGATTCGTTGGGTCTGACCTCAGATGGCACCACCGCCCAAACATATCGGATTATGGCTGATCTTATAGAGTCTGGTGTAGACCGCCCAGCGCTCGAAGAAGCCCGCAGAGCCATGACTAAAATGGTAGAGCCCGTGTTTCGCTACAAGGCTAGGTTGATTGAACGCACAGAGTTATTTGCAGAAGGAAAGATTGCCTTTGCCAGCGTGCCGCATGAAGAGCTAATAGAGTACAGCCCCATGTATAACCCTGCGCCGCTTATTCAGACCGACATGCTACAGGTGCAGGACGTACTGGTAGCAATTGTGTTTAAGGTATATAAAGACGGAAAAATCACCGGTTCTATCCGCTGCAATTCCGGTGGCAACATAGCCGCAGAACTGGCCACGCACTTTGGCGGCGGCGGACACCCCTATGCCGCCGGGTTTAAAGTTACTGACGGCAGGGCAGCGGATCAGTTAAAGTCCGAATGTATTAACCTGGCAACCGAACTTCTTGGTAAAGTAAATAATATACAATGAAGCTATATAACTCTCTTACCAAAAAACTAGAAGAATTTAAGCCCCAAACAGGCAATTCAGTGGGTCTTTATACCTGCGGCCCAACGGTCTACGACCACGTACACATAGGCAACCTGCGCACTTACATCTTCGAAGACACCCTGCGCCGTTCGCTAAAGCAATTGGGCTACAAAGTTAAACACGTCATGAACATTACCGACGTAGACGATAAGACCATTGCCCGCAGCCACCAAAAGTACCCTAGTGATGATCCAAAAGAAGCTCTAAAAAAACTTACCAGGCATTACGAAGACGTTTTTATTAAGGACGCAGAGGCTTTGGGGATTGATTTTTCAGAATCAAAGATTGTGCGCGCCACTGAGCACGTTAATCAGATGCAAGAATTGATCAGAAACATCCCAAACAAGTATATGGCAGCCGACGGCGTTTACTTTGACATAACCAAATACCCAGACTATGGCGTGTTTGTGAACCTAGACCAAAGCCACACCCACCACCGAATAGAAAATGATGAGTATGACAAAGACCACGTGGCTGACTTTGCGCTCTGGAAGAAAAAGAAGGAAGATCACGAGCCCAGCTGGGTGTTTGAACTAGACGGCCAACAGCTAGATGGACGTCCAGGCTGGCATATTGAGTGTTCTGCTATGGCTACGCATTACCTTGGCCAGCCGTTCGACATTCATACCGGTGGAGTAGATCTAAAGTTTCCGCATCACGAAAACGAAATAGCCCAGAGTAAGTCTGCAAACGGCAAGGACCTGTCTAACGTATTTCTACATGCAGAGCACTTGCTAGTAGATGGCCACAAAATGAGCAAAAGCCTAAACAACTTTTATACATTAGACGATATAGCCAAAAAAGGTTACGACCCTATGGCTTTCCGCCTGCTGGTACTGCAATCACACTACCGTTCGCAGCTAAACTTTAGCTGGGAATCACTAGAAGCCGCCCAAAATGCACTAAACACAATTATGCAATGGGCAGATCTAAAACATCAGCCAAATGCTACGGTTATGGACGAAGGCATAGATGCAAACAGGTGGATTAAGGAAAACTTTTTGGCGCCGCTTGCAGATGATCTAAATACGCCCACGGCTTTGTCTGAACTGTTTAAACTAATTGCCCGTGTTCAGCCAGGCGAGAAGTTGAGCGATCAAAACTATGCCTCTATACTGACCGAGATTGATAAACAGCTGGGTCTAGATGTTTCAGACCGTCCAGACATTGACGAAGAGCAAAAACAGCTCATAAAACAGCGCGAACAAGCCAGAGACCAGAAAGACTGGGGCAAAGCAGACGAACTACGCAAACAACTTGAAGAACAAGGGGTGGGAATAAACGATACCCCAGCCGGTCCTATTTGGTTTCGTCTATAATTATTTCGGGAAGAGAGCCCGCCAAAATGTATTCCATTTTGCCGGCGCGAAGAAGGGGTCCCCAAAAAGAGAGGATTCTTTTTGGGGTAAGGTGAGAAAGCCCGAAGGGGTGTCTCATGGAGCTCTATTTGGATTCGGCTCTAGCTTCTTCTGGATAGAGCAGTTTTCTTTGGTTCAAATAATCTAGCACAATTACCCGCAAACAGCCGGCAACCGGTATGGCCAGCAGACCACCGACCAAACCGTTTATGCTAACACCTATAATTACCGAACTAAACACAAGCAGTGGAGACATATTGGTGGCGTTGGCTTGAATTCGTGGTTGTAGCAGGTAATTTTCTATCTGTTGGTAAGTGATGTAGTAGATCAAAACGATCAAAGCCGTCCAGGGCGACTCAAACAAAGCAACAGTGCTGACCAAGATTGCACCTATGGTATGCCCAACCATGGGGATCAACCCGCACACGAATACTACCACCAAAAGTGCCACCGGGTAGCTAACATCTAGTATAACCAGAGGTACAAATATAAACACAGCGGCCAAAGCGGCCAGCAAAAGCTGTCCGTTTATGTAGCCCTTTATAACTCGGTACATATCATAGGCCATAACTTCTGCTCGACCGCGGTCGTCGGGTGGGATTAGCCTGCGTGCAAACTTTATCCACCGTGGACCTTCGATCAGCATCATAAACGTTAGCACCAAAACTGTAAGCAGTGTAAATATGCTGCTTCCTACTCTTTGAACTGTGTTTAGAAATGTATCGCCCAGATTACCAAGTCGTCCAGAGAGTTGGTCTGAGAACTTGTCTACCTGGTCTTCTAGGTTATAACGCCGAATAAATCGGCCAACTCCTGAATCTTGTTCACGCGCATCGCTCACTAGACGCGGTGCAACATCCAGGAAATTGCGCGTCTGGTTGATAAGCGGCGGGGCAATGCTAGCAATAAAGCCAACAAAGATTAAAACAATAATCAAAAACGAAATAGAGGTTGCTAGTGTTCGTGTGTTTTTGCGGTGCGGAAGGTGCCTTGCCAGCCAGCTAACCGGCGCATTTAGTCCAACTGCCAAAATAAATGAAATAAATATTAGCAGTAGCGCATGGGTGACTTTGCGTGCAAGCAAAAACACTACCACTGCCAAAGCGACCAAAACTATAAACCTAATTATTGTGCGGTTAGGCACAATTAGTTCAACTTTTTCGTGTTCTTTGTTTTTGCCTAGTCCCAACATATTGGTTCTATTATCTCATGGCTTTCATAAAGAGCAATGTCAAAAAGTGCAAACTTTTTAGTTTCAAATTCTCACGACCGTGAGAATTTGAATACGAGTACCCTGAGATAGTTGGCCAAGTATATAGCTCAGCTAGTTTTACGTAGCTGTGTTTTTATTTGGGTTGTAACAAGCTCGTTCCAACTGTTTGTGTTGTTTGGATTACGCAAAATTTTTACCTTATGAACATCGTTATAGATAATTTTTAAATGCTGGTAGACCAAGTTGTTGTGCAGGGTGGGGTCACGGGCTACCCATACATGCCAAACCGGCAGATCCACCGTGTAGTTACAGTTGTCTAGAGCTAGTTTGGCCGTTGAAGCGCACGCCCATGTGCGTAAATCGTTATTCCTCCATAGCCTAATTTCAGACTTAATAGCATTGTTTTTTTCTGGCTGGGGCAACGCTATGAACTTGCTTTTATAAACAAGTCCTAAAACGTGCTTCCTTAGAAACAGAAGCCGAACCATTAAGTCAAAAACCCGAAAAGAAGCTATGAAGTAAATAGACCTAAGCATAGCGGCCTTGGCTTTTGAAATGTTTAGATCATCTTTGTGCCCATAGCCAGTAAGGCTTACCAGCAGGTTTACGTTTTTAGATATGTCAGGGTATTTTTGAAGCATTCTAGTGACTACTGCAAATCCAAATCCGTGACCAAAAATTATCAGCTGTCGGCGTTTAAACCGCCAGCGAACAAAGGTAGCCAAATAGTCTGCTAACTTATCTAAGTCTGGCTTTTCGCCAAGTTTATAAAAACTCTGCATGCCGCCAAAACCCGGAATGTCTGGTACGGTTACCGAGCCATAACGGTGCAAAGTTTTTGCTAGTTCATAATACTTTTCTATATTTGAACGCAGGTCATAAACCAACAAAATATCTTGCTTTTTGCCAGGCAAATATAGCATTCGCCCCCTAAGCTTGTTCATATTTAGAGGTAACACAAACTTTGCTGGAATTGCACCAGATACATCTTTGCTCATAACCTGGCAGTAATGTAACATATATGTCGATGACATTGCGACATAATCTGATAGGCCTAACCATAGCGTTTGTCGCTATTGCTGGCGGGGCAGTTTGGCTAAATGTGCGCAACCAAAAAGAACAGCAAAAACCACAGCCCAAAGCTCCTGTATCAAATGAATCAAGCCCAAAAGAGCAGCCAAATACAGAATCGTTCAACAAAAAACTCTACTCTACAACTGACCCCACTAGCATTTGGGTGGTAGTGAACAAAAAACACCCGCTAAATCCAAAAACACACGTTCCCAGCGAACTTTCAACCCCCAGCGTCAAACTGCGCCTGGGTAGCGGGGAAGAGCAAATGAAGTTCCGCAAACTAGCCCAGGCAGATTTGGCCGGTATGTTTAACGCCGCAAGGGCCGACGGAGTAAATTTGGTGTTTGGCAGCGGCTACAGGTCTTACGCGCTACAAAAACAGTTTTATGATGGTTATGTGGCCAAAGACGGGCAAGACAAAGCAGACACCTATAGTGCCCGCCCGGGTTATAGCGAGCACCAAACCGGCCTAGCAGTAGACCTTACCAGCCCCAGCGGGCAGTGCCACCTAGAAATATGCTGGGAAAATACTTTAGAAGGCAAATGGATAGCGGCAAATGCATATAAATACGGTTTTATAATGCGTTACCCGCCTGATACACAAGACGTGACTGGTTACCAGTACGAACCCTGGCACTTACGCTATGTGGGCAAAGAACTATCTAGCGAAATGCACGACCAAAAGGTTCAAACGCTAGAAGAATTCTTTGAAATCAACGGCGGAACCAGCTACTGATAATATTGTTCGCTGGTATAAGTAGTTACAGGCACGCTGGTGTTTAAAATTTGTTTGATCCGTGCGTCTTGGGCTGCTACCGTAGTAGACAGTTGGTTTTTGTCTATCATATCCTGCGTAGCGTCTTCTAGTAGGTACATGCGCAGGCTTTTTCGCGCTAGCAGGTCACCGGCAGCTTTTTGCTGCTGGGTCCACTCGTAATGCATGTAGATGGGCAAGTAACCAATGCTACTGATTGAACCGTCGCTGGCTTTAAAGTCCACCACCCCCAGAGCGCCAAATAGCGACTCTGCTGGCTCTTGGGTGTTCAAAAAATTGCCCAGGCTGTACCAAACAACCGTTTCATTGCCGCCCGATCCTTTTAGTTTGTCTACTGGCTGCAAAACATGCGGTCCGTGGCCAAGCACCAAGCTCACGCCTTGGTCGGCTAAAAATTGGGCGTTACTTTTCTGCGCTGCATTTACAGCAGATGAATATTCGGTACCCCAGCGCATACTAACTATTATGACCTTGGCTCCGGCTGCTTTGGCCTCGGCAATCTGTTTGCTGGCAAAGTCTTTGCTAAACATGTTTACCCCGAAATTGTTGGGTGAGGTGCCTTTGTTTAGGTATGTCGTATACGACAAAAAGGCAAATTTTACGCCTTTGATCTCAAACGTGTGGACCATGTCGTGCTGAGTGGAATCTTTGTTTTGCCCGGCTACTGCTAGCAGGTTGCCTTGTTTTGCCCACGCATCCACAGAAGCGTCTATGACGGCTTGGGTCTTGTCAAAACTGTGGTTAGAAGCTGTGTTTACTAGGTTGCAACCCAGCCGGTTCATATCATCTACAAACTCTGTTGGCGAATTGAAGTTGGGGTAGCCAGTTATGCCAAACTGTTTGCCACCGTTTAGTATGGGGTCGTTACAAAACCGTATATCTGCCGTCTGAAACACCGGTTCAAAGTCCTTCATAAACTGCAGATAGTCGTAGCTACCGTCTTTTTCTGCGTTTTTGTTTACCGCGTCGT
>C687J35021_10002376_pt1 | contig 13422 bp, 13 predicted proteins | sample RifCSPhighO2_12_FD_35021 | JGI IMG/M metagenome (IMG submission 35021)
CGGCGCTTTAGGCTAGAATGCACGGCCTCAAAGTACACCCCTTCCCAGAGGCTGTCCCCGATGTTGATCCTGCGCGGCGCTCCCGCCCTTTCTGCTTTCCGCCACGGTAAATTGCTCGAGCAACTGACCGGCAAGGTACCCGCTGTCACTGGGCTGTATGCCGAGTTCGCGCATTTTGCCGAAGTTGCCGGCGTGCTCAGCGCCGACGAACAGCAGGTTCTGGCCCGTTTGCTCAAGTACGGCCCGAGTGTGCCGGTGCAGGAGCCCAGCGGCCGCCTGTTCCTGACCATTCCGCGTTTCGGCACCATCTCGCCCTGGTCGAGCAAGGCCAGCGATATCGCCCGCAACTGTGGCCTGGCGAAGATTCAGCGCATCGAGCGTGGCCTGGCCTATTACGTGACCGGCGAGCTGAGCGCCAGTGAGGCGCAGCAGGTCGCCGAGCTGCTGCACGATCGCATGACCCAGATGGTGCTGGATAACCTGGAAGGGGCCAGCGCGCTGTTCAGCCACGCCCAGCCCAAGCCGCTGACCGCGGTGGATGTATTGGGTGGCGGCCGCGCCGCCCTGGAGCAGGCCAACGTCGAACTGGGCCTGGCCCTGGCCGAGGACGAAATCGACTACCTGGTGAGCAGCTTCAACGACCTGGGGCGCAACCCCCACGACATCGAACTGATGATGTTCGCCCAGGCCAACTCCGAGCATTGCCGCCACAAGATCTTCAATGCCAGCTGGGATATCGACGGCCAAGCCCAAGAGAAATCCCTGTTCGGCATGATCAAGAACACCTATCAGATGCACAGCGAAGGTGTGCTGTCCGCTTATAAGGACAACGCTTCGGTGATCGTCGGCCACACCGCAGGACGCTTCTACCCGAATGCCGAGACCCGCCAGTACGGCGCGACCCAGGAGCCCGTGCATATCCTGATGAAGGTGGAAACCCACAACCATCCGACCGCCATCTCGCCGTTCTCTGGTGCTTCCACCGGTTCCGGCGGCGAGATCCGCGACGAAGGTGCCACCGGCCGTGGTGCCAAGCCNAAGGCGGGTCTGACCGGTTTCACCGTNTCCAACCTGAACATCCCNGGTTTCGANCAGCCCTGGGAAGTTCCATACGGCAAGCCCGAGCGCATCGTNACCGCGCTGGACATCATGATCGAAGGCCCGCTGGGCGGCGCGGCGTTCAACAACGAGTTCGGTCGTCCGGCTCTGACCGGTTATTTCCGCACCTTCGAACAGGCGATCCAGACCCCACGTGGCGAAGAAGTGCGGGGTTACCACAAGCCGATCATGCTGGCTGGCGGTATGGGCAACATCCGTGCAGATCACGTACAGAAAGGCGAGATCACCGTGGGTGCCAAGCTGATCGTGCTCGGCGGCCCGGCCATGCTGATCGGCCTGGGCGGCGGTGCCGCTTCGTCGGTCGCCACCGGTGCCAGCTCGGCTGACCTGGATTTCGCCTCGGTACAGCGCGAAAACCCGGAAATGGAGCGCCGCTGCCAGGAGGTTATCGACCGTTGCTGGCAGCTGGGCGAACAGAACCCCATCGCCTTTATCCACGACGTCGGTGCCGGCGGTTTGTCCAATGCCTTCCCTGAACTGGTCAACGATGGCGGCCGTGGCGGGCGCTTCGAGCTGCGCAACGTGCCGAACGACGAGCCGGGCATGGCTCCGCACGAAATCTGGAGCAACGAATCCCAGGAACGTTACGTGCTGGCGGTGGATGCCGCCGACTTCGAGCGCTTCAAGGCGATCTGCGAGCGCGAGCGTTGCCCGTTTGCGGTAGTCGGTGAGGCCACCGAAGAAGCCCACCTGACCGTGACCGACAGCCATTTTGGCAACAACGCTGTGGACATGCCGCTCAACGTACTGCTGGGCAAAGCCCCGCGCATGCACCGTTCGGCTGCTCGTGAAGCCGAGCTGGGCGACGATTTCGATGCCAGCAGCCTGGCCATCGATGAGGCCGTGACCCGCGTGTTGCATCACCCGGCCGTGGCCAGCAAGAGCTTTCTGATCACCATCGGCGACCGCACCATTACCGGTCTGGTTGCCCGCGATCAGATGGTCGGTCCGTGGCAGGTGCCGGTGGCCGATTGCGCGGTCACCGCCACTAGCTTCGACGTCTACACCGGCGAAGCCATGGCCATGGGCGAACGCACCCCGCTGGCGCTGCTGGATGCCGCGGCATCCGGGCGTATGGCGATTGGTGAAACCCTGACCAACCTGGCCGCCTCGCGCATCGAGAAGATTTCCGATATCAAACTGTCCGCCAACTGGATGGCCGCCGCCGGCCACCCGGGCGAAGATGCGCGTCTGTATGACACCGTGAAAGCGGTCGGCATGGAGCTGTGTCCCGAGCTGGGTATCACCATCCCGGTGGGCAAGGACTCGATGTCGATGAAGACCCAGTGGCGCGATGACGGCGCGGAGAAGAGCGTGACCTCGCCGCTGTCACTGGTTGTTACCGGCTTTGCTCCGGTCGGCGATATCCGCAAGACCCTGACCCCGCAGCTGCGCATGGACAAGGGCGAGACCGACCTGATCCTGATCGATCTGGGCCGTGGGCAGAACCGCCTGGGTGCCTCGATCCTGACCCAGGTCTACGGCAAGCTCGGCAGCCAGGCCCCGGATGTGGATGACGCCGAGGACCTCAAGGCCTTCTTCGCGGTGATCCAGGGTCTCAACGCCGATGGCCATATCCTCGCCTATCACGACCGCTCCGACGGTGGCCTGCTGGTTACCGCGCTGGAGATGGCCTTTGCCGGTCACTGCGGTCTCAATCTGTACCTCGATGCCCTGGCCGCCGACAGCGCCGAGCTGGCCGCCGTGCTGTTCAACGAAGAGCTGGGTGCGGTGATCCAGGTGCATCAGGACGCCACCCCGGAAGTGCTGGCGCAGTTCAGCGCCGCTGGCCTGGGCGACTGCGTGGCGGTGATCGGCCAGCCGGTCAACAGCGATGCCGTGGCGATCGGCTTCAACGGTCAGCCGGTATTCGCCGGCCAGCGCCGCCTGCTGCAGCGCCAGTGGAGCGAAACCAGCTACCGCATCCAGCGCCTGCGCGACAACGCCCAGTGTGCCGATCAGGAATTCGACGCGCTGCTGGAAGAAGACAATCCGGGCCTGTCGGTCAAGCTCGGCTTCGATGTCAATGAAGACATCAGCGCGCCCTATATCCGCAAGGGTGTGCGTCCGCAGATCGCCGTGCTGCGCGAGCAGGGTGTCAACGGCCAGGTGGAAATGGCCGCGGCCTTCGATCGCGCCGGTTTCAACGCGATCGACGTGCATATGAGCGATATCCTCAGCGGTCGCGTCAGCCTCGACGAGTTCAAGGGCCTGGTCGCCTGCGGCGGTTTCTCCTACGGCGACGTGCTCGGTGCCGGCGAGGGCTGGGCCAAGTCGGTGCTGTTCAACAGCCGCGCCCGTGATGGCTTCCAGGCCTTCTTCGAGCGCAAGGACAGCTTCGCCCTGGGTGTGTGCAACGGCTGCCAGATGATGAGCAACCTGCACGAGCTGATCCCTGGCACCGAGTTCTGGCCGCACTTCGTGCGCAACCGCTCGGAGCAGTTCGAGGCGCGGGTGGCCATGGTTCAGGTGCAGGAGTCGGCGTCGATCTTCCTGCGCGGAATGGCCGGTTCGCGCATGCCAATCGCCATCGCCCACGGTGAAGGCCATGCCGAGTTCGAAAGCGAGGAAGCCTTGCTCGAGGCCGATCTGTCCGGTTGCGTGGCCATGCGCTTTATCGACAATCACGGCAAGGTCACCGAAAACTACCCGGCCAACCCCAACGGTTCGCCGCGCGGTATCACCGGCCTGACCAGTCGCGACGGCCGCGTGACCATCATGATGCCGCACCCGGAGCGGGTATTCCGCGCCGTGCAGAACTCCTGGAAACCGGATGATTGGCAGGAAGATGCCGGCTGGCTGCGCATGTTCCGCAACGCCCGGGTCTGGGTGGATTGATCAAGGTGGCGCGGGCCGATGGATAAGTCCGCGCCCATCCTGCCCGAGGTGCGCCAGGTCGAGCCTGGCGCGACCTTGCTGCTGTGCCGCTGCGGGCGTTCGCCCCAGCTTCCCGATTGCAGCCCAGGCTGCAGCCACGGACTTCGTCTCGAACCCGTTCAACAGCAACTCCTGCTGCTGTGCCGTTGCGCCCGTTCGCGGCACCTGCCCTATTGCGATGGCAGCCATAATCCGCCCGTGCAGGGGTGGCGCGAGCGCTGGCGACGTTTCTGGCATGGCCTTTAGCNGCGGCCAAGTGACAGGTGGCACCAGATGGGCGCAGGGGCGAGCTACGCTCAAGGTGCATGCCGACACTGAACGTCGGTGCAATTGACCGGTCATATCTGGCAACTGTGATGAGCGCCACGAACCGTGAATAAGGCAAAATGCCATTATTGTGTGGCATCATTCGCGCGCTTTTTTATCGGTCGTGCCCTTGGAGACCTTGATGTACAAGCTTTGCTTTTACGTGCCGGAAACTCACCTCGATGAGGTAAAAAAAGCCGTTTTTACAGCCGGTGGCGGCCGTATAGGGGCTTATGACAGTTGTTGCTGGCAGGCCCTGGGGCAGGGCCAGTTCCGCCCGCTGGAAGGCAGTCAGCCGTTTATCGGGCAGGTCGGGGCGGTCAAGCAGGTGGCCGAGTGGAAGGTCGAACTGGTGGTGGCCGACGAGCTGATCCACGATGCGGTCAAGGCGTTGAAGCTCAGCCATCCCTATGAGACGCCGGCCTTTGAGGTATGGCGGCTTTCGGATATCCAGTTCTAAGGTTTCAGCAGGCGAAAGGCACCGTAAAGGTGCCTTTTTTGTGGGTGTGTCGTCGCTATCTGGTGGGTTTTATACCGTAGGGTGCGCCGTGCGCACCGAGACGCATGCGCACCCACCATGCAGAATTTAGATGGGCTGGCCGCGCAGGTGCTGTTTATACCTGTCAGGGTCTGATTTCGATCAGCGTGCCATCTTTGACCAGTCTCCAGACCTCACGCATGTCGGTGTTCTTCATGGCGATGCAGCCTTCGGTCCAGTCCAGGGTGTGGAAGAACCATTCTGGGTATTCCTCGTCCAGTGGCGTGCCGTGGATCATGATCATGCCGCCGGCCGAGACGCCTTTCTCCCGCGCCAGGGCCTGATCCCGGGCGTTGGGGTAGGAGATATGCATGGACAGGTTGTACTTGTCGCTGGTCTTGCGCCAGTCGATCCAGTAGAAGCCTTCTGGGGTGCGCAGGTCGCCTTCGCGTTGCTTGGCTCCATCGGGCTGCTTGCCCAGGGACACTCGGTAGGACTTGAGGGTTTCGCCGCGGCTCTGCAGGTGCAACTTGCGCTCGGATTTGAGTACCAGCACCTTGTCGATGGTCTTGCCGGCGAGCGTGGCGGTGGTCGTGGCCTGAGAGGTCAGGGTAAAGGTCAGGCAGAGTAGGGCTAGCAACCAGCGCATCATCGTTTCCGTCAATCAAAAAGCTTTCTTGTAATGCGCGCGCAAGGCTTCGAGCGGCTCGTTGCGGACCGGGAAGTGTTGCTCGCGGCGGTCGGCGAAGTAGCATTCTAGGGTACGGTCGATGGTCGGGAAAGCCAGCTCTGACCAGGGGATGTCCCGTTCATGGAACAGCTGCACCTCGAGGCTTTCCTCGCCGGCGGCAAAGTCGAGGTCGATCAGCTCGGCGCGAAACAGCATATAAACCTGGTTGATATGCGGCAGATCGAACAGGGTATAGAGGCTCAGGTCGCGCACCCGGGCACAGGCTTCTTCGTGGGTTTCGCGGGCGGCGGCCTGTTCCAGGGTTTCGCCGTTCTCCATAAAGCCGGCGGGCAGGGTCCAGTAGCCGCGTCGCGGTTCGATGGCGCGGCGGCACAGCAGCACCTGGTCGTGCCATACCGGCAGGCAGCCGGCGATGATGCGCGGGTTCTGGTAGTGAATGGCCTGACAGTGCCCGCAGACATGCCGCAGGCGGTTGTCGCCCGCGGGGACGAGCAGGGTGACGGGGCTGCCGCAGTTGCTACAGAACTTCATGCCGGCTACTCGGAAGTGGTTAAGGTTATCTTGGCGCGCCGGCGCTATGCTCGGCAAGCGCCACGGGTACGGGCCTGTTTTCGGGGCGTGGCGCTGTCGGTGCGGGGGCTTGGGCCGCGCGCTGCTTTCGTGCCATTATCGGGGCAGAACAAAGATCGAGAATATCCATGCTGGACGAGTTGCTCCATCGCATGCGTGGCTATAGCCCGCACCTGCTGCAGACCACCAACGACTATCCGCAGGCGGCGGTGCTGGTACCCATTACCCGCAGCGACGAGCCGGAAGTGGTGTTGACCTTGCGCGCCAGCGGTCTGTCCACCCATGGCGGCGAGGTGGCCTTTCCCGGTGGGCGGCGCGACCCTGAAGATGCCGACCTGATCCAAACCGCCCTGCGCGAGGCGCAGGAGGAAATCGGCCTGCCGCCTGGCCTGGTCGAGGTGATCGGGCCGCTCAGTACCCTGGTTTCGCGCCACGGCATCCAGGTCACGCCCTATGTCGGGTTGGTGCCCGANTTTGTCGACTACCAGGCCAACGATGATGAAATCGCCGCGGTATTTAGCGTGCCTCTGGAGTTTTTNCGCGACGATCCGCGCGAGACCACNCACCGTATCGATTACCTCGGGCGCAGCTGGTATGTGCCCAGTTACCGTTATGGCGAATACAAGATCTGGGGCCTGACCGCGATCATGCTGGTCGAGCTGGTCAACCTGGTTTACGACGATGCCGCGATCGATATGCATCGTCCCCCTGAGCACTTTATCAAGCTCACCTGAGGGTGGGCCGAGGACTATCTGGATGAAATATCGCCTGGGTCAATCCCATGTCGAGGCCCATGCCGAAAGCTGGGTCGCGCCCAATGCCACNCTGGTGGGNAAGGTCAAGCTGGAGCCNGGCGCGAGCGTCTGGTTCAACGCCGTGCTGCGNGGCGACAACGAGCTGATTCATATCGGCGAGAACAGCAACGTGCAGGACGGCACCGTGATGCACACCGATATGGGCTTCCCGCTGACTATCGGCAAGGGTGTGACCATCGGCCACAACGCCATGCTGCATGGCTGTTCGGTGGGCGATTACAGCCTGATCGGTATCAATGCCGTGGTGCTCAACGGCGCGAAAATCGGCAAGTACTGCATCATCGGGGCCAATAGCCTGATCGGTGAGGGCAAGGAGATTCCCGATGGGTCGCTGGTCATGGGTTCGCCCGGCAAAGTGGTGCGCGAGTTGACCGAGCCGCAGAAGAAGATGCTTGAAGCCAGCGCCGCCCACTATGTGCACAANGCCCAGCGCTATGCCCGCGAGCTGGCGGAGCAGGACGAGTGAGCGAGCAGGANCGCCCGGTTGCTTCGCCTTGCGTGCATGTTTGCGCCCTCGATGACGAGGATNTCTGCATCGGCTGTCAGCGTAATGTCGCCGAAATAACCCGCTGGAGCCTGATGGACAACGCCGAGCGCCGTCAGGTGCTGGATTTGTGTCACGCGCGCGCCAAAACCAAGGGTGTGCTGCTGTAGTACGCCCTTCTTAATTATTTGCTTCGAGGAATTTCCATGCCCCGTATCGGAACCCCTTTGTCGCCGAGCGCGACCCGTGTGCTGTTGTGCGGCGCAGGTGAGCTGGGCAAGGAGGTGGTGATCGAGTTGCAGCGCCTCGGNGTCGAGGTGATCGCCGTGGATCGCTANGCCAACGCCCCGGCNATGCAGGTGGCGCACCGCAGCCATGTGATCAATATGCTCGATGGCGCGGCATTACGGTCGGTGATCGAGCTGGAAAAGCCCCGCTATATAGTTCCGGAAATCGAGGCCATCGCCACTGCGACCCTGGTCGAGCTGGAGAATGAAGGCTATACCGTGATNCCCAGCGCTCGCGCCGCACAGCTGACCATGAACCGTGAAGGCATTCGCCGCCTGGCCGCCGAAGAGCTGGGCCTGCCGACTTCGCCTTATCAGTTTGCCGATTCCTTCGAGCAGTGCCGCGCAGCGGTTGAGGCGATTGGTTTTCCCTGTCTGATCAAGCCGATCATGAGTTCCTCGGGCAAGGGTCAGTCGGTGCTGAAAAGTCTGGATGATCTGCAGGCGGCCTGGGATTACGCCCAGGCTGGCGGCCGTGCCGGCAAGGGTCGGGTAATAGTCGAGGGCTTTATCGATTTCGATTACGAAATCGCCCTGCTCACCGTGCGCCATGTCGGCGGCACCACCTTCTGCGCGCCGGTTGGTCATCGCCAGGTCAAGGGCGATTACCAGGAGTCCTGGCAGCCTCAGCCAATGAGCGCCAAGGCCCGGGCCGAAGCCGAGCGTATTGCCTTGGCGGTTACCGATTCGCTGGGCGGTCGCGGATTGTTCGGCGTCGAGCTGTTCGTCAAAGGCGATCAGGTGTGGTTCTGCGAAATCTCGCCGCGGCCCCACGACACCGGCCTGGTCACCCTGATTTCCCAGGATTTGTCGGAATTCGCCCTGCATGCCCGGGCGATTCTCGGTCTGCCGATTCCGGCAATTCGCCAGCTGGGACCCTCCGCCTCGGCGGTGATCCTGGTCGAGGGCGAGTCGCGTCAGGTCAGCTTCGCTAACCTGGGGGGGGCTCTGGTCGAGCCCGACACCGCTCTGCGTCTGTTCGGCAAGCCGGAAGTCAGCGGCCAGCGCCGTATGGGCGTGGCGCTGGCGCGAGATGAGTCATTGCAAGCGGCGCGGGCCAAGGCGAGCCGGGCGGCGCAGGTGGTCAGCGTCGAGCTGTGAGCCGTTTGCGCGTCGGTCTCTGGTGGTTGGGGTTGGCGCTGCTGTCGCCGCTGGTGGTGCCGCAAGCACTCTATACCCGGCGACGGGCGCTCAGGTTGCCGCCGGCAGAAGGTCCACGACAGGGCTTGGCCGGGGCCGAACAGGCCGGGGTGCCGCTGCGCTTGCTGGTGCTGGGCGAATCCACCGTGGTGGGTGTCGGGGTCAGTAGCCTGCAGGTGGCCCTGGTTGGGCAGTTGGCCGAGGCCCTGGCGCAGCGCTGCGGGCGACCCGTGGCCTGGCGCGCCTGTGGGGAAAATGGCATCACTGCCGAGCAGGCCTGCGTGCGTCTGTTGCCGCAGATGCTGGATCAGCCCTTCGATCTGGCGTTGCTGGTATTCGGCGTCAACGACACCACCCACCTGACCCCATTACCGTGCTGGGAGGCTGCGCTCGGCAATATGGCCGCAGCGCTGCAGGGGCAGGGTGCAGCGGTGGCTTTTAGCGGGGTGCCACCGCTGCAGCATTTCACCGCCTTGCCCTGGCTGTTGCGGCGGCTGCTTGGCGTGCGCGGGGCATTGCTGGATCAGCGCCTGCACCGCCTGGCGATTCGCCTAGGGGCGGGGCACCATGGCGTTACGCTGGAGTTTTCCGGCGACTACCTGGCACGCGACGGTTATCACCCCTCGGCTCTGGGTTATCGGGTATGGGCCGAGGCGTTGGCCGCTAGTCTTGCGCCTGTTCGGCCGTGACCTTGGTGCTGGCTTTCCAGGCGCGCACGGTTTTTACCCGGTTTTCCGAGGATTGCAGGATCTCCAGGCGATAAGGGCCGATTTTCAGGCAGACCGCACTTTCCGGAATGCTTTCCAGAGCCTCGGTGATCAGACCGTTGAGGGTCTTGGGGCCGTCGCAGGGCAGATGCCAGTCCAGTGCCTTGTTCACTTCACGGATATAGGCTGCGCCGTCGATCACCTGGGTGCCGTCTTCCTGGGGGTGGATGTCCGGGCTGCGCAGGCTGTCCTTCTTGCTGAAGTCGCCGACGATTTCTTCGAGGATGTCTTCCAGGGTGACGATGCCGATCACATCGCCATATTCGTCGACCACGATGCCGATACGACGTTTCTGCTTCTGGAAGTTGATCAGCTGGGTCGACAGCGGCGTGCCTTCAGGCACGAAGTACGGCTCGTTGCAGGCCGCCAGTAGCGCCTCTTTGCTCAGNTCGTTGTGGGTCAGCAGTCGGGCGATCTGGCGCATATGCACGATGCCTTCGACCTGATTGATATCGGTACGAAACACCGGCAGACGCGTATGGGTGGTGTTGGTCAGCAGGTTGATGATGCTTTCGAGGTCATCGTCCAGGTTGATGCCGGTCACTTCGTTGCGCGGGATCATGATGTCATCCACCGTGACCCGCTCCAGATCGAGGATGCCGAGCAGCATGTTCTGGCGGTTTTTCGGCATGCCTGCACCGGACTCGCGTACCACGCTGCGCAGCTCCTCGGTGGACAGGCTGTCGCTGGCCCGTTGTGACGGGTCGACGCCGAGCAGGCGCAGCAGGATATTGCTGATCGAACTGGTTGCCCAGACCACCGGGTAGAGCAGGCGTTGCAGCAGCAGCAACACGCGGCTAGCGGGGAAGGCCACCAGTTCGGGGCGCAGGGCGGCCAGGGTCTTGGGGGTGATCTCGCCGAAAATCAGCACCGCGATGGTCAGGCCTGCGGTGGCGATGGCAATCCCGGCCTCACCCCAGATGTCCACGGCCAGTACGGTGGCGATGGAGGCGGCGAGAATATTCACCACGTTGTTGCCGACCAGAATGGTGCCCAGCAGGCGGTCCGGGCGGCTCAGCAGGCGGGTCACGCGGAGCGCGCCCTTGTGCCCTTCCTTGGCCATGTGCTTGAGGCGATAGCGGTTGAGGCTGAGCATGCCGGTCTCCGANCTGGAGAAGAAGGCCGAGCAGAGGATCAGAAATATCAACAGGCCAAGCAGATAGCTTGAGTGCAGGTCGTCCACGGAAGGGGTCTCAGATATGCAGGATAAATTCGCGGACCAGCTTGCTGCCGAAATAGGCCAGCATCAGCAGGCAGAAGCCGGCCAGGGTCCAGCGAATCGCTTTGTGGCCGCGCCAGCCGAGTTGGTGGCGGCCCCACAGCAGCACGGCGAATACCACCCAGGCAAAGCCCGAGAGGATGGTCTTGTGCACCAGATGCTGGGCCAGCAGGTCGTTGATAAACAGTGCGCCGGAGAGCAGCGACAGCGACAGCAGCAGCCAGCCGGCCCAGAGGAAGCCGAACAGCAGGCTCTCCATGGTCTGCAGGGGCGGGAAGTTCTTGATCAGGCTCATGGGGTGCTTGTGCTTGAGCTGGTGGTCCTGCAGCAGGACCAGCAGCGATTGCAGCACCGCAATGGTGAGCATGCCGTAGGCGGTGATCGACAGCAGGATATGCGCCAGTATGCCGGGGGCCTCGTCGATGGCCTTGATGGTGCCGGTGGGCATAAATTGGGCGAGCAGCACGGTCAGAAAACCCAGGGGGAACAGCAGCAGCAGCAGGTTTTCCACCGGAATCCGCGAGCAGGCCAGCAGCGTCAGCAGGATCACGGCGGCGGCAATCAGACTGGCGGCCTTGAAGAAGTCGAGAAACAGGCCGCTGCCGTCGAACATCTGCATAAACAGGCTGCCGCCATGGAACAGCAGGGCGAGTACGCCGAGCAGCACCAGCAGGCGTTTATTGGAGGTGCTGCGCTGTTGCAGGCGCAGGCCCTGGTAGAAGGCGGCAGCCGCATAGAGGCCGGCGGCGGCGAGGCTGGGTAGCAGAGGGTGCATAAATCCTTGTCAGGCAAACCCGAAAGGCGGCCAGTGTGGCATATAACCCGTGCGCCACGAAAGCGTCTGGCGGTGTCGGTCAGGGTATGTCCCGCCGGCCTTGGCTTGGCGCAGCCGACAAAGATACGTCAACAGCGGCTTAAGTCTTCGCTATAATCCGCCACCTGTTGCAAGCCCACCCTCGGCTCGATAGAGCCTGAAAGGAACGCGCATGTTCGAAAATCTGACAGACCGCCTCTCGCAGACCCTGCGAAATGTCACTGGCAAGGCCAAGCTGAGCGAAGACAACATCAAGGACACTCTGCGCGAAGTGCGCATGGCCTTGCTGGAGGCCGACGTTGCCCTGCCGGTGGTCAAGGACTTCGTCAACAAGGTCAAGGATCGCGCGGTTGGCACCGAAGTGTCGAAGAGCCTGACTCCGGGGCAGGCCTTCGTGAAGATCGTCCGTGCCGAGCTCGAAGAGCTGATGGGCGCGGCCAACGAAGACCTGGCGCTGAATGCCGTGCCGCCGGCGGTGATTCTGATGGCCGGCCTGCAGGGTGCGGGCAAGACCACCACGGTCGGCAAGCTGGCGCGCTTCCTTAAAGAGCGCAAGAAGAAGACTGTGCTGGTGGTGTCAGCCGACGTTTACCGTCCGGCGGCGATCAAGCAGCTGGAAACCCTGGCCAGCGATATTGGCGTGACCTTCTTCCCTTCCGATCTCAGCCAGAAGCCGGTGGATATCGCCGAAGCGGCGATCAAGGAAGCCAGGCTCAAGTTTATTGATGTAGTGATCGTCGATACCGCCGGTCGTCTGGCCATCGATGCCGAGATGATGGCCGAGATCCAGGCGCTGCACGCAGCGATCAAACCGGTGGAAACCCTGTTCGTGGTTGACGCCATGACCGGTCAGGACGCCGCCAATACCGCCAAGGCCTTTAATGATGCCCTGCCGCTGACTGGTGTGGTGCTGACCAAGGTCGATGGTGATGCCCGTGGTGGTGCGGCGCTGTCGGTGCGGCATATCACCGGTAAGCCGATCAAGTTTATCGGTATGGGTGAGAAGACCGAGGCCCTCGAGCCCTTCCATCCGGAGCGTATCGCTTCGCGCATCCTCGGTATGGGCGACGTGCTCAGCCTGATCGAGCAGGCCGAGCAGACCCTGGACAAGGAAAAGGCCGAGAAACTCACCAAGAAGCTGAAGAAGGGTAAGGGCTTCGACCTCGAAGACTTCCGCGATCAGCTGCAACAGATGAAGAACATGGGCGGCCTCGGCGGCCTGATGGACAAGCTGCCGCAGATGGGTGGCGTCAATCTGGCGCAGATGGGCAATGCTCAGGGCGCGGCCGAGAAGCAGTTCAAGCAAATGGAGGCGATCATCAACTCGATGACGCCTCAGGAGCGTCGTGACCCGGACATCATTAGCGGCTCGCGCAAGCGCCGCATCGCCATGGGCTCCGGCACCCAGGTGCAGGACATTGGCCGCCTGATCAAGCAGCACAAGCAGATGCAGAAGATGATGAAGAAATTCACCGCCAAAGGCGGTATGGCCAAGATGATGCGTGGCATGGGCGGGATGATGCCGGGCGGCATGCCGAAGATGTAAGGAATCCGCGTCGGCAGCGATGTCGGCGCAGNCCCTGCCGAAGGCGGGGATTTACAGTAAACCCGCCTTTTGCGGGAGCTGATTGGCCGGGTTGGACAGCGGCCCTCAAGCAGATCTTGATTGCACAGTCCTATGCGCCTGAAAAAGCCATTTGCAAAAGTCCGGATATTCCTTAGAATATGCGGCCTTTCGGGCACCTATGCCCGCCGTGCATTTAGATTTGCAGCACCGACTACAGGAACTATGTTCACATGCTAACGATTCGTCTTGCCCTTGGCGGCTCCAAAAAGCGCCCGTTCTACAAAATCA
>C687J35021_10002377_pt1 | contig 13418 bp, 12 predicted proteins | sample RifCSPhighO2_12_FD_35021 | JGI IMG/M metagenome (IMG submission 35021)
CCTTCTCAGGCCTGTCACGCACGGATCACGGGCATGTCCTCCCACCGTGTCGTGTATTGCGGAGTGCGCCGCTCCTGCTTCATGGCCCAACGCCGGCGATCACCTGCAAGCCCGGTGCTGGCGAGCAACACGGTACCGCGGCCATAGCGCCGGTTGATCTGATCAAGTGTCCCCATCAACCCACCCAGGTCCTTGTCCTGCTCAGGTTCCAGGTCCAGCTCATGCTGCTGTACCGAGTCCGGCTGCAGCTCCAGCAGCATCACACCCGCCTTGGCGTAAAGAAAACCGGGCTTAAAAATCTGAGCCAAACCAGCCAGCGCGGCTTCCGCAATCAGGGTCGAGTCGGACGTCGCTCGTCGCAAAGGCACGACGATGGACCCGCTGTACTGCGGGTCCGGTCGGAACGGACTGGTCCTCACGAACACGTGAACCAGGTTGGCCAGTCCGTGCTGGCGACGCAGCTTCTCGGCCGCCCTGCTGGCGAACTCACTGACGGCCTCTTTCAAATCGGCCAGTTCGGTCACCGGCCGACCGAACGAGCGCGTGCAGGCGATCTCCTGTTTGTCGGGGACCACATCCTCCAGATCCACACATGGCTGTCCCTGCAGCTCTCGCACCGTGCGCTCCAGCACCACCGACCATCGGGTGCGCACGGTGGCCAGGTCCATCCGTGACAGTTGCAGAACGGTTTCAACCCCGGCTTGCTTGAGCTGGAATGAGATCCGTTTTCCCACCCCCCAGACCTCGTCCACCGCTGTGTTGGCCAGCACGGATTCCAGGGCAGCTCGGTCCAGACTGGACAGGTTGCAGACCTGGGCCATCTCGGCGGGGTAGCTGCCCGGTTTGCGTTCCGCGGTCTTGGCAATGTGGTTCGCCAGCTTGGCCAGGGTTTTGGTGGATCCCAGTCCTATGCAACAAGGAATGCCCACCCACCGCAGCACGCGCTCTCGGATCGTTCGGCAACGCTTGATCAGATCCCCTCGGACGCCGCTCATGTCGACGAAGGATTCGTCGATGGAATAGATCTCCTGGCGATGGCCCAGGCCCGCTACCAGGCTCATCATCCGGTCACTGAGGTCCCCGTACAGGCAGAAGTTCGCAGACAGTGCGACCAGCCCGTGTGTCTCTTGCAGTTGTTTGATCTTGAACCACGGAGCGCCCATGGCAATGCCCAGGGCCTTGGCCTCATTGGAACGCGCAATGGCACAACCATCGTTGTTGGATAGCACGATGACGGGCTGACCGTTCAGGCTCGGTCTGAATACACGTTCGCACGACACATAGAAGTTGTTCCCGTCCACGAGGGCATAGAGCGAAGTGGCCATGCGGAATCCCAACTCAAGCGCCAACGCTCAGCACTTGAACTGCTTGATCGATGCGATCACGACACCCCAGACCTCCACCGTTTGCCCCTCGGTGGGGACGATGTCGGCAAAGGTGGGATTGGCCGCCTTCAGCTTGAGACGGCCACCGCGCATCCAGAGTTGTTTGCAGGTGAACTCGTTGTCGACCACGGCGATCACGATCTGTCCGTGGGCTGGCTTGACCGCCCGGTCCACCAAGACGACATCGCCATCAAAGATCCCCACGCCCTCCATGGAGTGCCCCCGGACGGCCATGCTGTAGGTGGCCTGGGGATGGGTGACCAGGCGTTCGAGGATGTCGATGCGTTTGGCCTGGAAGTCCTCGGCTGGCGATGGAAACCCGGCATGTACAGGGGTCTCCAATTCCAACACCGCGATTGGAAACTGGCGCAGGGGAATGGGCACCTCCCCAGCGAAAGGTCGCCCTCTTCCCTGCGCATCTGCAAAATGGGTGAAGCTGTACATTCATCCAGTATATTCGCGGTGCCGCTTTCTGCGAAGAATCTCGACCGCGCCAAGTGGCGGCAAGGGGCATTCGCGCCACGCCGTCCCTGAGGCAAACTGGTGTTGAATCCACAACTGCGGAGGTGGCCATGTGCTACTCAGCTCAGGTCTGGGCGGACTACAGGAGGTATGTGCGCGAATGGGGAGCCGACATCTCCATCAAGGAATTCTTTGACCTGTTTTTCCGGCGCGCGGGTGGCGAACGGGTGATCATTCCTCGCGCCATGGAGGCCTCCTTCGAAGACTCCACAGGACCGGATGGCGAGCGCATTCGAGCCCTCATCGAACAGCACCGAAACCAGCAGCGGCAACAGTTGCGGGACGACCTGGAAAAGCAGCGGGTTCGCCTGGCGGCTGCGGAAGCAGCGCTGACCGTGAAGACCACGAAAACAGCCTCAGACAGCAAGCGCATCGCAAGCTCAAAGATCGTTGCGATCCATAGGCGGCTGGATCAACTGGACAACCCGGAACTGCTGCCGAGTGATTCAAGGATTTTTCCGGGGAGCTACGCCCTGGTCATGGTCGCCATCAAAGGGCATCGGCAGGTTCTACCCATGCGCTACCAGTGTCGTCCGGCTGGCAAGCCCGCTTCGTATGACATCCGTTTCCCTGGTACCTACAACGCGCGCAGAGACAACCTCGACGGGTTCTGGAGAGAGCAGTTCGGGCACACCCACGGCGTGCTGGTGGCAAACGCCTTTTACGAGAACGTGCTGCTGCACCATGCCGAAGGGCGTGAGCTCAGGCCCGGTGAGGAGCCGCGAATGGTAGTGGTGGAGTTCAAGACCGAACCACCCCAGGAGTTGCTGTTGGCGTGCTTGTGGTCTCGGTGGACTGCACCGGGCGAGAACGACTTGCTGTCTTTTGCTCTCATCACGGACGATCCACCGCCAGAGGTTGCGGCCGCTGGTCATGATCGGTGTGTGATCGCGTTGCGCCCAGAGAATCTGGACAAATGGCTCAATCCCGAGGAACAGGATACGGGTAGCCTGCTTGCGCTGCTGGATGATCGACCGCCGCATCTGCACTATGTGCATTCACGGGCGACTTGACCTGACAAAACATGCATCCCAGTGTCGCTAACAGACATTGCCTACTTGTTGCAGCAGTTCGAACTCGCGGCCTGAGCACCCGCAAAGCAGCGACTGCCGACGGTGGGTGCTGCCAGGCGTGCTCACGCTGACTGCCACGTAGCGGCTGTTGGNCGCAGCGACCGGCGCTGGCCCGAATGGCGGCTGTGCGAGGTACTGCGGTCATAGGGCTTCTGCGACCCGGCTGGCGCTGCGCCACAGACCGCTTACCCATCACCTGGACTGGCGGTACCGACCCGAAGCGGACCATCGCTTTGTCGAACTTAGCGCCGCGAAGCTGTCGTCGAGGTGCCCGGCCGCACAAAGTTTGAGAGGATGCTGAAGTTCGAGCCGCGTCAGGCTCAGTGTCGGGTACGCGTTAGGGCGCCCCGGCGGCACGGCGCATCATGGTCTCGGCCATACGGACGCTGTACAGGGTTGCTAGGTCGAACTGATTGAGTTGGGCCAAGTCTGCAATGTCCGGCGCAGCGGCCATCAACTCCAGTAGCTTCTCCTTGGGGGTTTCCTTGTAGCTCTCCCAGAGGAACTCGAACCAGTCCATGGCCGTCTTCATGGGCGACCGCCCGGCATTCCTGTCGATCGTGCCGAAGAAGGTCGCGGGATGCTGCTTGAAGGCCTCGAGCTCGACGTCCGTAAGCGGCACCGTCGCGATGAAACGGCTGCCGTCCTCACCTCGGAAAACGCACCACGCGGCCTTCTGCTCGACGACGATCGTTCCGCTTTCGAGAGCGCCCTTGATCGCCTTGCCATCCGGCCAGCCCACCTCATACCACTGACCTACCTTGAGGTTGTTCGGCGGTGCTCCCTTGGCGAATGCGGCGGCTTCCCCGTCGAACGTCGCGGGTATGGCTTGGTGTTTGTGCATGGAGCCGAGGATGTCAAAGACCGGCTGGTGCCGGCGCCGGATCTGAACCTGCTCGAACAGCGTCTTGTGGCCAGGTGCAAGGTCCTCAATGCCGAAGCCCCAAAGGAGATATCCCATCGGGAGCCCAGCTTCATCAAGATGGTGTTCTTCGGGGATCCAAGTCGCGATCACATACGCGGCTGGCATTGTCTTTCCGACCGGATCGATGGCATTGCGCTTCAGCTGCTGGCGCACTTCCGCCAGGGGCATGGGTAGATGCTCGTACTTGTGAGTCTCCCGTCGACCGTCGTTGGTATCGATGAAGACTAGCCGCGTATGGTCGGCTCGCTTGGTCAGCGCGCTATGCAGGAGTCTGTTGACCTTGATCTTCGCACCTTCGCGCCGCTTGGCTTCCACGGAAAATTTCGCGCCACTGACCTGGTGGGTCGCCACGAATTCGACATGCGTCTGTCGCCGATCCGTCTCGTCTTCTAGTTCCAGCGTGAAGCCAGCCCTGAGCAGAAATGCTGCCACCCGGACCTCGTACATCGCGCCGGGAAAGCCTTGCGGGCTCTTGATGCGGTCCAGCAGCAGGCGCTGTACTTCCACGGAATGCTGCAGCGCGTAGAGATCGTAGGCGAACCGCAGGTAGGCCGTGATGGCGCCAGTCGCAGGCATTCCAATTGAGCTGGAGACCTCACCACGTTTAACCGCCTGCTCACCCGCGCGCACGAACCAGGTTGCGATCAAGTGCCGCGATTCAGGCGGCTTCTCAACCTCTTTCAGAAACCACGCATCGCCGAGTGCGATCCTAGGGTAGTCGCGCAAGAAATCGTGGAACGTGCGCCAATTCTTCGAGGAAAGTAGCTTGCGATTGACTGCAACCACGCGCTGGTCGTCGACCTGTGTGGAGACGATGGCCTTGCCGAGCCCTTGCTGCTCGCGGCGTTGGAACTCCTTGGCGTCATGCTGCGCACGCGCGGCTTGCGCTGCCTCGGACAGCTGGGCCCGAAACTCTGCCTGATGTCTATCGAGCCACTCGATCGAGCCATGGCACCTCTTGAATTTCTTGCCACTCCCGCAGGGGCAGGGTTCGTTGCGACCGGGCTTGCTCATCGAGCCAGTGTGGCACAAGCCATAGTGCGGCCATAACAGCGTCGATCACCCGATGTTGTGCATCAATGTAAGCCCATCGTCGACCAACGTACGGTGCCGAAGAGCTTCCGCTCGTGGACGTCAGGACACTTGGCCGCCAGTGTGAGTACGAAGCAGCCCCGTGAAGCAGACTTCCGGCGCGACGACCTTGCCGGCCACAGTCAGCTTGCGGCACATCCAAGGGGAACCCGGTCCCGGCCATGAGCGGTCGGTGGACATTGGCAAAAGCAGCCGTTCAACGCCCAGATTAACTGGCGCCGGAGCCGAAGGCATGGCCAGTGTTGGCGTCCGCATTGAACCTTTAGGCCTCAATGTGGTGCGCCAATGCTGCGAGAACGGTTTGCCACTTACCATTGCTATTGCGTGGAAGATCAGTCTCGTTCTCGGGTTCGCTCGTTTCACTCTCGCGGCTGAAAGCCCTCTCGAGGGGGCTTGGTCTAACGCAAAGCAGTGGCTCTGCAAACTCGCAAAACTGATGAGCGGTTGGATCAAGCACAAAGTGATCGACTTCTAACCAGAAGTGCATCTCTGAGTTAGCAGGATTTCGTCCTGTCACGTACATGACCATTGAATCAGGGTACTTCCTCTTCAATGCTGCACAAAGTAGGGCAGCGCACCTCTCGCATGAGTTTTTTGGGAACGAGTGCATAAAAGGCATAGCCTGCGCTTCGGGGTGCTCCGAGAAGAATGCGGCAGCTCGTGATAGGTCCTCTTGAAGCGAAAGGAGAGTCGGTTTCATGGCTTTGAGGCCAACTTGTGGTTTATCTGACCAAACACCACATACCCACAATCGCGGTCGTGAAACAAAGTTGCATGTCAGGTCTGAAAAGTGTTTGAAATCAGCCTTTTGGCTCAGACTGGCGGGTAGGTGAGCAGGTATAACAGATTCGACAATCCTGACCAAATCCGCATCACCTTACCGAGATCGCCGGACTATCAGCGCTTGAAATGTGCGGTCGGCGCGAGAATTCGCGTTTGATCCAAGAGGAGGATGACCAGAGTCTCCTCGTGTACCAAGTACCTGCCCCGGCGGACGTCTAAGGTGTAGGCGTCACCTTGTCTCCGCGAGAATCTTTGCCTTTTCCGCCTCAAACTCCTGTTGTGTGAGGGTGCCGTTGTCAAGGAGCCTCTTGAGCTTTTCTAGCTGATCAAGTCGGTCTGCTTGCCTTTCCTTTACCGGAGAGTTTTCGCACTCGAACAGCCACTCGACTCTTGGAAAGTTGCCCGGCAACAAGAGTCCGGGAGAAGTGGTTTCTCGTACCAGTCGAACAGCTCCGCCCTTCTTGGCGCAGTAGTTGTTCGCCAATTCCTCGACACCACCTCGCACGCCGCTCACTGGAACGAACCCTGTAGCCCCTTGCTGGAATACTCGGTACAACTCGGCATTGGGATTCGGCTTTGCTACTTCCGTGACCACACCGGAGTAGACAGCACCATCGAACTGTGACTTGCTGTCTGCTGCCGACTGGACCATCACGGTTGTTCCGCAAGCGGCTAAGGACGCTGCTCCAATTGCGATAAAAAGGCGAAAGCTCATGTGTTGTGTGGGTGCGTTGGTGACGGGTTTTGCCTGCTGCAATCGCAGCTTTGTAGTGTTTGCATCCGGCTGATCACAGATAAGTTCGACAAACAGTTCAGGCTGATCAGCGTACCAGACTAGCCCGGACACAAGCATGACTCCGCACAAGCTGCAAACCGCTGCAGCCAGAATGACTGCTTTGCGATCCCTGTTCAGATGTGCGCTCCGGGTCGACTTTCGTCAGCGGTCACCTGGGTCAGCGGTCATTCTGTTCGGCTCGACTGCGGTCGATGGCTTCTTGGCACCGCCGCGAACTTGTGGTCCCGGCCAGAAGCGATCAGGCCTCAGTCACAGAGCCGGACTTTGAAGATTGGAGTTAATGCGCATCTTCATTCCTCGCCATTCTCTGGATTTCCAGTGCACGCTCCCTGCCACGTGCTGTGAGCGAAACGAGTTTAGAACTGTAGGGGTTGACACTAACCAAGCCTTTATGGCTCAGCGCATGAACCATTTGCAGAACTTCGAGCCTGGAGAGGCCAACGTCATCGTAGTCAACTTGCTCAAGATTCATGGGATTTCTCGGGTCTTCCCCGAGCGCATGAAGGAATCCAGACTCATCATTGCTGAGTTGGTAAGAGGCAACTATCGCGGAGGATTCCTTGTAGTTGCGACGCAGCCACCCCCAAAACTGGGAAGCACCCCACACAAGCATAAGGAAGCTGGAGAACACCAGAATGCCAACAACGGCCGGCGACCACTCCGGTGGCACCGCGTCCACATAGCTTGGCATAAGCCGTGGCCCCAAGTACAAAACCAGCGACGTGACGAAGCAAGCTGCCACGATGGACCGTGAAAGCCCGAGATGCTTCAGAAGAGAGGGAATCCAGTCCATGCAAACCTGCGGTGGTCCTTTGATTCAACGTAATGTATCCCCAGCAGAATTAGCGACTTGAAAGCAAAGCCTGTGACCGGTAGTCGGCTTGCAGTCAGATGCCCTCTTTGGGTCGACTTGCGCCGGCTGGGGCCTGAGTAAGCGGTCGGTCGGTCCGACTCCATTGTGGGTGTCGGCTTCCTGGTGCGGGCAAGAACTGGTGGTCTCGGCCAAGAACAGTCTTCGCTCAAGCGGTGAAGCAGTCGTTCACCGTTTTGTTAAGGGGCGGGCTTTAGCCCGTCCCCGTGAGCGAAGCGAACGATTTGAACCACTTGTTAGGCATGAACGCTCACTATTTTAAATGCGCCTTCACCTAATATTTCTGTTTTTCCGGCTACTGCTGGTTTCCCACTCCAATATTGGCGTGCACGCAATTTAATTTCTGCTGCGTTCTCAAGGCTATTGGTTAAGTGGCCTTCATGGGCCTCAAATAGATTTACCTCACCTTCTGGGACTACTTCGAAAATTATCTTTTCTCCGTTGTGAGGGATGCGCTTAATCCAATATTGGGCATCCTCAAGGGTCTTGGCAAACCATAAGCACGTAAACCTTGATGGGGCTTGGGGGTGAAGCGATTGACGGATATTTTCAAAGACATACTCACGTAGCATCTTTGCGTAGTGGACCACTATTTCGGCCTGTGAAACATCTGTGCGAGGCCGGGTTGCAGAATTCTCAATGGTTTGAAAGTAAGGGTTGAGGTTTTTTGATGATTTATTATTTCGCCAATTTCAGGTTTATTGTATTTGTTGTGGTCAGCGCTGGAGAATATATGAAATAGCATTGGAGTCCCTGTTAATGCCTAATGCTCAAGTTCAGCGGGCCGATAAGGCGTGGCCGAAGCGAAAGAACGGGTCAGCGTCCGCTGGAACGCACAGTTAGGCATTATCTCCAGGCTTAAAATAAGGATTTGCTCTTAGGGGCCGAATTGCCCATGCATAACTCTTGCCGGCACCAGTGCCAAGAACATGTCCTATTTTTCCCTGTGGAAATGAATAGCTGTCACTGAGCTTACCACTCTGCTTATTCTGCAGTGGCCGTTCACCAAATTTGGCTTCAAAAGACTTAAGCAAGAAGGCCTCTAGGTCTCTGTTAATCGGTGCGCCTTCAGCAGACCGAGGCATGCAGAATTTAACTTGGAGCGGGGTTTCTGCCACAAGGCCATGAAGTTTTGCAAGCCACTTGCGATGGGCGTTTAGGCGGCCCCTGAATTTTCCTTGACCGATGTAAATAGTAGGGGATACGCCATTTTTATAGTCGATGGCAAAATTTCCCGCGAGCCGAATTACATAAACACTATTCGGCAGTTGGGTGAGATCAAGCCTCTTCTTTGATTTGAGCTGCTCTGTCACGGATGAAAGAGTATCGCCTGGATTGAAATCCAAGTTAAACCATTGCAAGGGTACATTTTTGCTCATTTTTAATTCGTAGTAGTTGATAGCGCTTGGGTGGGGTGCTTTGCATCTGCGGAACTTACTCGGTGGCAGGTGTTGCACTTCAGACTTGAACCCGTCCAGTTATAAGTAAACCACGAAACCCGGCATCTGCTGCCATCCAGCGACCGCTTCGCTTTGGGACCTCGTACGACCGCAACGGGTCGAGATGTTGAGCTCGCGCCCTCGGGGACCGGTCGTTCGGCTCGCGCCGAATTGAGTGACTGCTGTCGGCCGCCTCGAACAAGCAGTCTCGGCCAGGAGCTGACCGTCACGGTGGTCAGCATTCGAGGCCCGCCAGTTTGGTAGTCTTGAGTTTTGATCGAACAGTAAAAAGAGGCGACGTGCCAGCTACGCAGATGACAACAGAGGATGTGCCCAGGATGTACCGGCGCCTTGCGAGCGCAATTGGTGCGGAACACTGGCAAGGTGCGGTGGCACGGCAGGAAGAGGCGATTCGGTCGAATCACTTTCTCGGTGACCACTTACGTTCGGAGTACGCCATCGCATACCAGTTGGACCGGTTGCGAAAACTGGTTGCAAAGTATGGAACGGTGCCGTACGAGGCCTGCAACGATGCAAACGTTTTTCCGTCTCTAGCCTTCGCTGCACAGGTACTCGAAGTCCTAGAGAGGAGCTCAGCCAAGCATGCCACAGCATTCGTTAAACGTGTCCGAACTGCCTTCAGCAGTTCCGAGAACATGCACGGCTTGCGTTTGGAACTGCAGGCTGCGACTCACTTCGTCCGCCAAGGGCACCGTGTGGCATGGCACAGAGTGAAAAATGACGGTTCTTTTGATCTCCTGATCGAGGATCTCGGCCCCAGCGGGCTTGAGGTCGAGTGCAAGACCATCTCAGCAGATACAGGTTGCCGTATCAAACGCCGCGATGCGCTGGAGTTTTGGGGCGAGTTGTGGAAAGACCTGGCCGGCGTTGGCCAGAACTTGCGCTCGGGGCTTGCGGTTGTGCTTACTGTTCCCTATCGCCTACCGGTGGACGCAGGGGAAAGAGCCACGCTCGCGAAAGAAGTCATTGCATGCATCGTGGCTGGGAGTGGTTCGCCCTTGGGCGGAGGATCGGAAGTACGCATAGAACCCTTCGATAGGGCCACGATCGAGGCGACGAAGGACAAAGGCCGCGAGTCGTTAAGGAAGGCTCTCGACGCTGCAACAAGTACTACCAATCGCGAAGTAGCCGTATACGGGACCCCTGCGGGTGGAATGCTGGCGTTCGTTATGCAAAGCGCAGTTGAGGACGTCGTGCTTGATCGGGTATTTGCCACCCTCGACGACTCCGCTGCCCGACAGTTCACTCGCAAGCGTGGTGCTTTGTTCTGGGTAGCGTTGCAGGGCATCGATGCCGATCAGTTGCAGTCGTTACACGAACATGACAGGGACCCGGGCGAGCAACCAACGGCATTGCGACTCGGAGTTAGCGACTACCTCCATCGTGCGCCGAACCACATCGTCGGTGTTGTCTTCAGCAGTAGAAGCGGCTTTTTCCCTGCTGTAGATGGCAGCACGAAATCGGGCGGAACAACGAACTTTTTCATGAAGGAAGAAAGCCCTCTGTGGCATCCAAGCTTCCGCGGCCCGCTGAAAGAGGTGAGATGACGGCATAGACCGCTCGGCCGGTTGGTGCGCCAGGCAAGCTGGCCAGAGCGAAGCTGCGTCTTGGATGCCACTGTCAAAGGTAACCCATCCCCGTCGAACGGAAGGTCGGAAAGGACAGGAACACCATAGAGGCCCAGTTGCGTCGCTGTACCCAAAATATGGGAACTTCGAATCGCAAAGAAAAGGTCGAACGTCCGCTTCGGGGACACAAGTCAAAAGCGCGGATGTCGCTGATGGGTCGAGCACAGCCGCTCACCTCGGGCGCGAGAAGTCGTTCTCGAAGCGCGACCAGGCTGGCCTGTGTTGAGTGACCGGTGACGTCTGTGCTGCGGTCGTTTGACCCTTCCGTCCTTGAATGACAGGTGACCTCGGCGGCCGACATTCAGGCGTGCTATGTCACTGGCAGCAACCAGCCTTGAATCGACATCCTGATCCCAGTGACGTGTGTGCAGCGGTTGGAGCCAGTCGCTGGCGCCGGGTGTACTCACGCTGATCGGTAGCAAGCAGTCGATGTGCCCAGCGACAGGCGACGGCACGAATGGCGGCTGTATGAGGTACTGCGGTCCTAGGACTTCGCGCCCGGGCTGGCGCCGCGCCACCGACTGCTTCCCCCTCACCTGGACTGGTGGTACCGACCCTTCAGCGACATTCGCTGACCCTGTCCCAGGCGGACCACTTGCTACTTCAGATTGGTACGGCCTGTGGGGATCAGGTCAGGCATTCGCCATGTGATCTCCAATGTCTGATTCGACGCGAATGAAAACACAGACACATGACATCTGTCGAAATCACCTTTGCGCAACAGTCTCATCCGTTTGCGCTCGCGAAACGGTTTGGTTCATTCCATGCGGCTAGAAATCGAACTCTCGGTTGGGGCCCTGAGCCACATCCCCCCAGATCCTGTTCGGGAGCTCATGTCGACTGAAGAACACCAAGTGGTACAGCGGACGATTTCCTTCATCCCGAACCAATGGCATTCGGCGACTGATCGAAAATCCAAGCCCTCGAACTAGTCCGCACCAGTAGTCGAAGAAGGCCTCGTCGGCATCGCCGCGCACAAACGCCAGGGGGTCGATGTGTTCGCGCCACCCTGGTGCCGCCGCGTCAAATCGCGCTCTCTCCGGGTTGTACTCCATCAGCACATTCCGTCTCAGGTCCATGGTGCTGAAGTGCACTGCGAAATCAACAAAACTCAGCCTCGCCAGCTTTTCGATCACGTTAAAAGAAAGGTACTGCAGGTTGTAAGGATCAAGGTACGCAAGACACAGCGCACCCTTGGGAATCATTCCAAGCACCTGATCAACCGTTGATTCAGCTGCACCAGGAAACGCTGTCGCAGGTGCGCCCATGGTCCTTAGCCGTTCCGCGCAGGCTGATGCTCGCTGGACATCCAGATCACCGACAAGACACGATGTGAACGCCACATCGTCCCGCAGCGAATGCGACCAGGCCACTTGGGCGCCGCCTGGACGCGTCGCGGCCTCGCCTTTGACATGGATGCGACCCGGACCACAGAACAAGTCAACGTATACGCGCTGCTTGAATTTCTCTCTGGCCCGACGTGTTCCCTCCACGTACTTGGCCAGGAACGTGTGCTTCATGTCCGGGACCCACGAACCCACGCCGTCCCCATTTCGACCAAACTCCACAGGCAGATGCGGCAGGGGGTCTGCATCTTTGACGAGACGAAAACTCATCATTCTTTCCCCCGCGGGAAGCTGAACAAGGCCACCTGAGAGCTGCGCTCCACCCAGTCCGTATCACGCATGTATTTCGCGTGCTTCCGGATGACGCCATCTTCTGATCGAACAATGATGTCCTGATCTCCCGACAGCCGTGCCAGGGCCTGCTTGTACATGACGGAAGTGCCAGGGGACGTGTTGCAGGTGGAGGCATACAACACTCCGATCTGCAGGGGTTGTTGCCGCTCGAAAATGTGATCCGCCAGTTGCTGCGGTAACACCTCTGCTGATTGGCAAAGAGCCACATCATCGAACTGGAACCCCCCGGTGAATTCTTGTCGAAAACCCATCATGTGCGAGGCCAGCATGTCAAGTCCTGCCCCACCGTAGTGAATGGAGTGGTTCTGATGCTGCCAATGCACCTGCTTCATCACGTCCTGTGCACGGGGATGTTGTGAAAGATGAACCAGCCAGTACTCGCCTTGACCGCTGCCCTCACCACGAATGAAAAATGGCGTGAAGTACTCAGCACCACATCCTTTTACCAACGCGTGGTACAACGCGGCCTGTATGAAGCGGCGCCAATCGGCTGCATCCTCTTCCTTGATCTGCTCGACAGTCCTGCCGCCCAAGGCGGCGCGAATATCAACCGCCAGTTTCTCAGAGACCTGGTCCGTGAATTGGTCGTTGGTGTAGGTCGCAAACGCAGCAACATGAAATGTCAACACGACCTCGCTGCCCGGTGAGTTCGCGAATATTTGCTGAATCAGCGGCGCTGGTACTTCGCTGTATCCATACTGATCCAGAAAATAGATCGCTGTGCGTGCTCTTGGCGTATGAGCCTGAATCAGTTTGAAGACGGCAGGCGACGCGGATACAAAATCGTCATGAATGACATGAATCGAACTGCCGATCAGGTGACCGAAGCCCCGACTCTGCAGGATCATATTCAAATGGGACAGTGCGCGACGGTCCTTGTCGATGAAGACATACTGAACATCCAACTCGATGGGCTTTGTCCTCTTGGCATTGATGAGCGCTCGGGCCTCTTCGACTGCGTTCAGCATTCGCAGCGGAGATCCAAGAATCTCCTTGGCCTGTCCTTTGAGCGTGTAGAGCCCGCCTCCACAGAATCCGTCAACGAGCGTGATTCGAAGTCGCTCCCGCCCTCGCGCATTGAGAGTTCTTTGCTCGAAATACCGTATCAGGTATCCGACCAACACCTCATGCTTAGTGACACTATGCGGATCGATCTCTGCCGGTCCGTCCTCCCAATCGTAGT
>C687J35021_10002378_pt1 | contig 13418 bp, 20 predicted proteins | sample RifCSPhighO2_12_FD_35021 | JGI IMG/M metagenome (IMG submission 35021)
ATGTCGTTATTAACATCAAGAGAATCAAAGCATTATATCAACATCATTGCGGTTGATCCGACAGACCAAAATAAAAATAAGGGTATGTTTCGTATTTCAGTTCCAGAGGGAACACCAGAAGCGATACAGAGAGATTACGAAACACCGGATAAACAAAAAGGAACAAAATGGGAAATACGGCACTCTAAAGTAGAGGGAACGATAACAAACCTTGCCTTTTGGGAAGGAAAGTTCGGAGAACTAATACACGTTACCGTTGGAAATAACGGTGAAAACGTAACTATTTCTTTGGGAACTAGCTCTGTTTACGGGGAGGACTTTATGAAAAGACTTCCGAATATCAATCTTGCAAAAGTAGTATCTTTTGAACCATACTGCTTTAAGAATGATGAAAAGAAACTTATACGAGGAATCTCCATAAAACAAGACGGAGAAAAAATACAGAATTATTATTTTGATTCCGATAAAAAGAAAGCTCTGCATGGGCTTCCGGAGCCGGAGGGAGAAACTGACGATTACACAAAAGATGACTGGCGAATCCATTTTTTGAAAGTACGGAAGTTCTTGGTTGAACAAACGAAGAAGATGGCCTTAGAGAAGTTTCCGGAACAACCGGAGCCGGGGATAGAGTACCCGACAGAAGATAGCGGTAAGCAAATTCCGTTTTAGCTAGTGAGGCGGGATGACTTTCGTCCCGCCAACTGTGGCTAAAATTTCTCCGACACAACGAACACTAAAAGTATTGCGCGAAAAAGAAGGTGCTATTGCTCAAGTCGTTGAGCGCTGGAATAGTTTTGCAAAAATACGAATAGACCTCTTCGGATTCATAGATATTGTAGCTTTACGCGGTGGCGATATTGTCGGCATTCAAGTAACAAGTGGGAGTAATCACACCGCGCGCGTGAAGAAAATAAGAGATAATCCGATTTCCGTTCGGTGGATTCTTGCGGACGGAATAATAGAAGTCCGCTCATGGAGCAAAAAGGGAAAACGCGGAGAAAAAAAGAAATGGGTAGAAAGAATAGAAACCCTTAGTATTTAAGGGTTTTTTCTTACATTAGTTATCCACACCAATCTCTTGCCACTGTAAATTACAACATTTATAATGTAACTAGACTCGTATCTTCGCCTATCCCGAAATACTTGTCTGCCGATAAGCGCGGGAAAAATGAGAAAGTTACAATTAGGATTTCAACTTTTCTACATTCCATTCTCGCGCTTCCCAAATCGGCTAGAAAACTTTTATGCTTAAATTCACACCGGAAACAAAATTTGAAGACATGATAAATAAGGTCGTATGGGGAGATTGTTTAGAGGTGATGAAGAACATACAAGGTAATTCTGTTGACGCAGTAGTTACCGACCCCCCTTACGGGCTTTCTTTTATGGGTAAGAAATGGGATTACGACGTGCCTAGCCAAAAAATATGGGAAGAGTGTTTGATGGTTCTAAAGCCGGGGGGTTATTTACTTTCTTTCGCAGGAACTAGAACACAGCACCGAATGGCGGTAAACATAGAGGACGCAGGATTTGAGATAAGGGATATGATTGCTTGGGTGTATGGTAGCGGATTTCCAAAAAGTTTAGACATAGGCAAGGCGGTGGATAAGTTGCAGGGTAATGAGAGGGAAGTTGTAGAAGAAAAAGAACAAAGGAATCCCTATATCGGTAGCGATGGGATGCAGTTCAGAGATGCCCCAGACTATGCGGGCAAGAAGGAAGTCATCACTAAAGGCACCTCCGAATGGGAAGGCTGGGGTACTGCTCTTAAACCCGCACTTGAACCTATCACCGTAGCAAGGAAACCCTTATCAGAAAAAACAGTAGCCGAGAATGTTCTTAAGTGGGGAACAGGAGGGATAAATATAGACAAGTGCCGAATTGGAACAACAACAGAAATACATGCCAAAAGTTCTGAAGCCGCTAAAGGAAATGGAATTTATGGTGAATGGGGTGAAATGAAAACAGAAACAAAAAACTACGGTCGCTTCCCCGCCAATCTAATCCACGACGGCTCTGATGAAGTGGTGAGTTTGTTTCCTATAAGTAACGGGAGTCAGACAACAAAAGTTGGAAAGACATATGGAGAAAATGATGGACGAAGTTACCTACAAACCAAACCACACGGAGTGAACATCAACGACTATGGCTCTGCCGCCCGCTTCTTCTATTGCGCCAAAGCAAGTAAGGCAGAAAGGAACATGGGGTGTGAGGGGTTGGAGGAGAAAGGTATTGGTGCTAAGGGTAATGGTCTTGGTCGTGTTTGTGAAATCTGCGGAGTATCGCAACTTAAACCAGAGTTATGTTCGTGTAAGGTGAAGTCGTGGATAAACCCACCAAGCAATAAAAACAACCACCCCACAGTTAAGCCCATCGCCCTTATGGAGTATCTCGTAAAACTTGTGAGCCGAGAGGGGGCAACGGTTCTTGACCCGTTTGCGGGAAGTGGAAGCACTTTAGTTGCCTGCAAAAAACTAGGCAGAAACTATATCGGGATTGAAAAAGAGGAAGAATATACAAAGATTGCAGAAGCGAGAATAGAAATAGTGAAAAAAGAAAATAGGTTGTTCTAATTTTATGTTCACATTCTATTACATCATTTTTTCGGCTCTTACTCTTTTCTATGTCGCGTGGAGCACGCCGGACATAATTATTTACGAGATAGAGAAAGGCGCGGTAAAAGTTATCTCTGCGGAGGTTAGCGCGTATAACGCTGAAGTATCGCAAACAGATTCTTCTCCGTTTATTACTGCGTCAAACAAAAAGGTGCGCCCCGGCATTGTCGCCAATAACTGTCTGAAGTTCGGAAGCAAGGTTATGATAAATGATTCTCTGTTTGTGGTTGAAGATCGTATGAACAGGCGTTACGGGTGCGAACATTTTGATATTTTTATGTGGTCAAAAAAGGAGGCCCTAGAGTTTGGCCGCAAGATTTTAGAGGTGCGAGTGGTGTATGCGGAAGAAAACGAATAACTTGACAAAAAGTTATACAAAGGCATAATATAATCTATACTAGAAATTATAGTGGATTGGTATATACTAAACCTATGGAAAACAAAACAGAGAAAAAGATATGGGAATACCTGCTTTCCTACAAAGCCGACCACGACAATGGCTTTAACGAGCACAGTATGCCCACTCGGTTTGAAATTGCGGAAGCGATCAAGATAAAAGAACCGCTTGTGAATTACTACTTAGAAAAGTGGAACAAAAAAGGTCGTATTTCTCTTGTCCGGGGGCATAGGAATATAGTATTAGGTAAGACGAAATTATTAAAAGTAAAAAAGATAAGATAACTTATGAACTGGATTGACTACATGATTCACTCAACCGGCGCGTGCGATGAACCGCGACCAAAAAGAAAGTTATCAGATTTAGTTCACTCACTTGCGGAACAGGTAAAAGATTCTCAACAGTTGCGCGAGGGAGGAGTTCGCGAATATCTTGACGGCAGAGGATCCTGCAAAAAGTGCGGAGACGAAGTAATTATAATAGACGGAGACAATCCGAGTCTCTGCCAAAATTGCGTATAAATACATGAAGAAAGAATTATTTTTTCAATATCGCGCGCTTGATGAGCAGTTAAAAACTCTTGAAAAAGTGAAGGACGACTTACGTTCGCAAATTGTTGCCGATATGACGGGAGATGCCGTAGAGAAAGTTGAAACCGAATACGGCATATTTACGGTTGCCTCCAGAGCGGTGTTCAAATATACGGAGGCGGTGAAGAAGTTAGAGGAAAAAGTGAAGCTAGCTAAAATTAAGGAAGAACAAAAAGGGACAGCCGAGCGATCCGAGACGAAGTATTTAGTATATAGCAAGATAAAATTATGATAAAAGACACCAAAATCCCCGCAGGAAACGCCACCATAGAAGCGATTACTACCTACTTGAAAGAGAACGACCCGCGTAATGTTTTAGAGCTTGGAGGCGGCACAGGAGCTTTGAGTAAAGTTATTTTGGAAAATAGCAGAGCGTATCTTGACGTGTACGAACACCAAGAGTTGTTTCAAAACTTAATGAAACAGAATCTTCTGCCAGAAAAAATTCTTGGAAAGGATTATATGATAACGAAATCATATCGATTCCCCCCTTTGTTACGAATCTACGACCTCGTTATCGTAGATGGCGGAGGCAGAGGGCAGATAGACAACTGCGATTATCCCGAAGCTATCGGAGTGTTTCTCCGCTCTCTGGATTCATTCAAGACCATTATCATAGAAGGTCAGAGAAGATACCAAAAACGCTTGATACTTGAAGAAATCAGAAGAAAGAAGTACATCTACAAAGTAACGAAGTACCCCGACCCCTTGGGCGGAAAGAAGATAGCGACACGATTGGATTGTCAGCCGTGTTCAAACCCCATCAGACGATATTTCAATGACATTATTAACAGACGAAAGGTTGTAAAGAAACTAAAATTGTGAACCTAAAACAACTCATCGGAAAGAATAATAAGATTGACATTGTAGATGACGAAATCACTGAAGAAAACTTTCCCTATCAAAAAGTGCGTGGAACTGATTATAAATTATTTCATATCAGTGAAAGAACAAAGTCGAAGAAAATAGTTAGTGAAATGGAAAAAGAGGGATACGTTCCCGCTACGTTGTACGAGCTTCTGTCTTGGGGTGGATGGGAACCCTTCATCAAAAACGGTCAAGACAAAATGGTGGCACTTGGTTCCTCGTTTACGAATACTTATGGTTACCGCAATGTAGTGTGTATTTGTAAGAGTCAAAGAGGTTACGACCTCAGTACAGTTGCGTGGGATGTTGAGTGGGAAGAACAAGAAATTTTTCTTGGTTGTGCCACCGGGACAACCAAGAACACGAAACAAAATTTCATTAGGGTGGTGTTTAGAAAATTACTAAAGGTCGTAAAGAAGTTAAGGATATGTTAAAAGAGAACCTTTTGATTGCTATCTTTTTGAGTATCTTAATCATGGTCGTAGTTATTAGCGTGTTAACTTCCGTACAAGAATCCCCCCTCGTGGAGACACCGGGGAGGACAACAGAGAGGCAGATTAGATTAACCGAATGTGAAAAGTATAATGGTACATACGACTCCTCTGGGTCTGCGGATGCGTGTAGGACAGGTTCCCATGTGTATTATTGGGTTGCCGATACTTTTTCTCCGCAAGAAGAGGAAGCAGTAGTGAAAGGATGCAAGATAACGTACGACACTCAAGGAACTAAATGGATTTGGCGTTGCAAAAAAACACCTGTAATATAACATTATTTACTAACACGGCACCCCGCGCCGGTAAGACGGGGGAAAAATATGAATATCAAAATAAAAATAGCTTTATTTACTTTATCGGGTATCTGTATTGGAGCAGTTATTGCATTTGCAAATCCAGTAAACCAAACCCCCAATCTTTCAAAAAAAGATAGTGAGTTTTTATCAACGGAATCGTATTTGGAAAAAGAGAAAATTGACACCGAGGAACGACAGCGTATATATGAGGAACGACAGCGCAGATATGAAGACAAATCACTTGATGAGAAAACCGTATCGATGATGAAGCGTATCGACGCTTATTATGATGCTACTTTCGCCAAATAATATAAAAGACGAAGATAATACTGTCCGAAAGTCCGCTAGTGAGTGAATCGTAATTAAAAACTAACACATGAAAAACAATGTATTCTTTCTTCTCTTCGTTTCCCCGTACCTGTTTATGGCATGCTTTTTTATCGGATGGGTACTTCTTGCGATTGTTTTTGGTATATGGGTCGAGATTGTAAAAGACGATCAAGGATGTTTCATTTTATCAGGGCAAACAGTGTGTGAGATAACTATACTGGAAAAAGAAAATTATCTTCAGGAATTAAAGAAAATACTATAAACTAACACGGCACCCCGCGCCGTAAGACGGGGGAATAGTATGAATATAGTATTAGGATTTGGTTCAACAGAAGAACAATACAGAGAAAAAATAAAGCGACAAATAGAAGAAGTCGTAGAAAACTGTCTCAACGATAAGTTTGAAAACAAAGATGATATTTGGTTTAGTGAAGAAATACTTAAAAACATTGAGGGAAAAATTAAGGAATTTGCTGAAGAAACTCGCAAGGTGGAAAAAGAAATTTCAGCAAAAAAAATTGAGGATAAACCAGAAAGATATTCATATATTTATATCAATTTCGCTGGTAATGGTTCTGACTTGTTTTTCGGGATTGATTTCAGTCATATAAACAGCCGACATCCGATGAGCCCAGACGGAATGGCTATGATGCAGATAAGAGATAGTAAGTGGATAAAAGTTTGGGATTTCAGAGATTCAATACTAAAGATTTCCCTCCGAAAAGGAGTAAATTAACCCCACAAGGAGGTGGGTAGAAAAGAAATATGGCTTTCCGTTGTGTTCTCGTTTACTGGAGATAAGGGAACTAGAGGTTGTCTGCACCATAAAAAAGACCCCGATGCACAATCCCATATTTCTACTCTGTCCATCTCCCCGATGTATGAAAAATAAATATACCACCGAAGAATTAAAAAAAGATTTCGTTTTAGTTAGGGGGTTATTTCCCGACTATGATAGCAAAGATGGAATAGATAAACTTATTGCATTGTGTGAAACAAGATGTAAACGCCAAAATCGCACAGATTTGGGAATAGTGATGACACAGATTCAATATGAATTAACTTTATAAACTAGCCCCCCGATGTTGGGTTGTGCGGGTGGCGAGTTAAACGTAGGTGAAAGTCCTACCTCGCTTCCCCCACAACCCCGTATCGGATTATTAGAGTAAAGAGAAATGTATGAAAGAAGAAAAGAAAAAGGAGATAATCTATTACCGAGAAAGTGCCATCCAGTCAGTTATTGCCGACGCTATGTCGTTTGTTTTTCTTGGACTCTTGTTCGTCTTTAACCACTTCGTTCTTGATGATAGTAAGGTTTCCGCCGTGGTGTTCTTCATTGTCTTTATTCTGTTTACTCTCGGAAAGGCAAACATCAGAAAGCACATTTACACCGACAAAGAAAAGCTCATTGAGCACCTTAAAGGAGTATAATTAAGGAAAATATATGTTTAACAATAATAAAAAAGAAATAAGGGAGTTAAGAGAAGAAATTGCTAAAATACGAAAAGAGCAAATGGAGTTTTTAATTCACGCCCACGAAATAATAAAAAGTGTTTTAGACAACGACAAAAGAAAGTTTATGTATGAAATTAGAAAAGAAGATGTTGAGTTGGTTGAAGACGGCAAAAAATACAGAGCAATTAGAAAGATAATAGAATAACCCCCCTCAAAGGAGTAAGGTAATATGAAAAAAGAAAAATGCCCCGAATGCGAAAGTGAGAAGTATGTTGTGAGCATTTTCGGGAGCATTTGCCCTGATTGTTTTTACGAACCTGATTATGGAAGATGATGATATCGTCCGAAAGTCCGCTATCGTTTTAGGGATCCCCGCGGTCTTCGGGGTTGTGATTACCGTACTGCTTATTTATAATGTATTGACATGAAGTATCCGAGAATCCCCGAAAAGACAATAACGTACTGCGTGGAACAAATGAAAAAAGGCGTTGCCGCGTATGCTTTGGCCCGGAGATTCAAAATAGACCACACCACTCTGCTCTACCATAAAAAGAAAAACGGCATTGACACTACGGGAGAAGCGCGCGAGAAGTTTATTGAAGCGAGACGTAAAAGGACACGAGAACGTATGAGGTTGCTCCGAAACAGTACGCCAAGAGTGTCAGCAAAATTAGTAATGCGCTCTATTCAACCGCCAAAACCGATGATGTACAAGGACTACTTAAAAAAACAAAATGTCATACACCACGGAGAGTTTTCCGACAAGGGGTATGATGGAGTAGTTTAATTAGGCATGGAACCTTGGGAAAAATGGAGAGAGCTGTTTAAGAAACCGTCCACAAGACGATGTATAATTTGCAACAAACGGATGTTGTTTTATAAGATAAAGTTTTGCACGGATAAGTGTGTAAAGGAATCGTGGAACAGAGTGCGGAGGTCGATTTTAGAAGATAAAAATGAGTAATTTTATGGACGACCAAGAAGACGTTAAAGAGGAAGAAGCCGAAGAAGAACAAGGCGAGTGATTTGTTCTATTAGTATATAAAGAGTAATTGGTAGCAAAACCGCCTTATGGCGGTTTTTGCGTACAAAAAAGGACTGCCACATACACAGTCCTCCTTTGCTGAGTCGAATCTGAAAGACTCTCCTCCCGTTGTGAGAATTGCTGTGGTCACCGTCTCAAGTAAAGACTACCGTTTCTCTTTCTCCTGACGAAGAGTTGAGCAATAAGATTCAATGAGCCCGCTTGTTTTAAGCAAGAGGGCGTTGGGCGGGTTTTTTTAAGACCTAGGCCGCGTAACTTTCGTTACGCCCTAGGGGGAAACCCGCGGAACCCGGATAAACCCAATCAAAAACGGGTCAGTTTTTGAGATAATTCTCTCTCCACACGTTGCTTTTCTGTAATTACATTCCGATACAAGGAAATGGCCGGAGGGCATTGCCCCTTCCACATACGCCGCGTGAGAGGTAGAGGCATACTTAAATAACGCGACATCACCGGTGGTAGGGGTTCCCCAATAGTTAGGGATTAAATCCCATGCGTTTCCTTTGATAGGTATTCCTTTGCTTTTAATGTAGAGAATGCACGAACAGCCGTAGTCGTAGATAGTTTTGCAAGGGTCGGGTGGTACTTCTGTTTCTCCAATAGCTGGCTCAAACTGAATTGCTAGGTTACCCTCCGAAACGAGAGCGTGGTCGTAGTGGCGCACAGTATCAACTGTCACTGTTGAAGCCGCATTTACACTGGAGAAAAGCAAAGTCCACCAGATTAAAAATCCATCTATATCCTTTTACCAAGTGGCGTAACGTCTCCTTTTGTCAATCTCCTAAAGTATCCGAATACATCAACGGCAAACGCCACTAAAAAGCCACTTGTTATAATTAACGTATCTATGGAACTCACAAGCTCCTCCACTCCGACTTCTCCCTTGTACCCGAAGAATCCTAAAATAAGGAAGATCGCGGATACGATGCGCGCTAACTGTTCTTTGCTATAATTAGAAAAAAAATTACTCATTTTATTAACTGAATTAACCTATTAAAAAGAATATAAACGGCCCCAAAGTACGACTGTCCTCCGAGTTCGTTATTCAGACTTTTAATCGTGAGAGCAATTTCTGTGATTTCTTGCTCCTCGCTTTTCGGTGTAATTTGTTTGAAAAATTGATTGGGGTCTATCGCGCCCTTAAAACCGTTTCCGTAATTAAGTATTGTTACTTTATCTCCCGAGCTATATACAATGTTAAAAGGTTTGTTTACACCTGCCCACGGTACAAATGCGCGGATGCCAAAGTGGAGATGAGTTCCTTTGTACGGATTAAAAGCCCAGTAAGGCGTTTTTCCGCTTACTACGAAGCCCGTGTTACCCATTTTGCCTAATTGTACCCCCTCCTCTAAATCCTGCCCCAAAGAGCAGTTTATCTCGCTTAAATGACCATATGTGAACTCTAGCCCTAACTCAAAACTAACAGTTTTAACGTGCTTCCCGAATCCTCCCGCGTCATTTTTTATTTCTACTACTTTTTGATTGCACACCGCGTAAATTGGAGTTCCATAAGGTGCGACAATATCCCACCCATTATGCGCTTTCAAACACGTGCCGTCCGGGAACTTTACATTTTCACAGTACAGCTCGGGATTTTGGTCAAAGTATTGAGTTATATTTCCGGCCGGATATTGATAGGGAGAAAAATTATCTATTGGATACCTCATATAAATTGGAGTACAAAATAAAACACAATGCCGATAACCACGCTTGTGAATACCATTGCTAGAAACATATACTTATTATACCACATTTAACACCCTCTCCATAATGGAAAGTAAGTACAGTACCACGGCTTGTTACCTCTCCCAATATAATATCCCTTTACAATCGCGGGCTTTGCGTCATACGAATAGAGCTTTATATTATCCTCATAGCTATCAAATATCTTCCATGCCCGCTTCTCATCATCAAACCCAAAGCAGAGAACCCAATGATTGTCGGTTCCAAATTGATAATATACACCATCTCTCTCGGCCCACGCGGAGACTGACATGCCGACAGGAGAAAACCGAAGCGCGTCCTTGATTGCTTCAACCGTTCCGGGGACGTAGTAGTGTTTAAAATCATAGAGTTTCAAAAACCCTCTCGCTTTTTCTACGAGATTAGCCGGTGGTGTTTCGTAATACTTCTCAAACGTATTTACATCAGGAGTTACGGGCCAATCTTGCTGAAGAGGAACGCCGCCTTTTCGTAGATACTCCCCCACCTGGTGGGGTGAGTTTCCTACCGGTGTCGTGCCGGAGTTCCACGCAAGCCACCGATCCGCCCAGTTATGTTCTATATTATATTTTCGTTTTTCCAACACTTCTACTCCATTCAATGTGCCGAATGACGCGCACGCGGAGGGTTCTACGCCAAAGAGTTTCTGTAATTCCCGTGCCGGAAGAAAGTTGTCCCACTGACCGTCTTCTTGGAGGATGGTAGTGGTCGCATACACGGGAAGATTCGCCGAACCCAAAATCCAATCCTCTTGTGTGGGTTGTTCGATGATAAGACCGTAGTTTCTTGTCATATTACTTTTTGATTAACTCTTGTAATAAATTAAACTTTCCTTCCTCAATAGCGTGGTGTTTTATGTTCTCGTCCTTTATCTCTGTAAGCAGGGTGTTCATCTTCTCCAGCTCCACTGTCGTATGCTCATTAAAATGTTGTTGAAGTTGCCTTGCCCAATCGGGTATTCCATTTTTTCCATTACCAAACGCGGGGAGCTTAATCCCGAACTTTGCCGCTATCGGGCCAAGAACTTTCTCTCCCCCGATAATCGCTAACAGTATATAAATTAAAAGATTGGTGTCCATGTTATTGTATAAGTATAAACGGGCTTGACGGGTCGTCTTCCGGCACTACCCCTGCCGTGTGTTCAATAACCAGCTTCGGAATACTTGCCCCCGTTTGGTCTGCCCAGTATGGTTGCACTTTATTTTCCCCTACGGTTGGCGCAGTATCATCAGAATCAAGCGACGTTCTTACGCCGAACTTTAAGATACCATCACCGTCGAGCGCGGTTGCAATTTTTGCTTCTCCTGCGGCATCAAGAGTAAAGTTGTTCGCCGTACCATCAGTCTCATCCCAGTTTGAGAGTAAAAGAGACGCATATACAGTCGGATTGTCTACTGCCCCCACTTGGTCATAATCTGCTGTTGTAACTGCTGTATTTGCGGCGGGGGTTGAGTCAACGATATCAATGTCTGGCCCGTCCGAACTCGCCTCTGCTTCGCCTGTACCGAAGAAAGACATAACTGCTGTATCAACAGTATCTGCTCCGCTTATGGCGCTCCCATCAAATACCACAATACCGCGTGTAATGAGATAGTTCGGGCCACCAGCTAGGTTAGCGGCCGCCAAACGGCTCGGATTACCGGCATCATCGTCATCAGCAGAAGCACCAGTCAACAAGTCATGTAGAGTATCCCAGTTTGACCCCTCACCGCTCGTCGCCTGACCGTCCACAGAGGTTGATTCAGGAGCCGCGTTGGGGTTTAATGTCGTTGTCGTGCTTCCGATTTTCCCTTGTACGATTTTTGAAGAATCATGTTTTTGTCTTTTTACGGAAAGAGTGTGCGCTAAGTCGCGGAGCAGAGCTTCTTTCGGGTCTTCTATAACTTTCTTTTGAAATACGTTGCCGTCTTCGTCAACGTACTCTGAAATGACAACCCCAGCAGGGTCAACATACGCTATCGGAGGGTTCGTGATATTTACCCGTTCAATATCAACAGTGCCGTCTTTTCCAAATCCGATTTGTCCGTTAGCATCCCACGCTCTGACGTACACGGTAATGCCTTTCTCTTTCTTTTCAATATCCACGATTTCAATATCGTAATTTCCGACAGTCGTTCTCGGAACAGAATGGAGTTTTGCGATTTCGCATCCTTTTAAATCCGCGACTTCTTTTGAGTTCAAAGCTCGAAGCGAACCATCAACATTTTTTCCTTTGAAGTTGTTTAAGTCGTCTATGATTGACGTCCTCTTTGCTTTTGTGGTGTCGCATATTTCGTACACTGGAACACTGCCAGAATCAAATAAAGATTCTCCCACGATTGCGGGATTATATTCTGATTTCTTTACTCCGTCATCTCCAAAAAAGAAGCCGAGAATTGCAACCGACATGATTACTGTTATGATGATGTATTTCCGCATACTCTATTGTCTTGTTTTGACGTACTTTATTGTACAGGAAAGCTCGTTCGGAGTTCCTTCGGGAGAACCAGCGGAAAAGAACATACGCTCTCCCTCGGTGAATGTGTTGTTTGCAGTAAGCGCTCTGCTGTTCGGAATACTGGCGTCACCACCAACAGCGAAAGGAGTGGTGGTATTCGTTCCGTCTCCAATCTCAACGGTTGAACTGCTTGAATTATTGTCCAACTCGCACGCGAGTTCGTTTAGAGTTATAGGTTGTGACCATCTCCGAATCTGCCACGTTGATGTGGCGACAGTGAATCCTGCGCCGCCACCGGAAGCTGACCGAGTGGTAGAACCAACAACAAATGACATCTCGCTTGTTGAGCTGATGACGTTTTCTTGTGCGTTGAAATACACAAGCTGACCGTTTGTGCTGTCGAGTGCGAGGTCTCCAATTACCGCTATTGTTGGAGCAGTACCATTAGGAATGCGAAGTTCGCCTGCGGAGTTTATGTAGATTCCTGCAAAGGTTGATGTCGTAGATGCTTGGAGTGTATCCTGCACTTGGAGAGCTTGAATTGTTGAGGACGCGGAAAGAATAATCGAGGAAGTTCTAAAATCAGCAGGCACATCGAGCGTAATCGAACCTGCTCCGTTTGTTACCGTAATCTCGTTTGCAGTTCCCGTGAGTGTTGCCGCGGTGGGTGCGCCGCTTCCATCACCGATGAATACTTGACCGTTTGTCGTGAGGGCGAGTGCTGTTAGGTAAGCATCTGCGCCGCCACCGATAGCGAACGCCCCGGCGGTAAGGTCATTGACCGATAACGTTGCAAATTGAGCGGTAGTTGAAGCACCGAGATGGCCAGAAACAGCGAGTGATTCTATGCTTGATGAAGCGTGAACGGTGATGCCTACGGTAGTTGTAGGGCGGATAGCGAGGTCGCCAGCGTTCATAAACCAATCGAAGGTAAGATTCCCACCGGTACATCCAGTGCAAGAAGCCACATTTAACACACCTGTATTAAAAGCTCCAAAAGCAGTTGTGGAACTATTGACTGTATCTACTTGGAAGACGGTTGAAGAAGCCGCATTTTGCACCCAGAGAGCGTATTCAGTGTCTTCCGAGGTTTGTATCGTTGTAGAGCCATAAATAGCCACTGTGGTAGTGCCGAACTGTGTTGCGGCAGTCGTAGTACCCACAGTGAAC
>C687J35021_10002379_pt1 | contig 13413 bp, 10 predicted proteins | sample RifCSPhighO2_12_FD_35021 | JGI IMG/M metagenome (IMG submission 35021)
GCAAGCTATCAATGAAATTGTTCCGAAAATGCTGAGGCGCTTGGCGCCAGAAGAGCGGCCGGAAGTATGGCATCAAACGGGAAAAAAACATTTTGACTTAACAAAAGAAGCTTATTTTTCCAGTAAGTTACAAGTTAATCTTGTACCATTTATTGAAGATATGGCCAAAGCATATGCGTGGGCAGATATGGTGCTATGTCGCGCTGGGGCTTTGACTGTAGCTGAATTATGTGCGGTTGGTTTAGGAGCTATTTTTGTTCCTTATCCTTATGCGGTTGATGATCATCAAACAGCAAATGCGAATTATATGGTGAAGCACCATGCTGCTTTATGCATTCAACAGTCAGAATTAACAGATGTTCGATTAGCGGCTATTTTAAAAGAGCTTGCTTACGCACCTGATAGACGTTTAGCAATGGCAAAAGCTGCCTATCAATTACGTTTTATAGATGTTTCGGAGAAAATTTTTGCTATACTCTGCGCTGAAGTGAAATTGGCAAAAATATAATCTTTATTGGAGGTTCCCTTTGAGTTGGATGTTTGAGATGGGCCATATTAAGCATGTTCATTTTGTTGGCATTGGCGGTGTGGGCATGGCTGGTATTGCAGAAGTATTATTACGTCAGGGCTACACAGTTTCTGGCTCTGATTTGGTAGAAAATGCTTTAACTCAGTGGTTACGCGTGATGGGCGCAGTGATTTATCGTGGCCATGATGCGAGTCATATTCATCATGCAGATGTCATTGTTCGTTCTTCAGCAGTAGATTGGTCAAATCCGGAGTTTGAAGCTGCTCGTTGTGCGCGCATTCCAATTGTTCCTCGCGCTGAAATGTTAGGTGAGCTGATGCGGTTTCGCTATGGCATAGCAATAGCGGGTACCCATGGTAAAACAACCACCACTAGCCTTACTACGAGCATTTTGGCTGAAGCAGGGCTTGATCCGACATTTGTTATTGGTGGCCGATTAAATAGCATAGGCAGCAATGCGCGTTTAGGTCGTGGGCATTACCTGATTGCTGAAGCAGATGAAAGTGATGCTTCGTTTTTGCATCTTAAGCCAGTGATTTCAATAGTAACTAATATTGATCAAGATCATATGGGGACGTATCATGGTAATTTTGATCAATTGAAAGCAACCTTCATTGATTTTTTACATCGGCTACCTTTTTATGGACTAGCCGTTCTATGTATTGATGATCCCGTTGTAAAAGAGATTTTACCTCAGGTATCACGTTCGATGGTGACTTACGGATTAACAGCTGATGCAGATTTTAAAGTGTTGCATTACAAACAAACGGGTATGCAAACGCAATTTATAGTTGAACGTCCTAAAGGATTACCATCCNTTCCTGTCACATTAAATTTACCTGGTCGACANAATGTGTTAAATGCGCTTGCAGCCATTGCTGTTGCCTCGGAATTGAAAGTACCAGATCAAGCGATTACCGNTGCTTTACAACATTTTGCCGGGATAGACAGACGTTTTCAAATTTATGGTGATTTTTCTTTAGGAAGCGGGGGTCATGTGACCTTGGTAGATGATTACGGTCACCATCCCAGAGAAATTGCGGCAACTCTACAAGCTGCGCGAGAAAGTTGGCCAGATCGTCGCTTAGTCATGGTTTATCAGCCGCATCGTTATACACGCACACGCGATTTATTTAGTGATTTTTGCCAAGTACTATCTTTGCCTGATAAGTTAATGTTGCTTGATGTATATGCTGCGGGCGAAGCTTATATTCAAGGTGCAGATGGTTTAACACTTGCAAATGAAATTAAAAAACGTGGCCAAATCGATCCTATTTTCGTAGAACGCCATGATTTATTACCACAGCTATTTGAACGAGAATTAAAGAGCGGTGATATTTTGTTGTTGCAAGGGGCAGGTAACATTGGTGCGATTGCTGCGCGATTAGCTGCCACACAATTAAAAGAGGCTGTCACTGTTAAATGATTGATCTTTTTATTTCTGACGTATCACAAACATTACGTGGCCAACTATTACAAGATGAACCATTAGATCATTATACGTCTTGGCGCACGGGTGGTAGAGCTGATTATGTTTATATTCCTCGTGATCTTCAAGATCTTTCTAATTTTTTACGCTATCTTCCTAAAAATATGCCATTATTTTGGTTAGGATTGGGTAGTAATACATTGATTCGCGATGGAGGAGTAGAGGGGGTTGTGGTTGTGACTCAAGGCGCGTTAAATCAACTTACTCAAGTCCATTCAGAAGAAATCCGCGCAGAAGCTGGCATATCATCTGCACAACTTGCCAGATATAGTGCGCGTTTAGCGTGTGCTGGGTTAGAATTTATGGCTGGGATTCCTGGTACGGTAGGAGGAGCATTGGCTATGAATGCGGGTTGTTTTGGCTGCGAAACGTGGGATAAGGTGCAATCAGTTGAAATGATGAATCGTAGTGGTGAGATCATACGAAGATCGAAAGCGGAATTTAGTATCGCTTATCGGCAGGTAAAAAAGCCTGAACAAGAGTGGTTTGTTGCCGGATATTTTTCTGTTTTCTTAGGAGATAAAGAAAATTCGCTGAATAAAATTCGTGAATTATTAGAAAAACGTAATCATAGGCAACCGATCGGCACGGCAAATTGTGGTTCGGTTTTTCGTAACCCCCCAGGTGATTATGCTGGTCGTTTAATTGAATCTTGTGGTTTAAAAGGAAAAAAACGCGGCGGAGCACAGGTTTCTGAAAAGCATGCTAATTTTATTCTGAATGAAGAACATGCAAGTGCTGCTGATATTGAAGAATTGATTTTTGAGGTTCGCGCTATTGTTGAGCAAAAAACAGGTGTACGATTAATTCCAGAGGTATGTATCATTGGACGGTAAGAAGAGCAAGCGGAAGAGGTGAATGAATAGAAGGAAAGTTATTTCGCCCTATTTTCAACATCTAACCCAGTTTTTTATAGTCGTTATCTTGGGTGTTATTGTTCTTGGCATTCTTTTTTTTCTAAATGAATTTAAACTATCGAGTTTTTTCCCCATCAAAACTGTTCGAGTATATGGTGTAAAACAACTTGATCATCAAGCTATTTTGCATGCAGTACAGCCTGAAATGGAGCAAGGATTTTTTGGCGTGCATATAGATTCGATTCGTGATCGATTATCTCAATTGCCTTGGGTATCTACTTCTTATGTGCGGCGCAATTGGCCAGACCGACTTGACATTATTATCTATGAAAAGAAACCGCTTGCTTTATGGAATGATCGCAGCTTAATTAGCGAATCAGGAGAATTATTTTTTCCAGAACGCATTGACCATCTTGATTTTTTACCGCGATTCATTGGCCCAAATGGCACCCAAATGGAGATGATTAAATATTTTCATGCAATTGATCGCTTATTACAGCCCATACATGCTAAGATTTTATCATTAGAATTGACATCGGATCTTGCTTGGAAGCTAATGTTAACTAATGGAATAATTTTTTATATGGGGCAGCAAGATGTCTTGACTCGCCTCCATCTTTTTGTAAAAGTGTATCCCAAAATTATTGGTGATCACGCGGTAGATGTAGAATATATTGATTTACGCTATTCTAATGGAGTGGCAGTGAAATGGAAATCAATAAAAGTCGGGAAGAATGAACATGGCAAAGAAGCCAAATAAAGACTTGTTGGTTGGTATTGATATCGGAACCTCAAAAGTCGTCACGCTGGTTGGCGAAGTGACGGAGGAGGGTGGTCTCAATGTGATTGGATTTGGCATACATCCTTCACAAGGGTTGAAAAGAGGAGTCGTTGTTAATATTGAATCTACTGTTCAATCTATTCAACGTTCTGTTGAGGATGCTGAGCATATGGCTGGTTGTGAGATTTATTCTGCTTTTACTGGTATTGCGGGCAGTCATATTCGTAGTATTAATTCACATGGTATTGTTGCCATTCGTGATCGTGAAATTTCCCAAAGTGATGTTGATCGTGTACTAGATGCAGCAAAAGCAATAGCGATTCCTGCTGATCAGAAAATTTTACATGTTCTTCCACAGGAATTTATTATTGATAACCAAGATTCGATTCGTGAACCCATTGGCATGTCAGGTGTGCGTTTAGAGGCAAAAGTGCACATTGTGACAGGTGCAGTGGGTGCAGCGCAAAATATTGTGAAATGTATGAAACGCTGTGGTTTAGCAACAACCGATATAGTGCTTGAACAGTTTGCTTCTAGCCAATCTATTTTAACGGACGATGAAAAAGAACTGGGTGTATGCATGATTGATATTGGTGGAGGAACAAGTGATATTGCAGTATTTACAGATGGTGCTATCCGACATACTGCAGTCATTCCCATTGCTGGTGATCAAGTGACCAATGATATTGCTATCGCATTACGTACGCCCACTCGAAATGCCGAAGAAATTAAAATTAAACATGGGTGTGCTTTACAAGATCTTGTGGATGCTAATCAGATGATTGATATTCCTAATATTGGCGATAAAGTAGGGAGGCGGTTACCTGGGCGAGCATTATCGGAAGTCATTGAAGCACGTTATGAAGAATTATTTACTTTGGTAGCAAATGAGTTACGACGTTGTGGTTTGGAACAGCGTATAGCGGCAGGCATGGTATTGACTGGTGGAGCCTCTAAAATCGTAGGCGCTCAAGAATTAGGCGAACGGATTTTTAAAATGCCGGTTCGTATTGGAAAACCTTATAATATGAATGGGTTAGCAGATATTATTCATAATCCAATTTATGCTACCAGTGTGGGATTGCTCATGTATGGTTTGCGACAACGGCAAAGTGGTGATGTCATCATTCATCAATCAAGCATCAAAAGTTTATGGTCGAGAATGAAAAATTGGTTTCAAGGAAATTTTTAGGGGAAGTTCTTTAAATTAAGTAGCGGAGCAATTTTTATGTTTGAATTATTGGATACGTGCCAACAAAATGCAGTGATTAAAGTGGTGGGTATTGGTGGTGGCGGTGGTAATGCAATTCAACATATGATGGTAGGACATATTGAAGGGGTTGAATTTATTTGTGCAAATACAGATGCACAAGCATTAAAAAATTCATCGGCGAATACTATCATTCAGTTAGGCGAAAATATTACTCGTGGTTTAGGAGCAGGTGCAAACCCAGAAATTGGTCGTCGGGCTGCCGAAGAAGATAGGGAGAAAATTCGAGCCGCATTAAGTGGCGCAGACATGGTATTTCTTGCAGCGGGTATGGGAGGTGGAACAGGTACAGGAGCGGCGCCAGTTTTTGCACAAACGGCAAAAGAATTAGGTATTTTAACTGTTGCGGTTACCACCAAACCTTTTTCTTTCGAAGGAAAAATGCGTTTGCAAACAGCAGATCAAGGCATTGCTAATTTGTCTCAGTACGTGGATTCTCTGATTACTATCCCCAATAATAAATTGCTGACTGTGTTAGGTAAAAATGTAACGCTTATTAATGCATTTAAAGCGGCTAATGATGTATTGCGTGGTGCTGTACAAGGCATTGCTGAACTCATTACGAGACCCGGATTAATTAACGTTGATTTTGCTGATGTGCGTACGGTGATGTCTGAAATGGGAATGGCGATGATGGGTACGGGTGTGAGTTCAGGAGAAAATCGTGCTCGTCTAGCAGCTGAAGCTGCTATCGCAAGCCCACTTTTAGAAGATGTCGACTTAACGGGCGCGAAAGGAGTATTAGTTAATCTGACGGCAGGATTAGATTTATCCATCGGAGAATTTGAAGAAGTTGGAGAGGTAATGAAAAGCATTACTTCAGATAGTGCCACAGTGGTGGTTGGTACGGTGATTGATCCTGAATTACGCGATGAAGTTCGTGTAACAGTGATTGTTACAGGATTAGGTCGTAAGCAAGTAGTTGCAGCACTTAAACCACACAGTGCCGAACTCTTAAAATCTGCTTCCGAGATAACAACCGATTATACGCAACTTGATAAACCAGCTATTTTGCGTAGGCAAAGCGCTTTAACGGGTGCTACCAATCCTTCTGCTTCTTCTTTACAGCCTAATCAAAAAAGGGCAGATAATAGCCATGATATTGATTATTTAGATATTCCTGCTTTTCTGCGCCGGAAAGAAGAAGAAATATAAATTATTACATGTAGATAATTAAATTGATTTTGCACTAAAAATAAACAATAATACGCTTACTAATAAAATAATACTCGTGTATAAAATATAAAAATTGTGGGGGGTGTGGTGCATGAACAATCGTATTATTATTGATCCTACTCGTTTGAGCCAAAACGATAAATTAATTCTTGGTTATCTTTCTAATTATTTTTTGGATAATCGCAAGCAGCAGATCATGCCACAAGGGGTTTGCGATTTACCTCCTGAAATTCTATCCGCATTAAACTGTAAGACAATTTACCTAACGCATTCCATTTATTGGCGGCTTACTAGCGATGGCTTAGGTCAACGAGGTGAAATATTTGGTACTGTACAAGGTAAAGGAAGTTTTAAAGTGGGGATCAAGGGTGCCAATGTTTTAATGCTGGAACAGGGTAGAATAATAGGTACGAAACAAAAACCACATATTCTTTTAGGATATCAAAAGAAGGAAGACAGGGAACGTTTAAAGGAAGAGATGAACCATTCTTCTTGCGCTATGCATTTACGGTTTAAACCATTAACAGATGCGTGTATTGGTGTGATGCGGCTCTTCCCTGGGCAAGAAGTATTTCAAATTATTGATAAAGAATGGTGCACAAAAGAAACTTTATTATCATTAGATGCGCGACTTGAATTATGCATTAAAATACTAGAGGCATGGTTGCGAGAAGTAGATCTTAATTTATTGTTTCATCGTGATATTAAGCCGGAAAATATTATTGTAAATGTCGGGGATGAAAATAATATCAGTTGTCATTTTGTTGATTATGATTACGCTGTTTCTCAATCACATGCTCAAAAAAGAGATTGTGGTTCTGTGTTTTATGTTGCACCTGAAGTTGCATTGAACATNAGTCTACCTACTGAGCAAAGTGAAGTATTTTCTTTAGTTAAAGTATTAGCAGCTATTTGNCATGCTGATTTTATTGTTGATTTATCGGAAGACAAGCTAAAAAAGAAATTAAAACAAAAGGATGCTTCTGATCTTCTAAGTTACGGACAGCTTTTTGTAGGTCTTGGTACAGTCGATGCTGCTATTCAAACTGGGATAAAAGAAATAGTAGCTAAAACACTTCATAACAATCTAGAGCAGCGTTTATCTGTATACGATATACTTCAACGTTTGGCAGCTATTCGATTAAAAAGAAAATTAGCTTTCGGTCATTTTGTAGATAAAAAAGCAATTTCTGATGCCAATCAATGTGCTTTAGACATTCATCAAAAATTGCATCAAGCGATTAAATTGGCATTAGAGGACAAGCAACATGATATCCTCGCTATTTATGACCCTATTATAAAGCTTATTAATAGCGATTCTAGATTGATTGATACCAAGGAAGCAATTCAAGAATTCACCCATGTTTTGAGTATACCAGAATTGCAAGGAGCACAGATGAAGCAAGAAATAATTGATCAGTTGAATGCCATTATTATTTCTTATCAAGAGAATTTGTCTACATTAAAGTCTTTCTTAGATGAGTTGAAATTATTAGAAAAGGAATCATTCGAAAAAACAAACCTGATTCGTGCGATCACAGCTCTTATAAAAAAGAGTCAATCCTACCATCATGGCATCGATAATCTTGTGCTATTCGATGAGAAATTTAGAAAAATGCTGGAGAAGAGTAAAGTACAACTCAAGCTTATTCCTTATCCCAATCCCATAGCAGAAGGGCTCCTCACCCAAGGGGTATTTGCTGCAAATCCGATACAGGGACAAAAAAAATGCTGGCCAAAAGCCGATAAGCATGTTACAAGATGCTCTTCTCATTAGGTCTGTACTATGCAAATCTAACTGAGCGTATAGAATGGCGATTGGCTAATTTTCTTTCCTAAAAACATCATATTATGCTACTATTTCAATTATGAATCACTCACAGCAAAGGATGATTAAGCAACGGACCCTTAAAAATGTCATTAAGGCAACTGGCATTACTCTGCATGGCGGGGAACGAGCAGAAATCATGTTGCGGCCTGCTCCTATTAATAGTGGCATCTTATTTCGCCGGGTTGACCTTAAACCGATTGTTGATATTCCAGCCCGTGCTGAATGCGTTAGCGATACTACCCTCTCAACTACTTTAGCAAAAGGCAAAGTTAAAATCGCTACGGTTGAGCATCTTTTATCTGCATTTGCTGGTTTAGGTATTGATAATGCCTATGTGGATGTAACTGCTTCAGAAATTCCTATTATGGATGGTAGTGCTGGGCCATTTGTCTTTTTAATCCAGTCCGCTGGTATTGAAGAACAGCAGGCACCTAAACGTTTTATCCGGATTAAGCGCAAACTTAAAATAAGTGATGGTGATAAATGGGCTTGTTTTGAGCCGTTTAATGGATTTAAAGTGACATTCACTATTGATTTCGATCACCCTTTATTTAAATCAAGAAACAAAACGGCCACATTAGATTTTTCTAGTCTTTCCTATGTTAAAGAAGTGAGTAGGGCNCGCACCTTTGGTTTTATGGCTGATTTCGAAAAATTACAAACCATGAATTTAGCACGAGGCGCTAGCTTAGATAATGCCATTGCTATCGATGATTTTCGTGTATTAAATGAAGATGGGTTACGTTATGAAAACGAATTTGTTAAACATAAAATTCTTGATGCAGTGGGTGATTTATATTTACTTGGTTCAAGCCTAATAGGTTCATTTACAGGTTTTAAATCGGGTCATGCGTTGAATAATAAACTGCTACGTCAGTTACTCCTTAATAAAGATGTTTGGGAGTATGTCACATTCGAAGATAGCAAAAAAGCACCTATTTCTTATATTCGTCCGATTTTGGTGGAAGCATAATATTAGAAAGCATGTCGAGCTTTATCATCCCCTATATGACTCGCAATTTTTTCCATCACACGGCGTAAGTTTGGATCTTTTATTGTGTGAGCAATATTATTCATGAGTGTAGCTGTTTCTTGTGATAATAAGAGAGGTTGCTGCTTATTTTCAGTATATCGTGCTGATACATATGAATAGGGCGGTCGAATTTTGTAATGAATATGTTGAATATGTTTCAATGAAGAATCACGTTTGAATTTGCTGAGCAAGTCATCCGTTTGAAAACGAAGCTGTGTGGCAATAGCTGCATTTTCTACTAAAATAATTAATTTATTTCCATCAGTTGTGATTTGACAGTATTTTCTTATAGAAGGATCAATATAAGCGATTATTTTTTGTGTGAACAAAGCTAATGTTTTTATTCTATCATAGAGATATTTTAACTCTTGATGTGTGTGAAGATAGGTATTAATTTTAGTTATATAAGGATTTGATTTCATCAGCCATTTCCCTTGAACATGAGAATTCATCATCGCTAGCATTTGGCTGTGACGATCCAAACCACATCAAATCTAAATTGTCATAGTCTGCTTCAGCAGGAGCCGTTATATCAATGGTTGATTCAAGAGGTTCTTGTTCATTCAATAAATCGAGTATTTCATTATCTTTTACTTTTAAATCTGTTGTATTAAGATAACTGCTATATTCGGTTGGCTCAACAACTTTCACAGGATCAACTGGAGTTAAACAACCATATACATTTGGATCAATCATCTCGGCGCTAAGGAGAGTTTCTAAAAGTGTTTTATAAGATGTGGGGTTTTTTTGATGGGTTTTTTCTGCTTTCGCGGTTGTAATTTCCTTTTGTCGCTTGGTTGTAGCAGGTTGCTGTGTAGTTTGGATGATGGGTTGTCGAGTTTTAGGGTGTCGTTTAGGACGTGAGATGGGGGATGCGCTTTGTTTAAGAGAAGTGTTAGGATTGCTAGAATGAGGAACAATTTTTTCGTTTAGTGACTGATATTTCTTATGTAACGCTTCTAATGTTTTTGAGTCTGTTATTTTCAATGATTGAATAGGCGTTTCTTTAGTTCGCCATTCCATCCACTTAGCTTTTGACATTACTAAACGATTTGCTAGAGCGAGTTCTAATGCAGACCCGCTGATATAAACGGGTACTCCGGTCGATGCTTCCACATATTTTTCTTGTTTTTTATCGGAATCACGGCTATTCATAATTGTATCCTTGATCGTTATGATGAGGGTCTTTTTTTTTGAATCTAACGGTTTTTTGGCTTAAGATCAAATTTTTGATGAATGCTGCCTAGATAGCGAGTCATTGACGATAATCGTTGGACCAGGTAATGTCTTTCCTTTTTAGATGTTAATTTTTTGGATTTTAGATGCTAAACCGTATATTTACCAATATATTAGGTAGCCGCAATCAGCGAGTTTTGCGTCGTTTGTGGAAAAGCGTAGAGATTGCGAATACCTATGAATCATTATTATCCACTTTAAGTGATAAAGCCTTACGTGCTAAAACCGATGAATTTCGCAAACGATTACAAATAGCCCAAACCAGCTTAGACGACCTATTACCAGAAGTGTTTGCTGTGGCTCGTGAAGCTGCAAAACGTAGCTTATCNATGCGNCATTTTGACGTGCAGTTAATTGGTGGAATGGTGCTACATGGCGGTAATATTGCTGAAATGCGTACCGGCGAAGGCAAAACGCTTGTTGCAACCCTCTCTGCTTATTTGAATACTTTAACGGGTAAGGGTGTGCATATTGTTACGGTAAATGATTATCTTGCTAAACGCGATGCAGAATGGATGCGGCCGCTATATGAATTTTTAGGCTTATCAGTGGGTGTTAATTTGCATGGCATGTCNCCTCAAGAGAAGCAACAGGCTTATGCTGCCGANGTTACTTATGGCACAAACAATGAATTTGGTTTTGATTATTTACGCGATAACATGGTTTTTCACTTAAACGAAAAAGTCCAACGAGGGTTGCATTATGCAATTGTAGACGAAGTNGATTCTATTTTGATTGATGAAGCGCGTACACCGCTNATTATTTCTGGAGCAGCCGAAGATAGTATCGATTTNTATGTGGATATCAACACGATTATTCCTAAGTTAAAAAAGCAGGAACAAAAAGATGGGCGAGGAGACTATAGTTTAGATGAAAAATCTAAACAAGCGTTTTTGACAGAGGAAGGCCATCAACATGTTGAGGAATTCTTAGCTAGTACTAGTTTAATCAAATCGGGAGAGAGTCTTTATGATGCACATAATATTGTGTTGATGCATCACATTTACGCAGCATTACGAGCGCATACTTTATTTCATCGCGATATTGATTATATCGTGCAACAGGATGAAGTAGTGATTGTAGATGAGCATACAGGTCGAACCATGCCGGGACGACGTTGGTCGGATGGTTTACATCAAGCGATTGAGGCTAAAGAAAAAGTTAAAATCAATCAAGAAAATCAAACACTCGCATCGATTACCTTTCAAAACTATTTTCGATTATATGAAAAATTAGCTGGGATGACAGGCACAGCAGATACTGAAGCTTACGAATTTCAACAGATATATGGATTAGAAGTAGTGGTGATCCCTACACATAAACCGATGGTGCGGAATGATTTGCCTGACTTTGTTTATATGTCTTCTGAAGAAAAATTTACTGCAATTGTTGCAGATATTCACGCTACTTATAAAAACAAACAACCCATTTTAGTTGGAACAACTTCAATAGAAACCTCAGAGTATTTGTCTCGTTTGCTCGAGTGTGAAAAAATTCCGCATCAAGTATTAAACGCAAAGTTTCATGAAAAAGAAGCACAAATTGTTGCGGAAGCTGGGCGTCCAGGAGCGATTACTATTGCTACTAATATGGCAGGTCGGGGAACGGATATTGTTTTAGGCGGTAATTTAGAAGCAGAATTAAAAGCGCTCGATCAGCCACCCACTGAAGAAGTGGAGCAACGCAAAATAGCTTGGCAAAAACGTCATGATGAGGTTGTTCAATCAGGTGGGTTATATGTATTAGGAACAGAGCGCCACGAATCTCGCCGTATTGATAATCAATTGCGAGGGCGCTCAGGACGGCAAGGTGATCCAGGCAAATCACGATTTTATCTTTCTCTACAAGATAATTTATTACGTATTTTTGGGGGTGAGCGCTTAAATGCTATTATGCAACGCATTGGTATGGAAAAGGGCGTCGCATTGGAATCGCGTATGCTATCAAGAAGCATTGAGAATGCTCAACGTAAAGTAGAAGCATATAATTTTGATATGCGCAAACAATTACTAGAATATGATGATGTTGCTAATGAACAACGTAAAGTTATTTATCAGCAACGGGATAGTTTATTAGCTGCAGAACACATTGCAGATACAATTACAGANATGAGCACAGCGGTGATGGATCANATTATCCATACCTATATACCATTGCATAGCATGGAAGAAGAATGGGATAGTGTGAATTTAGAAAAAGTATTGGCTAATGATTTCAATTTGAAATTGCCTATACAAATGTGGTTGGATCAAGATCATGCGTTGCATGCAGAACGTATCACAGAACGTATTCATGCTGCTTTTAAAGAAGCTTTTCAAGCAAAAGAAGCGCACATTGGTGCAACTATTATGCGTCAATTTGAAAAAGCAGTTACGTTGCAAACCTTAGATATTGCTTGGCGTGAACATTTAGCAGCAATGGATTATTTGCGCCAAGGCATTCATCTGCGTGGTTATGCGCAAAAAAATCCTAAACAAGAATATAAACGTGAATCGTTCGAATTATTTGCTCAATTGTTAGATCGAGTAAATTATGATGTGATTTCTGCTTTAAGTAAATTTGAAGTGAAAGTAGAACAAGATGTTATACAAATGGAAGAAAAGCGTCGTCAAGCGCTTCACCAACAACAAATAGAGTATCAACATACCGCTTACGATGCACTTCATCATCCCAATGAAGCGGTTCAAGAGCCATCTCAACTTGCGCAAATTCCGCCTACACCATTTACTCGTGCGGGACCAAAAGTTGGTCGCAACGACTCCTGTCCTTGTGGTTCGGGGAAAAAATATAAGCATTGTCATGGTAGGTTGGAGTAAATTTATTATAAACGTCGCTGTTGGTATTCTTCGAAAAGAAAATAAAATTCTTATTACTAAGCGACCTGAAGGTAAACCTTATAGTGGTTATTGGGAATTTCCTGGTGGCAAGATAGAGTCTCATGAAAGTGGTGTGGATGCACTTAAACGCGAATTACGCGAAGAATTAGGTATTCATGTTCTTCATGCAGAATTTTGGTTTCAACATTCTCATACGTATCCTGATAAGAAGGTTTTGCTTGAGATGTGGCAAGTGTTTACCTACAAGGGCAAGCCACAAAGTAAAGAAAAGCAAGAATTACGTTGGGTNACGTTGCAAGAATTGTTTGCCTTCCAAATTTTGGAAGGCAATTTAGCAATACTTAAATATATTTCCAGCGGCAAGCCGCTGGACA
>C687J35021_10002386_pt1 | contig 13399 bp, 19 predicted proteins | sample RifCSPhighO2_12_FD_35021 | JGI IMG/M metagenome (IMG submission 35021)
GGAAGCCTTCGGAGAAACGGCGTGAGGCGCACCGCGAGGCGGAATTGGCTCGGCGGCGCGTGGCGCATGAGGGGGTGAAGAGCGCCACGCCCAATCCGGGCGTGCAGGAGGGGTCCACGACGCCAGGCCGTGGCGGGATCACGTCGGCATGAGCGTGGACAAGCGGTATCCCTCCCTCCCCCCGTTGCGCGTGGTGAAGTTGCCCCCGCTGAGGGAACGGGTCCCGAAGGGACACGTGCGGGCCGCGGTGTATGACCAGCAACGCTTCCAACAGGCGACCTTTAAGCCACGAGCGTAAGGGAGACGTCGCGCACGATGCTGCCGTTGACACCGGACGCCCTCGCCCGCTGGCGCACCGAACTGGACTTGGGGATCGAGTTCCGTGACAAGGAATTTGGCACCTATCGCAAGCAGGGGGCCGGACAGCCTCCGACGACGACCGGGGCGGGCAAGAACCTGGACGCCTTTGAGCAGGGGGCGCGGTCTGAGGACTATGAGCCCCCCCTCAACTTGGTCTTTCCCATCATCAAGAATGTCGTGCCGACCTTGTTTTTTCAGAATCCCCGCGTGACGGCGACCCCGGAATTCCGAAGCGAGACGGCAGGGGAAGATGCCTTCTATGTCAGTGAATTGCTCAACCGTGATTTGCGCGACCCGATCCTCCGCATCAAGGAAACCGGCCAACTGGTCACGTTTGATGGCTATGTGTTGGCCTTAGGCGTGGTCAAGATCGGCTACGCGACCGAGTTTGGGGAGGACATTCTTCCCACCAAACAGGAAGCGCGTCACCGGTTGAGTGAGAAAGTGAAGGCGACCGTGAAGACGGTCTTGGAAGGGCTTGGGGTAACCGCGCCCACGGAGAAGGAGCCTGAGCCGGAAGTCGTCCACGCGGAAGAATCCATTCGCTCTGAACACCCGTACCTCCAATGGGTCAGTGAGTTTAACTTTGTGAAAGACCCTCGTGCCCGCGACATCTTTGACGCGCAGTGGGTCGCACAGCTCATTCGTCGCACGCTCGGCGCGATTAAGCGCGACCGGCGGTACGGACGCGCCAAATACGAGCTGACGCCTGAAGGGGTAGATGATGACCGGGTGCCGGAGTCGTCTCTTGAAGAGTTCCAGACCGCGGATGTGTGGGAAGTGCACTATAAGAACCCTGAGTCGCCGACGGGGATCACGGTCTTGACCTTTGCCGCGACGCAAACCCAGACCAAGGCGCTCTTGCATGAGCACAGTGTCTATGATCTCGGCGGGTGGCAATTCGAGGAGTTGGCGTTCAATAAGCATGGGCATCGTTTGTATCCCATCAGCACCATTAGTGTCATCCGACCGTTGATTGACCGGATCAATGCGTCCTTCGATGTGATGTTAGAACAGGTGGATAAGTTTCAGGCCAAGCTTGCCTACAATGAACGCGTGACCCTTGATGGCGAAACCGCCTTGGACGCTCCGACCCTTGGGGCACGGGTCAAAGTGTCAGGCAGCGAGGATGTCCGAGGGGCGATTGCGGTCATTTCGATGGAGCAGGTCAAGTCCGACCTGCTGGTGTTTATCAACCAGGTGGTGGATTTTGTCATTCTGATTACCGGCATGACCCGGGCGCAACTGACCGGACTGACGACCGCCAACACCGCCACCGAAGCGCAGATCGGCCAGTCGGGGCAGAATCTTCGGCGGACGGATGAGGCGAATGTGGTGGGCGCGTGGTTTAATCGCGTGATGACGAAGTATTGGCGGGTGAAAGCCCAATTCCAAGACTTGACCGAGATTGATTTGGTGAAAGAGACGGGCGTGCCTGATCCCGCCACGGGGATGACACAAACGCAATGGTATCCCCCCATCGATGAGGCGCGGGCGACGCGGTTGAGAAGGAGCCGATACCGATTCGATTTGGAAGTCTCCTCGATGCAAAAACCGAATTTGGAAATCATCCGTGCCCAGTTTGAGGCGTTTATGCGGGCGTTGATGGAACCCATCGTGACCCAAGGGTTGGCGCTTGACGGCAAACGCATTTCTGTTGCAGAAGCCATTCGTCAATGGAGCCGGTTCTTCTCCGAGTATGGGTTGCAAGATTTGGGCAAGTTGGTCGTGCCCGTGCAAGACCCCCGGCTGCAACAGCAACTCATGCAGTATGGGATGAAGCCTGCACCAACCAACGGGAATGGCACGGCACGGTTAGCGGGATCGGTGCCAACCCTCGCGGATTTGACCAGCGCGGCGGCGGGCGAGAAGGGACAGGGCGTCAGTCCGGTGTAAGGGCTGTCACTGACATGCACACCGTCTACTTCTTCATGAATGATACCCCCAGTCCCCTGTCCGTCCAGAACAAACGTGACGCGTGGATGCCGAAGGATGGACAGGGGTACTTTGACAAGTCTGCGAGGGAGTATTTCGAGACCAAGCGTCAAAAGCGAACGTGGTTGGCGCGGCATGGGATGCGGGAGACGGGAGAGCTGTACCGTCCGCACAAAGCCCGTGACAGTCGGGAAGGGTGCATGAGGAAATCCCATGTCGGATGAGACCGCAAAGCAGTTTGAAAAAGATAAGTCCGTGAAAGAGTCGGCTCCCGAAGGTCGGAGTGTGACGATTACGATTACGCTGCATCCCATTTATTAAACTACGAAAAATGACAAAGAAACAGATCGCCTTTAGATGGACTGAACCAATTATTTCCATATGCATGATCCTATTTGTTTCCCTATCTGTTGCGGGGCTTTATGGAACACATCAGATAGAAAAACAACTAGAACATTCCCAATCACAACTAGAACTTGCCAATAGAGAATTAGAACTCGCCAAAGAAGAATTGATCGACCTAAAAATCATATCTGGATGGGGTGCTGGTTCCGCTACAGTCAATACTGCTGTTCTAACTAAATACCAGAATGAATATAACCTCATGCTCATTTTTCTTCTGGAAATCCGGTCGGTTGATTATTTAACAGATACCCACATCGTAAAAAGCTATCCCTTTGATATTGATGGCAAGACACGTACTGTTGAAGTCCCACCACACGATAATGAGTTTTGGTCGCGTCTCCCATCTTCAACTGGACGAGTCAAAATCTACCCTGTTCTGTTGCCAAAATCTATTCCAGTGGATCGAATCAAGTGTTTGGCAGATGTGAAGGTTAATCAAGGCCGTATTTTTAATCCTAAAGGGGTATTGGCTGCACTCCTGATACGAATCACAACAAAAAAAGTTGACGATGCTCACAAAATCGAAATTCCACAAGCTCCTTAAGCAGGCGTCCCAACCCGTGCGTGGCGGGATGGAGGGATTGTGGAAGCGGATGAACGGAGGATAAGTGATGCCAGCAGGCAGCGGGGGATACGGCACGAAAGAAGTCGGCGGCTCGGTGGCGAGCACCTTAAAGCGTCAAGCGGCCAAGCGCGTCTCGTATGACAACACGAAACTGCGCCCTCGGAGCGCAGGGGGCAACGGGAAATTCGGGGGATTGCCCGGTGGGCCCAGCGGTGGCTCGATGGGGAGCCGTGGGAAGCGGTAAGCCCATGCCGGCGGCGCTGGAGCGCACGTTGAAGGCGCAGGCGAAGAAGAAGTTTGGTTCGACGACCTCGGAACGGGCTCGAACGTTCATTTACGGAACTCTGCGTAAAACGGGATGGCATCCGGGGAAACGATGAATCTCAAAGACATCAATACGTGGTGGCACCGAGGGATGGAGAAGGAACGTCGACGCGTGACCAACGCGCCCAAACCCTTCACGGGAGATCGGTTCAGCGTGCCGGAGAACTTTAGCCACTTCGCCCCGAAGCAACCTCGGTCAAAGACACTTCATGCGCGTTAGCGTTGAGATTCCTGAACCCAAGACAGGATTAGACACGGCACTTGCCAAACAGTTTGTCGATATTCAACGACAACTGATGGGGATGGTGAAAACGCAAGACGACTCCAAGCAGTCCATGCACGTGATGATGATGGAATGCATGGAGGAACAGCAAACCAGCCTCTTACACGCGATGGAACGGCTCATGGGGATGATGCAGAAATCTCACCAGCCGTCTGAGGCAATGGTGCAGGCCTTGCGAGGATTGAAACACACCGTCTCCGAGCTCCCCGGTGATCTCAAAGACGCCCTAGATCATCAGTCTCGTGGCGTGCACGAGCGCGCCATGAAGGTGTCGGTGCGTCCCCACGTGACGGTGGCGATGCCATCGGGACTGGTGCACCGGATCGATTCGCTGGAATCTGCGCTGCTGAATGGGTTGCGTCGGTCGCGCAACCGGACGTTTGGGAGCAACTACTGATGCGGCGCTATCGGTGGGGGTTCTTGGGGCTTGGAATCGGGAGCATGGCCATCGGGTGGTGGCTTCCCTTTGTCCACGCAGGCAAGCAAGTTGGTGAGGACTCCGCCTACGCCCGTGAGGTGGGATTCGAGCAGCGATTCTTCTATGTGAGCGGAGGTAATGGCGACGGTCAGATCGAGTATATTTGTCGAGCCTTTCCTGGCGTAGGGGATAGTGATAATACGGCTGCCGCCGTGTGGCAAGTCCAGCGGTTTACCTATGACAGCTCGAACCGTATTTCGACCATTGCGTTTGCCGGGGATGATGATGCCTACGGACAAAGTTGTGACAACCGAGCCAGCCTCGACTATAACTGATCTCGTCGTGGACAATATGCACTTTCGGTATCAGCAACTGGACTTTCGTAATTCGATTCGACAATTTCCCATGATTCGTTGGCGTTGTCTCCGGTGTGAACGAATCGTCATCTGGCCGATGGACCCCGTAGAGATTACGGCAAGGTATGGTGGGTGTTGTCTGTGTGACTAATGCCCTATATTTCTCGACTGGAAGTTGCACAACGCGGGAGACGATTCACGTATCATGATTGTCCATCGTGTAGGACACAGAACCCTTTCGCGGCTCTTCGGGTCATTGGAAGATTACGAGTTGTGCCTCAGAGCGACGTAACTGAAGTTGTACGGTGTCCCGATCATCCAGATTTTCAGGTGAGAACTTGCTCAAGGGGGGTGTCCGGTGGGGACTGATTGAGAGACGCTTCTACGTCGATGCCCGCCAATACAACTTGGAATGCCCAACAGAGCCGAACGCAACCAGGAGTGACGATGGCAAAAAAGATTAAGAAGACGAAGAAACGTCGTAAAGGTTATTAGTTCGTAAGTTGGAACGGGTGATCTCCGTTCCCACAACAAAATCGTTTAGCGGCTAGTTGGAGCCAACTCTCTGACTAGCCGCTTTTTGTTGTGTTGGTGATCGTGGGTGCATGGCCCACTCACCCAGGGCACCACGCAGCCGAAGTCGTGACGGCAAGGAGGAGGCAATGTCGAACGTAGAGGAAAGTCTTCAGGAGCGCGAGGTGTATGGCAACGCTCCAGGGTGGGCTCAAGGCCAGAGAGTGAAAGAGGCTGAGCCTGTAGACGCGGCGCAAGAGGAGGCCCCGCCAGCCTCAGACGCAGCAGCCGCCCCGTCAGCGGCAGCAGAGTCTTCCCAAGAACAGGTTTCGGAGCAGGCACCTCCGCCACCAAGCCAGCCTGAACCTGGGAAGAAGTTTAATATGCCGCCTTCCGAACGGTGGGATGAAATCATTCGGGAACGCGATGCGGCGCGTCAATCCGCAATGGAAGCGCAACACCTAACGCAGTTAGCCTTGGAACGTCAGTCGGTGCCTCAACCGCCCCAAGGGCAGCCTCAAGACCCCTGGGGAGGATTGGTGGATCATGCAGACCCGGCGACGGCGCAGTTCTGGCAGACACAGCGGAAGCTCCAAGAACCACTGGCCCAACGGGTGCAAGGGCTTGAGCAGGCTGTTCAAGCAGGCACTCAAGAACTTGCAGAGCTGAGGATTGAGAACTTTAGGCTCAAGAATCCTGAGATTGCTCCGGGGTCTACCGAGGAAAATGCCGTCGTTGGATATGTTCGGGCAGGGTATCGGCTGAACGATGCGAAGAAATTGGCGTTGTATGATTTGAAGTATGGCACGCTCGAAGCGGAAAATCGAGCGTTGAAATCTAAACAGGCGTTGGTGCCTCAGAAGCGGGCAGCCGCCAATTCGGAAGCCTCTGCCGGCATTCCAAACACGGCGGGCTTGCCTCCCAGACCAGGCGACTGGCGGGAGCGAGTCGGCGAGGTGGTGGATAAAGGCGGGAGTTTTCTCGATGCGGCGAACGCCATCTTTGGAGGCCCTCGGCACTAACAGAAGGATGATGAGCAATGCCAGCAGGGACGAATTATGGCACGGCTCAACTGTCGCGGACTCAGCCCAACTTCGGGGATGAGGTCTTTGATGGCATCTCGACTAATAACTCCTTGGTTTGGATGCTGCGGCAGTCGGGCAACATTAAGACCAGCGAGGGCGGGCGCACCTTTACGCACCCGCTCATGTATGCGCTGAACACGTCGTTTGCGGCACGGGCGCACGACGCGACGATTCCTACCCCTGATCCACAGACCCACACGCATTCAGAGTGGACGCCGGGTGTTATTAGCGGCTCCATTACCCTGTTTCGGTTGCACCAAGCGATGAATCAGGGCAAGGCGGCCATCCTCAAGTACCTGGAGGAAAAGAAGCAGTCGGCGATTACGTCCATGACGGAAGTGTTGGGGGATGAATTGGTGGATGGATCAGGGACCGCTCCGAGCTGGGACAGTTTGGAGACGATCATCTCCGCCACCAACACGACCACCGTGGGCGGGATTGCGGGTTCGGATGCCACGTGGCAGAACTATGCCGCGACGACGGCCACCGCGTTTAACACCACGAACCAAGGTATTACCTCGATGGATGCGGCGGTGCGTGGCGCGACGTTTGGCACGAAATCACCGAGGGCCATCTTTACGACCTCGGTGCTGTACGGCGGGTACTACATCAGCCAGGCGGGCAATATCCGCTACTACAATGAGGAATTGGCGGACGCCCACTTTGAGCACCTGAACTTTGGACGACGCCCGGTGCTCTGGGATGACAACATTGACACAGGACGGATGTACTTCGTGGACACCGATAGCCTCTGGCTGCAAGTCTTGAAGCAGGGCAATCTCGTGACCACGTCGTTTCTGCCCTCGACCAATCAGTTGTCGGATCAAGCGTTGATGTATATTTTCGGCAATCTCACCACGGGTTCGCGGCGAACCCAGGGCGTGGTGACGTTTACCGGCGGCACGGGTGGCGTCTAACCCAGAGGAGATGACGATGCGTAAACTACTCGCAGTGCTCGCTCTCCTCTTGGCAGGGAGTGGAGTCGTGTGGGCGGATGGGTGTCCCTCAACGGTCGGGACGACCACGCGCTATTCGTGCACGCAAACGGTCTTTAACGATTCTGGGAGTGCGCTGACTTCAGGATCGGTGGTCATTTGGGATAACGACGATGCGGAATATGATCGGAGCGGGTATCCCTATGTGACGACGGCGACAACGAATGGGTCTGCCCATGTTGCAGGAGTGTTAGTGAACAACAGTTGTGCGGATCAATCGTTGTGTGAGATGGTCTATCACGGATGGGCGTTTACTCGGATTGCCCATTCAACCTCTGCGGCGGTGGAAGACACCACGGTTTCGACTAGTACGGTCGCGGGGGAAGCAGGAGATTGGGATGGCGGGGCGAATGAATGTTCGCTCGGAACGGTGCTTGAACTCTGGAACTTGAGTACAGGGTCTCTAGCATCTCCTGCGGTGAACAATACGCCGATGCCCATCTGGGTAAACATTTCGTGTGAAGACTAACTGGGGATGCGGCTACGGGAGATCGGCTGGGTGGTTGTCTTGGCCGGTCTCCCGTTCGCGCATTTTCTGTTTCGCCCGCTTGATCCCTGGCACGGACAGGCCTTATGGTGGCAGCTCGGCACCTTGGGCATGTGGGCGTGGGCGATAGGGGTGGGTGGGGTGGCAAGCGTTGCGAATCGGCCGTTGGGCTGGTTGATCGCGTGGCTGGGAGTGCTCGTGCTGTCCTTGTGGACGAAGACTATTCTCAAAGACCACTTGTATCCTCTCCCGATGTTGCAGGGCGCGTTGCACGTGCTCTTGGTGATTTTGGCCTACCATGCGATGACCATGAGTTTAACGCTGGAGGGCGTGCAGCGGGTAAGTGTGTGGATTACATGGGCAACCGTCGCCTTGATGCTCTACGGTGTTTTGCAAATATGCAACCTCGATCAGTTTTTTCGATCACTCGATCCGACCCTCAAGCGGGATACGCTCGTGGGCACCATTGGCAATCCATCGCATTTTGCCGCGCAACTCGCCGTCGTGACGCCGTGGCTGTGGATTCAGCGCCATTGGAGTCGATGGCTAGGTGTGGTGGGAAGCCTCGCCCTTGTCCTGTGCTGTCAATCGGTTGGTGGATTACTAGCATGGCTTGTGGCGGCAGGCGTGTTGGTCTGGTGGCTCCATCCACGGTGGCGTGTGGGATTTGCCATCGTGACGCTGGGGTTGCTGGGCGTGTGGGTGCTGCAACACGACGCCTTGAATTTTCATGGTCGCTGGCAAGCTTGGCAAGCGTTCTACCGCATCTTTCAGCAGCAAGCGATCATGGGGTTTGGGCCTGGATTCGTGATGGAGGTCTCCCGCCTCTTTAAGTTAGGTGATCCGCTCTTTACATGGCGGCACGTCCATAATGAGGTCTTCCAATTAGCTATCGAATGGGGATTGATCGGAGCGGGATTGTTCCTGTGGCTCTGCGGCGATGCGGTCAGACGAGTCTGGCGAGCCGAGAAGACTCCTGTGGTGGTGGCGTGCGCGGCGAGCGTGGCGGCCCTCTTTGTCAATAGTCTTGTGAACTTTCCGTTCCATCTGGCAGCCATCGGGGGGTTTGGGGTGTTTGCCTATGCGGGCGTGTGTTTGGCAAGTCCGAAAGGGACGTAATGGCTCTTACCACGTTTGACGAAATTCGTGACAACATCGCCTCCACGATCCGCGATACCCAAATTGAAACGATCTTGTCCAACTTTATCAACTTAACTGGCATCGAAATCCACGGCTACCATCCGTGGTCGTTTCTGCGACGCAAGCAAACTTTTAGCACAGTCGCCTCCCAAGAAGACTACAACCTCGACTCTGAGGTGGATCGGATTGCGATCCTGAAGCAAAATACGACCCCTCAAAAGCTCTACTATTTGCCCGATGCGCTCTTTTACCGCTTGGTGCCGAATCCCGAAGACCTCAGCACGGGCACGCCACGCTACTACCGCCTCTGGGAGGAAACAGGTTTTTCCACCAACCTCGCCTCTGCCGATACGATCTATGTGGTCTCGTCCTCCACCTCGGATGGCTCCTCCTTCAATATGCGGGTAGTGGGGCGCAATGCTAGCGGGGAAGTCGTAGCCGAAACGTTGACGCTCAATGGGACCACGAATGTCACGAGCTCGACCACGTGGGCCGCGTCAGGGTTAATGTCGATTTCCAAGTCGGCAGCCACAACCGGCACGATCTCCTGCTATCGTACCACGGGGGCAACTCTCCTTTCGGAACTTGAACCCGACAATCTGACGCCACGCTACAAGCGGCTCAGTTTGTATCCAATCCCTTCAGCGATCATCACGATGTATCTTGAATACCATGAACGCTACCGCTACCTCATCCACAATACCGATGTGCCGCAACTGGACAGCAAGTGGATGTGGGTGCTGCGGGAAGGCGCGCTCGCCAAAGCCTGGGAATACAAGCAAAACGAGACGGCGAGCGCTCAACACTATGCCATCTATCAGCAGGGTTTGAAGCAAATGCGAGCGCAGGATGAGGAAAATCTGGACTACGTGCCCATCCTCCAACCTCGTGTCTTTAGCTACTCGACTGTGCGCCGCAGGAGTGATTCGGTGAACGATGCGTTTCCGTCGTATAGCGTTGGGATGTAGCCTCCTATGGGTATGGTGCAGCGGGCTCGTGGCTGCCAAAGAAGCCCGCATCTATCCCCAGCAAGGCGTGCAGGTGTTTTTAGGGCTCGACGATACCTCCGCCCCGACCCAAGTGCAGGATGGTCGAGCCCAAGACCTCCAGAACGTGTTTTTGGAATCAGGGGCGATACGGCAACGGTATGGCGTCGATCTGGTGCTGACGCCGGACAGCACGAATGGCTTGCAGATCGGCGATACGCTGGATATTCAGGATGAAGCCTTTTGCGCGGTTACGGGAGTCTACTACACCAAGTTTTCGTCCGGCACCGAGCGGATCGTGGCGACGTGTGGCACCCGCACCTATTTTCTCAATGGCATTGCCAGTTGGGATCGAGTCACGGGGGTTAGTCATACGGCAGGCCAGAACAACCAGTTTGTCTTCACCACCGCACTTGACAACATTATTGGCACGGATGATGTGGACGCGCCTCTGCAATACAACGGAACGACGCTCACCACGGTTAGTTTTACCGGTCTCACGAATGCAATCCAGCAAGCAAAAACCGTGGCGTTTTTCAAGAACTATCTCATCTTTGGCAACACCAAAGAAAACAGCGTGGAGTATCCCACCCGCATTCGATGGTCGAATGTCGGCACGATTAACACCTGGACGGATGAGGACGCTGTGGATATTTCCCCGTTGGGCGGCCAAGAGATCGTGGCGACGGCCGAGCTCTACGACAACCTCTATGTCTTCCTTACCGACTCCATCTACAAGGTTAGCTTGGTGGGCGGGGTGGATACGTTTCAAATCTCGAAAGTCACCGATGACATTGGGTGCATCGCCAAGAACTCCGTCCAATCTATCACGCTCAGTAATTCCCAGAATGGCTTGGTGTTTCTGGACAAAGACAAAAAAATCTATTTCTTTAATGGGGTCATTGCACAGGATATTAGCCCACTTATTGAGACGACGATGGATGGGTTATCGGGAGGGCGTCTTCAATACGCCGTTAGTGCGGACACCAACGAAAATTACTTGCTCTGCGTCACATCGGGCACGGGAACGACGAACAATCTCTGCCTGGATTTTGAATACACGATGGGGGAGTGGAGCAAGCATACCAACATTTCCGCTAACGCGATGGCGCACGTCCTCGACAATAACACCACCGATCAGGTCTATTGGGGCAGCTACAAAAGTTTCGTCTACCAATTTTCCGATACGAGCAAGCGGGATGACGTGGGCAGTTTTTCCGGTACGGTCTCAACCGTCAGCCGCTACACGACTGATACGGCCTCCTCGCTCCAAGTGCTCTATAACGCCGCCTGGAACCTGGTTACGGGATCATTGGCGGGCGCCCCGATTGAATTGGTGGGCGGGACAGGGTCAACCCAGACCAACACCATTGCCGACAATACCAACACCGGCTTGGTGGTGACGGATGATTTTACGACGACTCCCGATTCGACGACGACCTTTGAAGTCGGGGCGATTGACAGTTTCTACACGACGAAGTGGTACGACTTGGGGGATGCGGTGCGCCTCAAGCATTTCGGAGAAGTCTACTTTTGGGCGGAAGCCGACGTGTCCTCCACGCACAGCTTGGCCTACGCCACCGACTTTAGCTCGGACGTGTCCATTCTCTCGTTGGCCCTGTCGTCCTCGACCTCGGATGCCATCTGGGGCAGTGCCATCTGGGGCGTATCCCTGTGGGGCGATGTGGACGATATTTTCCGGCAGGGCAAGTTGGAAGCGGCAGGACGGTATATTCGACTGAAGTGGTCGGAGGATGATCCCAGTGAGACGTTTCATATATATGGCTTCAACATCGTGCACTGGTTGGGAGATGTAATGTGATGTGGCGTTATTTCGTAGGGTTTCTGATCGGGATGCTGATGTTTTCAACGCAGGCGATGGCCTTGCGCTTCGCTCGACCTCCCACGTTTACCGAGTGGAACAGCAATACGTTTTCGCAGCTCAACGACACGCTGCTTCAAATCTGGAACACGCTTAATGGTCGCGTGTCGATGGATGTGGTCACGGTTGATCCCGATGGCTCGCGTCCGTGTTCGGTCGGAGAGTTCGTGTTGTTTGACACAGGCACGGATCAACTCTGCGTCTGCGTGACAGAGGCAACGAAGGTGTGGAAATGCGTCAATCTTACTTGATTGCGCTCTGTAGCGTGTTTTTACTTGGGGCCGCCCCCTCTCGTACCGAAATCTACACAGCGGGAGAAGTCATTGATCCTGCCGATGTCACTACTAACGAAGATAATATCTTCTCCTATTTGCAAGCTGGCGTCGATACGATCCGCAACAACGCCGTCGAAACCGCCGACATCCAAGATGACGCCGTCACCACCGCAAAGCTCGGTACGGGAGCCGTCACCACCACGGGGATTTTAGATGCCACAGTTGCCACAGGGGATATTGCCAACAACGCGATTGATGGCACCAAGCTCGGCATCGGCTCCGCCCAAGGCGATGTGCTCTACTACGATGGGACGGATTGGGCGCGTCTCGGGGCCGGCACGTCGGGTCAGTTTCTCAAAACCAATGGGGCGAGTGCGAATCCAGCGTGGGATGCGGCGGTAGATCAAAGTACGATTGTGACCTTTACGCGCAGCACGAGTGGGACGGAGGTTGCCTATACGGGGATGGGGTTCCAACCGACAGCCGTCTGGTTTTTTTGTGATGGGTCTGCGGGAGAAGAATTCTCCTATGGGTTTGCGGATGATAGCGCGGCAGAGAACGTCATTGCGTTGTTGGATAATGGAATATCCACGAATGCCTCGACGCACGCGATTTGGATTGCGGATGATTCGACGCCTTCGAATGGCGTGATTGCGGTGGTGGTGAGTTTGGATGCGGACGGATTTACCTTGACCTGGACAGCCAGTGGAACGGCTCCGACGGCGACCTGCGCCGCGATGGGGATTCGATGAGATACGTCATGATGGCGTTGGGACTTCTCATGCCTGCATCCTGTTGGGCGGGGCAAGTCTGTTTTCAACGGAGCACGAATGCGTTGATTGAATATCAATCGGTTGGCACGCCAGGGACGTGTACGAAGAACGCGACCTCAAACGGCATCCCCGCTGCGGATGTGGAAGAACGCATGGTAACGGCAGCGGAATGGGCGACGATTAAAGAGGCGCAGATTGACCAACCGGCCAAGGCGGCTCAACAGGCGAGGGAGCAAGCGCGTCATCAGAAAGCCCTCAAGCTGCGGCAGAAGCTCGGTTTGACGGATCAGGAGTTCGAGGACTTGCGCGATGCTCTCCGTGATTAGAGGGCCTTTAGGAACATTGTGCGCTATATGCGAATGGTGGCTGGTAGATGCGGCTGGCCAGTGGACGCCAGAGGGACTGTATGTTTTTCTGCATCAACTTGAGCGCAGTCCAGGGATTAATTTGCACATGGTGAGGAAGTTGCTCGTGGAGCAGATTGGGCGACAAGTGCCCCAGGCGTTGGGCGTGTTTTGGAAGCGTAAGCATGACAAGTTTCCTCGTGTCCATGCATTTCGACGTGAGCAACTGGTTCAACTGAAAGCTAAGGAGGTGAGGGTCTAATGCGTGGCTGT
>C687J35021_10002387_pt1 | contig 13387 bp, 17 predicted proteins | sample RifCSPhighO2_12_FD_35021 | JGI IMG/M metagenome (IMG submission 35021)
GTTTCATTAAGAGGAACATGCCATCCCCCTACTCCTTCAATTATTTTTATTTGTGCAGGATGATTTAAAGCAACAGAGATTTTATCAATAATTGTTGCGGTGATAAATTAATTTTTTCTTGTTGTGCAGCAAGATGGGGCGCAATGGGTGTTTGAAAGGTAAATGCATTAATTAAATGATAATCGAGTTTCACACTAGAGTTTTTATGTAGTGCGATGACATCTTCATTGAAGCGGTTACTATTATTCATAATCCCGGTAGCAACCGGTTTGATTCCTAATGTGGAGTAACCGTGATTATTAAATAATCGGAGCAAACCAACACTCGTATAAGTTTTGCCTATATGGGTATCGGTGCCTGTTATAAACAATTTAATAGACATTTTTGTAATTTATTGATAATAAAATATCCCACATGATAAGTTAATGAATAAGGAGGATATTTTTTTTTAAAAAAATTCTTTAGAAATGATCTACCATGTAATGCTTGATTGGTTACACAAGATAAGCTATTTGCGCCAACCATTTTAATGGATTGGAGTGCTGATTGTACTGAATCAAATGAATGTACAATAGACTCGCGCTCACATAATAAAATGTTAAAATCAGATAGCATTTGAAATGCATCATGATAGGCATGTAGTTGATCACTATAAATAGAATTTAATTCAAAAAAAGTACCCTGTAGCGGTATTGAAAAAGCAAAGATTCCATTTGGAGATAAATGGTTGTAAATTTGCTTTATACATAGCGCCAATTCATCACTCCATTGTAATGACATATTTGAAAATATCAGATCATATCTTTTTTGATGGGTCTGACACAAAAATTGATCAAAATCAAATTCTATGAGATCTGCATTATAGCGAACCAACCTGCCCTGCGCGATTTCAAGTAATTTATTAGAAAAATCGATGCCAAGCAGATGGTTACAATATAATTCTTCCAACAATCGTTTTGTTATCATGCCAGTGCCACATCCTACATCTAATGCTTGATCATAATGAATCTGATAATTTTTTAATTTATCAATCAAGAATTGTCCTGCTTGAATTTGTACATGACAATTTAAGTCATATGTTTCACATGCTCTATTAAAACAACGTTTGATGCTATGTTTATTCTTGCACGTATTCATAAATAAGATCGAGTAATTGATCAATTTCTTTTTCATGATGATAGCAATTGAGTGAAATCCGAATGCACGCAGTGTTTCTAGGCACAGTAGGCGGACGAATGCAAGAAACTAAAAAACCACGCTCCATCAATTTTTCTTGGATGACTAGCACGCTATGATTATCTCCAATTAAAATGGTTTTAATTGGAGTCATATCTGTAGCATTCAGTACTATATTTCGTTGAGCAGCTTGTTTGATAAAATAGGTTATTATTCTTTGCAGTTTTTCACGACGCCAACTTTCTTTTTGTATGACTTCTAACGCTGCTAATGTGGCTACAGTAATTGCTGGTGGTAAGGCAGTTGTATAAGTATACGTTCTTGCAAATTGTAAAATAATTTCCATTAATTCGTGCTGGCCGGATACAAAGGCGCCTATCCCTCCAAATGCTTTTCCAAGCGGGGTAACTAAACAATCGATAGTTTTAGAATCAACAAGATCACATATTCCTCTACCAAATTTTCCAATGACGCCTATACCATGTGCATCATCAACCATAAATAAGGCTTGATGTTGATGCGTAATCGCAGCAAGTTGATTGATAGATGCAATACTACCTTCCATACTAAAAACGCTTTCTGTGATAATCAGATCTACTCGTGGTAGTCTCGCAATAATATTCTGAACATGATGAACATCGCCATGTCGATAACGAAAATGATTGCACCGAGATAATTGAATGCCATCAATAATGGATGCATGGCACAATTTATCTGACAATACATAACTATCGCGGGAAGCAAGCGCTTGAATCACACCCAAATTAGCATGGTAACCACTATTAAACAAAATGGCACGATCACGTTTAAGATATTCAGCAAATTTTTCTTCCAATTGTTGTTGAGGTTTAAAATAACCTGATATCATGGCTGAAGAACCACTACCAAAACCATATTGTTCTACGCCATCGATAAAAGATTTTTTAATATTTGCGTGCGTAGACAAACCNAGATAGTCATTGCTAGCAAAATTAATCAAGGCGTGGTTATGAATAGACAACTGTTTATGATGCCGCTTATGGATGGGTATTCTTTGCCTGAGCAAATGATCGGCGTGATATTGTTGTATTTTTTTTTTGCCCCTAGATGTTAGCATGATGATTTGTTTGATGTGGCTTATTTTTTATTTTTATCCCTAATGTTTTTAATAACTGCAAATCTCGTTTGCTATCAGGATTATTTGCTGTTAGCAATTTATCGCAGAAAAATATAGAATTTGCGCCTGCAAAAAAACATAAAGCCTGCATTTCATCTGACATATCATCCCGACCAGCCGATAGGCGAACCATAGCTTTAGGCAAAATAATTCTAGCAGCTGCAATTGTTCGAATGAATTCAAAATGATCGATAGGTGGTATGTGCTCTAATGGCGTTCCTTTCATTGGAATGAATTGATTGATGGGTACACTACTTGGGGGCTGAGGTAGATTGGCTAATTGAACGAGCAAAGCAATTCTATCATCACGAGATTCACCCATACCAATGATTCCACCGCAGCATACTTGAATGTTGGCTTGACGAATGTGTTCTAATGTGTTTAATCGATCTTGGTAAGTATGAGTGGTAATGATTTTTTCATAATAATCGGGTGAAGTATCTAAATTATGATTATAAAAATCTAATCCTGCTTCTTTTAATGCATATGCTTGCTCACCAGTTAGCATACCAAGTGTTACACAAGTTTCTAATCCCATAGCCTTCACTGATTTAATCATTTCTAATACATGTGGAAAATCTTTTTCTGGTGGATTGCGCCATGCAGCACCCATACAAAAACGTTGTGCGCCATTTTCTTTTGCAACGCTTGCTTGGCTTAGCACACTCTCAACATCAAGTAATTTTTGTCGTTTGATACCTGTTTTATAATGACCGCTTTGCGTGCAATATGCGCAATCTTCAGGACAAGCACCCATTTTAATATTTGCTAGTGTACAAAGTTCCATTTCATCTGTAGTAAATGTTTGCTTATGAATGGTCCGCGCATGATAGATCAATTCTAAAAATGGCTGTTCATATAATTTTTCTACAGATTCTTTTGTCCATTGTTTTGTTAACATCATTACCTCTATTGTTATTATCCTAAACTATATGTTAGCTTTACTACACAGTCAACTTGAAATTAAAAATTGGTTAACCAATGGATAGTATCGAACTTCTTACATTAGATCATCAACATGTATGGCATCCTTGCTCACAAATGAAAGACTATGAATCATTTAAGCCGCTTCCAGTTGCAAAAGCACAAGGCTGTTATATTCATTTAAGCGATGGAACGAAAATAATTGATGCGATATCCAGTTGGTGGTGTAAATTATTAGGTCACGGGCATCCACGTTTAAAGCAAGCTTTAATCAATCAATCAGAAAAATTTGAACATGTGCTATTAGCTAATACAACGAATGAAACAATTGTCTTATTAACAAAACAATTATCTACTCTACTTCCCACTTTGGATAAAGTATGTTATGCAAGTGATGGTTCCTGCGCTATAGAAATTGCAATTAAAATGAGTATACAAGCAAGACAAATTCTAGGCGAATATCAACGAACAAAATTTATCACGCTCGCAAATAGTTATCATGGTGAAACGATTGGTGCTTTAAGTGTAAGCAACATAGATAGGTATCGCAATATATTCAAACCCATTTTATTTCAACCTTGTGTTTTATCTTCTATTCCTTATGTATCTACTACCAATGACCCACTTTGGAATGATTGTTCTATATATTGGACAGAGATAGAAAAAAAGTTATCTGAATATGCATCAACTACTACCGCTNTAATCGTCGAGCCTATTGTTCAAGCTGCAGGCGGTATGAAAATTTATAGTAAAGATTTTTTATATCGTTTAAGAAAATGGACGAAGGAAAATAATATTTATCTCATTGCTGATGAGATCATGACAGGCTTTAGTCGAACAGGAAAATTATTGGCTTGTCAGCATGCTGATGTCATTCCTGATTTTCTTTGTCTAGGGAAAAATCTAACTGCAGGTTGGTTACCATTGAGCGCGGTCATCACTCATCATGATATTTACCATATTTTTTATGATGATTATGAAAAAGGAAAATCATTTCTACATTCTCACACTTATGCAGGCAATGCTTTGGCTGCTAGTGTTGCTTTAGAAGTATTAACGATTATAAAAGAGGAAAAAATAAGCGATCAAGCACGATTGCTTGGCGAGCACATGTTAACAGCCATGCTAGAGATTGCTTACGATACAAATAAACTAGATCATGTAAGAGGTATTGGAGCAATGGTTGCTGCTGATTTAATTTGCCATGATCATCATCGTCGTTTAGGCTATGAAATTTACCAAGCGGCTGTTAAAAGAGGTGCGTTACTTCGTCCACTAGGTAACACTATTTATTGGGCGCCACCATTAAATATGAATAAAGAAACATTAGATCAGTTAAAAAAAATTACTCTGGATGCCATTAGAGAGAGTGTTTAGAACTGTATCGCTGCTATTCGTTAAAGCTAGTTTCTTTGAAGAAAGTAAAAAAATTGTTCGTTTTCGTTACTAAGTGATGTTTAAACAAAACTGATATTCTAGAAGAATTGCTCTAACCTCATATTTTATACATGCCTGCTGTAGTGGCACTCCTAAATCACGCCACTTTGTTATTCTAACAGCTGATTTAATTACCAATTAAAGCCTGGGTAGTAAAGGGCCGCAATTGTTACTTGATTATATACAATAATATATATATACTATTGTATATGTGGACAATATATGAGAAAAAATCATTACTTAAATCAATCAGAGCCGTGCCTTTGCGTATTAGAAAAGAGTACGAAATTTGGAAAAGGATAGTAGAGCTTGAAGGTGTACAAGGATTGAGATTGATAAAAGGTTATCACGATGAAGCCTTGAAAGGAGAGTGGAAAGGGTTTCGCTCCTCAAGACTTTCATTACAATGGCGTGTTATTTATAAGGCTGAGAAAGAACAATTAGAAGTGTATGTTATAGATGTTAATGCTCATAAATATTGATGAGGTAAAATATGAAAATTAATAAAAAAGATTTTGTGAAGGCGAGAGTGCATGCAAACCTCACGCCAGGTGAAGCTCTCAAGATGCTTCGTGAGTTACAAGGATTAACACAATCCGATTTATCTAAGAAAACGGGTATTAGGCAGTCGAACATTTCTGCTTTGGAAAATAACACTAAGCAGATGGGTCGTGAAAGTGTAATTGCTTTTTCATATGCACTGAAAGTACATCCATCCGTTTTGCTCTTCCCTGATTTTGATATTGAAAAAGTAGCATGAATACTTTACAAGTTAAATTTGATGATCGTGCGATTGATATAAGTTTTATGATTGAACGATGTCTATAAATCAAATTTAGCTCACTGTTTTTTCATTCGCTTTACTGCAGCTAAATGGCAATGATCTCGCTTACCGTGCCAGTGTTAATTTTGTTTCCATAAACAGGGTTCGAATAGGTATAATAAGTTTTTGATTTTAAATAAAAAGGAGCAAACATAATGACAACAGCCAATCCTGTTGGTACCAATGGATTCGATTTTCTTGAATTTACGACACACGATAGAAATAAACTCGATTCGCAATTCAAAACAATGGGAATGACACCCATTGCAAAACATGCTGCCCATGATGTTACTATTTACCAACAAAATGACATACGTTTTATCGTTAACGTGACTAACGACTCTATGGCCAGTCAATTTGCTGATTTACATGGTACGTGTGCTTGTGCAATGGGATTTAAAGTTAAAGATGCAGAATCTGCTTTTCAATATGCTTTAGCGCATGGTGCTTTACCTTACCAACCTACTGCTCAGAAAAATATTTATAACATTCCAGCGATTTACGGCGTGGGTAATAGTTTAATTTATTTTGTGGATTATAAAGAGGGTAAAGCCAATTATCTGGCTCATTTTCCTCAGTTATCCACACATCAGCCTCATCCGGGATTGGGTTTAACCTATATTGATCATGTCACGCATAATTTAAATCGTGGCCAAATGAATGAATGGGCAAATTTTTACACTTCAATTTTTAATTTTAGGGAAATACGTTATTTTGATATTGAAGGAAAGCTAACTGGTTTAAAAAGTAGAGCCATGACTAGCGCATGCAGTAAAATTCGTATTCCATTAAATGAATCATCTGATGATAAATCACAAATTGAAGAATTTATCAAAGAATTTAAAGGAGAAGGCATTCAACATATTGCTCTTGGCACGAACCAAATTTATAAAAGTGTTGATGTGCTGCGTAAAAATGGTTTGGAATTTTTAGATACACCAGATACTTATTATGAATTAATAGAAAAACGTTTGCCAAAACACGGCGAACCCCTCGAAGAACTTAAGAAATATCGAATACTAGTTGATGGTAATACAAAACAAGATAAAAAAATATTATTGCAAATATTCACTAAGAATATATTTGGCCCAGTTTTTTTTGAAATTATTCAACGCAAAGGTGATGAAGGATTCGGTGAAGGAAACTTTAAAGCTTTATTTGAATCAATCGAACTGGATCAAATTCGACGTGGTGTATTAAACGAAGAAGAAATAACATGAAATTAGCTACTTTAAAAAACAATACTCGTGATGGGCAATTGGTGATCGTTAGTCGTGATTTATCGTCTGCTATTGCTGTGCCTGATATTGCTCCTACTTTACAATTTGCCTTAGATCATTGGCAAACATGCCAACCCGAATTAGAAAAATACTATATCAAACTCAATAACAATGAAATAAAAAATCCTCTTGCTTTCCAACAGCAATCGATTGCTTCTCCTCTTCCCCGAGCTTATCAATGGGCAGATGGTAGTGCTTACGTCAATCACATTGAATTGGTACGCAAAGCGCGCGGTGTTGCGATGCCAGATAATTTTTGGCATGATCCGCTGATGTACCAAGGTGGATCGGATTCCTTTTTAGGTCCATACGATGATATTCCTTTATTAGATGAAAATTGGGGTTTAGATTTCGAGGCAGAGGTTGCAGTCATTACAACCGATGTACCCATCGCTATTACGCCTGCGCAAGCAGAACATACTATTTGTTTAATCATGTTAGTCAATGATGTATCACTACGTCACCTTATTCCAAGTGAATTGGCTAAAGGTTTTGGGTTTTTCCAAAGTAAACCATCCAGCGCATTTTCACCTGTTGCTGTCACACCCGATGAATTACAAACTGCTTGGGATGGAAAAAAAGTTCACCTTCCGCTTTTATCTTATTTAAATGAAAAATTATTTGGTAGTCCACAGGCGGGTGTGGATATGACATTTGATTTTCCGACATTAATCGCGCATGCTGCTAAAACCAGAACATTATGCGCGGGCACAATCATAGGATCTGGTACTGTTTCTAATTATGATCGATCACAAGGGTCATCCTGTATTGCTGAAAAACGCATGTTGGAACTATTGGCATCAGGAAAAGCTACGACACCCTTTATGCAAGTAGGTGATCGCATTAAAATTGAAATGGTAGATAGAAATCATCAATCTATTTTTGGCAATATTCATCAACAGGTGGTTGCCCTGCATGAGCACATTAAAACTATATGACTACTTTAGATCAAGCGCATGNTTTCGGGTACGNATTGCGCTTGAATTAAAAAANTTAAATTATGAACTTATTCCCATTCATCTTGTTCATCAAGGCGGAGAACAATTTTCTGATGCTTATCAATCGATTAATCCACAATCGCTTGTACCCAGTTTGCAAGACGGTAAAAAAATCATCACCCAATCACTTGCTATTATTGACTATTTGAATGACCTTTACCCCTCACCTTCTTTATTACCAACCGATTCTTATCTTAAAGCTAAAGTTAATGCATTTGCACTTACTATTGTTGCTGATACTCATCCACTCAATAATTTGCGTGTGCTCAATTATTTGACACAAGAATTGAATATATCTGATGAAATGAAAACTAAATGGTACCAGCATTGGATGATTAAAGGATTAACTGCCCTTGAAAAACAATTAAATACTATTAAAGCACCCCAACATTTTTGTTTTGGTGATCAAGCGAGCTTAGCTGACATTTGCTTGATACCACAATTATATAATGCGCGGCGATTCAACATTGATCTTAGTCATTATCCAACCTTGGTTCGTATCGATGAATATTGTCAACTGCAATCCGCCTTTATTAAGGCATGGCCCAAGGAACCCACTACATGACTATTGATTTTCGAACATTGGCTAATATAGGGATACGCAACTTAACCCCCTATCAACCAGGAAAACCCATCGAGGAAGTGGAGCGTGAATTGGGTATTCAATCAGTCATTAAACTCGCTAGTAATGAAAATCCATTGGGGCCTAGTCCCAAAGCCATACAAGCTGCAGAGCACGCTTTATCTGCTGCGCATATTTATCCCGATGGTAATTGTTATGAGTTTAAACAAACACTCGCGGCTTTTTTATCTATTCGAACAGAACAAATTACTGTGGGCAATGGCTCTGAAAACCTTTTAGAATTAGTGGTAAAAGCATTTCTTAATCCTGATGAAACAGCAATTATTTCTCAATATGCATTCTTAACCATTCCCATCATCTTAAAAAGTTATGGTATTCAGATAAAAGTAGCACCTGCTATTCATTGGGGTCACGATGTGCGCCATATNATTCAGGCAATAGATAAAAAAACAAAAATGATTTTTTTGGTTAACCCCAATAATCCAACAGGCACGTATACTCATGCAAATGACTTTGAATTATTAATGCAATCCATCCCACCACATATTATTGTGATTTGTGATGAAGCTTATTCGGAATATATTTCACATCATGATTATCCTAATACTTTATCTTTACTTGCTCATTATCCCAATTTAATCATTACACGCACGTTTTCTAAAGCTTATGGATTAGCAGCATTACGTATAGGGTATGCTATTTCATCATCAGAAGTGGCTGATATTTTAAATCGAGCACGATTACCATTTAATGTAAATACGATCGCATCTCATGCAGCGTGCGCGGCATTAGCTGATCACAAACACGTAGAACGCAGTATTCAAGTAAATAATGAGGGCATGCAACAATTAGAATCTAGCTTAAAAAGCCTGAATTTATCATTTATACCGTCCATCGCTAATTTTATTACCATTGATGTAGGTCATGCTGTAACAGTTTATCAAAACTTATTACGTGAAGGCGTGATTGTAAGACCATTACATGCCTACGATATGCCACGACATATCCGTGTAACCATTGGTACAGAAGCACAAAACACACGTTTTTTAGCAGCCCTTGTAAAATGCGTCCAATATGAAAAAAGTGACTAAAAGGATTGAACGATGGATAACGCTCTACCCTACTTATCAGGTTTTGCCAATCACTTTGAATCAGAAGCCATTCCAGGTGCACTCATCAAGCATCGTAATTCACCACAAAACGTACCTTATGGTTTATATGCAGAACAATTAAGTGGAAGTGCATTTACCCTCAAACGACATTTAAACTTACACAGCTGGTTATATCGCATTCGCCCTTCAGTAAAACACGGTGAATTTGTTGCTCTGCCTCATGCAAATTTGCATGGCACACCATTTGATTCTGCGTATACGCCACCTACACAAATGCGTTGGGACCCCATGCCTTATCCAGCTGTGCCTTGTCATTTTGTTGACAGTTTAACAACTTTCGCTGGTCATGGCTCAATTGATATGCATACAGGCGCTGCAATTCATCTGTATGCTGCAACTATTTCTATGCAAAATGAATTTTTTTATAATGCGGATGGTGATTTTCTAATCGTTCCACAAGAAGGCCCATTACAATTTAAAACAGAGTTTGGTTGTATGGATGTTCAACCTGGAGAAATTGCTGTTATTCCACGTGGTATTATATTCCAAGTGCGTTTATTTGAAAAAAAGGCACGTGGCTATATTTGTGAAAATTTTGGCATGCCATTTCGCTTACCTGAATTAGGCATGATTGGTTCAAACGGACTTGCTCATCCACGTGATTTTCAAATTCCTGTCGCAGCTTTTGAAGAAATTCAAGGTGATTTTAACTTATTAGCAAAGTTTCAAGGCCAATTATGGCAAGCATCTATTCCATGTTCGCCGCTTGATGTTGTCGCTTGGCATGGAACATATACGCCTTATAAATATGATTTGAGTTTATTTAACACAATAAATAGTGTGAGCTTTGATCATCCTGATCCCTCTATTTTCACTGTATTACACTCACCATCTGCAATCCCAGGCATTGCTAATGTCGATTTTGTCATTTTTCCACCGCGATGGATGGTAGCAAATGATACCTTCCGACCACCTTATTATCATCGCAATATAATGAGTGAATATATGGGACTTATTCGCGGCACTTATGATGCAAAAGAAACAGGATTTATACCAGGAGGTAGCAGTTTACATAATTGTATGGCTGCTCATGGTCCTGATGCCAATGCTTACTACAAAGCAATTTCGGCCAAATTACAGCCGGAATATTATGATCATACACTCGCTTTTATGTTTGAATCCCAGCATGCCTGGCGTCTCACACCATTTGCTTACCATGCTGATTTTCGTCAAAAAAATTATCTTGATTGTTGGCAGGAACTACAATCGCGTTTTAGACAATGATTTTGAATGGTTTTTATTTATTAGTTTGTGACCTTCCTTCTTTATTCACTAACCGTCCCGTTACAAATTTGTGGATGACACTTGCTAATAATGTTTGATAAGGCAAACCTTCTTGTACTGCTATTCGACGAACCATATTTAAATCAGCGGCTGAAATTCGGATATTAATTCGACTATCTCTTTTCATGAAATGATTAGCTGCTTTCTTTGCTAATGCTAATTCTTCATCTAAATTGTCAACGGATACAAAATTGCCGTCTTCAAAATCTTTCAATATCTCTTTTTCATCATTATCTAAATTATAGCGTTTTTTACCCATGACTTTTTCCTCTGCGTATTATTACGAACGTGAACAGCGAATATTATGATCATGAACAGAATCACTGAAACTGTTTTTGAAAGCGAGTAAATTTTTACAGACTGTTCACGATTAATCAACTTAAATTTTTGTAATTATTTCTCTATAATTTCATTCTGTTAGATACAACATTCAATATTCTAATGAAAATGGAGTTTTTAATGAAAAAAACCTTAGTGAGTTTTTTTCTTCTAGTTTTTAGCACATGTTTGGTTGCTTGCGCATCTAATACAAGAAATATGAATACTGGGGTTGGAGCAGTCTCTGGTACAGCTGTAGGCGCTTTATCTGGTAATCCTATTATTGTGCTAGGTGGTGTAGTAGTTGGTGGGACCATCGGCCATTCCATGAATAGTACAGATAAAACGCAAAAATAATCGAGCAATTTTCCAGATTACTTGATAAAATTCAATTTCAAAAAGAGATTCTAAAAATAATTTTTAGGAGCTTTTGTTATTGGATAGTATTTTTCATCTTTGAAAAGGAGATCATTTCTATAAGATTAAAATCTTTCATAATGGGTTGTTTAGCTGTAACGTTTTTATCAAGTTCTTTGGTTGCATTTGCAGGAGAAAAACAGATTCCATGTCCACCAGCTAGTTTAATTAAAAATCTCTGGGGAGATGTAAATACTGTTTCAGTATATTATGGAAACTCGGGTGAAAAAGTTTTCTTTGCATCGGCGCAGGATTCCACCCTCGATCAAGGAAGTCAGTTATATTGGAATGTTTATTCTCTAACTAATGCTAAAGATTTTAATACTGCTTTTATAATGGGTCAAAATGACGTAAAAAATGTCTATAACGTTCGTAATAAATATGCGCAAAAAGGAACGACTGATAGATACTTTTGTAGTTATATAGATAATGCAGGAAACTTTCCAGTTTATGCATGGGGATATAAGAGTGAACAAGATAGTAAAAATGCTGAGAAGGAAATCCTAAGTTTACAGCATTAATAACTATACTGTGCAAGTACCATCCCCATTTATGATTTAGGGATGGTACCGCCAGATTTTTCTTGTTGTTTATCGTAATTAAGTGATTCAATCAACTGACTTAGGTTTCCGCATCGATCCCCCTTTTAATTCCAAGCGATGAGTATTTTCCAAAAGCCGATCTAAAATCGCATCTGCAATCGTCGGTTCACCTATATAATCATGCCAATGCTTAACAGGTAATTGACTAGTAATCAAAGTAGATTTAAGTTGATGACGATCTTCAATAAGATTAAAAAGATCTCGGCATTGTTCGGGCGTTAAAGCTGGAGCTAACCCGAAATCATCAAGAATAAGCAAATCAACTTTTAAAAGTTGAATAAGTAACAAGATCTGTTTCATTTTCCCACTGATAGCGATTCATTTCTGTTTTATGCGTACCTGGACTAATACTATTAGCGCGGATAGCATATTTTCCCAAGGCATTTGCCATTATTTGTGTTGCCCTGATAATACCGGCCTTAGCAGCATCATAACTGATTCCTCCCATACCACGATGCCCGCAAACAGATGAAAAATTAATAATAGAGCCACCTTTTTCCTGTTTTATCATTTGCTCAGCTACTAGTTTTGCAAGAAATATCGGTGCTTTTAAATTTACATCAACGACAATGTCGAAGTCTTCCTCGAGCTCTTTTAGAAAGCTAGCTTTTGCTGGAATGCCGGCATTATTAACCAATACATTAATTTCTTGAAATGCTGTTAATGTTTCATCAATGATACGTTGCCTATCTTCAGACTTTGTGATATCTGCTTTTAATAAGTGAATTTGCTTATGATAACCGCTTAGCTCGGCTTCAACCTTATGAGCATTTTCAGTATCACTAAAATATACCATAACAACTTTAGCGCCCATTTCTAATAATCGTTTGCTGCTAGCAAGCCCCATGCCTTTAGTAGCACCTGTTACTATGATTACTTTGTCTTTAATAGAATAATCACTCATGCTAAGCCTCTGTTCCAATATAAATATCAATAACAGTGTTATTGGGATTAGAGGCTCTTTCGTCATAAACTTCAAAATCTGCAATATATTTACGTTTCCCGCCAAAATCGTTTCCATCCATTGCCCATATTTTTTGCCATGCAGAAATGACAACATCGGGCATTTTTCCTGGTGGAGTCGTAAATTTTTGATAGTGGCTCTTGGGTATTGTAATTATCTTGAACTGGGATAAATCTTGGTTTTCTATTGAGCTGACAGCTTCTCCAATAAAATAAGTATAATCACCATTTTCATCACTTTCAAATTCTGTATA
>C687J35021_10002388_pt1 | contig 13385 bp, 29 predicted proteins | sample RifCSPhighO2_12_FD_35021 | JGI IMG/M metagenome (IMG submission 35021)
CGCTAGTTGAATCTGAGAATTTACATATAAAAGCTTGTAGTTTGCATTTTGAGCATTGCCCTGCAAAAAAGAGCATCCCGAAAACAAAAGAACAAACAAAAGAACCCAAAAAACAACACAAACAATAAAGACAATAATTTTTATTTTCATAAGATATTCTCAAAAAATAAATTTCATTAAAAGAATTCCAACCATAAGACCGAGAAAGAAAATTACCACAAGAACAATAACGCCTTTTCTTTTTTCAGCATCAGGATCATAATATATGTAATCATCTTTTTGCACGATTTTTTATATTCGTTTTTATTAATTCTTGTTTTATTTCGAAATCCAAATAAGGCTCTCTTTCTTTAAAACTAGTATCCTTAAGCTCAATTCCTATTAAATTAGTCAACCGTAAAATTTCATGCGGTATTTTAATAACATCGAAAACATACATGGTTTTATTATCAACGACTAATTTTTTAAATTGGCTCAATGTTTAACTTCCGAAAAAGTTTTAGATAAAGCTCTCAAAAGAGCGTTGTTTAACTCTTCTAGAAATTGGTTAAATTTTTCTAGAATTACAATTTTTTCTTGTGCAGTCATTTTTCTTCCTTTCAATAAGATCTTCAAAAACAATTATCATTTCATCGCGAGTTAAATATTGTGTGCCAAAAAGAAAATAAGCTGAGGGTTCGTTTGCTTTAATAAACAATAATTCTCTTTCCAGTTCCAGCAATTTTAGTTCTGCCAAATCTATTCCTATCATTTAAAACCTTAATAAATATTTAAATTGTGAAAAAATAACTATTAAAATATAAATAGCAGCCGGAATCCAAAACAATCTAATTAATATTTTCATTTTAACTCCTTTTTTGTTTTGTTAAACTTATTTTAAGAGTTACAAGCAACGTGCCAATAATTTTAATGCGAAAAATAACATAATATAGTATATCAATCAATATGCAATGTCTATTAGTAAAACTTACGTGTATAATCTTCTCAAATCGGTAAATTAAGCGACTGTTTCGTAAAATTTGGTTCAACTAATGTTGTTGCTATTTTTTATCCAATGATTATAAAGCCAATCCATATCGTTTTTTAAATATTCAACATGTTTCAAAAACCCACCCTCTGTAGTATAATTTAATTTTTCTAAATCCTCAATTGAATTACTCATAATGGTATCAAGAACAAGAACAACCATTCTAAAACGAGCTGGCGCCGCTTCCTTTGCTTTTTCCCAGAAATATTCCATTTCTTCAAAAAGTTTTTGATAAGAAAAACCTTCCATTTTTAAAATTGGATATTCTTTTTTCAAATCTAAAAAGTTCATGATGCCTCTTTATAAAACTTGGTTTTTAGTTCGTTATATAAAATTCGATTAGTTTTTAAAATAGTTAAACGATTTTTTTTCATAAAACTCATATTCATGTGCGCCTTATCAAATAACTTTTTCAAACGACTCTTTTGCATACGATTTGAAATTTCAAATTTTTCGATTGCTTCATTTATGGAATTAATGTTATTTGATTTAAGAATATCCGAAAAGCCATGCGCAAACAACAAATCTCTTGACCAATATTTGCTCCCTGTATTTTTAAATATATTTAATTCTTCTTCTAGGTTCCTGCTCGTTAAAATATCAATTTCCTCGGGCTCATATTTGAAAATACTGTTTCCAATTTCGTTTTTATGATGATCTTTTAAATAATCAAAATTATTGTACAATTCCTTTAAACGATAAACGCCAGTAACAGCCATTATTTTTCTTTTTTTCAAAAGACGGTTTTCAATTCGCATAACATTTGGAGGATGTGCGGGCATTTTAAATTCTTTTATAGATTTGTGTTTGTTTTCGATTTCAAAAATCTTATCATAACAACAAATCTGTTGTTCTCCATTTTTGTAAAGAAAAGTAGTTCCTGCATATTCAAAACGTTCTTTACAAGATAAATTCATTAAAGAAAAAATTTCTCCATAAGAAGTAAAACTTTCATCTGTAATTATGTTTGTAAAAGTATCTATACGACTACAGTTTGAGTTTTCAAGATTTGTTTTTATACCAGCATTCCATAATTCTTTTTCTAAAAACTTAATAGCTTTTTTCTCATCTGAAATAGAAAGTGATTTATAGTTTGTTTCATTTAGAAGTCTTGGTAATGAAGCTTGAACAAAAACTCCAGCATTAAATTTTTCTGAAGCTATTTTTATGTTTTGAATTTTACCGACAACCATACCAGCCATGTATTTTTTATCATACATAATTTTTTTATCAACTGCATCAGTTTCAAGTTTGTATTTCGGTTTTATTGTGATGTTAAATTTGTCTGTGTTTAGATAAGCTTTTTTCCCTTGTACTATTTCCCCTGTACTATTGTCTAGGAATAAATCATAATTGATAAATCTTTGTTGTGAGTCGTGAATATAGGGTGATGGTTCGATAACTATCTGTGCTTTACTATTAATTTCACAATCTTCTAAGTTCAGCTTGATAGTATCAATCATATTTCTTAATGATTTTTTCTTAAAGTGTTTTGAGAATAAAAACAATTTATAAAAATTACGTGTAACAGTTCAGGTTACAATGTCTCTTGTTATACAAGGACATTGACAAGGTAATAATTACCGATGTGACGTACGTCACAAGCGATGTGATGGCGGTCACAACACAAAATGCCTTTGGCAAGGTAAATACCGAAAGGCAGAAATGTGACAGAAATCACAAATGATGTGACGGCGGTCACAATATTTCAAATAAAAAAGCCGCTCAATTCGTATCTAAACGAAAGAGCGGCTGAATAAAGCAGATCGTGGTTCATCTCACAACACTGCCTTTCGGTTACACAGTTACCAGCTGTGTAAAATTATAAACATAGGATACATTATGTATGTACCGAACTGAGATCGTGCCTTAGAGTGCCCTCTATGGAAGAGCTAATAAGTAATTTTGATTAAACTCAGCGTTTCTTTCGTGATCTCTTCAAAAATCTGCTTAATCGGTTTCCCTCAGACTTGATTACACGCCTGTATTCATTACTAAGTTTCTGCTGAAGTGCTTTTGCCTTCTTAATCTTACTTCTAACAGCTTTAACTTTAGGTTGTCCTTGAAGTTTTTTGACGAATAACATATTTAACCTTTCTTTAATGGAAGTTGTTGACTATAAGCATATAAAGCATTTTTTAATTTCTCGTAAACATCCGGGGGAATGTTTTGATAATCTATCTGAGCTAAGTTCGAAATTATATCTTCAGGAATATCGCTTCCATCAAATTTTTCATTTAACTTCAACTTCTTTGTTGGTTTTGCAGGAGATGTGAATTGATTTACTAATCCTAATAACGTTTCGGTAAGCTTATTCTGTCCACCCTGTGATTGTAGCTCTGCAATAGTTTCATCCGCTTGATCTAATTCAGTATTGAGCTGTACAATATCTTGTCTTAGTTCTAATATCTTTTCGTTTTTAGTATCAACCTGAATTTTATAAATAGAGATCTCTGAATCATGTGCTTTCTGAGTTGCCTGCAATATATAATCAATACCAAGACTATTTCCCCCGGTTGCTTTTAATGATTCTTTCAATCCCTCGATTGTATGTTGTATCCTTGAAATGCTTTCATTGGCAGGATCTGCTGGAGTAACCCTGTCACCTTTGCTATTGACAGATTTTATGAATCCACGATAGATATTCGCATTATCAAAAAACTTCATTCCATAGGAATACGTACCTGCAGCTATTCCATCTTCATATATTTTTTCACTAAGCTTTCTCCAACTCATGCCTGCAATTTCTTTTTTATAAGATTTTATTGTAACTTTTTTTAAAATAATATCAAGATACTCAATTGTCTTAGGTATAATCGGGAATCTTAGCTTAGTAGCAGGTATAGGTAAACCTTCTGGAGTGTCGTCTTTCATACGTGCATAATGCTTTTGTGACTGTGTCTTTTTTACTTTTAAATCTTTTGTATCCATGTCTCTTTAGTGTGTTAGTCTTTTGATATGAAATATAAAGCAATTAATCCGATAAAAGCAAATCCGTAATTATTTTTTATTTCGTTTGAATCTTTTTTTTTATCAAGTAAGGCAAGTTTAACAGCGCAATTCCACCAGGGCTTGAAGCTACTTCCAGCTTCTAAGTAAACATCATAAGCAGCCTGTGCATTGATTTTTGGATCGAATAAATCAACAGATTTGTATTGAGGATGTGCATTAACATTTATTTGCCATAAACCGCGGCTATCTTCGTTCACACCCGGGAAGCAATTTAAGCAGTGTGCGCTTGTATTGAATCCACTTTCACAAATTGCAATATCTACAATGCCATCTAAAGCCGCTCCGCGAAAGCCTGCATCATAGGCATATTGCCTAACAATTGATTTTGAAATTATCATATGTTCGTCCAAACCAAACTAGGATATTTTGCCAAATAAAATTGATTGGCTAAAGTATTTATGTTAGCGTTTGAAATTAAAGCGCCATCATAAAAAACCAACTCACCTGTATTGCCCAAAAAAACAGCTCCACCGGCAGCATTCTGATTAAGAGCAAAACCAGATGTAGGATCTGCAACAAAATCAAAAGTATTTTGTAATAAATTTGTGGCCGAATTTACACGACCATTTATTATTATTCTGCCTGTCTTAGTCAAAAAAGAATATTGTATAACAACAAGGTAAGAATTTCCATCAGCAACTACACTAACAGTATCAGTAGCAAGTAAAGTTTGACCATTTGAGCTTCTTACAAACAATTCTAGAAAAGCATTGCCTACACCGAATAATCTTATTAGTATATCTGAGTTAGCATCATTCCCTCTCATCCTCCAAACCATATTACTATTTCCACCATTATTTGCCACATTTATAATAGTAAAAAACGTTACTTCAGGTTCGCAAATATTAGCAACTGGAATTTGGGGAACCATACTTGTAACATTTGTATTTAAACCTGCTGTGAAGTCTGTAGATATTCGTCTTTGAATTAAGCGCCCATCTAATAAAATAGTAGCCGGCGCTGATCCATCTGCAATATAATTTGAGAAGAGAAATTTTTGAGGTCCTAGAGGTTCAGCATCCGGATAAGTTCCGCATGCTACAGGGGATAGTTCTGACTGCCAATAATGATAATAAGGTGCTCCAATCGGTAAAGCCTCATAGATACAATTTGCGTACCAATCTTTTAAATTTGGGAGGTTAGAAGGAATTATACCGCAATTTTGTAGCGTTATTGATTGATTAGCTTGTGTGAGTATATAGTCATCAGCTTGAGTGAATAGGGCGCATTGATTTTTACCAAGACCTAAAAGACCACCAAGTCCAAACTTTTTTTTTTAATGACTATTCGTCTTCTAAAGATTGAGTCTATCATGGCTTTTCTAATCCTAAATTCGCAATTGTGAAGTTAATTACCCAATCAAGATTAAGATTGCTTAACAGCGTTGTGTATTCTACTTTTTCTACCATGAAGTTTTGCTGATAAGAAATTTTTTCGCCTGTGATTATGGCAGTCCATAAAGCAACTGCTTTATTCAAATCAATAACAATAGGAGTGATCTGAATATCTGTTATTGTAGAATTTCCAATTACAATTGGTTTTATTTTTGACATTTTATACGCTCGTTATTGTTTCCCATGCAGTTGTGTATATACATAATTTATTTAAAGTAGAATCATAAACAACCATTCCCGCTGTTGGAGATGCAATTGCCGCCTTTTGTACTGTTGTCATTCTTGGGGGCATGAATGCTTTTGTAGTTGAAGTAATGTCTAATAAAGCGTTAGCATTTGGAGTTACAGTCCCGACGCCGACGTTGCCTGTTGTTTCTACCCTTATCCCAACAGGCGAAGCGTTTCCTGGGTGTATATCTATATTTTTACCAGCTTTTGAGAACAATTTTGTATTATCATCAGTTGATATACCCAAAACAATTTGCTGTGTCCCACCAATATCTGCAAAACGGATGAATTGATTATTTGCAATAGAAAATGCATATCCACCACTAAGACCCGTCAAATCAATTCCCACTGCCGCACCTTGAGCGTTCGTAATTTTTAAACTTGTGGCAATATTTCCGCTTATGTCTAACTTCGCCCCCGGACTTGTTACCCCGATGCCGACTTTTCCTAAAGCATCAATAGTTATAAGATCACCGCCATTATTTAAACGCAAACCCGTACCACTTATTCCCCATCGAAATGTTGTAACAAGATTAGTAATTAAACCCTGTAAAACTGACCAGGCAATTTTTTTTGTTTCATCATTTAAAATATCAACTATCGGCAATACGTCTGAAATAGAATTAAGAGCAGCATAATTAGTTAAGGCGGTAATCTTTGGCATTAAATTAAATAAACTTCCATGTTTACTTTTACGTTTGGATTTTGTGTGGTTGATGCTACGATACTTGTATAGACCGTTCCTGTTATTTGCAAAGTTAGGTCCTGAATCTTCTCGGGATATTTGTAATAAATATTTTGCAAATCAATATCCAAAGGAAAGTTTGCGTTGAATAAATTTACCTGTCCGCCATTAATAATCATGTTAATTGTAGTGCCTGTTGTATAGAGATCGAATAAGCGATCAATACGTCCATTGATCGGAATGGTTTCTGCATTTGTAGTAACTCCATCGTTTACAAACATATCAACCGCTGCAGCCGAATAGTAAGGAGTGACTTTGATAGATTTAATTACCATGAAGCGTCCCTGTATATCCGCTAAAACGAAATCTGGAGTTAATAGAACTCCGCTAGCCGCACCTTGCCAAGAAAGTACACGGTAACTACTTTTAAAAGGCAGAGAGAGAAGATCAAGATCGTCCTCTCTCTCAGGAAAACATATTTTTATTGTATCCTTCAATCAATTTAACTTTCGGATCGCTGAACTTTTGTACCCCAGTATTGAATCTGGACAAGCACAGTACCGCTAGTATTGTTAGTTAAAGTATGATTGATCTGACTATTCGCCGGTATCCGCATTCCACCAGGGAGTCGAATTGGATAACCACCAAGCGGAAAATTATTTGCCGCTAAGGAAACTATCGTTTGTGCAAAACTGAGAATATTAATTGCTACATTCGAGAACAATTCACCACTTGCAAGCGAAGCAAGCATTGTGATTGTTCCTGTAGCCGCGTTAATACCCGTCGCGGGTAACATAACAGCGGCTCTGATTTCGTGGACTTCAAAATCACTATCATTATTGATATTGATTGCAGGTACTAGAGTTTGACCAGTTGTGAGAGTTGTTATCGCAGTTGCATAACAAAACTCACCATTATTAATAATTGATTTTAACATTATGCAACCCTCCGAGTTTCAACACCTCGCAAAGCAACAGTAAATTCTCCGGTTATTCCCAAACTTGCGACCGGCTGGGTTAAGTTAATCAAAACATTACTATTTGCCGGAATCTCGATTGGCACAGGGAAAGTTTTTGATTGCCGTTTGTGCATGAAACTAATTACAGCAGTATCCGGAGTGGTTGTAAGCGTACTAGCAAAGCCCGCGAACAATGATAACATGTTTTGTAGATCGCTGTTATAATAATCAATCTCATCAATGTTTATTTGTAAGACGTTTGTTTGACGACTATTCCAAATTGTTGTCGGTTCAATCGGCGTATCAGGTTGATTGACAAATACCTCAATGTTCTGGATTGAGAAAGTAACTATATCAGACAATGGAAAAGTTTTCGACTGTAAGGTTTGAGCCGCAGCAGGATTAGCAAACAAAGCAAATGTAGCAGCTGCAGCGCTAGGAATAACCGTTGTTTGATAATAGGTTGCCGGGATCTGTTGGAATTGACTGTTCTTTAAATTATCCCAATAGAAACTATCCAATTTATCTAACTGCACACCATGCAGAACTAGTTTTAAATTAATTCCATCAAATGCAGTAGCAGCGGCAGCGGTTGTTACAAACCGGAATTGAAAAGCTGAAGTAGAATTTAGAATTATCGGCAATGGTAGTTTCCTGCCGAGAAAACCATCTGAATTTTGATTACCACCCAGACGAGGTTGTAAAGCCGCACCCGTTGCGGTGAAAGTATCACCATATATGTAATTCAGAAAATCTAAGCCCGGAAGTTTACAAACCACTCTATTATCAACAGAGACTTCAAGAAAACTCTGCTGAAGCAATTCGTTAAGAGCATTTGCAAGCGCGGTCGTACTTATATTCAATTGAATGTAAGCCGATATCGCTTCAATGAAGAAAACTTCAGTACCTGCAAGCGGCAGCCGTTTGTTTCTTGCAAAAATATTTCCCACCGCTGTAGTAAAAAAGAAATATTCCGTTGTGCCAGCTGCAACTGCCAGCGTATCATACAACGGGTAAGATTTACGTCTTACATTTGTACTTACAGCAGGATAAAGAAACGCATTTAAAATATCTTTTGTGTTCATTTTATTTCATTTCCTTTCTTAATAAGACTCTGCGTATTGGACTTTATTCAAACGATGCGAAGGATCATTTGTGTAATCGTTCAAATTTCCATAATCTGATAGCTGAAAATAATCACCAACTCCACTGGACCCGGCGGGCAAAAGCTGACTTATAAAAGGCTTTACAAAATCAACTGCACCGAGAGCAATACCAATGTTGCTAACATTAGCGTTGTTTGCCAGCATACCATAAAGATATGCAGCTCCAACTCCCGCTAGAGTTGCTGCCTGCCCTGTAAGCGGACTAGATGAAAACAAAAATTGATTAACCAGACCAGGACCTAGCTGTACAATTAGAGATGCAATTGCCGCGTCAATTATTAACGACTGATTGATCCCAACTGCTGAGAAACGTTTTCTGCGAGTTGCCATTTTTTTACCTTCCTATATTAAATAGATTAATTAATTCAAATTGATTTTTTCCAAGGACCTTAAAATCACGAACATAAAGAGTATCCCGATTAGCATTAAATAAATAAAAGCTAAAGCAAATATTACTGGATGTGAGTCTAAGGTTTCCATCGTCAAAAGCGATTTCCAAATGTGGATAAACTGGCGAAACAGAGTTAATATCAGACGGTACAATTTCCACCTCTCCACATGTATTTAGTTCAGCCCTTGCAATTATGTCCGGTATTGATGCGCATCCAAACATCAGCAATATCATCAAAGATAGAACCACATAATTTATTATTAAAAACAAAATTTCTTTTTTATAGCTATTCATGGTAATGGACTTTGTTTTAAATACGCCGCTATCGAAATTAATCCTGTGACTAAAGCGACTAATCCCAATCGACCTAAATCATCAAAATTAAAGGTTGCAGGATTAACTATTGTCAATGTGATTGCATTTGCAACACCAACTATAAGGGCTGTTAATAATCCTTTTAACCAAATCATTTTTACCTCATTAAAAAAAATAATAATAAACCAGCCGCTAAATAAGGGACCATGTTCGTTTCTTTAACGGCTTCAACTTTAAAACTTCCTAAATTAAAATTTCTGGTTTCGGTAACCATCGGTAAATATAATCCTTTTGTATCCTGACAATTAAACTTCCAACATCCAGTCCCAAAATTGAGAATGTTAGTATCATAGGTAATTCCATCTTTTAAAACCGCTAATTTGTTCATCAATCTTTCAAAGCATATAAAATTAAAAAAGCAATTGCAATCGGGACTAAAAAGTTAACTGTTAAATCAGAACCGGTTTTTTTCAAAGCAGTCCACAAAGTGCTTTCGCCAGTCCACCGATCCTTTACTAACCTGCCCCAAAAAGTCTGACCTTCAAACCGTCCGGCTTTTCCTGCTAAAGGCAAATTTTCCAATCCGTACGAAAGCAAAAATTCGTAACAGTTTTTAAATGAATCAAGCGGAGTTAAGTTTCTTGCCTTCATGTCATCAATGTAAAAATCTCTTAAGCCTTCCATGTTTGGCGGAAATTCCAACAACCAAGGATAAGTTTTAAAATACCAATCCTTGTACTGATAATTTGCCGCATACCATGCCGATTGTGTGCATAAAGACATCATTTCTTACCAAAAAATAAAGGAACAAAAATTAACAATGCCCACCAAGGGAAAGATTCTTTCTCCTTATAATACGTCCAGAAATAATAAAGCCGTTCATAACAGTTTATTGCTCCTGGATCGTATCCAGGCTCAACTCTCCAGGAATTGTCTGCATAAAATTTTTGCAAAGCTTCCATGCTCGGAGCATTGGATACATTTTTTAGCTTTATAAACTTTTCTCTGTTGCATTCAAACATTTTAACTTTGCAATAAAAAGAATAAACCCAAACCCGCGATAATTAAAACCGTATTGTCAACACCCGGAATTATTGGCGGTATTGTATCTTTTTTGCTGCCATTATATTTTTTAATTATATCCAGTTCGCCATTACCATTACCGTTTTCTGGCGGACCCTGATAGATAACCTTCGGTACAAAATTATAAACAAATTGTCCAGAATATTTTTCAACCTTCCATAAAGTACCACCCGGGACTGGTATTGTCAGGGGCCAATAATAATATTTAACACCAGCAATTAATTCGTAAGAAATACAAACATCAAAAAAAGCACCATTACTCGCGATGATAGTTTTATTATCACACATTTATTTTTTAATCAAATTAAAAATACTAAGCGCAACCAAAACATAAAGTAAAGTACGATCCGGTATGTTGTCTATCTTCTTAACCGCTTCAGGGCGATTTAAATCCAATGTAACACATCTATTGTCCGGCAATGCACCCAACCGAATTACTTTACCATTTCTTAAAAGAGATTTCATTGTGTCGTAACTATTTTATGCCAAAGTCCATCAGATCCCTTGTAATATCCTTTAGCCTTCATGTAAGTTTCGTCGCCTGGTTTCGGGATTACGGTAATATCTTTTTTAGATCCAGACAAAATTAAAAAAGCAAGCAAACCAACAACCAATAAAGGCATTACATCTTTCATTTACTTTTTCTCCTAGTAGTCTTTTTACCCATTACAGAAAATATTAATCCACCAATTATTAAAAGAGGAACAATTCCCATATCTCCGCCAAAAATCCCTGCAGTAGTTGGTAATTTTCCTGTTTGATTATAAACCGAAACTCCATTATCAATTGCTATTAAAGCATTTATAAAACGCTGCGCTAATTGAGTACCGTTTTCGCCTGCATCCCACCCCGGTCTAAGTATAGCGGCGACTTGATTAATTGTTAAAGGATAAACATGCTTACCAGGATTAGAGGGATGATTGGGATTTTGAGCAATTGCCATGTGAAAATTTGCGCTTGCAATTTCATCCGCTTGTACTTGCTGAGGTGATCGACCGCCAGAAAAGAGAGCATCTACTATAGCGCCGAAAACACTTAACCAGGTTCCAGCATCTTTCATCGAAATTTTCCTTTCGTTATTGCAACCAACACAATCATGTAACGTAACAATTTCAAAAAATTCTTTCATGCGAAATTATAATATCTGTATTTTTTCGGAATAGTGTTAAAATTGAAATTAGTTCCGTCTACAATTGTACCCATAGCATAGACTGCAATGTGAGTTGGTTTATTTTTTTCTACACCAAATAGAATATACTTAGAGTCAATATTTAATGCTGTGAAAATAGTGTGAACAAAAAGAGCAAAGTCATCACAATCACCTACTCGATTTTGAATGATTATCGCCGGACTGATTATAACCTCATCGTAATTGTCTTCTAAATATTTAAAATTCGATCGCACATATTGCCAAACCTTCTTTAATTGGCAAACTCCACAATCGCTTGCAAAATTGTTTTTAATCCATTGTCTAAAGCTCGGTTCGCTCAATGCAATGCGTTCTAATTCGCGCATAACGATTAAGGTTGACCTTAAACCGTCAGCAAGCGGAACTTTAAAATAATTTACACGAGCATCGCGCAAGTAAGTTTCTTTTTGTTTAAGGGTAAATTAAGATGTGGCGGGTATCATGTCAAGACCCGAATCGGACTTTTTTACCGATATGGGAAAAATTACCGGTGTAGGAAGCGGAGGCAGAATCTCCCTACACCGTCAGGGGATCATGGATTGAGTGCCTTAAAAAATTTCTTTATAAAGTCCGTCTCTTTCAAATCACTGCTAAGTTGATCGAAGCTCCGCTCTAAGCATTCAATTCCGATTGAACAAAGTACATTGTTAATTGAACTGAGAGGCATACCTTCAATTTTTAATTTGTCTCTAAGCTTATCAATCCTGTCTTTTAAACCAGGATCTAGTCGCGGACGAGAAGAATCGTCATAGTTTGGCTTTAATGATGTCATTATCTTTTTTCATAACAAAATGTTTTGCAACAAATAAAATATTATCGATTTCATCAATCAATGGAAAATAACAATATGAAGTAACTCTAAGAACGCTTATAAAATTTAATAAATAACCGTCTGTCTTAAAAATTTTATCTGAACAATTTAAACATTCATATCTCAAATAGCGCCTTTTCTTTTCCCGGTCAAAAAACCAACAACAATATATTGTCTCGGGAATACATCCGCAACTATCGCATTCAAAACCCATGTGGTCGTGAATAAAGTCAAACTTTTTTAAATTATCTTTCCAAACTTCAAATATTGGTTTATCTTTATTCAGGATACATCTCCTCGAATACTTTTAAACAAACCCGGTGATTAAATCCTTCCGATTCTCTTTTGTAAGCCGCAGAACCAAAGTGTTTAATCAAATCCTGCAGAAATGATTTTGGCTCCATGTGAAAATCATGATAAAATTTTATCAAAATTGCTTTAAGCAATTCAACAGCTTTTTGTTCGTCCACCGTTAAGCCCTTTGAATTAAAACCGAATTATCGAATTCATCATAAACAATGCTTACCGCTTCAGCAACACAATCACAGCCTTCGACCCAGACAAGGGCATCCTTATGTTGTTTTTCAAGCAGCTTTATTAATTCATCAACAGTCAATTGTTTTTCTTCTTTCACTAAACATCTTTCCGATATTTTAAATGGAATAATATTTTCATTGCAACCTTAAACCTTGTTCTAAAAGGCATTGCTTCGGTCTCTTTTAGAAAATTTAGAATCAATTCTTTGCTAACCTTCTTTACCTTTTTTCTTATATCTTTTGATTTACGCTCGCTCATAAACTATCAAGATCGTATTTTGCACGGAGTTTATTAATATAGTTTATAACTCCCCAATTAATCGACCACAGCATCGTATCAATGTTTGCATCATTCGATCGTATTAATATATCCTTGATAGCAATTACCGAATAAAGTGAATCTGTTTTTTCATCTGTGTATTTGTAAAGAGAATCCAAAGAATTTCTTAGAATCTTTTCGCTTTCTCTCATTTCTTTTAATTCAGCCGCCGATTTATTTAATAAGCTTTGCGTGTTCGCTAGTTGAATCTGAGAATTTACATATAAAAGCTTGTAGTTTGCATTTTGAGCATTGCCCTGCAAAAAAGAGC
>C687J35021_10002389_pt1 | contig 13375 bp, 17 predicted proteins | sample RifCSPhighO2_12_FD_35021 | JGI IMG/M metagenome (IMG submission 35021)
CGACTGTAGCCACTGAATCGTCAATGAGCTGTAGGGCTGTGAGGGCTGCACCATTCTCTTGTACAACGAACGTACCGCCGTTATCGACGGTAAGAGCCGCTCCGTTGTCATCTACCGATAGGACCCCTGTGGAGTCCGTGGCAATCGTTACGCGAAGTGCAGTGGCCTCTACGCCGGCTCCTATAGGTGGCGCCGTACCTGCCCAGTCAATAGTAATAGCATTACCGCTGTCATTGATACCGATCTCATCCCAGGTACCGGATTGCGTCACGGCGACCGTGCCCCCAACCGAGAGAACGTCTACCTGCAATTCTCCTCCAGTGTCCGTTTTGAGGATCCTGGCGTTTGTTCCGTCCGTTCCCACTGCCGCTAGCCCCTTCGTGGTGATTGCGGAGGCCACAGTGGCAACAGAGTCGTCAATGAGCTGAACGGACGTAAGGATTGCTGCGGAATTGTCTTCGGTGACAAGACCACGGGATCCGGAAATGAAGTTATCAATGACTTCCACAGCAGTCTTTATGGACGCGGAATTGGCATCGAGAACGTGAAGGCGACCGTTTGCATCGGTAATGAGGGCTGTGTAGTCGCCATCTGTATCAGCGATCTGTGCAGCCGTGTCCTTACGCACAACAAGAGCAAGAGTCCCGGTTGCTCCTGAGCTATGGACTACGTCTTCTGCATACTGCGTTCCTCCTCCACCGGAAATAATCTGGATCGGCATCGGGTACGTTGTAGAGGTCATCCGGAGTGTGTCCGGAGCCGTTGAAATATCGAGCCACATCATTCCCGTTCCCACAAAGTCCGCTGCTACTGTTCCATCTTTATAAAGCGTCATGGAAGCATCGTAGGGGCTAACCCATATTGCGTCTATGAATCACAGTTCACTGTACTACCTCCGGCGTGATGGAAAGGCTCTTCATAAAGTCATCAATGGCTTTAAGTAGCTCTTCCTTCTTCTCCGGAGTGAATACTCCCTCTTTTTCCGGACGCTCGGAAATGAAGACTTTTGCCTCTTTCCAGAGACCGTAGAATCTCTCAAGCTCCCTCTTGTCTTTCTTGCACTTCTCGCGGAAGGCTTCCATCTCAATACGCTCGTTATTGAATCGGTTTCGCTCTGATTCCATATTCTTCGACTCCTGCTCCATTTCTGCTTGTACCCTGTCGACGCCTTCTGATCGAGCCTTCACAGACTCTTCATACGATGACGTATTCGATTCGCGCGTCCGAAGAGCATTGTCGCGGTCATTCAGTTGCTGTCGTAGGGTGTTATTCCCTTCCTCGTCTTGGCGGACCTTTTCTCCTCTTGTATTGAGATCCACCAGCTTGGCTTGCAATTCGCTCTCCCTGCGCGATAAGTCCTCTTCACTGCGCTGCACCGCCTTTTCGCGTGTATCTACGCCTTCGATACGGGTGTCGAGATCATTCCTAGATTCTGCAATACGATCATCTTCCACCTTCAATTCCGCCTTCTTCTCCTCAATTCTCTTCGCACTTGCCTCCTCTGCGTCGAGTCTCCTTTGGTTGAATTCCGCAAGCTCCTTCTCCGTGGATTTCAAAAGAGCCTTCTTTCCCTCAATCTCTCGGTCGAGATCCTTCATCCTCTCTTCGACATCTGAAAGAGACTTTTCAGCTGTTGCCTTTCTTGCCCCGAGGTCTTCGACCTGGTGCTCCAGCTTTTTGATTAGGGTTTCGAGGTAGGATGGATCTGTACTCATAGAGGAATAGGGGAACTAAAATTTGATTCCTTGGGCGCGCGCCTGTTCGATCGTGGCGATGAGCTTTTTTTTCTCAAGGACGAGTGCCTCCAGGTCGCGCTTCTTATTATCGATCCACTTGCTGAGTCCAGTGAAATCGACTTCACGCTTGTCGAGCTCCAGGGCACGATCCTCAAGCTCCTTTTTATTGTGGTCGAGAAGTGCCTTTTCCTTATAGATGGCTTTAAGCATCGACATTGCAGCTTCCTTCGATTCAAACCCCATCGCTTTCAGCTGCAAGAGAACTTCTGATTCATACTTCTCTTCGCCCGGACCCTCTTGAGCTTTCTCCTCGTCCGGCTCCTGCTCCACTGCCTGTGCTGGAGCCTGTTTGCTCTTCAAGTACGTCAAAACAAGATCCACCAATTCCTTTTTGAGAAGGGAACCGATGTCGCCTTCTACCTTGGGGAAGTCCTCTGTTGCAGCAATCATCGCGCGGAGTTCATCCGCGGTCTTCACGGAGACGTCATCGATGGTTAGTTCTGAAAGAGGCATGGTGACGGGGGGAAGAATAGATCCGAAGCAATGGGGTGTCTACGCAGTACGATTCACTATGCCTTCTTCTTCTCCGGATCTTTGGCTTCCTTATCCGGATTATCTGCCAACTTCTCTTCGGTAAAGAGTGCCTCGTACACGTGAAACTGTGCCTCCGTGAGCTTTTTATCCTTCTCCGTTTTGTCCAGGAAGTCTTTTACTTCAAAGACGAGACGGTCCGGAACGTCATATGCTTTCTTCTTTTTGGCTTCCGATTCATTTTTTGTAACCGTCACATTATTCCCCTTATCATTGGTGATCGTCTCAATGCCGAAAACCTCCAGATCCTTTTTCCCGAGGGCGAGGATCTTTTTGGCGTGATCCAGGGCACGCCACATAGCGATATTGTTTTGATTGAATGCGGCGATCATTTCAAAAAGATAGATTCGTTCCTGGAGAGTGAGCAGTACTTTCATGGATGGAGGGGGTAAGGATAGGGGAAGGATACACTCCTACCAAAAGGGCCGCAAGAGTGCGGCCCAGATGGAGAAAGAACAAACCGATGATTTACGTCGCGTTGTAGTACGGAAACCATTGCTCAGTACCAGAAACCTTAATTCTAACGAATCCAGTAGCGGCATTCGTTTGTGGTGCTGCCGTGCATCCTGCACCTGCGGTGCAGTCGAACAGGAAGTCACCAGAACCGAGAGCCGTGAAGTCAATACCGAGGATGCCTGTGCCCGTGAGCTTGATATGAGCACCTGCGGTTGCATCGTTATTGATCTCCAAACAGGTCGTACCGACTGCCGCCGTGTTGTCATTATTAATGAACAACAGCTGGCGTGTGCCCGTACCGGAGGCATTGGAAACGATGTTGATACCCTTACCCGTGGTGAGGGCATCGAGACCGCCAAGATCAAGAACGGTTCCCGTTGTCACTGCAGCTGCAGAGAGATCGAGAACGACGCCCAACGCGAGAGCGGCCGAGGCCGTGACGCGCATGACAGTCGTTTCGTCGTTTGCAGCAGATGCGACTTCAGCAACGATTCCGGAAGTGGTTGTGGCTCCTGTGTGATCGACAAGAAGGAGACGGCCGGTAGAGTCCATGACCGTACATGCAGAGTCGATGTGCACAAGAATACCGCTCGTCTGTGTGATGCCAGTAGCATCAACGTGGATTGCCTTTCCTGTCGTGATTGCATCCAAATCACTCATGTCGATTACCTTGCCGGTCGTGAGAGCGGCGCCGGAAATATCGAGCATGACACCAGAGATAAGGGTGGAAGTGGCTGTGATCTTGACGATGGTGGTTTCATCCGTCGCTGCGGACTTGAATTCCGAAATAATTGTGGAGACTCCGGATGCTCCCGTGTGGTCAACGAGCAGCAAGCGTCCCGTGCTCGTGAGAGCCGTGGAAGCACTGTCGATGTGTACAAGAATTCCATCCGTCTGTGTGACGCCCGTGGCGTCGATGTGGATCGCCTTACCTGTGGTGATGGCATCGAGATCAGACATTTCGATACCCTTACCCGTGGTGAGAGAGGCGACTCCGAGGTCGAGGACTTTTCCGGTTGTGACACCAGAAGTCATCAGAAGCATCGTTCCCGTTGTGGCTGCGCCGAGGAACCCGAAGAGGGTCGTCCCGGCGTTATTCTCGACTTCAATCGAGAGTGCAGTCTGAGAAACGTGCTCGTTGATGCGGAGCGCTTGTGCATCGTCTTCGAGATCGAAGTGCAATGCAGCAGTCGTTCCGGAAACCTCGATCCTCCCTGATTGTAGGTAGAGCGTAGCGCTCATAGTTTTGAGGAGGAGGAAGTAGAAATTTTCCTTCGTTCGGCGATTTTCCCCGGACCAAAGCCCGGGAAACCAGCAAATGATCTCTTCCCGTAGAAGCTGATATGGGACCCAAGGGGGATCGCCGACCGGATCTTGGGTTCCAATTCAGCCTTTGTCTCGTCGAGGAACTGGGCGCGCTCATGGTCATGGGCGATGTTATTCGCCTTGTTTCCCTGAGCTTGCTTATCGATCCATGCGGATTTCTCCTCACGGATCTTTTCCTCTTTACGGACTGCCAATGCTGGGGAAGAGGGAGTCATAATTAGCTGGTGATACCCTTGAGGACGCCGCTCGAGCGAGAATTCGTCTGTGCCAGTTCACCACCAACCCACAAGGCAAGCTCGTAGTTGAGGGTTCCGGACTTTCTCTGAGCAGGATATCCTCCGAGGTTCAATCCGTCTTCGGCGGGACCGAACTCGCGGAAGGAGCAGAACGCGAGTCCATTCGGGTCAATCAGATAGATCAATCCATCTTCAACGTCGTTGTCGATGTAGAAGGGGAGAGAGCCGTCTGGGGTGTACACGGCAAGGCCTTTAACGCCTCCAGCCAGGTTTCCCTGGAACTTGTCGGCATCGTAGGACTTTGTGGACGTGAGTAGGGCACTGTAGCGATCCCACTGTTTCTGGTTTCCAATCCAGAAGCATGCCGACGGGTCGTCGGAATACTCGCGTGTGGAGTTTGCCATGTCCGAGAAGTCTGCAAGCGCAAGCGCTCCAACGTCGCTCGGGACGTAGCTTTGGAACCAGTAATTTGTCGCTTTGTTGATCCCCTGGACCGTACCCGTGTTATTGATAAGGGTGCGGCAGGATGTCCAGTCCGTGTAAACGGAATCCGTGAGGTCATACACATCGGCGCGTACGACAATATCGTTATCCGTCACAGACTCGGCCGTCGTGGCCGTGAAGGTCAAGCGCGATGCGACCTCGGAGACCGTAACGGTTTCCGCGGCCATCGGGTTTGCTTCGATTTCTGCAGCCGTTCCGATCCACAGAACGTCACCTTTCTGGAGGTGCTTAATCGGAGGAGTTTCAGCCGTACCTCCGTTGTCGAGGGTGACTGTGGTACCCGTGGAGGTACCGTCTACCACGGCGATTGCGTGGGTTGTGGGAGCGAAGAACATGCGGTTCTGTTCCTGGTGCATTGTGTGCATGGCACCATCCATATTCTGCACGATCTCATCGACCATGCTGAATTCTGGCTTGCGCGAGGCCTGGATCACCTGGATGGGGATCTCCATGCTTTGCGTGATGAACTTCACCTTCGCATTCGACCGTTGACCATAGAAGGTACCCGGTCGAAGGGTGGCACCGATTTTCTGACCGTAGGTGCCGCCTCCGAAGGCGTGCGTGTTGTGCTCCACCTGGAACTTGAATGCGGAGTCGACGGTCTCGATTCTCTGGACGCGGGGGTTTGAGGCTCCCGTGCCCTTCCCTGGGACTTCATCAGTCTCCATTCCAAGGTACCGAAGCATCGGTTTCTTGGAGAGGCGATAGAAGTTCTTGCGGAACTTCGGGATGATGAACTCCTTGAGGGTTTGATCGAGACGGTCGCTCATTTGGACCGTACTCATAAAGTAGAAGGCGGAAAAAAGTAGAGAGGTATCACTCTGCCCTTTCCATGAAAGCCTTGGCGCCGGCCTTTATCGACTGGCGGAAGGACATGCGATCATTAAATTGATCGTCCTTGGTTTCTGGCTTTCTTAGTCCGTTGTCGGATGAAGCATCAACCTTGGGGGCTGGTGCCTTTTTCTTCGAAGACTTAGTGTCCTGCATTCTCTTAAACCGATCCACGATGATATCGTAGTCAGTCTGTGCAAGGGCAACGAGCTTCGGTTCCTTCGAGCGGTACCATTTGCGAACCTGCTTCATAACATCTTCTTTCTTGATCCCCTTATACTCGGGCTTTTTCAGGACTTCACTAAGTTCAGAATCGTCCTGCTTTTTGGCTTCCTCAACGGCATGTCTCTCTTCGGCAGCCGTGCGCTGCTGATTGCTCTCTGAGAGCTTTTCGACTTGCTCCTTGAGGGTACCGATGACTCCGAATTTCTCTTCGAGAAGAGTGGAAAGGAGGTTTTTGGCGTTCTCGACTTCCTCCGGCTTGAATTTCGAGAGATCGGCTTTCCTTGTAGGTTCACCGTCTTTTTTCTCAATCTTCTTACCTGTAGAAAAGTCGATTCCGTTTTGCAGGAGAAGTTCTTTGTAGACCTTCTCGCGCTCTCGATGGTCGTTGCGTTGCTGGATAGCGGACCGGAGCCGGTTGTACGGAACGGTCTTTTTTCCCTCATCGTATACGTCCTCGAGATCCTCATCATCTTCGGAGTCCTCTTCGTCACCGTCTCCTCCATCAGCGCCATCGGCGTCTTCTTCAGAAACAGTATCGTCCGAGGTCTCGTCTTCTGTAGCTGCGTCACCGTCGGCGGGAACATCGCCCTCGCCAGGCGTATTGGGATCGGTAGCTGCCATCTCCTCTTTGATGCCGTCTGCGAGTTCGGCTGGGCTGGGAGCGCCCTCATCGCGTGTGTCTTCCATAACAAGAAAGGGGGAAAGGAATTGGAAGTGCTCTTTCACTGTGTTCACGCCTTGCGGCGTCCGGTTGTGATCCGGGTAGAGCATAGGAATTCAGTCATGAAACTGGTCCCTGTGGAAAGAAAGAGCGATGAGCACACTCTATGGCTTCCATCTAGTGTCCGCTATGCATCCCTTTTCACTCCATTGGTGTTCCCTGCGTCTTCAAAAGGTCTTCTTCCGTCTCCGGAACTTCGGGGCTACCGGCACCTCCGAGCTCCTGCATCAGGATGGCATGCTGCTGGGCTTGTGCATTAAGCATCGTCGCTCCTCTTTGGTCCCCCGCCTTAAGCCTCTCCTCTGCCTTCTGTTTGTAGAAATTCCAGTAGTATTCGTGCGGATCATTTTGCTCTACGGCCACCTCCTCCCCGACCATGATGAGTCGAGACTTTCCCTCCGCGAGGAACGCATGCGGGTTCTGCATTTCCCGAAGTTCCCTAATCACCTCACGCATGGATCCCATATTGAAGATGTCGAGCGTCACCTTGTCGATTACAGGGTTCATCCCCGGAGCCCATCCTGTGCTCAAGAGATCTATCCACTCCTTCTTTCTCTGGCTTTGCTTGAAGAGAATACCCATTTCAAGATCAACGTCGATCCTCTTGAATGCGCGCAGAAGCGTAGGCTTGTTCCCATCTTCGTCCTCAAAGGAAGCATCGTTCTCATCGTAGAACTTCTCTCCGACAACGCGGATCGGAACCTCTTTCCCAGCGTCTTTATCGAAGCGGTAGAGGGTCTTTACATCAGACCAGTTGTCGGACATTTGGTGCAAGAGCTTCTTTCCAACGCGCTTGAGATACATGCGGAAATTGTCGACGGGATCTGAGGTGTTCTGCTCGTCCATGGCAAGCACCTGGGCAAGCCCCTTGGCGCTCTCCACGTTACCGGGATCTTCACCTGTAGAAGCTCCGTGCACGCCGCTCATACGCTCGTAGGCACGCTCGGCATCCGCCTTATATTGGAAGTGTGTCTGTGGAAGCGGGACCATCGGAAGTTGTGCCACGGAGTTTCCTGTTTCGTCGTAGATGATCTGCCCTTCCCGTCCTGCAATGGGGCGCGAGACTCCACGGTGACGCATGAGCCACTTACCATGGAGGAACGTATCCATGTACGCCTCCACGTTACTGTTCGTTTTGTCGATGGATTTGCTCGGCTCGATCCAGTCATCCACGATCGGGCGGCAGTAGAAGTCACCATTGATAACGGGATGGAAGACGTCAAAAAGAGCAGAGAGCTTTGGGTAATCAAGTTCACGGGGTTCCTGCAAGTATCCCTTGTATGTGGAGATTGAGAATTCGACATATCGCTCCTTCTTCGCTTTATTCATTTCTTTTGCCTTTGTCTTCTCGTCCTCGTACTCTGCCCTGCCCTCACCCGCCTCGGATTCCGGCTCCTCTTCCGTGGTTTCCTGACGAGCATCACGTGTCTTCATTTCGAAGTTGTAATAGACGAGGATCGATTCATTCCTTTCTTCTGATCCACCCGTCTGTTTTCTGAGGAAGTTTCTCTGTAGTCCCGACTCTGCGAGCTTGTGATCCGCATCCACTTCCAGTCTTTTCGTAGAGTCAAAGTCCGGATTGTTTTTCACCCATTCAACGGTCTTCGAGCAGGGAATGGAGAGCCACCCCTTATCCTTCAATTTGTGCGCGCTGTCACTGTAGGTATCCCACAGAGAGAAGCTATCCATCACCGGCATATCCACCTCGTCATCGTATCGGAAATAGGAGAGGCGCCCTCCCTGGAGCCACCCATGGCGAATAATCAATTTCAGCTCCTGCTTGATGGAATAGTCACCCCACTCGTCTCCCTCCCATATATTCTGGAGGGCAGCGTCCGCCGCATCGAGCTCCTCGTCTGTGACGTCTTCGAGCTCCGAAGAATGAGGATGCCACCGTGGATCGTTTGCAATCATCCGAGACGTTATGACAGCGAGAGAGGAAGGGATCAGGTTGATCGGCCTCCAGACCTCATTGTCTGCCAGCTTCTTCTCCCGCATCTTTCCGTCCTTGGTCCACCATACCTGGTGGTTTCCCGCTTCGAAGTGCATACACGTAGCCACCTGCGCCTCCCACAGCACGCGATTGTCCTTGCATGAGTCAATACGCTTGCGCCATGTCTCAAAAATTGGATCAGGCTTTGGGGCCATAGTTACATGTCGGAACGAATTTGCCTAAGACCTTCTTCGTCGAGTTCAGAGGCGCGCATCTGCGGCTCTTCCGGTTTAATCTCCACCTTCTCCGGCTTCTTCCCGTCTACGATGTCATTCAGGAAGACCATATCCGCCGGATGATTTGCTTTACGAAAAGCACCTAACAATCTTACTGCGTCAATCTGTTTCTTCACTACTCCAAGGTGGTACCACGCCAGCACCAAGAGGCCTCCAAGCTGCATCAGACCGATGAGAACAAGCGCGAGTGATGGATCCATTGGCGCGAAGCATACAGTAAGCCTTTCTCCCACGCTATGAAGCGCGGTACACTTCTTGCCGTGAATCGCGTCCACGAATTCCGCAAGCGGCTGGGATTGACTGTTTGGGAATTGGCGGATCGGTCATTCACGAATGAAGACCCGACGAGCCTCTCTGCCCGTCTTGTTTTTGCAATTGAAAAAGATCCGAATTACAACTGTAATCTCACAACCATTCTGAAAATATCTGCAGGTCTGCGCGTTCCCCCGAGTGTCCTATTTTTTAGCGAGGAAGAGCGCAGTGAATCGATAAGAATGTTTGATGAAAGAGAAGCCGCAATGCGTATCTGCAAGGAGGTCTTTAAGATCCCCGATGTCTTCTTTCATCGGATACTCATGGGCACAAAAGTTAGAACTCTGAAAGGTGAGATCCTTCGGATTGCTTCGAAAGCATGTGCGCCATCACCATCGCCCCTACAGTCCCGTGAGCATATTCTGGTATTCCAGCAACGTGAACCGGCTCTCCCCAGGTGAGTACAACATACCGTGTGCAGTCCATTCCGTGATCGTCCTTCTTCATCGGCACCTCGTAGGCCGCCCTATTGAGCGCGCCACTCGGATCATCCGGCCAGACGTAGTTGCTGTATTCCTTGATCGTCTCGGGGCAATCCTCTGTGTAATAGATACATGAAGCACCCTTGATCGCTTCACCCCATTTGTCTCTCTTGAAGGCATGCGGACGGTCCGGATCGAAGCGAAGGTAGTCCTTCACGCGCTCGATACCCGCAGGGACGTCATTCTGGGTTCCTCGGTGAATGAGGACCTTATGCTGCGCGAAGAGGTCGGCAATGGACACTTGGTACCTCGGAGACTCTCCGGGGCGCTGAATAGGATCCAGGAGGGATTGTGACTCATTGAAGACGGATGGGTCGGCAAAGCGGACATGGAGCCACCCCTGCTCGTCGATCTTCTCGGGATTGTTTTTGAAAAGCCATTCGCATGCATCACGGATCCTGCACCCCTTCTTGTAGAATTCACGGAAGAAAATGAAGTTTCCGTCCGGGTCTTTGTGCACGGAAAGGAACACCATCGGGTTCTTCTGTCCCCAGTCCATGACGATCTCGTATTCCTTGAAGGTGCATCGCGGTACCACGTGCAGGTTGCGGCTGAATTCGGTGTAAACTCTGCCCGTGTTGTAGATGAATGCCTCTTCCGCACTCGACGGGTAAAGCTCCGGTAGGCGGGTCCCAAGCTCATCGAATTTCCGGTCCCACCAGAGGAGCTGCGTGTCGGAAAGGTTGGATCCGTCGTAGTTTTTAAACTTGGCAAACTGCTCCTCGCACGCCATCTTGTTATTGAACTTCATGCCATCACGCATCGGGAGCTGATTCATCGGATCGTCGTACCATCCGAAGAACATGGGATACCAGTCGGGATATCCTCCCTGCTGCAAAATCTGCCAATTTCGCATGAAGGTGAGGTGGAACCAGTTTCCCATGCCATTCGCCGTAGATTCAGCAACGCCGCGCGCAGTGAGTGGAAGGGACTCGAGCGTGTCCTGGAGCTTATTGGCGTCCTCGACGTATCCGATCTCGGAGAAGTGCAGCTTCGTCGGGGTCATTCCACGGGCTTCCACGTCAACGGAGTACTTCGATCCTGTTTTCTTAAACTGCAGCTCCGCACGAGTGGTGAATTCGATCTCCGGGCGTATCTGCTCCGGAACACTATTGAAGGCGAAGCGCGCAATATCGTTGAAGAGTTCCTGCACAGTGATGCGTCGATGAGCGATTGTGCGGCAAAACTGGTTTTCCATGAACATTGAAGTGTCCAGCAGATTGATAACGATTCCCGTGGTGACTCCGAGCTTTCTGGGCTTGAGGATGATGACGCGCCTGTGCTCGTCCATGGTCTTATAGATCCTCCTTTGCACTCTATTCGGTCGGAAAACTACGGTCTTTCCTACGTATCCCGGAGCCTTCGTGCGTACTTCGTACAGGTTATTGAGGCGCCACACAGGATCCGAGAGCTTTTGGATTTCGGCTTCTTCTGTTGCGCTCATGGCTCCATACTACCTCCTTATCCATCCCTTTTGCACCCCGATATCTTGCAAACGATCGAGGTGGGAAACTGCCGTTCTCCTCTCCTGGAGGAATTTCTCTTGCAGCTCCTCACGCCTCTCCCATGGAAGGTGGATGAGACCTCTGATACGTGCTTCTATTTCCCTTCTCTTACTTCCCCACTTCTGCACGTCATCCATCCATACGTCGATTTCTCTTCGGAATGCGCCCTCGTTCAATCTCATTTCGTACTGGCTGCTGGAGACCACGGCGCATTGCTGCCGGCACTGTACGCACCGATGGAGTACCCAGTTCTTTTTACGACCGTGAAATTCCTCTGTTGCTGCGCCATGGCACCTAGAGACCTGTACCAGTTTTGAAAGATCCGGTACTGCAATGTTGTTCATGGTGAGAAAGGAAGTAAGTGATTTATTTTTCCCTATTGGAACGTATTGGTTTCCGTAGAACTACTTGCGGTTTTCTCGGAACTATCGGTTTGCAAAGTTTGTTTTTTGCGTTCTCACGACGTGTCGACAGATTGTGTGACTGAACGAAGGTTGTCTTACAGAACACCCTAGGATCAAACCTAATCGGTTGTCTATTGAGACTGGCGATGAGGAGGATGGAGAGAATCATAATGAGAGTATACTCTTTCCAAATGGAAATTTCTCAAATGTACTCTTGGGCACGAGACAATCCAGACTTCAAGAATCTGATGGAGGAGACTACATGGGCAAGGTACAAATCTCCGTATGAGAATTGCCACATACACATGGATCGTGCGAGAGAGCACATTTTCGATCCGCGATTCCCCTTGAGTGACGAGCAGAGAGAATGCCTTTCCGATGTTTTGAGTGGGAAGCTCATGCCGCCGAAGTAAACAGGTAATATAAAAACTTTATGCAATCTTCGCTTTGTTCGGAGAGGGGCTTGCTTATCTGCCACGTAATCCCAGTCCACTGTCCCTGCAAGCCAATGGATTCTGTAATTCCAAACTGCCCCTCGTGGGACATCATAAGACCCTTAGATGCTTTTTTATGACTTTTCCAGTACGCCCTCAGTACGTCCTCAAGATTTAAAAATAAATACACATATCCTCCATCTCCGTCATTCTCACACCATTCCTTTGTAAGGGAATCATAAGTCGCATGAGGATGCACTGAACCTACAATCCTCTCCGTCACAGCCGATAGCATTTCTTGGGGAGTCATTTCCTATCGTGGTAAGCCATATAGAGTGCCTTGGAACACTGAAAAAGTTTATGTTTTTCTAGGACGCCCCGACTTCGTTCTCCAACATAACATGGGGAACAAAGCCCTCGCGCCAGTATTTTCCTCTTCCGTTTGCATCTGGAACATTCATCTTGCGGATTCTTATTCCATGATGGCTTTCCTCTCCTGGATTCCCAAATAGGCTCCATTTTATGCAGTCCCATTTTTAGTGCGTGTCTTTTGTTTCCGCTCGATGTCACCCACTCTAAATTCGATGGATGATTATTCTTCTTATCCCCGTCTTTATGATTGCATTGTGCAGCATCAAATGGCTTTGGCTCCCCGAATGCCTCCAGAACCAAAACATGTACTCTGTGAGGAAACTCCTCTCCATCTTTACACAAATGGATTATTCGGTATCCATCAAACGATGTTTGTAATTTCAAATCTCGCCCATGGGCTAACCGTACCCCACTATTGCAGCATACTTCTCTATCGAGAGAACGGACACGACCTTTGTCACTTACTTCGTAAATACCTTCATAGCCGAGGACTGGCAACCAGCATTCCACCTTCTCTGCGTCCGTCATGGAGTCGAATGCCTGTGAGGGGGAGGAGGGGGTCATGGTTTGGTTAAGAGGCTGAGACTTTCATCAAGATTCGCATACATCTGCAAAACATCCCGTAATGCACGACCGTAATCAGGTGCTCTCTTCCCCTTTGCTTCCCGTTCTAATAGCTCTTGGACAATCGCGCCAATGACAGTTTCCTTATATTTGGTCATTCTGGCTTGGGGTATTGGGAGATTTGGGAGATGGCAATATCTGCTTTATCTGAACAGGACGGCATGTGCTGAATGCAGTTCATTTCAGATATTTCTTTCAATCTTTCATACATCACGCGGCAGTCCTTAAATATGCGACTATTTTTCTCCGTCACTGCCGCAACACAATCCTGCAACACCCTGTTCTGATTTCGGAGGGATTGGTTTTCTTCCATTAAATTCCCTATTTTCATTATCACATTGTCGATGCATTCATTTCTCGATTTCCTGCTCTCCACTCTATAGGTCA
>C687J35021_10002392_pt1 | contig 13353 bp, 7 predicted proteins | sample RifCSPhighO2_12_FD_35021 | JGI IMG/M metagenome (IMG submission 35021)
GGACCCGTCAGCAGTCGGGTCTTCACCGCAAGAATCCTGAAGACTGCTATAAATAGGCTTCCTAGCACTCAGGCCCGTATGGTGCGCAAATTGGCGCGGGTCCTGAATAATCGCACGCATATTGGCTACTATTCTGCCTTAGAGGTAGTAGCCAATATCGGCGTGCGTCTCCTAGAAGTCCCCAGTTCTCAAATCAGCTCAAAAATCAGCACAATCCGCACCAAGTCGTCATAAAGGCGTCCCCGTGGGGTACAACCTATGCGGAGGTATTCTTGGCCGAAGATAGAAAAGACGACGGCTCTTTTTTGGTTCGTCCAGTAGGCGCCGCTCCCCTGTTTGACAGCAGAAGTGGCGCCGACGCCGCTAATATACGCTGGGAACAACAAAAGGCTAGAAATAAGTTACTGGTCGTCAAAAATGTGGCCAAAGAGCTGGGCGTTGACCCAACCAGCNTGACATACGANGAAGCCTTCGACCACGCNATTCTAAATCCNCTTGTTAGGGCATCATTGAAGGAGAANATTGCTGCAATTANGGAGTTGGGAACTCTAACTGGCGAAAGGCCAGATGCGGCGGACGCCAAAATCGTAAAAGATCAACGCAGCGTCAACTTTAATATTTACAACTTGGCTGACAGACCCGCCGCGACCAGATTCATCGAGGATTTGAAGCGAGCGGGTGAAATGACTGTTGCCGCTTTGATAGAAGCGCAGGTTGGAGAAGGTGATGGACCATTTGCAGTGAAGGTTCCCCTCGAATGAGTTCGATCTTACTTCTTCACGCCGAGTCCGAAGCTAAAATCACACATGAACATGTCCGAAATGAATTAGTACGCATAAGCAACAGGATTGGAAGAGGCTTTCTGAGTTTCTTGGGCGAGCGAGAAGGCAATCTATATTTTGATGCGGCGGAGGGCACGCTAAATCCGAACAAATGGAAATTTATCCCGCCGTATGGAACTGATGGAGATATCGCAGACAGTCCCGCCGGATTTGCTCTATTTTTCCTAACGGCCACAGGAATGCCGTTCGCTGGACCGCAAATTGAGTGGGCAGACTTCTGCTGGGACTGTTTTAGAAGCAAAGTCGGGGCAATCATTGAGGCGAGTCGTGGATTTGGCAAATCTATCTTCATGCGGTGTCTGTTGGCATATCTGATAGGCCTTTACCCCGACAAGTCTAGCATTATCGTTCGTTCCGCTGATGGTCCTGCCCGCAAGACCGCAGAGGGTATAGCCAAGTTGATTTCTGACAACCCCGCCTGGAAATTATGGTTTCCTGGAGTTGAGCCCAAAGCTAGACCAGGACAGGCCGGCGGGGAATGGAGTGCACAGGCTGGATATAGTGTGATCGACTTGTCCCGCCCTGCGGAAGAGTGGGCTACAGTAGAGACAGCTCGCACATCTCCAACATTGAGTAAATTCGGATTGGGAAGCAAATCGGCCATTGGGTCCCGCGCCACATTAGCTATGTTGGCAGATGATATTCACGACGCTGACAATTCGGATTCGCCCGGTCAGTTGGCGGACACCATCACAAAATTCCAAGAGCATTTGGAACCGGCTCGTACTCCTGAGAGCCGACTGGCAATTATCGGCACTCCTTGGGGTCGAGAAGACCTATTGCAAATTTTGCCTGTTACGGGAGAGTACCGGAAGTTGAAGACGCCGATAACCCTCGAAGGAACATATCCGGGCACTCCAGCCTGGCCAGAGATGTTCGATGCCGCTGCCATAGATCGAATTTTCAACTCAGATACAACTCCGAACAAACGAGGGTTCAAACGTAACCGACTTTTGAACCTAGAAGCAGAAATCGAGAGACACTTCAAATACTCATTTTACCCCCATCGCAAGATTGAATCTCACTGGGCTGTGCGCATGGGAGTGGACTACGCTTCATTGGATGCGGGGGATAGTGTAACGGGGCGATCATATTTTGCCATTGTGGTTACAACTCAGGAGCCTATAAGCGGATCGTGGGTGGTGATTGACGGGTATGTCGGACACGTGACNCAATCTCAAGCGGAGCGGGTCGTNATCGACTTGTACAACAAATATGGCCGCAAGCCNCGCGTCGAAGTGATATGTGTTGAAACAGTCGGTAGTGGAAANGAATTTGAGAGATACCTGTCTCGCTTGCCTTTGGGAATGCCTCTAATCGGAGAGACTGGCGGCGGAGTGCAGAAAGAGGTTCGTTGGGAGAACACTCTGGAACCTGCATTAGCTGGCGAAAGAATTCTAATCAGCGACCAGGAAAATCACCCGTTCTTGAAGTCTTTAATTACCGCGCTGAACTCGTACCCCAACATCTCAAAGCGTGGAGATCCATCTGCCGACATCCTAGATGCCATGGTCTGGGGACACTTCCACGCGTTTCTGGCTTACGGAGATCCGGTNCGCAGACGCAAGAAAGCAGAACCACAGCCTAATCCATTCTTTGTTCTAGCGGAGATGAAGTGACAGAACACATACAGCACTACGTAGAGACGGCCAACGAATTTATCGAGCGTTACGAGACCCTGCGCAGGATGCAAGACAGATTGGATCGTATGTCTCGCTTGGAGTGGTCTCGCCCTGCCGGCATGAATGCTCCATGGTTGAGAGATTTCAAGACTACAGCACCCTATGATGCCATTCGGGCGGGCGTGCGAGTCTTATCTGGACTAGATGAGGACATTACGATTGATCCCTATGCTTTCCCAGAGACAGCAGAGGGAGACATTACCGCCGCCAAACTTAAGGCTAATGCATGGGAAACCGCCCTGAAATGGCAGATGGACCGTGCGGCTAGGCGTCGTGCTATTCTACGCCAAGACGTAACTCGCTCTGCCCTGATGTATGACGAAATTGTAGGACAGGTCATACACCTTCCAACCCAGATTAAAGCTATAAAGAAGATGGGGGGTAATGCCAATCGTCAGGAGGCGGCGCTTCGTTACGGAGATTTCGCTGTGCTGTTGCGCAATCCCAAGAGTGTATATACGCGATACTCGGACTATATGTTGGAGGCAGTGCTATATACAGCGGTAAAGCGCCCCGAAGACATTCAGGCATTCTGGAACAATCCAGAGCTGGGCACTCTAATTGAGGACGGCGAGGCAGCCAAGAAATGGGTGTTGTTCGATTACGTTGACTATGACCGTCGCGTCGTCTTTTGCTATCCTGGAGATACTGTTCAACGCATAAATCCGGGCGGGTTGTACACCACAGACGAAGGAAAAGAGGAGATGGCGCCCAACGCCATTGAGTTGATGAATGAATCGTGGGAATACGATTTCCTCCCGTGGGCATGTGTTGTTGGTGGAACTCAACTAGATCAGGCCCCCGAGAACTCCAGGTTCCCATTGTTGTATGGAATCCTGCAAGCTGACCAGTGGAACAACACGAATATCTTGGGCACACTGATGATGTCGGAAGCAATTGCAGAGGCGGCCCGNCCAGACGTAGCAAGGGAGGGCATTCAGCCAGATGCGATAGAGGCGTCTTACGGCCAACCNGGCGGGACGTGGGATGTGCCCGCCGGGCATAAAGTTACTCCCATGCCTGACAAGCCTCTAGATCCAGCGTTGAGAGAGGCGGTGGACAGACAGTTGGGAGACATGAGCCGAGCCACTATTCCACAAGTTCTCGTGAATGCCGAAGCTCTTCCCAATGAGCCATTTGCTGGTTTCAACCAGCGTATCCAGCAGGCTATGGCATCGCTGATGCCGTTCAAGTTCTTGGCGGAGAGATGGTTCGAAGAATCGTACAGATTGATGCTCTATTGGGCGAAAGAATCTGATAAAGGTATTGTTGGATATGGAAGAGCCAGTGACAAGGAACAAAGCCCTCGTGTATATGAGATTGTGCCGCGGGACATTGACAAGGATGCTATTTACATAAAGGTTCAGTTACAGGCCGATGTTCCAATAGATAAACAGCAAAGAGTAATGACCGCNATACAGGCGTCGCGGGATCTCAAGTTGCCTACCCGTGATGTTCTAGAAATGCTTGGTGAGACTGATCCTGAACGCAAGATCAAGGAATGGATGACTGAACAGATGGAGATGGCATATTTTCAGGGTATACTACAACAAATTCAGTTTGAAGCCTCCAACGCTATTCAGCAGCAAATGGCACAAGCTCAGATACAGTCGCAGGTGCAGCAAGCACAAGACATGATAGCACAGCAAGCGCAGGCAGCGCAGCAAGCCCCCGCTCCCGGCACTCCTCCGGGGCTTCCTGGAGCCGAGGGCCAGGGCTTCAATCCTGCGGAGGGAGGACTTCCAGCACAAATGGCGGCACCTGGAGCAACCATGGAGGGTCAGACCCTACAGACTAGAGGCGGCGAGCCGGTGGTGGCCTGATGCCTGGCAAATGGAGTGGGTCCAGTGGCTACACAAGTGCAAGTCGAATCAGGTCTGTAGTTGAACACTTCCTAGCACTTCCGAGTGCATCGCAGACCTCTGGTCGTTTCGCTAATATGTGGTCTAGCAGGGCCGTGGATTTCCTGGACCCAGAAGACCTTACATACATCATTGGCGGTGGGGAGGGCAACTCGGCGGCGGGGTGGAGTAGCTATGTGTATCGCCTTTACGGGAGCACTCGGAATACGTCATCTGGTGGAGATTTTGCGATAAGAGGACTACCAGATACACCCTATCGTGAATTCTTGGCTGACCGCACCACACTCAATGCTATATCATCCGCTATAAGTGGGATAACGGATGCAGACCAAGGTAGACGACTGTATCAATTCTTGGCTAGCACCTTAGTTCCAGCGGGTAGGTATACCCGCGGTGGGTCCCACCAAGAAATTTTGATTGCGTGGGCGGCGGTCGGATCTAGTGCTGCTCCCACATCTGGATAGGAGATAACTATGCCTATGGACCAACGAGCTTGGGACCTGGCTCAATTAGAAGCACAACTGAAAATACAGAAGATATTTGAGGAATGGAAAGCCGGTTTTCTGGGCAATCGCGCCGCCCCGCCCCAACTAAATGGCGCTGCGCTTGCCCCTTCGGGGGAACAGTTCATTCCAGAGGGTGGGCTAGAGGAACAGCTGCCAATAGAAGAGGAAATTGTGGGTGGGGGATACTAATGGCTTACACCGTGCAAAGTGGAGACAATCTTAGCAAAATCGCGCGGCAGTATGGGATGGATGTGCGTGATCTTATTGCATCCAATCCACAACTAGCTAATCCAAATCTCATACGACCGGGACAAAGGATCAACATTCCAGATGAGCCTGTCTCCCCCGCGGCTAGAGCCGCGGCAGGTAATGTCTTAGCCGCCGCTCCATCAGTTGCTCAAGTGGTAAGAACCGCAGCAGGGACAGCTCCAGCAATTGCTGCGTGGAGAGTTGCTCCAGCTGTCAGTCCTTCCGGTCTAGCCCAATATCAAGCCAGTGAGCGGGGTCTAGTCGGAACGCCTACTAGAGTGCCTTTACCCCAAGGACAAGGAAGAACACTACTGCCTACAGCGCGGACAACTCCGGCTACTGCTATCGGTCCCACCGGCTTGGCCACATATCAAGCTAGTGAGCGGAGTCGTGCTCCTGTGGCACGACCAAATGTAGCTGGTCAAGTCATAGGAGGAATTGGTGGAGGCTTAGGGGGTGTATTGGTGGGTGCGGCAGGAGGCTTGGCTGGTACATACTTGCAGGCACAACAAACGGGGGAAAGAAATGTATTTAACCTTGCTAGTCGGGGAATATCAAATGTCTTAGGTGGGATTTATGGTGGACTACAACAGGGTGCAGAAGCTGGGGCTCAAACTTTAGGACAAAGCTTTGCCGCAGGAAACCCAGCATTTAGGTTTCAGCCTACTGCTGCTCCCGTAAATGCCCAAAGGCCAGCAACGGGAACCGGCGGGTCCGTTGTTTCTGGGAATAATATTTTCCCTGATGGAACAAAGTTTGTCTATGCTCCCGGCGGGGCCAGATATGCCCAGTTACCGGACGGACAAATTGTGGATGTCACTAGTGTTCAAACTTACGGTCAACAGTTTGGACAGGCCATTATCAATGCCGCACAAACCGGGAATCTGGGGCTGAGACCCCCAATTGCCGATGAAGCATGGGCCATGTCCATTCGAAACATGTGGGAGGAAAAGTATGGAACTGTGGAAAACTTTCTAACAGCTATGGGTTATGAGCGGATTGGCAACACTAGTCGATGGGCAAGAAAAAGCCCCGGCACACTAACTTATGCTGGAGGCGGGGCCGGTGGATACGGCACTAGTCGTTTAATAACCGAAAGGCGAGGCGGTGGTGGTGGAGGTGGTGGCGCGGGCCGAGGATTTGTGATGGAAAGCGGGCTATACAACTGGCGTATTTCAGCCTAGACTATGCCTCCTACACCTTGGAATAGGAAGACGCCCCGATCTGCTCCACCAGACTTCAGCGGAATTGAGAGGGCACTGACTGGTAAGATCCTCGTGCTGGACACTGAGGCTCTGAAATATGAGGACCGCCGTGCTATTCCCTATGAGGAATATGTCTCGGGTTTGGCTAGAGACCCCGAGGCTGCGCTGGGTCAGACTCCCAATTACGAAAAATTAACTAGAACTGAAAGATGGATTATGAACCGACTTCCTGGATTTTCGGAGAGCGGCGTGGGTCAGGCTCTAGCAAAATTTGGCGAAAGTTGGCTGGGCAAGACACTTAGTTTCCTAGACGTGCCAGCCGAAGGTCTGGAAAGAGCAACAGGATTTGCAACACAAGCGCTTGCGGCTATAGGTTCCCAAGAGGGATGGGAAGACTTCACGCAGAATTTGAATGCCGCTTGGTATGCTGGGTCTTTAGCTGGCGACATGGCTAACTTGCCGCAGTTCACATCCGTAGATGGTAGGCCAACTCTACGCGTGCCTACTGATTTGCCTGGGTTTGAAGGGCTAGTGGATGCCAGGCAACAAATAACGCGCCTGATCCACGACGGAACAGATCCAGGCGAGGCCCTGATACAAGTTAGGGATCAATACTACGACAGCCTAGGCGCGCTGGCTTTACGATCTCAACTTAATGATACGTTCTTTCACATTGCCGCCGACCCCATAAATGTGGTCCTCCCGTATCTCAAGCCAGCAGAAAGGGCAGCTAAATTCACCGCTAGACTTGGAGAAAAATTCTTTGTCTCAGCCATTGAAGATGCGGCTAGGGCAGCCTCTTTTGCTGACGAAGAAGTGAGAATTCAACGGGTGCTTCTGACGGCAGCTACAGAACTTGGGGATCAAGTCGAAATCACACGGTTAAGCAGGGTTGTTGCTGACGCCGATGAGTACGCCAAAGGAGTAAGAGAGTTGGCCGAGTTTGCTGCTCGGAACAGGTTAGGCCCAATTGAGGAGAAACTTGTTCACTTATTGGGAATGGACACCGATGATCCAACCAAACTCGCTAAGCTAAAGTTTAATCCGTTTGCGTTGACCCCCTCGTCTAGAGGCCACGACTACATGAACCGAGTTCTGACCAATGTTATGACTCGACTGTTTTCACAGACAGACGAGCCAGAGACAATTGCGAGAGTTCTCAAGCGGGCGGTCGATGGACTGTTTACGAAAGAGCTAGGACATCACATTCTCACCGTTGAGGGCAGATCGACTAGAGCGGCTCTGCAAACAATCAGCGCTCATGTTGATGACGCTCTGAAGGCTTGGAGGAAAACAGAGGAATTCGAGGGGCCACTACTTAGATCGTTGGCGGGGATTATGGGAGAGGACACCAGCAAGTTAGTATCCAGAATAGCGGATGGAGAGGGCTCTATTTTGGTACAGAAGTTGGTTGAACACCTGCAATCCGCGGAGAGAACCAGCGAAATCCATTTCCTGATGGGCGCGAAGGGTCTCACAGCTGATGCAGTGGGTGCGCAGAAAGCGATAGACCTACTCAGCATATTCGAGAAGGTTCCGATCTACAACAAGCAGCTATTCCAGTTGGAAGTCTCCAATCGCATTATTGACTCGGTGGCACAGTTAGCAGTATCCAAGTTTGGGCTTCAGGCTAGAGGACCGATATATCAGTTCGCAGATGCCATGAAGGCGGCTGAAACGTTGGCGTTCCTTAAGATGAACCCAGTCTATCCGGTCAAGAATGCTATCAACAACTTCTTTACGTCTGTGGCACGCGGTGTTTACGGAAACCCAATCGAGAACTACGAAGATATGTTCATCAAACTCAAGCTCCCGGAACCTTTGCGGTTTCGATCCGGGGTGGGATTGGCGGGAATAGCAGAGGGCGAGCCTGGGGTAGCCAAGGCACTGGAGCGGGGTTCCCAGCTGTTAATGCAAGTTGAACTTGGAAAGGGCAACTGGCTTAGGAAATTTACTAGTTGGATGAATGAAAGGCGTGGTCTGGGCTTCGCTGACTTAGCACAGAAATTTGAGCAGAAGTCATCCATCAGAGCTTTCGGGGCAGCCTTCAATAGATATATGGGTGAAGCATGGCAGCCAGGTAAGGGCTTTCAGACCATCTCGGAGTTTAATCCCAGATTGGCCGAAATCTTGGGTCCCGAGCGGGCGAGGCAGATTGAAAAACTCGTTCAGTCCAATTGGTCTCCAGAACTGCTCAGAGACGCATTTCTGGCGGACAACCCCAACCTGAACATGGCGAATCTACTGGATGGTGCGACGACGCGCTCTGGACTTCCAATCAGCAATATTCTCGGCCCCGACTACACTCAGCAATTAGGCGAACGAATTATAGTCGCCGCTCGTGGGGGGCCGGGCGAGTTGCGCAGAGAGATGGGAAGAGTAAGAAAGTTTATTCAGAATCACATTGATGAGCAACTGGATGTAGCCAAAGAGACGATACTGGAACAAACCGCTTCTAGAGTCTCGGCTGAGGGACCGGGCGCACTGCCGTATCTGCTCTCTGAGAGCATGGATGACATGTGGGGGGCCAGCCATAGGCACGCTATGGAGATGGCCAAGATAGGAGATCAGATACGGGGACTGGCAGACCCAACTAGACGGAATGCATTCTGGGATAACCTGCTGTCTGATAATGAACAGTTCTTCAGCAGATTTTGGCAAAGATTTGATTCCAGGATGCAGGGCGTCCAGAAGGGCATAGATAACTCCATAGAGCAACTCCGCAGAAACGGCAGGCTTAGTCCTGAGTTATTGAAGGAGTTGCATAGTGTTCAAAGAGAATCCCTAGCTACCTTCAAGAAGTGGCGGGGCGGCTGGGAGGACTTTTTCGCCAAGCGCAATGATGCACTGAAGAAGATCAGAGGACTCACGGGGGCCGACCGAGGAAAGGAATATAGCCGCCTTGCTAGTGAACTGGACCTTGACTATCTAGACATAGTAGCCAAAGAAGATAATTTGCTATATCAGATGGACGAGATTTTCGCTCGGGGAATGCCAGAGGCTGAGCGAGAGCTGTATATGGTCTACCGAGATGGAGTCGCTAATATCCGAAGAGAGCTGCGGGAGGACGTGATGAACTTCCGCAGAACGGTAAGACAGATGCCCGCAGAAGAGCGACAAGCGGCCTGGACAGAGTTCTGGCAGGGATACCAGAAGAAGACCGCAGACATCCAACAGTCAGAATTGGCAATAAAGACGGCTCTAGACGGCGATCCAAAGGCTCNGGCATTTTTGGGATTCACCGTGCCCGAGGGACAGGCGCTGAGGGAGGCCAAGTCTAGACTCTTGCGTGGACTTGACGTTACGGATGAACAGCGTTCGCTTCTGGATCGCGTGAAAAAAGGCATGTTCGTAACGGATGACCTGAAGCAACTTAGACGGCAACTAGGAGCGTTCACGCCAGAGAATGTAAGCGCTAAAATGGATGTTCTCAAACCTCCTAGAGCGCCAGCAGAAGTTTTGGATTCCGTGAGATGGGTAAAGAATCCTGCTCCCACTGACATTGCGGATCAAGTCGCCAGACGGCAATGGCTAGACAACTACATAACCCCCGAGGGTAAGGCTAAGCTTGCTTCTATTAGCGATTGGGAAACCGAGGTCAGCAAAGCTACAGCATTCGAGGGGGAAATAGCCGGGGCGGTTCCAGTTGATCTAGAAAAGTTGGGTTTCGCCAAACCAGTGGCCACAGCCTGGTCAGCAGAAGTTCAGGTCCAACTGGCCGTGGACCGGGCGGTGGGTGCTACACCAGAGCAGGCCGCTAGGTTGACGAAGACATACGATGCTGCTAGGAATGCTACCAAAGTAGCCCTCAAAGATGAGGGCCTTACGCGAGTAGCTGTACGTCGTGCTGTGAACCAACTTCAAGATCCCGCCAAGATTTCCGCCACTAGAGTCAAGAACGCTGAGGTAGCGTCAAAAATTTATGCCGAGGCCGAGGAGCTTTCCAAACCGAATATCAACGAGTTGTTGTTAGCGTGGGTTGAGCGGGACGCCGACATGAAGGAGGATCTTGTTCAGTTTATACAGGAGAACCCCAAGGCGGCCAAGGAGATTCAGGACTTTGCGCAATGGTGGTTGAGGGAACAAGGATTCACATCCCTGAAGATTAACGGTGGCAGGCTGAGGATGTATCGAGGAGTCAAGCCTCGCGCGAGTCCGGGCCTGGATGCTGTGAAGTTCCAAGCGTATGATAGTTTTACCCCAGATGCAGACATAGCGAAAAGGCTATCTTGGGGCGGGGACGTTATTGAACTAGATATTCCGGTCGAGAACATATTTACTCATTCTGGAGCACATCCATCATTTGCTTTGCAGAGAAATGAAAGCGAATTTATCACCAACGATCTTGGCATAAAGGGAGCGAGAGTGGTTAGCATTAATGGCCAGCTGCCCACGGAAGACATGATAAGGACACTGCGAGTTAACAACCCAGAACTCTCGGCGATGAGATCAGAGTTCCAGGGGTTGCTGGACTTTCACAAACAGGCGGATGTCCAACGGCAACTTATCTTGGGCCAAGGTATAGACGAATTGTGGTTCACCCGCGGCTCAGAGGCCATCGAGGCACTGGAGAATTCCGCGTATGACCTACTCGGGCGNAAGTCTCTGAAGATAGATGTACCCACAGAAGCTCAGGATTTACTGAAGGGATACGTATCGAACACAGAGACACAAATGGGCGAAAGTCTTCATAGTGCCTACAGAATGGCGGAGTGGGGACGAGACTCTGCGCTACTGAATTACAACCGACGACTAAACTATAACTCTTGGCTGGGCTTAATTGCTCCATATGAGTTCTGGTTTACAAACAGTGCCTACAGGTGGGCACTTCATAGCATGGATCGACCAGCCATGCTTACTACATTTTTGAGAATGAAAAAGCTGTTGGAAACTGGATTTCGACCAGAAGGTGGAATCCCAGAAAGGCTAAGGGGAAACATTCGAATCCCAGTTCCTTTCATGCCTGAGTGGATGGGGGGAAATTTGTTTGTTGATCCATTTCGAGCCGCGTTACCAATAGATCAGTTCGGATTTGGCATAGACCAATACGAACGTCAGGCTGCCACAGATGAGTCTGCTGCAACTCGAGTATTAGAGGAATTGCTTGAGGACAAACGGATAAGCGAACTAGATTACAGGGAAGCTCTAGCTACACGCCAAGGACCAGTGTGGGATCGAGCACTCGACCTCGCAAAGATGGATGATGCCCAAGGCAGACAAAACTCATTTGACTTTATCAACATGATGACTCCCATGCATGCTCCCATCCAGTGGGCCTACAATGTGGCGCGGGGCGAGAAGGACAGGATTATGCCGTTCTTCCCGCTGACTCGAACGATCAAGGGTATATCGGCCCTGTTGGGCATATCACCAAATACTGGTGGGTTGAATCCAGAGGCCATGATTCGGCAAGCGCTGGGGCTGCCGGCCTACGACAAGTGGGACGATTATCGGGTGGACAGAATGTTATCTAACATGGCCGCCACGGGAGAGTACACCGTGGATGACGTACTCCGGGCCATGATAGAGAGAAACGGAGAGACATACCTAGAGGCCACCGCCAGGGCTGGAAAGGAATTTGGTGTGGGTGCTCTAGGGTCTCTACTGGGCATGCCGGTAAAGGCATACCCGACTGGCGAGGAAATCCAGCGAGAATTGCGCATCAAATATGAGGCAGCCTGGAAAGCCTATGAAGACGGAGACCCAGATGCCGTTCAGAAGTTTTACGACAAGTACCCCGAATATGAAGCTCGCCTAGCTCTCTTCAAGACGCCAGAAGAAAGGCTCAAGCGATTTCTCATTGACAATATTTGGGACGCTTGGAATAACATGCCGAAGCTAAACCAAGACGAAGTTAAGGAGCACTTGGGAGACTTGTTCCAGAATGCCTTTATCGACAAGGATACACGATCCTACGACGGTATATCAATCAATCACCTACAGGTATGGCTGAAAGTAATGGGCGGAGACCCGCCTGGACAGTTTACATTCAGCGATAACCTAACCCCACTTGAGCTGACTGAGCCGGATGTGGCTTATCGAGTTCAGGTATTCTATGATTCTAGAGATACGCTGTTTGACTACAACGAGAACATTTGGCCTCTGCAAAAGGAATACTATCAGCTAGAAGAGGGCGCAGCCAGAAAGAAGTATATCTTTGAGCATAAAGAACTGAAGATATATTGGGATTGGCGGCGGGATTTTCTGTTGAGAAATCCAACGCTTGCTCCGTATTTAGAGGATGATCCAGAGAAGCTGCCCAAATACCGCTCCGAGGCTGAGCTAGAGGCTACGCTGGGGGCTGAGCCCACATTCGCGCCAGAAGAATTGGCGTCCTTTGACATACGCACACTCCGTACAAACCCAGAGATCCTGGATCAGCTTCCCGATGGTCCATTTAAGCGTCTACTGATGGACTATGTGAATGGTATAGCATTACCTGACCATATTGCAGAGGCATATGGGCTAACTCAGCCCTAAAATCGGCACATCCCCCGCCCTTTACCACCCCCATAGGGTACAACCTAGTACAACTTAATAAGGAGGCATCTTTAGATGACCGACGAATTACCGGAGGGCGCTCAGCCCACCGAGGAGCGTCTGGCACCGGCAGTGCTTGAAGCTTCTGCGGGGTCTGGGGTCCAGCAGCCTTCAGTATCAGTGGGCTTAACTGAGGAGCGTCTGAAAGAGCTTCTAGAGGCTCAAAACAAGGCTCTGGAGGAAACGATAGAGCGTAGAGTGCAGTCCGTCAAGGACCGCCGCTTCGCTCAACTTGAGACTAGGCTTGATGAAGCCTTAGCTATCAAGGAGCAAGTCGAAGCAGCCGGCGGTTGGGACCCATACTTGGCCCAACAGCAACAGACGGAAGCAATCGAAAAAAGGTTGGAGCAAATGGTAGAAGCTCGCATTTCTGGGGCCGCCGCTGCCGTAGCCAAGCAGCCAACATGGCAACAGGAGTGGGACGCGGAATCTCAGAAAATCGTGGATGCCGCAAAGGAACAGGGAGT
>C687J35021_10002409_pt1 | contig 13288 bp, 8 predicted proteins | sample RifCSPhighO2_12_FD_35021 | JGI IMG/M metagenome (IMG submission 35021)
TCGCTCCCACTTCCATCGGTGCTTAACTAACATTGCAGTTTATAACGTGGTCGCTGTCGCTCCCACTTCCATCGGTGCTTAACTAACATTGCAGTTTATAACGTGGTCGCTGTCGCTCCCACTTCCATCGGTGCTTAACTAACATTGCAGCTTATAACGTGGTCGCTGTCGCTCCCACTTCCATCGGTGCTTAATTAACATTGCAGTTTATAACGTGGTCGCTGTCGCTCCCACTTCCATCGGTGCTTAACTAACATCGCAGCTCATATAACCGCAGAAGCACGCGCGTAGCGAAGCGGAGCAAGTGCGAATAAAGACCGCAGAAGCACGCGCATAAAATGGAAGTGAGCCGCGATCGTTAGAGAGCGGGATTTGCGAAGCAAATCATCTTAACGGAGCAAGTGCGTGATTAAGGCACGAAAGGCTAGCCTGGCACGGTTTACCGCGTATTTCGGATCAGCAAAACATGTTATTATCAAAGAACTGTTATTAATCAAGGGGTGCGGTTATGGCAAAACAACTTTTCAGATCAAAAACCAATTGTAAAATCGCAGGCGTTTGTGGCGGTCTCGGAGATTTTTTTGATATCGACCCCGTTTTCTTTCGCGCCATTTTTCTCGTGTCTGCTTTTTTTGGTGGCCTAGGTATCGTTGTTTATTTAGTTTTTTGGCTTTTAATGTCGGATGCATCATCATCAGATAAATGAATACCGACTTCAAAAAATTTTCACTACCACTCTTGCTCATTACCATCATTTTTATGGATCTGTTAACCGGAATGGAATTTGATTTGTTTGTGCCGAGTTTTCCGCAACTGCAAAGTCATTTTCATCTTTCGGCATCATGGGTTGAAGCATTACTATCGGTGAATTTTATTGGTTATTGTATCAGTGTTTTAATTGTTGGAAATTTATCGGATCGTTATGGTCGAAAACCAATTATTTTATTGGGATTAATTGTTTTTGTGATCGGCAGTCTTGTTTGCTTGGTTGAAAATGACTTTACTTTGTTGTTGCTGGGAAGATTGTTGCAAGGCATTGGCATTGCCGCTCCCGCGATTTTGAGTTTTTTAATTATCGCTGATCACTATCCGCTTCAAAAGCAGCAATTTTTAATGGCGATGCTAAATGGTTCAATGAATATTGCGGTTGGCATTTCACCCGTGATTGGCAGTTACATTGCTTTATATTTCCACTGGCGTGGTAATTTTACGGTACTCTTATCACTGGGGATATTGGCTTGTATCTTGACGCTATTTTTTGTTCCCCAGTATTCATTGCCTGACAAAAAACAAAATCAAACTAGCACTGGGTATATCACATTATTTCAATCCAAACCATTATTGCTTGTCATGATATTTCTGGTAGTGATGTGCTTACCGTATTGGATTTTTGTTGGGATGTCACCACTGTTATACATGAAAAATTTTGGTGTGAAATTATCTGTCTTCGGATTTTATCAAGGCATTTTGGCATTTGTGTTTGCGCTGGGTAGTATTATCTTTGGATTGGTGATGCATCGTTTTACACAACAGAAACTGCTTTCGATCGGATTGAAAATCTTTATTGTCAGTTTAATTTTGATTGGATTCATCACCGTGATTAATAGCTCAAGCCCTCTGTTCATTACGTTAACGTTATTAATTTTTGTGATCGGTCAAATTATTCCTGGCACAATATTGTATCCATTATGTTTGAGTTTGATGCCAGATGCCAAAGCGAGAATATCTGCGATCTCTCAAAGCGCACGTCTTATTTTTTCAAGCCTAGCGCTTCAAATCGCCGGATATTTTTACAATGGATCATTTCGAAATACCGGAATTATTATTTTGATTTTTATTTTGATGACTATCATCATGCAATTTTATGTGATGAAAAATATAGATCACACTGAAGCACGCGCGTAAATAAGCAGGGAGCCGCGCGCGTAAGCAAGCGATTTTTGCGTAAATAAATGCCTTAAAAGTACATTACCTACATAAATGAGCATGTTATTTTTTGATCAATCAAGTATAATTTCGTTTTAACGGAACCTCATCGTAATATTACAGGAGTAAAGTGACCGACTTTTTTAACGAGAATAATGATGCCATTATCCATGTCGCAACATCCCGTTTTCACACAAGCGCAAACGCTTGCGGATATTTGCAAGCCGCTTAAACGTTTCAATATTAATTTATTCAGCCACGTGCATATTAGCAATAATTCAGAAATGACTTTCTTAAATAATCATCCTGAATTTATCGAAAACTATTACTCAAAAAAATATTATCACGCTGATATTTATGCGGCATCACACAATAACTTTGGTGAATTTTTATTGTGGGATAGTTTAACGTGCACGGGTAAATCGAACAGTATGGTAAAAGATGCGGTTGATTTTGGCCACAAACAATTTTTCACTTTAATTGAAAAAGACAATACAGGAACCCATTTTTATTATTTTGCAACACCATCATCATCAATTGCGATGAATCAAGTGTATTTAAGTAATATGGATGCACTGAAATCCTTTGTGAAATATTTCAAATCAAAAACACAAGCCTCGAAAGAATTGTCGGCATGGAAAGATATAAAATTAGTCATTGAAAAAAAACATTCTGATATTGAATTGCCGGTTGATCATCAATTCATTTCAGCGGATAATAAAAAAGAATTTTATCAAGATATCTCGCACCAATTAATCGGGAATTCGAATTTATCAAAAACACAATTCAATTGCCTGCATTTATTGGCGATGGGATTTTCAGCAAAAGAAATTGCAGGGAAATTAAATTTATCGCGCAGAACAGTTGAAAGTTATTTGGCGCATGTTCGGCAAGTGTATGGCTGCCGAAATTCAAAAGAGTTGATTGCGCGGTATTATGCTGCTCGCTAAGCCAATCAAAAAAACAATGCATGTATGCATTTACTTAAATGTGTTGTTTTATAATTCTCGTGATTTCGCTCGATAGATAAAGTGGTAAAGAGATGAGATCATTGATGCAGCTCATAGCGTGTTGTGACAGCCTAATTCCACAGGCAGATTTTTTTTCATTCATAAATAAATGCAGAGATTTTAATTGGCCTGTTGTGCCAGACTTTACTTCGATAGGTATAATTTTTGCATCAACCGTTGTTACAAAATCAACTTCCGCCATACTGCCGCGTTTCTCTCGTGACCAAAAATACAGGCTAGACTCATCAAAGGGTGATTCGTAGGCTAACAATTCTTGTCCGACAAATTGCTCCGCTAACATGCCACGATCAGCTAATAATATATCTTCATTGAGTAAAATTTCCGTATTTAATTTTCCTGCGCGCGTCATTAATCCGATATCTAAAAACAACACTTTAAATTTTTTCTCATTGACAAAGCTGGTGAGCGGGACACCCGAAGCGGAGGTACAATATACGGGATAAGTTATTCCTGCATTTTGCAGCATATACAAAGCATCTTTAATATCGCGTGATCGCATATCAGGATCAACTTTACTGTACTTAAAATTTTCTCCAACCAGTCCTGGAATTTTTTCATAAAGACGTTGCAAATATCGGTGATCTGTTTGTTTAGCATATTTTCCAAAGTCTTGTCGGTATGTGTTTAATAATACAGTTTGTATCTCTTGACACTCACCTATATTTTTCGTTGAAAAATATTTTTTTAAAACAGACGGCATGCCGCCCAGGATCATATATTCACGTAATAATTTTAATAATTTTTCGTGCACAGCGGTTGGAATTTTTATATCGATATTAATTTTTTCGATGAACCATCTTAATTGTTCGTTTTTGCTGCCAACTAAAAATTCTTTAAAAGAAAGAGGTTTTAAATAAAGCGATTGCACTCGACCAACCGGCATACGAAAATTAGCGTCGTTTAAAACAAATTCTAATAACGAACCTGCGCCGATGACATGCAGTTGTGGTAGCTTTTCCTTAAAATAACGCAGTGAGCGAATGGCATTCGGGCAATCTTGAATTTCATCCAGAAACAATAATGTTTTTTTTGGAGTGATTTTACGATTCGTTGCTAAAAAAATTGCGTTAATAATTTCAGTAGGATCAAGATTGTCAAAGCAGCGAATCATTTCAGGCTGTAATTCAAAATTAATTACTACCAATTCCTCAAAATGCTCCGTTCCAAATTTTTCAACAACAAAAGTTTTCCCAACTTGTCGGGCGCCCCGCAACAAAAGCGGCATGTGATCTTGCTGGTTTTTCCACTTTAGCAAGTTTTTCTCAATATCGCGAAGCATGTTTCATTTCTTCCTGTTTAACCTAATTTTGATATTATAGCCAAAAAATGGCTAAAATACAAGGTTGTTTTAGCCATATTTTGGCTAAAATGCATACATTCCATATTGGTTATATCTTAGGTTATCGACATTATCTAAAAATCAGATAACTTATATAAACTAACACATTACCCAGCAAGCACTTTAAACATAGTATTTTTACGGTATTTTTATACGCCAAAATGATTTAAAATCGCGCATATTTTCAGATTATGATTTACGTTTTCGAGATTAGGTACGTTTTGGGTTTGGGAAATAATTTAGTTTGTGTAACTTGAGGATTAACTCACAAGGAGTTTTTAAATATAAATTGAGGCGCCTATGTCACGAACACAACGCGTTACAACAGAAGATTGCTTTACACCAGAGCAACGAGATTTTTTTCGTGCCTACTCACGCTCAAATAAACATGCCTATGATCATCCGATGCCTGCTTATGGTTATGCCCCATTAAGTCAGGAAAAGATAGATTTTAATTTATTGACGATGAATCTAAAAGAGCAAGAAAGCATTTGTGGATTACAAATTCAAAGAATGCATCGATTTTGTCAACATCATAAAATTACGCGATTTGATTTTGATGATCCTATTCATCGTGATCTTTTACTGCCAGAAATTGTTGCTTTAAATAAAACAGAGCATTTGCAATATCTATCACAACGCGATTATGGTCGCGTTATGAAAATGAAATCACATATTATCAGTGGTGATCATCACGATACAGAATCATCAGAGAGCGCGCTTGCTATTGGTGCTGGCGTTACTGCATTTTTTACAAATAGACCCGCAAAGTTACTGAGTCTTGCTGCTAAACTTGTTGGCATTAGTGGAAAAGATGCTATTTCCAAAGCTGAGGTTGATGTCTTTCCTGAATATTGGACAACAGTAGAATCACATTTGATACCAGACACAAACTTTGAGCCACAAGCCCAAGCACAAGTAAGTGTTTATAGAAAAACTCATTTGGAATCTGAAATTCATGAGCAAAGAGAAGCTGCAAGATCAATTCATCGTGAAATTCAACGTGAGTTATCCGAAGAAAATTATTTTCCACAGCAATTTTTTGCAACAGGCTCAACCTATCAGCAACCCACAAACCCCCAACAACAAGCGCAATTTGAAACTCAACGATTAATTAATCTCTACACCGATCGTTTAAATTCCGCTTTAGTGAATCATCCACCCGTGTTTTATGAAACAACGCCCAAACAAAATTTAGAACGATTGGCACATGTGATGAGCACATCACACAGTGGCTTTTGCACAACGGCAGGACGTATTGCGCGTACTTTAATTGGTTTTTTAGAATCTGATCATAAACATGCTGCTGCATTTATTAAGCATTCTGTTTATCAAGTACAGTATGAATTTCTTCAAGAGAATTGGGATTATTCAGAAAGATCGCCGGCGGACACCTACGATACGATAAATAAATTAATGGATGCAGCACAAATTCCGCATAAAAATAGACCTTTTTATCAGCAACAGTGTTTAAGTGTGTTGTCAGCCATTGCAAAAGAGGAGCAATCGTTACCCGGTGTTGCTCATACCATTCAGTTTGACGATTCGAAAAAACACCATGCGTTAGAATTTTTGAAAGCAAAAGCAAAATCAGAAAATGAAAGATTTGCAAACATATCTGCTGAAGAAAAACAAAATCATCAAGATGCATTTTCACGATCCACTCAAAAAATGGAAAAAGCACTGGATGCAAAACAAAAGCATTTACCCATTGATGGAATGAACATCACACCCGAACAAGCAGCCACACTGGCAAAGATTGAGAAAGAGCAAAGTGAACTGTCAGAGAGGATGAAGCAGAAAGAGCATACACAAGAATCTCTTGAAGGTTATCGCGCTGGCGCACAATTTGTCTGTATGCTCGGGCAAATCACGCGCAATCGTACTACACAACAATTAGGAACGCTCGCAACAGCCGGTGTGTTTGCCTATCAATCCTACACTGGTTTTCAAGCGGTTTTTGCAGCACAAGCAGCAGCCTCTGCGGCTGCAATTAGCACGGCAATTGCCAATGGTGCAACCGCTACAGCGGCTGCCGCAGCGGGGGCTACGGCAGCATCAGGCGCCGTGTCTTTCGGCGCTATGTTGGGCCCTTATGCACTGGCTGGCATGGCCGTATTAACCGTTGTCTCGATGATGATGAGCAATGATGATGAACAAACTGAGGATCCATTCCGTGCACAAGTGATGATGGCATTATCGATGATCATGGAAAATTTAAATCATATTCGTCGTGAAATGCACGAGCGTTTTAATCGTATTGAAGAAATTGAAATGCAATCGCGTTTGTTATTTTTAAAAGGATTTGAAGCAGTATTTTTCAAGTTACGCGATCAAATGGCATTAACATATTATTTAAATTACGGCATTGAACGCTTGGCTATTCAATCTGATTTTATGTCCAGTGATTTGAGATTAGCATTTGAAACATTATCGAAAACACCAGTGATGGAAACGGTTCGTACAATTATGTCAGGAAACACGCCGCGATATTTGCAGGAAAAAATAAATGTTGTTCAATATCGCGAATATTCAAGCCGATTAGTGCAATGGTTAAAGGAAACAGCGGTATTGCATAATGGATTTAATCGCATTGAAAGTGATGGTGAAATAATCGTTCAGCCAGATAAGATTTTTAAAGCATTAGCTGAGAATGTTAAGCCAGAAAATGGTTTGGGATTATTAGCTGGTCTGGCTGCACATCATTTTGGTGATGATATAAAGAAGCCTACGTTAATTAACCCTGCATTTTTTGAATTGGGTATTGTGCCTTATACAACATTATTATTAGAAGCTAATCCCAATATTGAAAGAAATGCGGCTTCCGAACGTGCTGAAATTGACAGCATTGCTGATAAAGCAGAAGCAGTGATGACATTTTTAAATGATATTCAAATTAGCGCATCTCTTGATTCAACAGATAGCCGAAATTTATTTTCAACCCTTATTCAAAAATACGATGCGACTTTAAATAAAGTGCATTTGATTATTCGAAATAAATTACGCGAACAAGAAATCCGGTTTTATCAGGAAAATGGAATTGAATTTTCACAAAATGAATCGTTGTTGGGATTACATGAAAAATTTGATGAAGCATGTAAGCGCCAATCGATAGATAATTTTATAGAGTCAGTTGCTAATCATGCGATTGAATTTAATGGCGTGTCTGCACACTACGATAATGAAGTGTTTAATATTGCAGTTCAAGTGCGAAAAAATGAGTTAGGTTGGCAAGACCTTTCAAAACAATTTATACAGTCTGTTGAACCTGCATTGAGAACTGTACAATACGCGGAATTTTTATTAGGAATGCAGTTAAATCAAATCATAATTAATAAAAAATATAATGTTGATTGGCATATTACGAGACCTGGACCACACAAAGGCTGTGATAGAACACTTGGCAGCCATTCATTTGCATACGCTATGACATTAAAATCTCAAAAAAATCAGTCTCTGCAGATAGTTCAAGGAAATAATGTAGATTCACGATTGACATTCCACGCTGGAAAAGAAATTGGGGGTATGGCAAATCATATGAATTTAAATCCAGCTTGGACTGTAACATTGGCAGATACAGCTGAATCTGGGAAATTTTTAAAAGAAACGCAATGGCATGTTCATCAGCTCACACAACCTTATCGAAACCATACCGTTGAATTTTTGGAAAAAGATGTTGAATTTTCAAAAACAGTGGATGAGCTAGAATCATTGGCGCTGCAATTAATTGCCTTTATGAATTTATTGGGTATTGATCAAGACAAATATGATGAAGATGGCGCTGGAATCATTGTGCGAAAATCATGGTTATTAGAAACAATAGGCCGCATTAGAAATAACAATCCTGAGGATTCAATTGCTAACGTGCACTGTTTATTGCTTTTCATCAAAAATTCAGAGCTTAAATTAGATCATATTGCGCCGCTCGTTTGTGCTGTTGATATTAAAAAGCTGCCGCTATATGAAAGAATGGAAGCGGTGATGAATCGATTGCATGCAACTAAAAAGGCTGTTGTTGAAAAAATTCAACAAACTGCTTTTATAAAAGAAGAAGAAAAAACACGGCAGCCGATTTATATTGAAGAATGTGATGAAAGAAAAGAGTTAAAAGAGTTAAAAAATAGTTTTGAAAAATCAGTACTTATTTTAGAAAAAAGAAAGTTAGAAAAAGATGTTTATGAAATGAAGTCGAAGATGGATGAAACAAATAGAATGTTAGGCGAAATGATGAGAATGTTTAAATCACAGCAACAACCATCAGTGCAACAGAGCACTGCAACTGGACCGGTAGCAACACCACAACCCGGACATTAAAAAATGTGTAATGAGTTTCAATCAACAACTATTTTTGAAATCAGAGATGTATTGCAGCATATTATTTCGTTTATGAATTTGCGAGTTGCGTTTGATGATCAAGGGAAAATTAAAGAGTCAGATTTTTTAAGCATATTAACTTGCTTCAAAGCATTTCATTTTGCAATGATAAATTATCCTAATTTTCAAAAAAGATTTGAGCTGATGAAGCGGCTGAGTGTTAGCGCGCAAATCAGAAAACCGCCTTCATTATTTCAAAGTACATTTTTATTATGGAGAATTTTTGACATTCCATTAGCGTGTGAAATCTTCAAACGGGATTATGATTTGATTGATAATATACATAATCGCTTAAAATTCACATCAATCACAAGCGATCAATTTATTACGGACGATGAAGAAAAAAAAATTATTAATCTGCGGGGTAATCTTGGAAGCAATAAAGTACAAGTTAGGACGAAGCCGATTTTATTTGAACTTGAACTTCCTACAATAGTTTTTCTCTCATTGTCATTGGGTGCGGGATTGATGTCTTATCAGTGCGCTGTAAAACTACTGGGATCAGTGAAGAGCTGCAGGCAATATAATCAAGTTATGATAGATGCTATTTACCCCGCTTGTTCCAATATCAGTTTTATCGCAGATTTTTCTCTTACTGCTGGCCTAGGGTTTATTGTTTCCAGCGCGGCATTTCTTTTCGCAATGGATACAGTAAAAAAAGATCACAATATTCTTTGTCAGAAAATTGCGTTATATGAAAAACACAGTTCACTTTTCAAGAAAACAGATGCGATGGTTGATTATTTGAAATGCCAGACAGCTGTTCCAGGCTAGGGCCTGTCGTCAATTACTTATTCGTAGCGAAAAAAGCGGACATTGAGATAAAATTTTTGTATTTTTGAGGTTAATACTTTATGGTATTAGCCGAAAAAATACGGAAATTTTAGCCAATGCTACGTTTTTTGCAGCAGAATAAGTAATTGACGACAGGCCCTAGCCTTCATGCCTTGAAGAAAGCTAGCCTAGCACGGTTTTCGCGTAAATTCAGACTTTTTTATCAAGATTTTCCAAGACAAGCCCCCATATGGCCTTTGCAACATTCACTGGTTTACCAGATGATGGAAAATGTTGCGGAGATATATCGGGGAAACTATTATTCTCGAGCATTGCAAATGGCTGGGAATGCCATGGTTTAGATACGTCTGAACAAATAAAATCAATGGCGGTTACCGCAATTTTTAGGGAATTATGAACTTTTTTAAAAAGTTCATAATTTTCAACGCAGACATCTTCAGTCAAATTGATTACTTCGGCGCCGTTACTGCAATTCGTTTTTTCAGCCAGAAAAATTTTTTTCCCCGCGTCTAGTTTTAACTTCAAATGCACACCTTGATCAGCTAAACATTTTTGAAGAAATGTATTTTTTTCGATTGTTCCCAAGGCTCGATCTTCTTGATTTTTCTTTCCTCTCAAAGGATTGCTATTAAATTTGTCGATTAGCGCATCAACAGTCGATTTTCCGTCTCCAATTATGGAAGGCCTTGTTCTTTTTGAACAAACAAGCAGTTTATCGCCTAAAAACATAAATCTATGGACATCTCCAGGAATAAAACGCTCAATAATAATTTTATGGTCAATTATTTTTGCCACATCAATTGCCGATTTTAAAGAGTCATTGTCATTTATATTTAAAGTAACGTGTTTGCTTAAGCTCGAAGAATTAGGTTTAACCACCAAAGGGAATCCCAATTTTTTACCGTAATTAAACGCTTTTAGCCTAGAGAAAAACACTTTGCCCTCAGGATGTGGAATTTTATTTTTAGAAAGTATTTTTTTAAACTTAATTTTATTATCATAAATAGTTGGATCTTTGAATTGTTTAAAATTTTTATGCAGTAGCGTTGTAGGCGTGTAATGAAAATAATATTTTTTCCCATTGTAAACTAATAGAAAACTCAACAGTTGCCGACCATTCATAGAAAAACAATATATTTTTAAATTCCTTTCCTTTGCTTCTTGCCACAATAATTTTAATCTATAAGTCATTTGCGATAGATTGGCTTCCTCTTTTGTCTCAATTTTATTGGATTTCTGACATTTAATGATGGAACGAATCACGTATCTATCAGTAAAATATATCGGCTTGTTGAATAACAATATTTTAAATATTGATGTAAAAAAATTCTGTATCAGGAAAAATAAACTGTTAATTTTATCTTGTCTATGATTGGGTTTTTCAGGATAACAGTATTGGCAGATTTGAGATGAATTGTTCATGCAATTTCGCTCGTTCATGTCTATACCGCTCGCATTTAGGTTCGTTATTTAGGGATCCGTCACGATCAAATCAAACGGCACCGCAAAGCAGTGGCGTGTCACTGGGTAAATGTGTTTGACGCGCGAAAGAATAATGCCCGGCGCAACATTTAACTTTGGATAGGTTTCTCGAAATGCCTCAATGCCGCCAGCATCCTGCGCGGTTGGTTTAGAAGTATATTTTATTTCAATTGGAAAAAATTGATTATTGATTTCAATTAATAAATCTATTTCTGCGCCTGAGTGTGCGCGCCAATGATATACCGCTGGTTTTCCTTCCACAAATGGCATTTGTTTTAGAATATCTTGGACAACCATCGTTTCAAACAGTGCGCCTAATTTCGGATGAGCAGTCAGCGAATCTGTCGATCCAATACGCATTAAATAACACGCCATGCCTGTATCAGTAATATATCCTTTTGGTTTTTGACTAATGCGTTTAATGGCATTTGGAAAATAAGCAGGGATCGATGTCCACTGATAACTGGCAGTTAAAATATCCAGCCATCTTTTCGCAGTTTGCGGTGTAATTTGTATATCGCGTCCAAGTTCACTGAAATTAATTTCTTGTGCGGTAAAATGCGCAGTTAATGCGGTAAATCGCGAAAATTCTTGCAGTTGAGTAATATCACTCATTGTTCGAACATCGCGTTCAACGTATGTTTTAAAGTAACTGTCTAAACTATCCTGTATTAATTCATTCGGAATATCCAGCAATCCCGGATAAAATCCACGCCACAGTGTTTCAATAACGGAATAAGGGTATGCCATGTGCGAAAATAGTAAATTTGTTTTTGAATTTTTTAAAAACAAGGTTGGATTTTTCAAAAAATGATTCAGCCAGAAATGCGTGTTGTCGATTAACTCAGAAAAACACAGCGGCTGCAATGAAAGCACCGCGATTCTTCCTGCTAGACTCTCGGAAACATGTCGCATCATACTAAAATTTTGAGAACCCGTTAAAAAATATTGCCCTGCATTTTTTACTAAATCGATTTTTCTTTTGATCGCGGGCAAAATTTCCGGTGAAAATTGAATTTCATCTAAAATAACCGGTGGTTTTAAATTGTCGATAAATAATTCCGGATCCTGCCGCGCATTGAAAATATCAATCACAGGATCAAATGTAATGTGTTGCGCATCGGGAAAACAATGCGACAACAACGTCGATTTGCCAACTTGTCGAGCACCCGTGATAATCACGGCAGGAAAGTGCTTTGCCATGCTGGCAAGCTTGTTTTCAAGTAGACGATGTTTGTACTGTTTACTCATGCTTGTATTCTAATGATAGCATCATTAGAAATCAAGTGTAATTTGTATCTAATTGATAAATATAGGTTTTAATAGTGCAATTTTAAGTAAAAAAACGTGACAGCTCGGAATAGCTTTAAATTGACTCGTGCTAGAATTTCCGGCAGCATGAGCTTTCACTGTTGAGGACGATATGGCGCTAGAATTAAACCCCTTATTTGAAACGATTCGTGATCTTCATGCGCGCGCACAATCGCTTCGGGGGGCACTTTGACTTTGACGCGCAAAAGCGCCGTTTGCTCGAAGTCAAACGCGAATTAGAAAATCCTGATATTTGGCAATCTCCCGAAAAAGCACAAGCACTTGGCAAAGAACGCGCCGCATTAGATTATACCATCGGCGGTCTTGAAAAAATATTTTCTCAATTGAAAGATGCCGATGAATTGCTGCAAATCGTCAAACAAGAAAATGACGAATCACTTGCAGACGAAATCAAAAATGAAATCAGCAGTGTTTTGGCAGCGGTTGCAGCGCTCGAATTTCAACGCATGTTTGCCGGTGAAATGGACGCGCACAACGCTTACATTGAAATTCAATCGGGATCGGGCGGCACGGAAGCGCAAGATTGGGCGGAAATGTTATTGCGCATGTATTTGCGCTGGTGCAATGCGCACGGATTTTCAGCAACGATTGAATCGATTTCAGCGGGTGAAGTCGCTGGCATTAAACATGCGACTGTTTATGTCGTTGGCAGTTATGCATTTGGTTGGCTGCGCACGGAAACGGGTGTGCATCGCTTGGTGCGTAAATCGCCGTTTGATTCGGGCAATCGTCGTCACACATCTTTTGCTTCTGTCTTTGTTTCTCCCGAAGTGGATGATGATATTGCGATTGATATTAATATGGCGGATGTGCGCGTCGATACGTTTCGCGCGAGCGGTGCGGGCGGGCAGCATGTCAACAAAACCGATTCTGCGATTCGCATGACGCATATACCAACGAACATTGTCGTGCAATGTCAAAGCGAGCGTTCGCAACATAAAAATCGCGCGAGTGCATTAAAACAATTGAAAGCAAAATTATACGAATTGGAAATGCAAAAAAAACGCGA
>C687J35021_10002411_pt1 | contig 13284 bp, 8 predicted proteins | sample RifCSPhighO2_12_FD_35021 | JGI IMG/M metagenome (IMG submission 35021)
TCNTTCNGNCTCTTGAGCACGCCCTTGAGGCGCTGCTCGAAATCACCACGGTATTTGGTGCCCGCCAGCAGCGCGCCCATGTCGAGCGAGTACACGGTGGCTTCGGCCAGGATCTCGGGCACGTCCTTCTGGGTGATGCGCCAGGCCAGGCCCTCGGCGATGGCTGTTTTGCCCACGCCAGCCTCGCCCACCAGCAGCGGGTTGTTCTTGCGGCGGCGGCACAGAATCTGGATGGTGCGCTCGACCTCATAGTGGCGGCCGATCAGCGGGTCGATCTTGCCGTCCTTGGCGAGCTGGTTGAGGTTCTGTGTGAACTGCTCCAGCGGCGAGGCTTTCTCGCTTTTCTCGCTGCCCGGGCCGTCTTCGCCCTCGGACGGGTTCTCTGCGCCCTTGGCAGGTTCGGGCGACTCGCCCTTCTTGATGCCATGGGCGATAAAGTTGACCACGTCCAGGCGCGTCACGCCTTGCTGGTGCAGGTAATAGACAGCGTGCGAGTCCTTCTCGCCGAAGATGGCAACGAGCACGTTGGCCCCGTTAACCTCCTTCTTGCCGTTGCCGGTGGACTGCACATGCATGATGGCGCGCTGAATCACCCGCTGGAAACCCAGCGTCGGCTGCGTGTCCACTTCGTCGGTACCGGCCACCTGGGGCGTGTTGTCCTTGATGAAGTTAGACAACGATGCGCGCAGATCGTCAATATTGGCCGAGCATGCGCGCAACACCTCGGCTGCGCTGGGGTTATCCAGCAGAGCGAGCAGAAGATGCTCCACGGTGATGAACTCATGGCGCTGCTGGCGGGCCTCAACAAAGGCCATGTGCAAGCTGACTTCCAGTTCCTGGGCAATCATGTGAACTCCTTTGTGCTTGCAGGTAAGTGATAACAATAAATCAGGGCGGGACGGCGTTTATTCAACCGGCTCGCAAATACATTGCAGGGGGTGCCCTGCCTGGTGTGCCGCATCGAGCACCTGGTCCACCTTGGTGGAGGCGATGTCACGCGAATAAACGCCGCACACGCCTTTGCCGTCCAGATGGATCTTGAGCATGATCTGGGTAGCCGTTTCGCGGTCTTTGCTAAAGAACTCCTGCAGTACGACGATGACGAACTCCATGGGGGTGTAGTCGTCATTGAGCATCAGCACCTGGTACATCTGCGGTGGCTGGGCCTTCTGGGCACGCCGCTCCAGCACGACCGAACCGCCGTCATCCGGCGCGGGCCGTTGCACGGCGGGCGCGGGGGGGGAAGAAGGTGGTTTTGTTGCCATGATTTTCATTCTAGCGACCCGCGGATGGGGCTGCATTGCCCAGGAATTTGACCACTTGCGCAGGGGTTTCAAGCCCATAGCATTCACTCGTAAACCACTACGGCGTCACCGCTGGCCGCCTCGGCGCGCCAGGCGGCCAGGGAGGCATCGCTGGGGTAGGTGCGGTGTGCATCGCCCAGTTGCAGCTCGGCGGTGGCGCCCTCCTGCCCCTCGGTGCAGCGTACGCCCAGGCGCACGCGCAGGCCATGCTGGAGCTCGCCGTTCTCCGTCATTTCCCGCCGGGAGGCGAATTCGCGCAGCAGCCGCGCCACCTCCGGGGGCTTGTCCCCCACCGTCACACGCAGGTATTTGCCAAAACGGCAGCGTGCGGTGGGGAGATCCATGACCTGCTGCACGATGAAGCGCGCTTCGAAACCGTTGCGCCCCGGCTGCAGTCGCCCGCTGACGATGACCAGTTCATCGTCCTTGAGCTGCTCGCGGTGGGCCTGCATGACGGCATCGGTGGCCGAGGCCTCCACGCGTGCCGAGGTATCGTCGATGACGAAGATGCCCTGCCTGCCACGCATTCCGTTGACCACGCGAAAGTCGCTCATGATGCCCGCGATGGTCTGCGTCTCGCGGGTATCCACCAGATCGGCCACGCGCGTGCGCACAAAGCGGCCCACCTCGCGGGCGGATTCATCGAACAGATGGCCCGAGAGGTAGAAGCCCAGCGCCGTCTTCTCGTTCATCAGGCGCTCGCGCACACCCCAGGGCGGCACATCCACCAGATCGGGCTCCTGCGTGCTGGAGCCGTGGGTGTCTTCGCCCATCATGTCGAACAGCCCGCCCTGGTTGGCGTTGGCCAGTGTGGTGGTGCCAAAGTCAAAGGCGCGGTCAAGCGATGCCGAAAGCGCCGCGCGGTGCAGGTTGAGCGAGTCAAAGGCCCCGGCCTTGATGAGCGCATCCACCGTGCGCTTGTTGATCTTGCTGCGGTCCACACGCACGCAGAAGTCGAACAGGCTGGTGAACGGCCCGCTGTCGCTGCCCCGGGGGCCTTCGCCCCGCCCTTCGCGCGCTGCGACGATGGCCTCGATGGCCTGCTGGCCCGTGCCCTTGACGGCGCCCAGGCCGTAGCGGATCACCTTGTCCGTCACGGGCTCGAAGCGATAGCGCCCCCGGTTGATGTCAGGCGCCTCGAAGTCCATGCCGAAGTTCTTCTTCGCGTCTTCATACAACACCTTGAGCTTGTCGGTGTCGTCCATTTCCACGGTCATGTTGGCGCAGAAGAATTCGGCCGTGAAGTGCACCTTGAGCCAGCCCGTGTGGTAGGCCAGCAGCGAGTAGGCGGCGGCATGCGACTTGTTGAAGCCGTATCCCGCGAACTTCTCCATCAGGTCGAACACCTCATCGGCCTTCTCCTGGCTGATGCCCTTCTCGGCCGCGCCCTTGCGGAAGATGGCACGGTGCTCGGCCATTTCCTCGGCCTTCTTCTTGCCCATCGCACGGCGCAGCATGTCGGCGCCGCCCAGGCTGTACCCGCCCAGCACCTGGGCGGTCTGCATCACCTGCTCCTGGTAGACCATGATGCCGTAGGTTTCGGCCAGCACGGGTTCGACCAGCGGGTGCGGGTACTCCACCACCTCCTTGCCGTGCTTGCGGTTCACAAAGCTCGGAATCAGGTCCATCGGACCCGGGCGGTAGAGCGCGTTGAGGGCGATCAGGTCTTCGAGGCGGCTGGGGCGCGCCTCCTTGAGCATGCCCTGCATGCCGCGCGATTCAAACTGGAACACGGCCTCGGTCTTGCCATCCGAGAAGAGCTGGTAGGTGGCGCGGTCATCGAGCGGGATGGTCTCGAAAGCAAAATTTTTCTGCCCCTTGTGCCGCTGGATGATGAATTCCTTGGCAATTTCCAGGATGGTCAGCGTGGCCAGCCCCAGAAAGTCGAACTTGACCAGGCCGATGGCCTCTACGTCGTCCTTGTCGTACTGGCTCACGGCTGACTCGCTGCCGGGCTGCTGGTACAGCGGGCAAAAATCGGTGAGCTTGCCCGGCGCAATCAGCACACCACCGGCATGCATGCCGATGTTGCGCGTCATGCCTTCGAGCTTTTGCGCCATCTCGATGACGGTGCGCACATCCTCTTCCTTGCGCACGCGTTCGTAGAGCATCGGTTCGAGCTCCAGCGCGTAGTTGTTCTTGTCACCGTCCTTCTTCGGTTCTGGCGGGTACTGCAGCGTGTATGACATGCCCGGCTTGGCCGGTACCAGTTTGGAGATGCCGTCACAAAAGGTGTAGCTCATGTCCATCACGCGGCCCACGTCGCGGATGGCGGCCTTGGCCGCCATGGTGCCGAAGGTGGCGATCTGGCTGACGGCGTTTTTGCCGTACTTGTCTTTCACGTAGTCGATCACGCGGTCGCGGTTGGCCTGGCAGAAGTCAATGTCGAAGTCGGGCATCGACACCCGCTCGGGGTTCAGAAAGCGCTCGAACAGAAGGTTGTACTGCAGCGGGTCCAGGTCGGTGATCTTGAGTGCATAGGCCACTAACGAGCCCGCACCGGAACCCCGGCCCGGCCCCACCGGGCAACCATTGTTCTTGGCCCACTGGATGAAGTCGCCCACGATGAGGAAGTAGCCCGGAAAACCCATCTTGAGGATGGTGCCCAGCTCGAACTCCAGCCGCTCCACATAGCGTGGGCGCTGCCGGTCGCGCTCGACCGTGTCCGGGTACAGGAGCTGCAGCCGCTCCTCCAGCCCCTCGAACGAGGCCACGCGGAAATACTCCTCGATGGGCATGCCACCGGGCGTCGGGAAGTCGGGCAGCTGCGGCTTGCCCAACACCAGTGAGAGATTGCAGCGCCGCGCAATCTCTGCGGTGTTGGCCACGGCCGAAGGCACGTCGGCAAACAGCGCCTCCATCTGCGCTGCAGACTTGAAATATTGCTCACGCGTGAAACGGCGCACGCGCCGGGGGTTGGCCAGAATTTCCCCTTCAGCGATGCACACACGTGCCTCATGGGCTTCGTAGTCTTCCTCGGTGGCGAATTGCACCGGGTGCGTGGCCACCACCGGCAGGTTCAGGCGGGCCGCCAGTTGCACCGCAGCCACCACATGGGCTTCGTCGTCGGGACGGCCCGCACGCTGGATTTCCAGGTAGAACCGGTGCGGAAACAGACCCGCCAGCCGCAGTGCCAGATCGGCGGCGCCGGCCGCGTCGCCGCGCACCAGTGCCTGACCCACGGGACCGGCCTGCGCGCCCGACAGAACGATCAACCCTTCGTTCAGCTCCTGCAGCCAGTTCCAGGTGCAGACCGCCTGCGCCTTGACCACGTTGCGCGTCCAGGCACGTGCCAGCAGCTCCGACAGATGGAGGTAGCCCTGCGGACCCTGCACCAGCAGCACCACGCGCGTGGGCGCAGCAGTGCCCTCACCTTCCAGCAGAACCTCGGCCCCCAGAACGGGCTGAATGCCCTTGCCGCGCGCGGCCTTGTAGAACTTGATGGCGCCAAAGAGGTTGTTGAAATCGGTGATGGCCAGCGCGGGCTGGCGATCGGCGGCGGCTGTGGCCACCACTTCGTCGATGCGGTTGGTGCCGTCAACGACGGAAAACTCGGTGTGCAGGCGCAGATGAACAAACATGCACGCATTGTAGAAAGCCCATCCCGGGCTGTCGGCAAAACGCCCCAGACCACCGGGTACGGCACCAGGCAGGCGCCGGTACAATGGCCAGCCGTGCCTGCCGATACAGCGGTGGCGGCCCAGAAACATCCATGCCTTTTACTGCCAGAAAGCTGCCTGCCATGCTGCGTGCGTCCTTTGCGAATCTCCCCGCCCTGCTGCTGGCCAGCCTGCTGGTGGCAGGCTGTTCCAGCACCCCGGACGACCCGACGGCAGGCTGGACCACCGACCGCATTTACGCCGAGGCACGCGACGAACTCAACAGTGGCGGTTACGACAAGGCGGTGCCCTTGCTCGAAAAGCTGGAGGGCCGTGCCGCAGGCACGCCGCTGGCGCAGCAGGCACAGCTGGACAAGGCCTACGCCCAGTACAAAGGCGGCGAGAAGGCCCAGGCCATGGCCACACTGGAACGGTTCATGAAACTGCACCCGGCCAGCCCGGCACTCGACTACGCGCTGTATCTCAAAGGGCTGGTGAACTTCAACGACAACCTGGGCATGTTCTCGTGGTTGTCACAGCAGGATCTTTCGGAGCGGGACCAGAAAGCCGCCAAGGATTCTTTTGAAGCCTTCCGCGAGTTGTCCACACGCTTCCCCGAATCGCGTTACACCCAGGACGCACGCCTGCGCATGACGTATATCGTCAATTCACTGGCCCAGTACGAAGTGCATGTGGCGCGCTACTACTTTCAACGCGGTGCCTACGTGGCGGCCATCGGGCGCGCGCAAAGCGCACTGGCCGACTACCAGGCCGTGCCAGCCCTCGAAGAAGCGCTGTATATCCTGATCCAGTCTTACGACGCCCTGGGCCTGACCCAGTTGCGCGACGACGCACGCCGGGTGATGGAAGCCAGCTACCCCCAGGGCACGTTCATGAAGCACGGCCTCAAGGGCAAGAGTGATCCATGGTGGAAGGTCTGGTAAGCCGCTCCAGCGCTTCGTTGAACTCCTGCTCGCTCTGCAACCTGCGCATCGGAGGCAGCGCCGCCAGCAGGCGCTTGCCATAGCCCATTTTCACCAGCCTCGTATCGCCGACGACCAGCAGGCCGGTATCCGATTCATGCCGGATCAGTCGTCCTGCGCCCTGCTTGAGTGCCACGGCTGCCTCGGGCAGAGCATAGTCCTTGAACGGGCTGCGCCCGGTCTGCTTCAAACGCAGTGAACGGGCCTGGACCAGTGGGTCGCCGGGCGGAGGAAACGGCAGCTTGTCGATTACAACCATCTGCAACGCATCGCCGGGCACATCGAAACCCTCCCAGAACGTCGCCGAGGCCACCAGGATGCACCCGGGCTGCCCACCGCCACTCCCCTGTCGAAACCGATCCATCAATCGGCGCTTGGGCCCCAGGCCCTGCACCAGCACCTGGATATCGGCGGATCCGGAAAAATGCTCGCGCAAGACATCGCCTACCAGGCGAAGTGCCTTGAGTGTGGTGGTCAGCACCAGGGTTCGCCCGCCCAGACGCGTTGCGGTTTCTGCCACCCAATAGGCCAACTGGGTGCTGTGGCCGGGGTCCGTTGGCGGGACGAGTTCGCGCGGCACGTACAGTGCGGCCTGGGTGGCATAGTCAAAAGGGCTCTCCACCCGCAGAATCTGCGCCTCTTCCAGCCCCATGGGCTCAGTGAACCAGCGCAGACCGGGCTCGTCACCCAGCGTGGCCGAGGTAAATATCCAGGCCCGGGCGACGTCCTGCGGGTCGGGGCGAGGTGCTGCGCCCGCGTCTTCCGCGTTCCCTGCGCCTGGCAGCAACCAGGAGCGCACCGATGGTGCGATGTCGAGCGGCGCTTCGACCAGCCGCAGGTGCAGGCCCACATCCACCCAGCGCACTGCCCCGTGGGCGCAGGGCCCACGAAACCGCTCCAGACTGTCCGCCAACGCGGTAGCACGGGCATGCAGACGATCAAAGTCGGGAGCCATCTCCTGCACCACTTCGAGCGATTGCAGCGCCTGCACACATGTCTGCGAAATCTGGTCCAGTGCGGCACGCCAGGCCCCGACGGACAGACCGTCCGGGGCCTCATCCGTCCATGCGAGACGGGTAGCGCTCGGCGTCCGGTCTGCCAGCAGACACAGGTCGCGTGCAGCGCGCTCCATCTGCGCACTCAGCCCCTGCCAGTCCGCCATCCCGCGTGCCCTTTGCAACCCCATGGCCAGCAGGTCTCTCGCAAAATCCAGCAACTGCCCGGCCCCCAGTTGATCGCCAAGGAACAAGACCCCGGTCTCGTTCACCTGGTGCGCTTCGTCGAACACCACCACGCGCACCGTGGGCAAAATCTCGGCCATGCCCGACTCGCGCACCGCCAGATCGGCAAAGAACAGGTGGTGGTTGATGACTACCACATCGGCCGCCAAAGCCTCACGCCGTGCCAGATTGACGTGGCACGCACGGAACTGCGGGCACTGCGACCCCAGGCAGTTGTCGCGGGTGGAAGTCACCAGCGGAATGGCGCCAGAGCGCTCATCAAGGCCGGGCAACTCGGCCAGGTCTCCGGTGCGGGTGACCTGGGCCCACTGCTCGATGCGGGAAAGGGCCTGTACCACACTGCCATCGTGTGCAGCATCGGCCTGGCGTGCCTTCTCCAGCCGGTGCAGGCACAGGTAACTGCCGCGTCCTTTGAGCAACGCCGTGCGCACCGGCAGGCCCAATGCCTGGACCAGACGTGGAAGGTCGCGCCCAAAAAGCTGGTCCTGCAGCGCCTTGGTGGCTGTAGACAACAGCACGCGCTCTCCACTCAGCAGTGCTGGGACAAGGTACGAAAAGGTCTTGCCTACACCGGTGCCTGCCTCGACCACCAGTGCACCACCGTGTTCAATAGTCTGCGCCACGGCCAGAGCCATCTCTGTCTGGCCAGGCCGGGGGCAAAAATTCACCTCGGCCCGCGAGAGTGCGCCATCGGCGGAAAAGGCCTGCTCCACCGCCTGCGCCAACGGGGTACAACTTGTTTCAAGGGAGAAGGGGGGAAAATCCACGGCGAGAGAGCCCCAAGGGCATGGCTGCATGGTAAAAATGCCACACAGCATTCGATAATACGCGCACTGCCCCTTCCCCTTGAGCACGGCAGGCTCCCACTCCTCCACAATCGACGGAATGTCCAAAGCGATTCGCCTCAGCGCCTCCACCGGCATCCACAAGGGTGATCGGGAATACCAGCAGGACCAGGTGGTCCTGCTGTCCCACCCACGCTACAACGGGTGCATTCTGGGCGTACTGGCAGACGGCATGGGTGGGCGCAGCGGCGGGCGCAAGGCTTCAGACCAGGTCATGATGACGGCCCGCCAATTGTTCGAGCGCTATTCACCCGAAAGTGACGACCCCGAGGCCATGCTCAAGAACATGGTGCAGGAGGCGCACATCGTCATCCGCCTGACGGCCATCACGTCCGAGCAGGAGCCGCACAGCACCATTGCGGCCTTTCTCATCAACCCCCGGGGCGACTGCCATTGGGCCCATGCAGGGGATTCGCGCATTTACCACTTCCAGAATGGCCGCATGATGCACCGTACCAGCGACCATTCCTACGTGCAGGCGCTGGTGGATCGGGGGGAGATCTCCGAGGCCGAAGCCAATACCCACCCCCACTCCAATATTCTGGTGGGGTGCCTGGGCACCGAGAGCGACCCCCCCATCACCACACACACCATTCACCAGTTGCACCCGGGTGATGTGCTGCTAGCCTGCAGCGATGGTGTGTGGCACTACTTTTCCCCCACCGAACTGGGCTCGGTAGTGGAGTCACTCACGCCCCGGGAGGCCACGGAATTTCTCATCGAGAAGGCCCGTATGCGCGCGCGGGGTGGTGGCGACAACCTTTCACTGGTGATCGTCAAGATCGAAGCACTGGTCGAAGAAAAGAAGGCTGTGCCCTTGGCCCCCCTCATCAAGCCCCCTGCCCGCTAACCCCCCCACACTTGCCCCCCTCAAGGAACCAGGGGAGCAGCAGGTTTGCGGCCACGGGCGGCATCCTGCTCCTGGCGCTGTTGCACACGGGCCTTACGCTCCTGGGCCGCCTGCTGCTTTTCCTTCTGGCGCTGGCGCTCCACAGCGGCACGCTGCTGCAGTGCCTGGCGGCGCTCTTCCTGATTGGCCTGAGCAGAATCCGCCTGCCGCGCTTGGGGATGGGCGCGCTGCAAGACTCCCAGCGGTTTTTGCGGGTGAGATGCCCGGGGCATGATGACAGACGGCACCTCGGCACCACGCGTGTTCTGCCGCTCTTCAATGCTTTGCAGCCGCTGTGCGGCACGCTCCCTGCGCTCCCTGTCATCCATCATGGATTCCTGCTGGCGCAGCACCGCCAGATGCTCACGCGCGCGACGGCGTGCCGTCCGCAGGCAATCTTCGACGGCAAAGCGCTGGTAGCAGGCAGCCTGGGTTCGCTGCAGGGCTTCGTCAATGGCCAGGCGCTCTCGACCGATGCGTTCGCGTTCAGCAGCGTGATTCAGTCCACCCGGTGACACCGAGGAGGGTGCTGCAGGTGCCTGGGCAGCCGCCAAGGCCACCCATAGCAGGGAGAAAAGCACCCCCGTCCCCAGGTGAGAAATGGCTGTCATGTCAGCCCGGTGTCCACCATTCGGCGTTCCAGCGCCAAAAATTCCTTGGACTGCATTTCGTTGAGCCGCGAGACCGTGCGTGGGAATTCATGGGCCAGCGGGCCGTCGGTGTAAAGCTGTTCGGGCGGCACGGCAGCCGACAGGATGAGCTTGACGCGCCGGTCGTACAGCACGTCCACCAGCCAGGTGAAGCGCCTTGCCGGTGACGCCATGCTCACGGGCATGTAAGGCACGTCGGAAAGCAGCACGGTGTGGAACTGCGTGGCGATCTCCAGGTAGTCATTCTGCGAACGAGGGCCACCGCAGAGCGTCCTGAAATCAAACCAGACCACGCCACCGGCCTTGCGCCGCGCCTGGATCTCGCGCGCCTCGATGTGCAACACCGGGTCTTCGTCGTGCACCTCGGCCAGCTGATTGAAGGCCTCGCTCATGGCGGCGTCGGCCTCGGGCCCCAGGGGGGTGTGGTAGAGCTTGACCTGCTCCAGGGTACGGCGCCGGTAGTCGGTGCCGTTGTCCACGTTGATCACTTCGAGCTTCTGCTTGAGCAGCGCGATAGCGGGCAGGATGCGGTCGCGGTGCAGTCCGTTGGGGTACAGGCCGTCCGGCTCGAAGTTGGACGTAGTCACAAACCCCACGCCATTCTCGAACAGCGCTGCCAGCAGGCGGTGCAGGATCATGGCGTCGGTGATGTCCGCTACGTGAAATTCATCAAAGCAGATCAGCTTGTAACGTTTGGCGATGCGCTGGCCCAGCACATCCAGCGGGTTCTGCGTGCCCTGCAAGGCGGCAAGTTCGCGGTGCACCTCGCGCATGAATTCATGGAAATGCAGGCGCACCTTGCGCTTGAGCGGCACAGCGTTGAAGAAGCAATCCATCAGAAAGCTCTTGCCGCGCCCCACCCCGCCGTACATGTAGACGCCACGCGGGACGTCGGGCCGGTTGATGAGCTTCTTGAGCGCATTGGAGCGCTGCGTCTTGTAAGCCGCCCAGTCCTGCGCACAACGATCCAGCGCCTCCACCGCGCGCAGTTGCGCGGGGTCACTCTGGAACCCTTTGGCGGCCAGTTCGGCCTGGTAGGCCTGTTTGACGTTCACTTGATTCGCTTCATGCTATGAAAAGAATAGCTTCTAGCGCCCTATCTACGGGCGGTAGAAGCCAATTTTTCTTAAGATCAGAAATTGAGCGTGCGCTTGTCCACGGCCAGGGCCGCTTCCTTGGTGGCTTCGCTCAAGCTGGGGTGGGCATGGCAGATGCGTGCGACGTCTTCGGCACTGGCCTTGAACTCCATGGCCACCACGGCCTCGGCGATCAATTCAGAGGCCATGGGGCCCACGATGTGCACACCCAGGATTTCGTCCGTGGCGGCGTCGGCCAGGAACTTGACCATGCCGGTGGTGTCGCCCAGCGCACGTGCGCGGCCGTTGGCCAGGAACGGGAAGGTTCCAGCCTTGTACTTCACGCCATCCGCCTTGAGCTGCTGCTCGGTGCGGCCCACCCAGGCGATCTCGGGGCTGGTGTAGATCACCCAGGGAACGGTGTTGAAGTTGACATGCCCGTGCTGGCCCGCGATGCGTTCGGCCACGGCCACGCCTTCTTCCTCGGCCTTGTGCGCAAGCATGGGGCCGCGCACCACGTCACCCACGGCCCACACGCCGGGCAGGTTGGTCTTGCAGTCACCGTCCACCGCGATGGCACCGCGTTCGTCCAACTGCAGGCCCACAGCTTCGGCATTGAGACCAATGGTGTTAGGCACGCGGCCGATGGAAACGATGAGCTTGTCCACATCCAGCGCCACGGCCTCGCCCTTGGCGTTGGTGTAGGCCACGCTCACGCCCTTCTTGCCGGTTTTGATGTCGCCGATCTTCACGCCCAGCTCGATCTTCAGGCCCTGCTTGTCGAAAGCCTTCTTGGCTTCCTTGGCGATTTGCTCATCCACCGCGCCCAGGAACGTGGGCAAGCCCTCAAGCACGGTCACATCGGCGCCCAGGCGGCGCCAGACCGAGCCCATCTCCAGGCCAATCACGCCCGAGCCGATCACGCCAAGCTTCTTCGGCACGGCGCCGATGCGCAGCGCGCCGTCGTTCGACAGGATGTTCTCCTCGTCGAACGCCACACCGGGCAGCGCGCGGGCGTTGGAGCCCGTGGCCACGATGACCTGCTTGCCCACCAGGGTCTCTTCGGCGGCGCCCGCCACCTTGATCTCGTAGCCGCCTTCAACGGCGCGGACAAAGGAACCACGACCGTGGAAGAAACTGACCTTGTTCTTCTTGAACAGGTACAGGATGCCGTCGTTGTTCTGCTTCACCACCGCGTCCTTGCGGCCGACCATCTTGGCCACGTCCATCGTCACCTTGCCAGTGCTGATGCCGTGGTCGGCGAAGTGCTTGTTGGCGTGCTCGAAATGCTCCGACGACTGCAGCAGCGCCTTGGAGGGAATACAACCCACGTTGGTGCAGGTGCCGCCGGGTGCCGGGCCGCCCTTGTCATTCTTCCACTCGTCAATACAGGCCACATTGAAGCCCAGTTGCGCGGCGCGGATGGCGCCGATGTAGCCGCCAGGGCCACCGCCGATGACGATGACGTCGAATTGTTTGCTCATGGTTATCTCGTTCGTTCAGTTGGAGAAAGACCCACCGGCGGACGTGGCACAAGCCAGCCGCACATGTGGGTCAATGCAATACATATCAAAGGGCGCTATGCGCCACCCCCATCGGCCTTTGAGACGCGCGGGGCCATACCAGTGACCGCCGCGCAAGGGCCGCCCCGCCGCGCTGGCGGTGTCCCCCTTCCCGGATTGCGCAGCAATTCGAGAGAAGGGGGAAGGCGCAAAGCGACTCAGGGGGTTGCATCTCAAATATCAAACAGCAGACGCGACGGATCTTCCAGCGCATCCTTCATGGCGACCAGGCCCAGCACGGCTTCGCGGCCGTCAATGATGCGGTGGTCGTACGACATGGCCAGATAGTTCATCGGGCGAACCACAACCTGGCCGTTTTCGACCACGGCGCGGTCCTTGGTGGCGTGCACGCCCAGGATGGCCGACTGCGGCGGGTTGATGATGGGAGTGGACATCATCGAGCCGAAGGTGCCGCCGTTGGAGATGGAGAAGGTGCCGCCAGTCATTTCTTCAATGCCCAGCTTGCCTTCGGCAGCCTTTTTGCCGAATTCGGCGATCTTCTTCTCGATGTCGGCGAAGCTCATCTGGTCCGCATTGCGCAGGATGGGCACCACCAGGCCACGGGGCGAGCCCACGGCGATACCGATATCGAAGTAGCCGTGGTAGACGATGTCATTGCCATCAACCGATGCGTTGAGCACGGGGAACTTCTTGAGGGCGTGCACGGCGGCCTTCACGAAGAAGCTCATGAAACCGATCTTCACGCCGTGTTCCTTGGTGAACGCGTCCTGGAACTTCTTGCGCATTTCCATCACGGGAGCCATGTTCACTTCGTTGAACGTGGTCAGGATGGCATTGGACGACTGCGACTGCAGCAGGCGCTCGGCAACGCGGGCGCGCAGGCGGCTCATGGGCACACGCTGCTCGGGGCGGTCGCCCAGATCGGGCTTGGCCACGGGAGCCGTCACCTGGGGCAGCACCTTGGTGGGCACGCCGGTGGGGATCACGGCAGCGGTGGATTGCACGCCACCAGCCACGGCAGCCAGCACGTCGCCCTTGGTCACGCGGCCGTCCTTGCCCGTGCCCGCCACGGCGCCCACCGACAGGTTGTTGTCGGCCAGCAGCTTGGCGGCGGCCGGCATGGCCACGTTGCCCTTGGCACCGCCTGAAGCGGCAGCAGCAGCCACAGTGGCGG
>C687J35021_10002417_pt1 | contig 13261 bp, 11 predicted proteins | sample RifCSPhighO2_12_FD_35021 | JGI IMG/M metagenome (IMG submission 35021)
CAGGTGTGCCCCAGCACCACGCGCTCGTTGCAGGAAACCGTCCAGGGGTTGCAGAAAACCTTTGGTACCAACAAATTCAATGTGGTGAGCATCGGCTTCAACCAGCCCGATGACTCTCCCATTGCGCTCAAGACCTTTGCTGCCCAGTACCAGATCAACCAGCCCAACTGGGAATTCCTCAGTCCGTCGATGAGCACGGTCGGGGCCATTGCGCGTGACTTTGGCTTTGTCTATGCGGCCACTCCGGCCGGCTTCGACCATGTCCTGCAGGTCTCTCTGCTGGATGGCGATGGGCGCATCGTGCGGCAGGTGTACGGGGAGGGCATTCCTCCGGCAGAACTGGGCGAGCCGCTCAAGATGCTGCTCAGTGGAGAGCCGTTTGAGCCCTCGATGATGCTCGACGGTGTGATGGATCGCATCCGCATCCTGTGCACGGTGTACGACCCAAAAACCGGCGACTACGTGGTGGATTACACCCTGCCGATCCAGATCGCCGGGGGCGTGACGTTTTTCATCCTCATGTTGATTTTCATGATCAACGAATGGCGCTCCAACCGGACCAGCGCACGCAACAAGGAGGCGCGACGCGCCTGACGACGCCCGCCAGTCTCCATGCCTTCATCCGGTTCAGCCTTCGCTCGCGAAGGGCTTCCTGTCTCGCCACTGTCCCCGCCGGTCACACGCATTGCCGCCGCCTATCGGGCTGTGGAGCATGCATTTGATGCGCCCTTTGGTGCTGCGCACAACCCGCTCAAACACCTCGGGGCGCTGGGGTTCATGTTTTTCTGGCTGCTGGTGATCAGCGGTGTGGTGCTCTACGTACTGCTTGATACTTCGGCCGAGGGGGCCTACCGTTCCATCGATGAACTGGCGCAGGTGCCGTGGATGCTTGGCACCGCACTGCGCGGTGTGCACCGCTACGCCGCCGACGGTTTCGTAGTCGTCATGCTGGCGCATCTGGCCCGCGAATGGGTGCTGGGCCGATACAAAGGTTTTCGCCGGGTGCCCTGGTTGACAGGGGTGCCCCTGATTGCGCTGGCCTTTGTCTGCGGCATTGGGGGTTTCTGGCTGAACTGGGACCAATTGGGGCAGTATTCCGCAGTGGCCACGGCGGAATGGCTTGATACCCTGCCGCTCCTGGCATCCCCGTTGGCGCGCAATTTCCTCGGAGATGGCGGCCTCAATCGCCTTTTCACGCTGTTTGTCTTCATCCACATCGGTATGCCGGTCCTGATGCTGTTCGGGCTGTGGTTCCACATCCAGCGCATCAGCCTGGCCAAGGTTTTTCCGCCCCGCGCACTGGCCCTTGGCACAACGGCCACCCTGCTGCTGCTGGCCCTCGTGTTACCGGTGCGCAGTCAGGGACCAGCCAATCTGGCGACGGTGCCGGAGAGTTTGCAACTGGACTGGATACTGCTTTTCGTCCACCCCCTGACAGCCTCGACCTCCGACCTCACGGTATGGGCGCTGCTCGTGGCCCTCTTTGCGGGCCTGGTGGCGTTGCCCTTCCTGCCCACACGCAGAGAATTGGTGGCCAAGGTAGACCCCGACAACTGCAGTGGGTGCCGCCGCTGCTTTGACGACTGCCCGTATTCCGCGATCACCATGGTGCCGCACACCAATGGACGCCGCGGGGTCCAACTGGCAGTGGTCGATGCCGACCTTTGTGCCAGTTGCGGCATTTGTGTGGGATCGTGCCCTTCGTCCACGCCGTTCCGCAGGGCGGAAACCTTGCGTACCGGCATCGACATGCCGCAGTGGCCCATCAACGATCTGCGCGAACGCCTGCTGCAGGGCCTGGAGGCCATGCCGGGTCCCCGGCGCTACGTGGTGTTCGGCTGTGATCAGGGTGCGCAGGCCAGCGCCACTTCTGCGCCGGACGTGCTGCATTTCAGCCTGGTCTGCGCGGGTATGCTCCCACCCTCTTTCATTGAATACGCCCTGCGTGGTGGTGCCGATGGCGTGCTGGTGAGCGGCTGCCGCGAAGGCGGGTGCGAGTTCCGCCTGGGCCAGCGGTGGACGCAGCAGCGCCTGAACGGCGAGCGCGAGCCCCATTTGCGGACCACAGTGCCCACGGACCGCTGGCACGTCGCCTGGGCCGACCATGGCGATGAAGCCGTGCTGGTCAAGGCCCTGAACGAGCTGCGGGAACGCAGCGGCACCCCTGAACCATTTTTGTCTCTGGAGAATTCCCCATGAACCGCGCCTTGAACTGGACAGGCCAAGCCATTTTGTATAGCTGTTTTGCACTGGTCATCGGCATTTTTTCGCGCTGGCCGGTGTACCACCCGTTGCAACCCGACCATGCCCTGATCAAGGTCAGTTTTGTCCACCACGGGGTGCGCGTGGCAGACTGCAGACCCTATACCAAGGAAGAACTGGCCAAGCTCGCGCCCAACATGCGCGCACCCATGAAATGCGAGCGCGAACGCTCTCCGGTAGAGATCGAACTTGATATCGACGGGAAAATGGTCTACCAGAAAACGGCATACCCCTCGGGTCTGTCGCGTGACGGCGCTTCCACGGTTTATCAGAGTTTTGACGTGCCCGCTGGCGAGCGTCGCATCACCGTGCGCATGAAGGATGACAAAACGGCCGAAGGCTTTACGTACAAGCACGACTCCACCATCACGCTCAAACCTGCCCAGGTGCTGGTGATCGACTTCAATGCGGAGCAGGGAGGAATCATTCTGTCATGAGTGCCATACCACGCCCCACCTTCGGACGCGCCAGCGGCCACCCGCCCCCGGCTGCTGCGCAGACCCGGGCCGAATACGATCTGGCCGTGCCCCAGGACGCCCGTCGCGCCCTCGCGCGGGGTTGGCTCTGGCTGGGGCTGCTCGCACTGATCGGCTCCGGGCTGTTCTCCATACTACTGGTGCTCTCGCGCACCCCCGGCATCAACAAGCTGCTGCCTGCCGCCAACTTCTTCCACATCTCGCTGGTGCTGCATGTGGATCTGTCCGTGCTGGTGTGGTTTGTCGCACTCGGCGGCATGCTGTGGAGCCTCAACGGTACGCAACGGGGGGGGGGATGGGGCAGGCTGGCCCTGTGGACCACGGCCGCGGGCACCGCCGCAATGTCGCTGGCGCCGTTTCTCGACCCGGGTGAGCCCATCATGGCCAACTACATCCCGGTGCTCTCGTCCGGTCTGTTCCTTGGGGGACTCGTTGTGTTTGCCGTGGGTGTCGGCATTCTGGTCCTGCGCAGCATGCTGTCGGCACCCCGTCTGGGCTTCGGATTTGGTGGCCAGGGCGCACTGCACTTTGGCCTTAACGCTGCAGCCGTTTCCATGGCGGTGGCCCTGCTGTCGTTTGCCTGGTCGTCTGCGGTGGTGCCCCAGTCCCTTGATGGCAAGGCGTACTACGAAATCCTGTTCTGGGGCGGCGGGCATGCGCTGCAATTTACCTGGACGCTGCTCATGCTGGTGGGCTGGCTCTGGCTGGCCAATGCCTGTGGTGCACGCATCCCCCTGAGCCCCCGCGTCACACTGATGATGTTCGGCCTGGCCCTGGTGGGGGTTTTTGTCACCCCTTACGCCTACCTGGCGTATGACGTGGCCTCGGTAGAGCACCGCAATCTGCTCACCTGGGCCATGCGCGTGGGCGGTGGCCCTGCCATCGTGCCCGTGGGGCTGGCGGTCGTCTATGCCATGTGCAACCACCGCCTGACCGATGAAGCGATGCGCCCACTGCGTGCAGCACTGCTGTCCTCCGTACTGCTGTTCGCGGCAGGGGGGGTGATCGGCGTCTTCATCAACGGCAGCAATGTGCGCATCCCCGCGCACTACCACGGCTGCATCGTCGGCGTGACCCTGGCCCTCATGGGCGTGGTCTACAAGGTGCTTCCCGCTCTGGGCTACACGGCACCGCAGGGGCGTCTGGCCACCTGGCAGCCCTGGCTCTACGGTGCGGGTCAGCTGATGCACATCATTGGTCTGGTCTGGTCCGGAGGCTATGGCGTGCAACGCAAGGTGGCGGGTGCCGATCAGGTGCTTCGCAGCACCGCCGAAGTGGCCGGCATGGGCCTCATGGGCCTGGGCGGCCTGATTGCCATCATCGGCGGACTGCTGTTCGTCGTCGTGGTGATCAAGGCCATTCGCAACACGCCTGCATCCGCAGGCCAAACACAGACGACACAACGATGAAACATTTCCAGGCATTGCTGCAGTGGCTGTTCCTGCGCGCCGAAGGACTGTTCAACGCAGCGTTCGGCGACCGTATCAACCCCTTCTACCATCTGGGTGCCATCACCTTTTTCCTGTTCTGGGTGGTGGGCGGTACCGGGCTGTACGTCTACATCTTTTTTGAGACGGGCCTGAGCGAGGCCTACTCATCCGTGGTGTCGCTGTCCCAGGATCAGTGGTACGCAGGCGGCATCATGCGCAGCATCCACCGCTATGCTTCAGACGCCATGGTGCTCACCATGATGCTGCACATGCTGCGCTACTTCGCCTTCAACCTGTACCACGGCTTCCGCTGGTTCTCATGGGTGACCGGCGTGATGCTGATCTGGATGGTGTACGCCTCCGGCATCAACGGCTACATGCTGCCATGGGACCAACTGGCGCAGTACGTCACTGTGGCCACCTTCGAGTGGCTGGACTGGCTGCCCAGCTTCGGGGGCACGCTGATGCGCAATTTTGTGTATTCATCGCATGTGGGCGACCGCTTCTTCACGTTGCTGTCGTTCATGCATCTGGGTATCCCGCTGGTGCTGCTGATGGTGATGTGGATCCACGTGCAGCGTGTGCCCAAGGCGCGCACCACGCCGCCACGACCCATCGTGGTGGGCCTGCTGGTGTCCATGCTGGTGCTGTCGCTGGTGGCACCCGTGCAGAGCCAGGGCAGTGCGTCCGATCTGAGCACCGCCGTGACCCACGTGGAACTGGACTGGTTCTACCTCGCCCTCTTCCCGCTGCTGACCGAATGGCCGCTGGGCCGGGTCTGGGCGTTGGTGGTGGGTGGTTCCGTGGTGTTGTCGCTGTTGCCCTGGTGGCCGCCGAAGTTCCGCCGTGGCGAAAAGCGCAAGCACCTGGTGGTGGTGCATGGCGAAGCAGGTGCCAGCACCGAATTCAAGTTGCGCGAGGGCGAAACCATCCTGGACGCCGGTCTGCGCGAAGGCTTGGCTCTGCCCTACGAGTGCCGCAACGGCGGTTGCGGCCTGTGCCTGTGCAGCGTGGAGCATGGCAGCGTCGAACACCGACCCTACCAGCGCAGCGCGCTGCCCGATGCCCTGAAGGCCCAGGGCAAGGCGTTGATGTGCTGTGCTGTGCCGAACGGCGATGTCGTCATCGAGGTGGACGGCTTCGTTCCCAGCGAAGCGGCCGTCGTTGCCACGGTGCACACCGGCACTGTGGTGGGAATGGAGCGCCTGGCCGAGGACGTGATGCGTGTGCGGGTGTCTCTGCCGGAAGGCCAGAAGCTGGACTTCGAGGCGGGCCAGTACATCGACATCCTGCTTGAAGACGGCCAGCGCCGAGCCTTCTCGTTCGCCAACCGGCCACATGCCAGCAGCGAGATCGAGTTGCATGTCCGCCTGGTGCCCGGTGGGCGCTTCACGACCCATGTCTTTGAGGGCATGAAGGTCGGCGACCCCCTGCGCTTTGAGGGACCACGTGGCAGCTTCACACTGCGCGACAGCATGCACCCTATCCTGTTCGTGGCCGGCGCCACGGGCTTCGCACCCATCAAGAGCATTGTCGAGGATGCCTTCCAGCGCGGCGTGCAGCGTCCCATGCGCCTGTACTGGGGCGTACGCCAGCGCAAGGACCTCTACATGCTGGAGCTGTGCGAGCAGTGGCAGAAGGAGCGCCCGAACTTCACCGTCGTGCCGGTGGTCTCCGAGCCCTCCGAAGGCGATGGCTGGACCGGTCGTACGGGACTGGTGCACGAGGCCATGCTGGCGGATTTCGCCGATCTCAGTGGCCACGAGGTGTATCTGTGCGGCTCGGTGAAGATGGTGGAGACGGCCGTGCCAGCGTTCCTGGCCCAGGGCCTGGGTGAAGATGCCTGCTTCTCCGACGCCTTCCTGATGGCAGCGCCAGTGCAGACCCCAGCGCAGCCGCAGCAATAGGCACTCCAACAAAAGCCGCCCGGCACCTTGACGGCGCCGGGCGGCTTTGTTTTTTATTCCGGCATCAGAGACCGAGCGAAGCGTAGAGCATGTCCATGCGTGCCGTCACATCGGCGTCCATGGTGATGGTGCGGCCCCACTCGCGCTGCGTCTCGCCGGGCCATTTGTTCGTGGCGTCCATGCCCATCTTGCTGCCCAGGCCGCTTACGGGCGAGGCGAAGTCGAGGTAGTCGATGGGGGTGTGCTCCACCATCATGGTGTCGCGCGCCGGGTCCATGCGCGTGGTCAGCGCCCAGATGACCTCCTTCCAGTCGCGCACGTCCACATCCTCGTCCACCACCACGATGAACTTGGTGTACATGAACTGGCGGAGATGACTCCATACGCCCATCATCACGCGGCGTGCGTGGCCAGGGTAGGCCTTCTTGATGCGCACCAGCGCCATGCGGTAGCTGCAGCCTTCGGGCGGCAGGTAAAAATCCACGATTTCCGGGAACTGGCGCTGCAGCAGCGGGATGAACAGTTCGTTGAGCGCCACGCCCAGCACCGCGGGTTCGTCGGGCGGCTTGCCGGTGTAGGTGGAGTGGTAGAGGGCATCTTTGCGCAACGTGATGCGGTCCACCGTGAACACAGGGAACTCGGCCTGTTCGTTGTAGTAGCCGGTGTGGTCGCCATAGGGCCCTTCGAGCGCATGCTCCCAGCCGCTGGCGTGCAGGGCGTCGGGCAGGATGTGGCCTTCGAGCACGATTTCGGCGTTGGCCGGGACGCGCAGCGGCACGCCCAGTGCGGGCGCCACCTCGGTGCGCGCGCCGCGCAGCAGGCCGGCAAACTGGTATTCCGACAGGCTGTCGGGCACGGGGGTGACGGCGCCCAGGATGGTCGCCGGGTCGGCCCCCAGGGCCACGGCCACCGGGTAGGGTTGGCTAGGATTCGCGGCGCAGTGATCGCGGAAATCCAGCGCGCCGCCCCGGTGCGCCAGCCAGCGCATGATGAGCTTGTTGCGGCCCAGCACCTGCTGGCGGTAGATGCCCAGGTTCTGCCGCACCTTGTGCGGCCCCTGCGTGATGACCAGGCCCCAGGTGACCAGCGGCGCCACGTCGCCGGGCCAGCAGTGCTGGATGGGCAGGCGCGCCAGGTCCACGTCCTGGCCCTCCCACACCACCTCCTGGCAGGGCGGGCTGCTGCGCTCTTTGGGCGCCATGTTCCACAGCGTCTTCAGCAGGCTGCCCATGCCCACCATTTCCTTGAAGCCCTTGGGCGCTTCGGGCTCCTTGAGCGAGGCCAGCAGCTCGCCGAACGGGCGCAGCCCGGCAATGCTCTCCACGCCCATGGCGCGTGCCACGCGCTCGGGCGTGCCGAACAGGTTGGCCAGCACGGGCATGGTGTGACCGGTGGGGTTTTCAAACAGCAGGGCCGGGCCACCGGCGCGCAGCACACGGTCGCACAGGGCGGTCATTTCCAGGTACGGTGACACTGGCTCGGCAATGCGGCGTAGCTCGCCGGTATGTTCGAGTTGGGTGAGGAAGCTGCGGAGGTCGTGCGTGGGCATAGGGGGTGATTTTCAGATGAAATCGGGCATTTGCGTCGGTGTGGATTACGCAGGCAGCTATTCTTTTTGATTCACCTCATGGGAGCCGGCCGAAAGCAGCGCGTGCGCTCCGTTGTCATAATGGACCGCTCTTGCCCGGTACCGCCGGGCCGATGCGCGGGGTGTGACAGGCTCGGCGGCGATTGTGAGGGGGCATGGTGACTGAACATTTGAAAACCGACTCGGCCGTGGTGCCCTTGTTGTGGCGCCTGTCCACGCTGCTGCTGGGGGCGGGGATGCTGGTGCTGGGATTGGGCCTGCTGTTTTCGGTGCTGGGTTTGCGCGCAGGCATGGAGCAGTTCTCCAGTATTACGCTGGGCTTGGTCACATCGGCCTATTTTGTGGGTTTTGTCGCGGGCACCTTCGCCTGCCCGGTGGTGATCCGCAAGGTGGGCCACATCCGGGCGTTTGCCGCCATGGCGTCGCTGGCGTCCACGATGCCCATCCTGCACGTTTTCTGGGTTGATCCCTGGTTCTGGGGCTTCCTGCGCCTGGTTACCGGGATGTGCATGGTGGGCCTGTTCATCGCCATCGAGAGCTGGCTCAACACCCTGGCACCCAATGCACTGCGTGGGCGGCTGTTTGCGGTGTATATGGCCATCAACTTTGTGGCCATGGCGCTGGGCCAGTGGCTGGTGCTGGTGGGCGGGGGGTTGGGTTTTGTGCCGTTTGCCCTGGTGTCGGTCATGTTTTCGTTCGCACTGCTGCCCATCACCATGACCGAGGTGGACGAGCCGGAGCCTGTGGAGGCTCCCCGTTTCAGGGTGCGCAGTCTGTACGACGCCTCGCCCATGGGCATGGCCGCAGCACTGGCTTCGGGCCTGTTGACGGGTGCTTTCTATGGCATGAGTGCCGTCTTCGGCAAGTCCGTGGGGTTTTCCGATGCCGGAGTCGCCAGCTTCATGGCGACGGCGATTCTGGGCGGCGCCGCGCTGCAGTGGCCAGTGGGGCATTTTTCGGATACCCACGACCGGCGAGTGGTGCTGCTGTGGGTGTGTGTACTGGGTGCGCTGGTGAGTGTCTTGGGCTATTTGCTGGCTGAAAACGCGGTGGATGCACTGGTGCCGTTGGCCTTGCTGTTTGGTGGGTTGATCTTCTCCATCTATGGCCTGTGCGTGGCACATGTGAACGATGTGATCGATTCTTCCCGGCTGGTGGAATTTACCGGCGGCCTGCTGCTGATCCACGGCGTGGGGGCGGCTGTGGGCCCGATTCTGGCGGGCGCCGTGATGGATGTGGCTGGTCCGTCGAGCCTGATGCTGTTTTATGCCACCGTGCTGTCTGCGCTGGCGCTGTATTCGTTCCAGCGCCTCAAAGTGGCGGCGCCGGTGCCGGCAGAGCAGAAAGCCGATTTTGTCGCCATGGGGGCGGGCTCCCAGGCCGTGCTGCAGATGGACCCCCGGGGAACAACCGAGGAAGGCGGTATGGGTCCGGAGCACGCTGAGCGGCCGTCTGGCGGCGTCTGATCCTGGCGGCCAGTCAATCGGCAGAGGCTGCCAGCCCTTCCCAGCGCTGGTTCAGCGGGTGTGCGACGCCCAGCAAGTCCAGCACACGGGCAACGCTGGCGTCCACGATGTCGGCCACGCTCTGGGGGTGCAGGTAGAACGCGGGCACGGGTGGGCAGACGATGGCGCCCATTTCGGTCACGCTGACCATGTTGCGCAGGTGCATCAGGTGCAAGGGGGTTTCGCGCACCATCAGCACCAGACGGCGGCGCTCCTTGAGCACCACGTCGGCCGCGCGCGTGAGCAGGCTGTCGGACAGGCCGTGGGCCACGGCCGCCAGCGTGCGCATGGAGCATGGGGCAACGACCATGCCCGCGCACTGGAACGAGCCGCTGGCGATGGTTGCGCCCACGTTGCGCGCGTCGTGCACCGTGTTCGCTAGCGCCTCGACCGATGCGACGTCCATGGCCAGTTCATGGCGCAGCGTGCGCCAGCCTGCGTCTGACACCACCAGATGTGACTCGATGCCCGTGCAAGCCTGCAGCACCTGCAGCAGGCGTACGCCGTAGACTGCGCCACTCGCACCGGAGATGCCCACGATGATGCGGCGCGTTTCAGGCATGGGAGGCCGTCAGGGGGTGTTCCTGCAGGTCGGTTTCGATGCGCTCCAGCACCTGGGCGGCTTCCTGGGGGTCGAAGTCCTGGTGGTTGCGCTTCTTGACACCGTATTCGTGCAACTGGTAGTGGCGCTCGGGTGTGATGCCATGGCGAGCGAGCGAACTCTGGACGCACACCAGGGGGCAGCCATCCAGCGCAATGATGGGGCGCCCCGATTGTGCGAGCCGGACCAGCTTGGGCACATCGCCCCCCACCCCGGCGATGCAGGACATTTCCGCGACGCCCTTGCGGTCCATGCGCACGGCGACATGGTTGGCCAGCTGCGCAGCGCTGGAGCAGCCAGAGCAGGAATAGACCAGGGGATGGGGATCGTCAGCGCCGCTCATGGCCGGGCACCCGGATAGAGAGGATCCACCCCCGCAGGCGCCTGCGCGGGCCGGGCGCCAGGGCGCAGGGCCGACAGGCGCGCGAGCACCTGGCGCGGCGCCCACTGCTGCAGATCAAGCACAGGCAACTCGAGGGCGTCGAGCGTGTTCTTCACCACCAGACCCAGTTCGGTGTCGCCTTCCATGACCAGGCGCCGGTTGAAGAACAGCGTGTCCGGGTCCTGCTGGCGCTGGGCCAGCAGGGCAAAGTCGTGTGCGCTGGCGCTGATGCACAGGTCGGTCTCTTTCTGGCGCGCACGCGGTGCGAAGGCGCCGCCGGTCCAGGTGAAATCGAAGGTGATGCGTGCATCGCGCACATGGATGCGCAGGCGCTTGTTCAGCAGCATGTCGCCCACATCCCGGGGCAACTGGCGTGCCACACCCAGGTTGAGCGCCGTGACCAGCAGCATCGACCCCGGGAAGGCGGGCAGCCGCGAAGTGAGCGCTGCCAGGGGGGAGGGCAGAGTGAAGGGTGCGGGTGGGGTGTGGTTCATGGCTTTCCTTGGGGGCGACGGGGCGCTGTATGCCGACAGAAGCACGCAGGCGCCATGGTTTCATGATTGGACAGCGATCAGGGCCTTCCTGGCAAGTCGTGCATCACGTCAGGCCGTGGCCAGGGCGGCAGCCGGTTCCACCAGATCCAGGCCGGGCTGGCCGTGCCAATAGCCGTTGCAGCTTTGCTCGGGCATGAGCGGCTGCAATTGCGCGCGGGCATCGGTTGGCGCCAGCGTGCCTTTGCGCACGGCGTCGAACAGCGCGACGATTTCACCCGTGTGCTGCGCTTGCGGGCTGATGCGCGCCACGGCTACGCCCATGCGCTGCATGCGCGGCAGTTCGTCAATCAGGTTGTGCACGCGGGCCGACTGCGTCTGGATGCCGTTGAGCACCAGGAATTCCTCGCTCTCGCGCGTCTTGAGCATCAGGCCGTCCGGGTGATCCAGGCAGCTGAACTGGCAGTCGTCCTTGGGCAGGTTGCGCTGGCGCGCGGTGAAGCAGCGTGCCGAAAACGCCAGCGGCATGCGGCCGTAGGCAAACACCTCGGTCTGCAGGGTCTGTGGGCCGGTCTGGATCAGGTCGGACAGGTCCTGGTGCTTCATTTCCAGCGGCGCCACCCAGCGTGTGGCGCCCAGCGAGGCCAGCCATTCCAGCGAGGGCTGGTTGTAGATGTTCAGGTGCAGGCCGCCGACGAACGCGCGTTTGCCCGAGAGGCGCTGCACGGCGCCCATGTCGTTGGCTTCGATCAGGTAATCGGGGTTGTTCGTCACCTTGTGCATGGTGCTGACCTCCACGCCTGATTCAAGCAGCACCTGTGTCGACAGTACGGCCTCCTTGCCCGATTCGCGCATCAGGTCGGCAATGTCGAGCCAGTCCTGCAGGCGCAGCTCCTTGCGGCGCGAGCACACGGTCTCGCCCAGGTAGACGATGTCCACGGGTGAGGTAGCGATGGCCTGGTAGAAGTCGAAGATGGTCTGGCGCGGCCAGTAGTACTGCAGCGCGCCGAGCGAGAGTTTGAGCATGATCGTCATTTCCAGGGGCGGTGGTAGGCGCCCAGGGTGTGTTGCTGGCCCTCGGCCACCTGGTCGAGGCTGGCCATCCAGGCGGTCTTCGGGGCATAGCGCAGCGGGTCGGCCACGCAGTTGTTGATGGCGTCGCGCCAGACCTTGGTGACCTGCGCCACATAGGCCGGGCTGCGCTGGCGCCCCTCGATCTTGACCGCGCGCACGCCCATTTTCATGAGCTTGGGCAGCAGTTCGAGCGTGTTGAGGCTGGTGGGTTCTTCGATGGCGTAGTAGTTTTCGTCTTCGCCCACATCGAAGCGCCCTTTGCACAGCGTGGGGTAGCCGGCGTTCTCACCGGGGGCATAGCGGTCGATCAGCACACCGCCGAGACGCGATTCGAGGCCCTTGGGCGTTTCCTGCCAGCGCACCGACTTGGCGGGGGAACACACACCGTGGGTGTTGGGCGACTCGCCCGTCACGTAGGACGAGAGGGCGCAGCGCCCTTCAACCATCACGCACAGGCTGCCGAAGCCGAACACCTCGATCTCCACCGGGGTGGCGTCGATCACGCGCTGCACCTGCTCCATCGACAGCACGCGCGGCAGCACCGCGCGCACGATACCGAATTGCTCGCGGTAGAAGTTGATGGCGTCGGCGCTGGTGGCCGAGCCCTGCACCGACAGGTGCAGGCGCAGTTGGGGGTGGTGCTGCACGCCGTACTGCATCAGGCCCGGGTCGGCCAGGATCACGGCGTCCACGCCCAGGACCACGGCCTTGTCCATGGCCGCACGCCAGGGGGCGGGGTTGGCGGCCTGCGGGTAGGTGTTGAGCGCCATGAACACCTTGCAGCCGCGCTGGTGCGCATACTGGATGCCGTTGGCGATGGCCGCCTCGTCGAAGTTGAGCCCGGCAAAGTTGCGCGCGTTGGTGGCGTCGCGCAGGCCGAGGTAGACGCAACTGGCGCCGTTGTCCACGGCGGCCTTGAGTGCGGGCAGGCTGCCGGCGGGGCAGACCAGCTCAAAAGGTGCAGCGGCGCTGTCGGGCGCTGCCGCATCGGGGGAAGGGGTCAGGGTTTGCATGCGGTCTGGGTTCTGACGCGGGCGCACGGACGGGCGCCATCGCAAGCGCGCAACAATACGCTTCGCGAAATACCCATGTCGTGACATTTGTCAAGGTCCGCGCCAATGCCTCAGACCCTGGATGGTGCATGGTTTTTCCTCTGGCATCCGCGCCACCGATGGCACGGAAACCTCGACAATGCGTGCACATACCATGAACAAGAATCTGTGGCTGCTCGCCCTGTGCCAGGGGCTGTTTCTGACCAACAACGTGGTCTTCATCGCCATCAACGGGCTCGTGGGTCTGCAACTGGCACCCTTCGGATGGATGGCCACCCTGCCCGTGATGGGTTATGTGGTGGGCGGCGCCCTGTCCACGCCGCTGGTGGCACTCAGCCAGGCGCGCTGGGGGCGCAAGGTGTCGTTCCAGATCGGCCTGGCCGTGGCGGTGCTGTCGGCCCTGATGGCGACCTGGGCGGTTTTTGCTGGCAATTTCTGGTGGCTGTGCACGGCCACCGTAGTGGCGGGGTACTACAGTGCCAACGGCCAGTTG
>C687J35021_10002419_pt1 | contig 13257 bp, 12 predicted proteins | sample RifCSPhighO2_12_FD_35021 | JGI IMG/M metagenome (IMG submission 35021)
GAGCCGATCACGCTGAACGTACTGCGTCGAATGGCGCGGACGCTGAAGCTGAACCACGCGAAAAAGAAAACGCGAATCCTCGCCTCGGGGCCGAATTACGACACGTCGGCCGTGGAGGCGAGTTACATCGTGTTCGTGTCCACGGACGCAGAGCCGGACATCCGTGACTTGCCGAAGTTCGTCGAGGTGGCGAAGTATGCGAACCGTTCCCCGATCAGTCCGGATGAACTGGGGACGTGCGAGGAATTCAGGTTCGTTACGTCACCGGAACTTACCGCTTACACCGATGGCGGGGCGACCACCGGGACGACGGGACTGCTGTCCTCTGGTACGAAGGTCGATGTCTACCCGTTCATCGTGATGGGCGAGGACGCCGTGTATGACGTGGCGCTCCGAGGCCTGAACAGTTTCACGATGCACCATTTGCCGCACAACAAGCCGGACAAGAGCGACCCCGGAGGTCAAAGGGGATACGTCTACTGCGGTTTTTGGGCAGCTGCGGCCATCGTCAACGGTGGGTGGATGGGCGTGATCGAAGCCGGCGTCTCGGATCTGACCTGATCTGATTAACCAAGGGGGGTCGAAAGGCCCCTCGCCATTTCAAGGAGACTCACATGAGTTTCGGCGCAGACGGAAAAGGGCAAGCAGGCCAAACGGCGTGCTTCACATACGCTGGGTTGGACGAAGGAACGGATTCGGCGACCATCAAGATCAACGCCTCGAACGGGGCGGGGATCGACTATGCGATCGACGGTATCGCGTACCACAAGGCGGACACCGATTCGATCGCCATCACGGCGCACGCGGTGCAGGCTGCGGCGACCAAGTGCTTGTACCTGGTGCAGATCGATTCGGACGGAACGGTATCCACCAAGAAGGGCACGGAAGTTCTCACCACGGCGCTCACCGCCGGGACGGACGTGCTGCATTGGCCTGATCCGGACGACAACAAGTGCCCGATTGGAGGCTACAAGATCACCAATGTCGGCTCGACCTATACCAACGGCACGACCGACATGGGATCGTTGGACACGTTCTACAACTTCGCAGGGGGCATGCCCCTGGGTCCGTTGACCTCGTGAGGAGAACGCCATCATGAAATTCAAATGGTTCAATCCGTTCTGGTTTGCCCATGCGCTGATGTTGTCTTTCGGCGCGGACGGCAAATGCATGTCTGGGGTGACGGCCTGCTTTTCAAAGGCTGGGCTGGGTATCGGGTCTACCGCAGCGGAGTTGTCGATAGCGGCGCCCAACGGCGCCGGGATCGATTTCGCCATCGACGGGTACTGCTACCACTTGGCCGACGATGCATCGACAGCGAGCGTTCCGGCTGCACTGGCGCAACAAGCCGCGGACACCGACTGTTTGTATCTGGTATCTGTCAATTCGTCCGGGACTGTGAGCGTGACCAAGGGCACGGAGATCCTGAGCGCCGACCTTGCTTCAGGGGCGAGGGTGCTGGAGTGGCCGGAACCCGTTGACGGGAAGTGCCCCATCGGCGCGGTTCGTGTTACGACGGTGGCGGTGACGTTCACGGCAGGCACGACCAACTTCAGCGCCTCAGGGGTCACCGATACGTACTACGATTTCATCGGTGGCATGCCGCTCGCTCCTCTCACCTCGTAACTCGTTGGGTCTCTCAAGACCCTGATCGTACTCAGCCGCAGTTCGGCCCGAGTTGTTTTCGGGTCGCTTTCAATCTTAGGAGATTCACATGAGCATCATCACGCAATACATCAATGCGTTGTCCGACAAACGCAATGCCAGGGCATTCCACAAGATTTTCGAGAAAACGAACAGCCTCAAGACCCTAGCTGCGGCCGGAACGACGCAGGCTACCGGCACCAGGCTCACCGGCGCGGTCAACTCCGTAACTGGTGCAAACGGCACGGCCGGCGTGGTATTGCCAGTACCAAAGGCCGGAGACCCCGGGGTGTGGGTCATCAACACCGATGCCTCGAATGATCTTCTGGTCTATCCGGCCGTGGATGGGCAGATCAACGCTCTCGGAACGGATGCGGCGTACACGTTGCCAGCGGCGCAATCGGGCTACTTTGCGCCGGTCTCTGAGATTCTCTGGTACACGGGGATTGTCGGGGCGACCTCGGCGCAGATCGCCTACCTGACGGGCGCCGTGGCGGGGACTGCCGCTGCGTCGAAGGTTCTGGTGCTGGATGCCGACAAGAAGATCGGGGACTTGGCACAGATCAACGTGCTCGGCCTGGGGGCTGTGGCGACCAACCAAGCGCTGGGTGCCACGGCCCTTGACGCGAACACCACCGGCGCGCGGAACACCGCTGTTGGGGTTGGTTCGCTCTCGGCGAATACCACGGGCGTTGACAACACCGGGGTCGGGAAGGACTCCCTGCTCGTGGCGACCACGGCGACAGGGAACACGGCCATTGGGTCCCTCGCAGGTGATGCTATTACCAGTGGGTCGAACAACACCTTGACGGGGTTCAACGCCGGGGGTGCGTTGACCACTGGTGCGGACAACGTGGCGGTCGGGGCGAATGCGCTTCTGACCGAAACGACCAGCGTCAACAATACTGCCGTGGGTAAGGACGCCCTCAAGTTGCAGATCGCCGGCGCTGGAGGGAATACCGGCGTTGGGGCTTTCGCTGGAGACGCGGTTACGACCGGAGCGGCGAATACTCTCGTTGGCTACAACGCTGGAGGGGCGCTCACGACCGGCGCGAACAATACCGCAGTCGGGAAGGATGCGCTGCTTGTCGCAACGACCGGAACGGGCAATACCGTTGTGGGAACGACTGCGGGCAACGCGATTACCACGGCGTCGAACAATACGCTGATGGGGTTGGACGCTGGTGGTGCTCTCACCACGGGGGCAAGCAACGTGGCGATCGGTAAGGATGCGTTGCTCACGGAAACGACAGGGGTCAACAACACCGCAGTCGGTGCCGGGGCGCTGCAACTTCAAGTTGCTGCGGCAAGCGGCAATACCGCCGTGGGTGCGTTTGCGGGCGACGCCGTAACGACCGGGGTGGCCAATACCCTGATCGGACTGAATGCCGGGGGTGCACTCACGACCGGCGCCTCGAATACGGCGGTGGGTGCCAGCGCGTTGCTGACCGAAACGACAAGCGTGAACAACACTGCGGTAGGAGCCTCCGCTCTTACGTTGGCGGTTGCTGGGGCGGGCGGTAACACAGCTGTCGGAGCCTCGGCCGGCGCTGCGGTCACGACAGGATCAGCCAACGTGGCGATCGGGTTCCAAGCCCTCCTGACGGAAACCACTGGCGTGAATAACGTGGCGGTCGGTAAGGACGCCCTGAAGTTGCAGGTAGCAGCTGCGTCTGGTAACACCGCAGTAGGCGCTTTCGCCGGGGACGCTGTAACCACAGGCGTGGGGAATACGCTGATCGGATTGAACGCGGGCGGGGCACTGACAACGGGTGCGAACAACACCGCAGTCGGAGCGAGCGCGCTACTCACCGAAACCACGAGCGTCAGCAATACGGCGGTCGGCGCCGGAGCGCTACAGCTTCTGCTTGCCGGTGCCGGCGGTAACGTTGCCGTCGGGAAGGATGCCGGGAACGCCTTGACCACGGGCAGCCTGAACGTCGCCGTTGGGCTCGATGCGCTTGGCGCGGACACCACCGGAGCGAGCAACGTGGCGGTTGGGAAAGACGCCATGCTCGTGGCCACTGGGTCACTGCGTTGCGTTGCGGTGGGCGCTACCGCTCTGGACGCGATGACCACCACGGGGGCGGACAGTACTGCGGTGGGCTACGACGCCCTCGGGGGGAATACCACCGGGGTACAGAATACCGCCGTCGGGTCTGGAGCAGGGAACAATCTCACCGTCGGGACCAACAACACTTGCGTTGGGTACAACGCCACGGCCTCGGCGAACAATGCCACCAACGAGTTCACGCTTGGGGCCGGTGTCACGGTGATCCGTTCCGGCGTGACGACCATCACGGCCATCTCGGACGGGCGCGACAAGATCGACATCGCGCCCTTGAGCCTCGGGCTTGATCTGCTGCGGAAACTGCGGCCGGTACAGTTCCGCTGGAACCGCAGGGACGGCAAGAACCCGCACAAGGAATTGGTGCCAGGGTTCGTCGCTCAAGACCTTCTCGAGGCCGAGAAGGATCTGGATGCGGAGTGGCTCAACTTGGTCTACGACGCCAATCCTGACCGTCTGGAGTCGTCCACGGGACAACTGGTCCCGCCGATGGTGAAGGCGATTCAGGAACTGGCCGCCAAGGTCGAGCGTCTGGAGGCTCGTGTATGAGCCTTGCCTTGCGAGGCTTCAACCCTCCGGTGATCCCGGAGGGAGTTGTTCACCCCCTGCGCCTGCATCTTGGATGTGGGCGCACGATCCTACCAGGATCGGTCAACATCGACTCGGTGAAGTTACCCGGCGTTGACCTGGTGTTCGACCTAAACGAGTGTCGGCATAGTCCGTTGCCGTACTCCGAAAACTCGGTTGACGCGTTCTTCATGTCTCACGTGATAGAGCACATCCCGGACACGCTGGCCCTGATGCAGGAGCTGCACCGTATTTCAAAGCCAAGCGCGATTCTCACGGCGAGAACGCCCTACGGATCGAGTGATGACGCATGGGAAGACCCGACGCACGTCAGGCCCTACTTCATCCAGAGCTGGGGGTATTTCAGCCAGCCGTTCTATTGGAGGGCTGACTACGGGTTCCGCGGCGACTGGCAGCCGGAAACGCTTGCGCTACAAGTGGACGCGGAGGAGATGAAGGGACTCGACCCGCAGCAGATCCTGAAGAAGGTTTTCAAAGAGCGGAACGTCGTCAAGGAAATGATATGCACCTTAAGGAGCGTCAAGCCCATTCGCGAGACGCGAAAAGAGTTGCAGGTCCTTCCAAAAATTACTTTCGTACCAACATGAGAAAAATCCTGATTGGCACCCCGTGCTACGACGGGAAGATCGAAGTCTGGTATGCGCACTCGTTGCGTACCACGGAGCGTCTTGGTGCGGAGAAAGGCATCGAGTTCACGCCGGTCTACATGTCCTACGATTCGCTGGTCCAGCGGGCGCGGAACGATCTTGTCCAACTCGCCATCACGGGCGGATTTGACGAACTGTTCTTCATCGACGCGGACATGCGCTGGGAAGCGGAATGGGCGATTGAACTCCTGGGGCACGATGTGGATGTGGTCGGGGCAGCGTATCGAAAGAAGACCGACGATCAAGAACTTTACACCATCAAAACCAAATACCCGGTCCCGATCGACATCAAAACCGGGCTCTGGATTGTGGAGGGGCTTGGAACAGGGTTCCTGCGGCTATCGAAGAAAGCTCTGCTGGCCTTGTGGGGCGCCAGCGAGGAATACACCAACGAGGGCAAGTCATGCAGGTGGGTGTTCGATGTGTTCCCCGTGGATGGAGAACTGATGGGAGAGGACATGATTGCCTGCGAGAAACTGCGGCAACTGGGCTTCAACATCTACATGGACCCATCCTTCACGCCGATTCACATCGGGGTCAAGCAGTATTACGGGAACGTTGCCAGTTACGTCGAGGAACTGAAAAAGAAACTGGCATGAACTCGTTCTTCGCCGAGTACCGTGAGGGCCTGGCCCTATTGAAGCGATCTCGTTACTTGGATTTCCCCCGCGAGATTTCGATCGAGACAGCAACCGTCTGCAACGCGGCGTGCTACTTCTGCCCGTACCCAAGCATTGAGAGAAAGGGTACGAAGATGGCGGATGCTTTGGTGGAGAAGATCCTTGCAGATCTCCAGGACGTTCCACGCGACCTGCCATTCACGATCAGCCCGTTCAAGGTCAACGATCCGCTCCTCGATGTACGCATCTTCGACATCATCGCGGAGATCAATGGGCGTCTGCCCCAAGCGTCGATACGGATGTTTTCGAACGGTTCTCCGCTGACCGCGAAGAACGTTGGAAGGTTGGCCAAAGTGGAGCACCTCGTGCACCTGTGGGTATCGCTCAACAGCCACAAGCCGGGGCGCTACGAGGAGATCATGCAACTACCGCTGGCGCGCACGTTGGAGAACTTGGACGCCCTTCATGCTTCGAAAGCGGGCGGCGAATTCCCGCATGACGTGGTGGTATCGAAAATCCGCGAGGACACGCCTGATGACGATGAGTTCCATCGGTTCGTCATCGAAAGGTGGCCGCTCTTTCGGATCGGGATTATTTTCAAGTCCGAGTGGTTAGGGCAGGTCCCTGGACTGGAGTCCGTTCGCAAGGTTCCGCTTCTTGGCTGCGCTCGTTGGTTCGAGATGTCGATCACTTCAACAGGCGTGGTCGCGATGTGCTGCATGGACGGGAAAGCAGAACATCCCATCGGGGATGTTTCCAAGACGCACGTCCTGGAGGTCTACAACAATCCTGAGTACCGGAGATTCCGGGAAAAGTTCATTACCAGAATGGAGGGATCACCCTGCATGACGTGCACGCATTTCTGATCTGAAGCGAGTCGTCTCACCCAGCCCCTTCCGGGGCTGGAGGTCTTTCAAAGGAGTACTGTAATGCCGCGAGTTCAAGAGCATGAAGCCGAAAAGAAGGAAGCAACCCCAGCCCAATTGGCCGCGAGAGCAGAAGGCGCCAAGCGGCTGCGCGCCGCAGCTGCGCGCCGCAAGGTCGCATCGGCCCGTTCGACACGGCAATTCGTCGAAACAGAGGAGGAGAAGGTCGGGCAGGATCGCCCCCGCAATATGAAGACCAGGGGGCCGGCTCGTGAAGCCTTGGAGCCGCAGTTCATCGAACCGGTAGAAGGCCCGCTCAACAAAGAAAAGATCAAAGTCCTCGCGTTCATGGAGGAGATGGTCACGGTCATGGTGCACGACACCACGAATCCACTTGACGCCCCGATCCCGGAGATCATCAACGGCGGTGACAGGAACCGTCAGTACTTCATCCGAGGCCAAGAGCAGACGGTACGCAGGAAGTACATCGAGGTGCTGGCCAGAATGAAGAAAACCAGCTACACCCAAGAGAAATACAAGGACGGCAACGGGGATGATGCCTACAGGCAGATTCCGCACACGACCCTGATGTATCCATTCGTCGTGACCAAAGACAGCCCAGAGGGGCACGCATGGTTGAAGCGGGTTCTGGCAGAGGCGTAAATCTTGAGCACGTTTTTGCAGTTGTGCGTTGACGTTCGCCGGGAGTGCCACATCGCCGGTACCGGCCCTACTGCGGTGGCCGGGCAGACCGGGGAACTGGAGCGCGTGGTCGAATGGACGGCGCAGTCCTACACGGAAATCCAGGGGAGACATCAGAATTGGAGATGGCTTAGATCAACGTGGTCCGTGAACACGGTTGCTGGCGATGACACCTACGCCGGGACGGACTGCACCGATACCAGGTTGGTGGCCGGCATTTCACGTTTTTCCCGTTGGTGGGCCGTGGACGAAGCTGGATATTGCAACGTCAAGAGTTATCTCTCTTCCGGTGGTGTCGGTGGTGAGGGGTACTTGATCTGGCTGCCGTGGAATTACTTCCGCGACCTTTACAAAAAGGGCACGCAGAACAATGGTCAGCCGATCCACTGCACCATTGACCCCCAGAACAACCTCGTCCTGGGGCCTAAGCCGGATGCCGTGTACGTGATCTCAGGCGAGTACCAGATGAGCGCACAAGTTCTCGCTGCTGATGCAGATACTCCTGAGATGCCGTCGCAGTACCATCAGTTGATCGTGTACGACGCGATGCGCAAGCATGCCGGGTTCAAGTCCGCCCCCGATGTGATGGCTCGCGCGGTATCGGAAGGAAACAGGGTGTTGCGACAACTGGAATTGGATCAACTTCCGAACGTGCAACTTGCGCCACCGATGGCATGAAAAGTCAGGTGCAACTGCGACAATTCAGGGCCGCAAAGGTGGTCCCGGAATTCGTCGCTTTCGCTGGGGGGGTTGACGCCGAGACACCGCCGTTGTTCGTGAAGCCAGGCTTTGCCCGCGAGTCGCAGAACTACGAATGTGACGTGAACGGCGGGTACGCGAGAGTCATGGGATATGAGCGATACGATGGGCAAACCAGTCCATCGGATGGTGCCTATGCGGTGATCACGGCCACGATCACGGGGACGATTGCGGTTGGTGATACCGTGACCGGAGCGACTTCCGGTGCCACGGCGGTTGTGATTGCTAGACCTGCCGGGGAAGTGGTGGTCACGAAGATCACAAACACCTTCCAGAACCCAGAGGACCTGACTGTAGGCGCGGTTGTGCAGGCGGCCACAACTTCGCTTGCGGTGACAGATGGGGCGGCGACTCCCCTGCTTCACGCAACGTACAAAAATCTTGCGGCAGACGAATACCGGGACGACATAGCGGCAATCCCGGGCTCCGGGAATGTGCTCGGGTTCATCAAGTTCGGCGGGGTCGGGTACGGCTTCAGGAACAATGCAGGCGGCACGGCAGCTGCGATTTATAAGACCTCCGTGTCTGGCTGGACAGCGGTGACGCTTTTCAACGAGATCAGTTTCACCGTAGGGGCCGTGGCTGTGCCGGCAGAGGGGGCAACTCTGACGCAAGGTGGAGTTACGGCAACTCTAAAGAGACTGGTTTTGACATCCGGCACTTTCGCGGGCGGGAATGCGGCAGGCAGATTCATTATCTCTAACCCTGCGGGAGGTGACTTTGCTGCTGGTGCTGCAACTCTGACTGGTGGCGTGACCTGTACGCTATCTGCGATTCAAACGGCCATCACGCTCCTTCCAGATGGGCGGTATGAATTCAGGGTGGAGAACTTTGGAGGATCCGTTGCGACCCGCAGAATCTACGGCTGCGACGGGGTCAACCGCGGCTTCGAATTCGACGGGACCGTGTTCGTTCCGATCACAACCGGGATGACCACGGACACACCGAATCACGTGTTCAGCCACAAGAACCAACTGTTCTTTTCCTTCGGCGCCTCGGTGCAGCACGCGGCACCGGGTACGCCGTATATCTGGTCTGTGCTACTCGGCGCAACGGAAATCGCCATGGGCGACACCGTGACCGGGTTCATGAGCCAGCCAGGCACTTCTGCAACATCCGCTTTGGCGATCTTCACCAGAAACAGATGCAGCATCTTGTACGGTTCTGGCGTTTCGACATGGGACTTGGTTCCTTACAGGGATGAGGTCGGGGCCTACGCCTACACCATCGCGGACATCGGGAACACGATTTTCCTTGATGACCGTGGCGTCACGAGTTTCCAGACATCGCAGGCATTTGGTAACTTCGCGCACTTCGCGCTTTCGAACCGACTGCGGACGTGGGTGAAGGACCAGAGAACCAAATCCACAGCCGCATGCATCAGCCGTGATAAGGCGCAGTACCGGCTCTTCTTCAGCGACGGCTACGCGCTTTTCGTGACGATGAACGGCAGCAAACTGGTTGGGATGATGCAGATTCTTTTCCCCAAAGCGGTCCGGTGCGTATGGTCGAGCGAAGAGTCAGACGGGTCTGAAACAATCTACTTCGGGTCCACGGACGGCATGGTCTACCAGATGGAAAAAGGAACCAGCTTCGACGGAGACGCAATCGAGCACTACCTGCATTTGTCCTATCTGTTTTCGAAATCTCCGAGGTTCGACAAGACCTACCACAATTGCACGCTGGAAATATCAGGGACTGGATACGCGAGCCTGAGCTTCACCTACCAATTGGGATACGGTTCAACAGACATCGAGCAACCGGGAAGTGAAACAGGGGCGACGAACTTCTCGGCAGGTCGATGGGATATAGGGAACTGGGACACCGGCTTCTGGGACGGGCGCACACTGGAACCGTCTCACTTTGATATGGTCGGGACGGCAGAAAACGTCTCGATCATGATTCGCGGGAATTCCGACATGGACGCGTCTGTCCGGTATTCCGGGGCGCTGATCAATCACTCACCACGACAGGGGTTGCGATGAGCAACGAATATTTCAATGTCACGCCGGTCCCGACAACCGGGGCAGCGCTATCGTCTTCAACAATACGCGCAGAGTTCGCGTTGGTGGCGGCGATCGGGGACAAACTACCGGTGCTGGCTGGGAACGGAAGCAAGGCGTGCGTGATCAACGCTGGTGGAACAGCTGTGACTGTGACCACCGGCACGCTGACACTCGCCGGCAACTTCGCCACATCGGGAGCGAGCGCCATCACGCTGACCAGCAGCGGCGCGACGAATGTCACTTTGCCTACTACCGGGACGCTTGCGACCCTGGCCGGCACAGAAACTCTTTCGAACAAGACGATATCAGTAGGAACGAACGAAGGCATCAGTATCAAGAAGAGCGTGGCGGATGTTGGTACGTGGGGGGTGCTGATTACGAGTAGCGTTGGCACTGCGCTCGGTCTTTTGGCCGTAGGCAACAATGATGACTTTTTATATTTTGGCGCGAACGATGCTTCTATCACCACTGTGGCGGTCGGCGGTGTGACCGCAGGGGCTTGCTCTGGTGGTATCAACCTTCAAACCGATAATGACGTTATCCAATTTAAGGTTCTGCATACCGCATCTGCGACCAACTACGCCACCGTAACGGGATCGAATGGTGGGAATCCAACGATCTCAACCAGCGCCGGCAGCCTTGCGATCACGCCAGCTGTGGTCATGGCTGGAGATCTTGAGATAGGTGGAGGGGATCTGACGACCTCGCAGACCACGTTCAACTTGATCAATACCACCGCTACGACAGTGAACTTTGCCGGAGGTGCTTCCACAGCCCTGAACATCGGTCATGCGAGCGGGACGAACACGATTCTTGGCGCGACAACGTTCTCCCAAGCCATCACGCTGAGTTCTGCGTCGAATCTCGGGACTCCAGCGACGTTGGTGGGGACGAACATCACCGGAACGGCGGCAAGCCTTACCGCCGGGACGGCATCTGCTGTTGCGGTGGGCGGCGTTACCGGACTGGGCACCGGGGTCGCGACGTTCCTGGCAACGCCATCCAGCGCGAACCTAGCCTCTGCTGTCACGAATGAAACCGGAAGCGGTGCTCTGGTGTTCGGAACGTCTCCGGCGATCACCACTTCTCTTACCACCCCGTCCTCGTCGTTTGATCTGATCAACACCACGGCAACGACGGTCAACTTTGCGGGCGGGGCGTCAACTGCCCTGAATGTGGGCCACGCGAGCGGGACACTGACTCACCTTGGAGTGCTCGTCAACAACAAGGCCACATACATCGGAGACACCAGCAATGCGAAGTCCACGCTCGGCCTGACGATCAATCAGGGAGCTGCTACCGACGAGATACTGAGTCTGAAATGCAGCGATGCGACCCATGGGATGACGAGTGATACGGAAACAGACACATTCGGGAAATTCACATCGATGAACATTGCCGGAAGCACGAAACTGCGAATAGATGGATATGGAGAGCTTACGGGGGGGCTTATTCTGTCCGGGAATCATGTAACAGATGACACCACAAAAAGCACATCAGGGCTTGGAGCAATCTGGCTGTTGGCCAATCTGAAAAGTGGTACGACTGTAGGAGATTGCGGGGCCAACGCCAATCTTGTCGTGGTGAGGAACGGGACCACAACTCGCTTCATTCTCGATGCTGACGGAGACTCGCATCAGGATGTGGGGACCGCATGGACGAACTTTGATCACCTTGATGACGTGGAAGTACTGGATGCGCTGTCCTACCACGTTTCAAGGGACGGGGACCCGATCAAACGAAAATTCGGAGAGTGGATGGCCGAACGGCGTGACGTGCTTTCACAACAGCGCCTAGTAGCCTTCAACGAAGATGGCCATCATTTTGTCAATATGAGCCGTCTTGCCATGCTGCACACTGGAGCGATTCGGCAACTGGCCGAACGTATCGCCTCAGTAGAGCGGCTGCAACTGGGACAAAGATGATGAACGAAGTCAACGCACAAGACCTTGTAGAGGCGCTTGAGCTTCAGCGCAATCGTGCCATGACCGAAGCTGCAATCGCTGTGGCGCGGACCGTGCAAGTCCAAAGAGAAAACGAAGCCCTCAAAGCGCGCATCGCTGAATTGGAGAACGAGCATGCCCGGACTGATTGAATTGAATATGGGCAAGACAAGCCTGGGGAGAATCCCCGGCGAGGAGGAATTCGCCGAGATCAAGCCGGTTGGCTACGAAGCCAGCATGAGGGATGTGGACCCGACGAAAGAAACCACCGCAGGACAACTTCAAGGACTGATCGAATCAGGGAGCCCGTACATCACGCGGGCGAGAACCCGCGCTTCGGAAGCGGCGAATGCCAGAGGTTTGCTGAACAGTTCCATGGCGGTGCAGGCAGGAGAGGCGGCTGCAATTGACGCGGCCCTTCCGATCGCGGCATCCGATGCCGGGGTCTACGGCACCGCTGCCCTGACAAATCAGGCGGCGAGAAATGCCGCCCTGGGGTTCGGTGCGACAGCGTCGAATCAGGCTGGCGCAACGAATGCAGCGGCTGGGAATCAAGCGGCGAGGATTGCGCAAAGCGGTACCCAGACCAGCAGACTATCTGCTCAGCAGGCTGGCGAGCAGGGCATTCTGTCCGCTCAAGCTGCACGACAGGCTGGTGAACTTTCGACTCAACAAGCCGGTCAGCAACAGGCGCAGACAAGATTGCAGGCCGATCTGACATCGCAGCTCCAAACGCAAACCGGGTTGCAGCAACAGACTCTTGCGAGGCTCCAGGGAGAGATTCAATCCGGGCAAATCCAGAGTCAGGCAGACCTCAACCGCAGGGCGCAAGAGGAACGCTCGCGTCAGATCATTGCAGAACAAGCGGCGGCAGCCGGCCAGCAAAGAACGACACTTGCGCAGACCGGGACTCAGGACGTGGCCCTGCAAACCCTGCGCGGCGAGCAGGCGCAGTCTCTCGCTAATGTAGAGGCGCAGTACAAGACCTTGGTGCAGTCCAGCGCCAGCGCCACCGATATCCTGAAGGGGTTCTCGAACGCATCGACGATTGTCCTTTCCGATACCAACACGACCGTTGAACAAAAGCAGGCGGCGATCAACACGCTGACGCAGATGATGCGTTCGAGCATGGCTGTGATCGGCGCGATTGCAAACGTGGATCTCACGGGCATTCTGAATTTCGAAGGGGGCTGATATGGCCGTCAATATTCCCGAAGCCTTGAAAGGAAGCGTTGTCCAATTGCCAGACGGCCGGGTTTGGGTTGCTGCAAGGCCGCAGACTGCTGTCGAGGGCCTGTACGACTCCTGGGGCGAGCCGGTGCAGCCAGGGCTCGATCCTGTATTCCAGCGGCATCTGGGCTTTTCGCCCGGCCCGGACGGCCAGAACTGGGTGACGAAATGGCAATTGCCGGAC
>C687J35021_10002422_pt1 | contig 13229 bp, 7 predicted proteins | sample RifCSPhighO2_12_FD_35021 | JGI IMG/M metagenome (IMG submission 35021)
ACATGCTGGGCAATGAGGTAGGGCGCCCCCGATTCGCTGTGCCGCACCACGAACAGGTCGGCCGCCATGGCCGAGAGGTTGGCGATGGTGTCGAGCAGCGACTCGCCCTTGCTCGCCGAACTGCGCGCAATGTCGAGGTTGAACACATCGGCCGACAGGCGCTTGGCCGCGATCTCGAAGGTGGTGCGGGTGCGCGTGCTGTTCTCGAAGAACAGGTTGAACACGCTCTTGCCGCGCAAGAGTGGCACCTTCTTGACCTCGCGGTCGTTGACCGAGACGAAGTTGGCGGCCGTGTCGAGGATGTGCGTGACGATGTCGCGCGGCAGGCCCTCGATGGACAGCAGGTGGATCAGCTCGCCGTTGCTGTTGAGTTGGGGATTGCGCTTGTGCAGCACGTTCAGGCCTCTTTGACTTGGAAATGGAAGTTACCGCCATCGGTGCGCGCCAGCGCCAGTGACTGGCTGGCCGGCAGCGCCACGCGGGCGGCGGCAAAATCGGCCTGCACCGGCAGCTCGCGCCCACCCCGGTCCACCAGCACGGCCAGGCGCACACGCGCCGGGCGGCCGTAGTCGTACAACTCGTTGAGCACCGCGCGCACGGTACGGCCGGTGTAGAGCACATCGTCGAGCACGAGGATGTCGGCCCCATTGACGTCGAAGGGCAGTTGGGTCTGCGCACTGGCCGCCAGACCGCGCTGTGCAAAGTCGTCGCGGTGCATGGCCGACGAGAGCACGCCTGCGGCGCCATCAAGCCCCAGGTCTTTCTGCAAGCGCTCGGCCAGCCAGGCACCGCCCGAGGCGATACCGGCCAATTGGGTATGGGGCTCTCGCAGCGAGCGCACGCCGCGCAGCAGCTCTCGGTACAAGGCCTCGGCGTCAAGCACCAGGCTGCCCTGGGCGCCGGAGGGGGGTGTGGTCATGGGAGATTCCTCAAAAACTGTTCCAGAATGATGCAGGCCGAAGCGGCATCGGCGTCGCGCGCGCCGCCCGCCAGGGCCTCCGTGGTGCTGTAGCGCTCGTCGACCTCGTACACCGTCAGGCCAAAACGGCCCTGCAACTGACGGGCAAAACGCTGTGCGCGGCGGGTGTTCTCGTGGCTTGCCCCATCGGGATGGTAGGGAATGCCGACCACCAGAGCATCGGGCTGCCACTCCTTGATCCGCTGGGCCACCAGCGCAAAGCGTGCATCGCCTTCGGCCTTGATCGTGGCCTGCGGCGTGGCACTGCGCAGCATGCGGTTGCCCACCGCTACGCCCGTGCGCTTGAGGCCGAAGTCAAAGGCAAGAAACGTCTGGAAATGCACAGGCACTGCGGGGGAGTGCGATGGCATGGCCAGTGCGCTCATGCGTGGCCCGCCCCGGGCGACAGGCGCCATGCTTCCAGACCCAGCAGACCCAGCGCCGTGTCATAGCGCTTCTCGACGGGGGTCTCAAAAATCACGGCCAGATCAGCCTCCACGGTAAGCCAGCTGTTTTCGGCCAGCTCCGACTCCAGCTGCCCTTCGCCCCAGGCCGAGTAGCCCAGCGTGACGAGAACACGGCGCGGCCCTGCACCGGTGGCCAGGGCTTCCAGCACATCCTTGGACGTCGTCATCTCCAGCCCGCCCGGAATCACCATGGTCGAGGCATACGCGGGCTCTTCATCCGCTTCGTTCTTGCCGTGCAGGGATTCGTGCAGCACAAAGCCCCGTTCAGTCTGCACAGGCCCGCCCAGAAACACCGGAGATTCCGTCAGATCGGCACGGCCCAGGGAGAGTTCCACCTTGTCAAACAACCCCTTGAGATTGATGTCGGTCGGCTTGTTGATGATGAGGCCCAGGGCCCCGCGTTCGCTGTGCTCGCACAGGTACACCACACTGCGCGCAAAAGACGCATCCTCCATGCCGGGCATGGCAATGAGGAAATGGTGCGTCAGATTCATGGGCGCAAAATGGGCAGGCATCCATAGATTTTACGGTGAACATGCCTGCCAACTACCGCTCGGGACTGGTCTGGTTCCGGCGCGACCTGCGCGCCGACGACCACGCCGCCCTCTACCATGCCCTGCGGCAATGCCGGCAGGTGCATTGCGTCTTCGTCTTTGACCGTGCCATCCTGGACCCCCTGCCCCGTGCCGACCGGCGCGTGGAATTCATCCGCGAGTCGCTGGTCGAACTCGATGCCCAGCTGCGCCAGCTGAGCGGACATCCAGGCGGCGGCCTGATCGTTCGCCATGGTCTTGCCGCCGATGAAATTCCGGAACTTGCCCGGGCCCTGGACGTGGATGCCGTGTTTGCCAACCACGATGACGAGCCCCTGGCGCTGGAGCGCGATGCCCATGTCCGCACGGCGCTGGCCCGCGAACGACAGGCCTTTCACACCAGCAAGGACCACACCATTTTCGAGCGCAACGAACTGCTGACCCAGGCAGGCGAACCGTACAGCGTCTTCACCCCTTACAAAAATGCCTGGCTGCGCAAGGTAGATGCCTTTTACCTCAGCGCCTACCCGGTCCAACACCACACCCATGCTCTGGCGCCCCGGCCCGCCTGGGCACTACAGCCGGTACCCTCGCTGGAGGCCATCGGGTTCGAAAGCGGCCACCTCGACCAGCGCGTGCTGCCTGCGGGCAGTCAGGGTGCCGAACGCCTGTTCAACGACTTTCTAGGACGTATCGAGAATTACGGGAACACGCGTGACTATCCGGCCATCAAGGGCCCCAGCTATCTCAGTACTCACCTGCGCTTTGGCACCCTTTCAGTGCGCCGTATGGCCCGAACGGCCCATGAACTCGCCCAGTCAGGCAGCCTGGGGGCTGCAAGCTGGCTGAATGAACTCATATGGCGCGACTTCTATTTTCAGGTGCTGTTTCACCATCCCCATGTGGTGCATCGGAGTTTCAAGCCGGCCTACGATGCGATTGCCTGGGAAGAAGGCCCTGGCGCCGATGCCTTGTTTGAGGCCTGGTGTCAGGGCCGCACAGGTTATCCGCTGGTGGATGCCGCCATGGCACAGATCAACCAGACAGGTTACATGCACAACCGCCTGCGCATGGTGGTGGCCAGCTTTCTCACGAAAGATCTGGGGCTGGACTGGCGCCGGGGCGAGCGCTATTTCGCGCAGCGCCTGAACGACTATGACCTGGCGGCCAACAACGGCGGATGGCAGTGGGCCAGCTCCAGCGGGTGCGATGCCCAGCCGTATTTCCGCATTTTCAATCCCGTCAGTCAAAGCCGCAAATTCGATTCACAGGGGCGTTTTATCCGTCGCTACCTGCCCCAACTGGCCGCCCTGCCTGATGCCGCCCTGCACGCACCCTGGCTGGCCACTCCGCTGGAACTGCAAGCGGCGGGGGTGAAGCTGGGGCATGACTATCCGCACCCCATCGTGGACCACAACACCGCGCGCATGCGGACCCTGGAACGCTATGCCGTAGTAAAACGTTCGGTGGAGCCGTAACGGGGGCAGCGTGAGCGGCGCATCTGCTCGCGCCCAGACAAATTGTGGGTGACTCAGTGCTGCGCTGGGGGTGGCGCATCTTCATCATCCCGGGCCATCTGCATGCCTTCGACGCCCAGTGAGGCGCCAGCAGCCAGACGCATGCGCAACGTCACATCGGTCTTGTTGTCCGCGTTGGCGATGGCCTCGGCCTGGGTGATCTCTCCGCGCTCGAACAGGGCAAAAATTGACTGATCAAAACTGCACATGCCCACTTCACCGCTGCGCTCGATCGCCGTCTTGAGCCCTTCAATCTGGCCTTTCTGGATCAGGTCGGACACATAGTGCGACAACAGCATCACCTCCACGGCAGGCACCAAGTGTCCGCGGGTACCCATGATGAGCCGCTGGGCCACCACTGCCTTCAGGTTGAGAGAAAGATCCATCAGCAGCTGGTTGTGGGCATCTTCAGGAAAAAAATTCAGGATGCGCTGCACCGCCTGATTGGCGTTGTTGGCGTGCAGAGTCGATACGCACAGATGGCCAGACTCGGCATAGTGCAAGGCATGTTGCAGGGTCAGCCGGTCACGGATCTCGCCGATCATGATCACATTGGGCGCCTCTCGCATGGCATGGCGCAGTGCCTCGTCATACGAGAGAGTGTCCAACCCGACCTCCCGCTGTGTCACCAGGGACTTTTTGTGCGTATGCAGGTACTCGATCGGGTCTTCGATGGTGAGGATATGACCGGTCGTGTGCTCATTGCGATAGTCCAGCATGGACGCCAGTGTGGTGGACTTGCCCGAGCCCGCAGCGCCAACCGCCAGAACAAGCCCTCCTTTCAGGAAGGCCAGCTGCTTGAGTACGGGCGGCAGCCCCAGTGCGTCCAGCGAAGGGATTTTCGGCGAGACATAGCGAACCACCATACCCACCTGTCCCCGCTGCAGGTGCACATTCACCCGAAAACGGTCCACCCCTCCTGTCTGGAAAGCCAGATCGCATTCCAGGCGTGATTCGAATTCTTCAACCTGCGCCTTGCGCATGATGGAGTAGGCTTGGTCATGCACATCCTGTGCAGAGAGTGCGACAGAACCGATGGGTGTGAACACACCCTGCCGCTTGAGGGTGGGAGGGGCTCCGGCTGTCAGAAACAGGTCGGAGGCCCCTTCGTGCACCATCTGCGCAAGACATGACAGAAGCCGGCTGTCACCCGTGGGGGGCTGTTCATTCATGCGCAGTCCCCCCGTCACACTCTGGCCCAATGGTCAGCAGACCATCAGGCCACCGCCTCACCCGCCGCGAGTTTGGCGTAATGTTGAATCAGGCTCAGTAGCTCATCGTCAGAGTACGGCTTGCCGAGGTAATGATTGACACCCAGTTCCATCGCATGCTCGCGGTGCTTCTGGGCAATACGTGACGTGATCATGATGATCGGCAGGCCACGTAGCGCAGCATCCGCACGGATGTTGCGCGCCAGATCGAAGCCGTCCATGCGCGGCATTTCGATGTCGGAAAGCACCACAGTAGGACGTTCTTCCTGCAGGCGCTCGAGAGCCTGCAGGCCATCGGCCGCCAGCACCACTCGGTAACCTTCGCGCTGCAGCAGGCGCTGAGTGACGCGGCGCACGGTGATGGAGTCGTCCACCACCAGCACCAGTGGCACCTGACCGGAGGCTGGAGCCGCCGGGGTCGGCAATACACCACCCACCTCTGATACAACATTCACCGCCACGCCGCCCAATGGCAAGCTGCTTCCCGTGGCTCGCACCTGCTCGCCATACACTGTGGCCAGAGCCACCGGGTTGTAGATCAGCACCACCGCACCCGATGCCAGCACGGACATACCGGCCAGACCAGGCAGCCGCGACAACTGTGGCCCCAGGTTTTTCACCACCACTTCGCGGTTACCCAGCACTTCATCCACATGCATGGCGATGCGCTGCGATGCGCTGCGCAACACCACCACGGGCCTGGTTTTTCCGGTTGTCGCTTCACTGCTGCGCTGCGACGCCTGGAGCAATGCGCCAGACCAGAAGAACGGCAGATGTTCGCCTGCGACCTCGAAAGTGCCGGTGCGGTAAGCCGCTTCGAGCTCCACCATGGGCACCCGGCGCACGATTTCCACAATATTGGCTGGCACGCCTACTGCGAGGTCTCCGGCGCGCAGCATCACCACCTGCGTCACTGCAGTAGTCAGAGGGAGCACCATGCGGAATGCCGCGCCCTGGCCCGTCTTGGTGGTGGTTTCGATACGTCCCCCGAGCGAATTCACCTCGGCGCGAACCACATCCATGCCGATACCCCGACCCGCCAGTCCCGTCACTTCGGCGGCGGTGGAGAACCCTGGCAGAAAAATCAGATTGGCGGCATCGGTGTCGCTGAGCTCAGCCTCCGGGGCAATCAACCCCTGCGAGACTGCCTTGGCACGGATTCCCGGTAGATTCAGGCCTGCGCCATCATCCCGGAACTCCACCGACACATCATTGCCCTCATGGCGAAGATCCACGCTGATGGTTCCCGTGGCAGGCTTGCCCTGGGCCACCCGCTGATCCGGTGTTTCGATGCCGTGGGCCACACAGTTGCGCAACAGGTGCTCAAACGCGGGCGTCATGCGATCAAGCACACCACGGTCCATTTCAATCGAACCGCCCGTGATATCGAGTTTGATCTGCTTGCCGGTTTCCTTGGACGACTGGCGCACCACGGCATACAGCCGCTCGGCGATACCCTCAAACTCCACCATGCGCGTACGCAACAGATCGCGTTGCAGTTCGCGGGCCTGCCGGCCCTGGGCAATCAAATCGTCTTCGGCACCTTCCACCGTGCGCTGCAAATTGCGCTGAATGGTGGCTACGTCGTTGACGGATTCGGCCATCATGCGGGTCAACTCCTGCACCCGTGTAAAGCGATCGAACTCCAGAGGGTCAAAACCTGCAGCCGAGTCCTTGGACAACGCCAGACGCGATTGCATCTGGGATTCCGACTGGACTTCGATGTCCCGCAACTGCTGGCGCAAACGCTCCAGGTTGCCCGTCAGGTCAGCCATCGAGCCCTTGAGCTGCGCCAGCCGTGCCTCCATGCGCGAGCGGGTGATCATCACCTCACCGGCCTGATTGACCAGACGGTCCAGCAACTGTGCGCGCACCCGCACCGAATGGCCCGCCGTTGCCCTGGCGGGCGCCAGTTCGAGCGGCCCCTGGGGCTTGGCTACCGCTGCGCGCGGCGCTTGAGGCACGGACGGCTCCGCGTCAACTACCGCTGCAGCCTCGGGCTTGACCGGTGCCACGACAACGGGCTCCGTCGGTGCCTGGGCACTGATGGCCCGCAATGCGGCAAATGTCGTCTGAAGACCATCAAAACTGCCCTGCAACGGCTCGATATCCTGCGTCTGCACGCTCTCGACATCCAGCTGCTCGATAGCGGACTCCAGACGGTGGGACAACTCTCCCAGTCGCATGGCACCCGCCAGACGCGCACTGCCCTTGAGCGTGTGCAAGGCCCGCAAGACTTCCGTACGCGCACCCATGTTGTCGGGCCTTGCCGCCCACTGGCGCAACGCGCCCCCCAGAACAGGCAGCAACTCGGCCGCTTCTTCCTCAAAAATGGGGAACAGGTCAGGGTCAATGACGTCGATGGCATCGATATCGTCATCGATATCGGCCACTACCGCAGATGCCTGGGCGTCCGTTTCGCTGACAGACACGGCCTGATGGCGCACAGGAACCGAAAGAGCAGGAGCCACATGGCCCCGCTCCGGCTCGGATCGGACAGGTTCAGCGTCCTCTTGTACGGCTTCGGGCGCTTCAGGTACGGACACCTGACTGACCGCGTCGACGTCCTGACTGGTCAGTACATCCTCTGCCATGCACGCCGCAGCTTCTTCTTCGGCCTGGAATGCTTCTAAAGCCCGGTCGGCATCCTCAACGGGTGGCGACTGCGTGCTGACCACCTCCGTCTGCAAAATGCGACGTAGCTCCTCCAGCACCAACGGATTCGACTCCTTGAGGAACCCTGCTGCGAACTGGTGCAAAAGACGCCGGATATCGTCTGCCGCATCCAGGAAGGCGCGTGCATCGTCAGGTGAGCCCTGCGACTGCAATTGCACATGCTCCAGGGCATGCTCCAACAAGCGGGCAGTGTCGGACAGCGCCTCAAAGCCCACCGTGGCAGAACTGCCTGCCAAAGAGTGTGCCAGGGCCACCGCTGTATCAGGCACCCGCTCATGCAGTTCCATCGACCATTCCTGGAGCGATGTCACCAGCCTGCGCGACCATTCATCGGCCTCGTTCAGGTACACGTTGTACAGCGGGATGCTGATACGCAGGTTGTCGATGACCTTGACATTCTCATCGGGCACCAGCTCCTGTGCCACCACGGGCTCAGAGGCCTGCGGCGCCTCGGCTTCCAGCGTCTGCACGGTGTCTGCTAGCAGCAACTGATCTTGCTCAGGCAGCACCTCCGCCTGCTTCTCGGCCGCCGCTGGGAACACCGGTTCAAGAGCATCTTCCACAAGAAGCGGCGCATCCAGGGCATCGCTGCCCGCTGGCATGTCTTGCGGCCCGGCTTCCGGCAGATCCAGAAGCAGATCAACATCAGCCTGTGGCGCAGTGCTCTGCTCAAGGGCCTGAGGCGCCTCAAGCGCTGCAGTGAATTCAGAGAAATCGATATCTTCGGCCAGAGGCACCGCGGTCGTAGCGGCCGGTACGGGTTCAAATTCATCCTCAAGCATCACCGGTGTGGTTTCCGAGAAATCCGGCGCTGTCAGATCCTCATCTATCCCCTCTGATTCCGGTATCAATGCACGGGCTGATTCAGATACTCCCGCTGCTTCGTCCAGCGCTGCATCGCGGGCAACTGGCGCTTCCGGCTCATCCATAGCCGCCGGCATTGGCGAGGTCGGCAACGCATCTGCATCTCCGGGCAGCACCAGGGGCACGACTGCACCGTGCAGTCGCATGGCATCGGCGGCATCACTGAAGGACTTGACTTGCCAACCACCCACATTGCCAGCTGCAATGTCATCGGCCCAACGATCGAAAGCCTGCAATGCTTTTTCAGACAATTGCAGCAACGGCGGTTGCATGGGTTTTTGCTCGGCCAGCCAGGCATTGAGCATCTGCTCCATGGACCAGGCTGCTTCGCCAAAATCGTTCAAGCCAACCATGCGCGAACTGCCCTTGAGCGTGTGAAAGGCCCTGCGCAGGGTCGTCTGCTCGCTGAGATCCGCCGGCTCGGATACCAATGTCTGGATGGCGGCCAGCCCATTGGTCACCACTTCACGTGCTTCTTCGAGGAAAATGTCGAGCAACTCGTCTTCCACCTCGGGAATCACCACTGGCACAGGCAAAGGCGACTCTGGAGCTTCAGCCACCGATGCTTGCTCCGGATATGCATCCAGTGCTACTGCAGGCTCACTTTCCGACGCCACGTCAGTTTCTATGGAAACAGCCTCGACAGCCTCTGGCACATCCAAAGGCTCCGGAGCAGCTCCAACCGCCAGCACATCCGCCGCTTCATCCCCAACTACCGGCAAAGACGCCGCAACGGGTGCGGCCTTATCGACGTGAGCATACAAAGATGAGCGAGGCACCACATCGGGCAACGGAATGGAACTGCGCTCTTCGATTTTTTGCGCTACTTCTTCCTGGTTTTCCTCGCTGTCCGATACCCGTGCACGGGTACGCCCCATCAGGATGCGCAGCTCGCCCAGTTCCTCGTCATAGACGAACAGCTTGCGCGCCATGGCACGCTGATAGCTGAGCATGTCGATCAGGAAACCCAGTGCACCCAGACTGTTGCCCAGCTTCTCGAAAGTCTGCTTGCGCTCGTCATCCGATCCCGGATCGCTGGAGAGCAACCGTTCGACCGTCTCCCGCATCCGCAAAACCGCCAACGATGCCTGGTCAAGCCCCAGCACGGAGAGCACGCCCCGCATCTGGGCCAACCGCCCAGGAACGGTGGTCAGAGGCGAAAGGTCCTCCGGATTGCGGAAAAATTGGTCCATGGCCCGTTCGGCCTCGCCCAGCGTGGAGCGCAATTCACCCACCACGCTACCCATGGTCTGGCTATCGCTTACACGCCGATACAACTCCTCCATCCATGGCTCCAGCGGCTCGGGCTCCCCCCCGGCACTGACACTGTCCAGACGATCCGCCAGACGCCGGGCACGCGCAACCATCTGCTCCTCAGCCGTGTCGGTTTCTTCCAGAGCGGCCTGCAAATACAGCACCGCAGTGGCCACTTCCATGGCCAGTGCCGGTGAGGGTGGCTCCCCGGAACGGGTTGTGGTGTCCAGCGCCTTTGTCAGAGCCTGAGCCAGGCTCTCGCTGTTGCGGTGGAGTTTGCGCAAGGAATCACACACCAGGCTGAACTGATCCGCCGCTGGCTTGAGTTTGTTGCGATCCCCCCCGGCCAGAGCCGACCAGGTTTCCGCAGCCGCCGAAATACGCTTGCGTGCCTGGGCCAGCACGGCCGGATCAAAGCGGCCAAAGCGCCGCGCCTCATAATCCACTGGCGCATTGCGATCCAGCCCAAAAGCCGCGCGTGCAGCACGCAGGCAGGGCACATCTTCCCCATCCGAAGGCTGCGCCTGGGAGCAGAAAAACAGCAGATCCTGCACCAGCCGGTCAGCAATGCCCGTATCGCCCCGTGCCAGCGTGGCATATTGCATGAGGATGCGCGAAGCCACCCGCTTGGCATATACATCTGGCGAAAACAGCCCCCGGCTGAAGGCCTCAAAGAAACCGGCGCAAATCTTCCAGAAAGCACGTGACTGGCGGTCAGTCTGCCCGGCCACAAAGCCAAGGGAAATGTCGCGCAGTTCCCGGGCGGCATCAAAATCAGCGTCCTTGACGATCTTCAGTACCGCCTGATCAAGACGTGCACGGGCTGACGGGCCATAGTCCAGAGGCTGCGCAGCAACTTCAATGTCAGGCTCACGAAAACGCCGCTCCACAGGCCATAGATCTGCTGGATGGACGCGTTCCGCTCCCGTCAGCGCCTGAATGTCCCGGTACTGCGGAAACAGCGCCACGGGCGAAACTGCCTTGCCCGCGAGCACACTTTCAAGATACTCGCTGAGCGCAAAACTGGCACGTTCCAGCGCCCCAGCCGCGTCGTCCGTACACAATTCGGGGCGCTGCACGAACTTCTGCACCGCAGATTCCATGGAGCGCAGTACCAGCGCAGGAGAGGCCATGCCAACCATCTCCAGTGCGCCACTGGCCTGGTGCAGTTGCTGTCGGGCAATGCGCAGCGGGGCAACATCCAGTGTTGCCAGATCGGACTCGCGTGCCAAGTCTGCATCGTGCACGAAGCGGCGCAGCGCCTTGACGGCGCCATCCAGGGACTTGCGCAGTTCCTCCAGCACCCACGCCAATGGTCCCAGATCCTGTTCGCCCGGGCCTCCTTCTACGTTAGGTGCGTTGACAGCATCAATAGATGACATGAGTTCGTTCCCGGCTGCACAGAGCCCGTTCGTTGTTCGGTACGTCAGGCAATCTTGAACCGTGCCACAGACTGACGCAGTTCCTCAGCCATGGTGGAGAGTTCGCGGACCTGTTGCGCCGTGGTACGCGTACCTTCACCGGTCTGCTCCGTCACCGCGAAAATGTGCTGGATGTTGTCGGCCACTTCGTTGGCGAGCGTTGCTTCACGCGACGTGGACGACGAAATCTGCTCAATCAGTTCGGCAAGGCGCCGGGACACGTGGTCAATCTCGGTCAGTGCGGTACCTGCGCTGTCGGACAGTCGCGCTCCTTCCACCACACCCTGCGTGGAACGCTCCATAGCCGCCACAGCATCCTGGGTATCGGTCTGAATGGCTTTCACCAGAGCCGAAATCTGCCGTGTGGCATCTGCCGAGCGCTCAGCCAGTCGCTGCACCTCTTCCGCCACCACCGAGAAGCCACGACCTGCTTCACCAGCGGACGCAGCCTGGATGGCAGCGTTCAGGGCCAGCACGTTCGTCTGCTCGGTAATGTCGGAAATCAGCTCAGTGATTTCACCGATCTCCTGCGACGATTCGCCCAGACGCTTGATCCGCTTGGAAGTATCCTGAATCTGGTCACGGATGGAATTCATACCACCAATGGCGTTCTGCACAGCCTGAAGGCCCGAGTCGGCAGCTTGCAGCGACTGGCGTGCCACAGTCGCAGACTCTTGGGCCTGGGTGGAAACCTCATTGATTCGGGTGGCCATCTCCAGCACCGATTGGCCAGTTTCACGAATTTCCCGCAACTGCTCGGTCGATGCCGCCAGCAGTTCGGTAGACGTGTTGTCCACCATCGCCGTGGTCTGCGCCACGCGGGTGGCCGTGTTCTGCACGCTGCCTACCAGCTGACGCAACTCTTCCACGGTGTAGTTCACCGAGTCCGCGATGGCGCCCGTGATGTCTTCAGTCACTGTGGCTTCCTGGGTCAGGTCACCTTCGGCAACCGATTGCAGCTCGTTCATCAGTCGCAAAATGGCCGCCTGATTGGCGTCATTGACACGCTTGGCCTCCTGCTCCTGGCGCTGGGCATCTTTCTGCTGCACCTCAGCCATTTGCTGGCGATTGCGGCTGTCCAGCAGCTGCACGCGTGAAATGCCCACACCGCACAACAGCACGAAAACAGCGGCCAAAGCCAGCGCGGCCAGCTGCCCGCCGCCCACACCCGTCTGCGCGGACAGCTTGGTCTGCAGGCCTTCCAGCTGTCGACGCAACGGTTCGCTGTCACTCAAAATGGCCGTCTGGGCTTCACGCGCTGAAACCAGGCCCTGCAGGTTGCCCAGAATAGCGCTGGCCTGGTTGCGGGTGTCTTCGTAAAGCTTGATCAGCGCATCGAGTTGTTCACGGGTCTGTGCATCCTTGGTAGCGGTCAGGCGCAGCTCCGGGCTTCCATCCAGCAGACCCTGTGCGATTTCCTTGAACGAGTTCAAATCCTTGCCCAACAGGAACACGGCCTCGGGGCTCACGCCTTCGGCAGTCTGGAATTCATTGGCCGACTTGCCGATACGCTGCGTCAACATCACCAACTGGCCTGCTGCGGAAATCTCCGCCGCCTGCGCGTTCTGTTGCAACTTGAGCGAAGACACGGTCTCTGCAATTTCCAGCAGGTCAGACGACTGGCGGTTGATGGTGCGCAGCGCGTCACCCACCTGCGTCAGAATTTTTTGTTGACCCATCACAACACTGGCATTGCGTTCTGCACGTTCCATCAGCGGAGTGATGGCATCCAGATCGGGCTTGAAGGGCTCACCGAGCGATTCCACACCGAGCTCGGTATCCCCCGTGTTGAGTGCACGCACATTGCGCGCCAGAACACCCGAACTCTCAACCACGTCCGGAAAGGCCTGAGGGCTGCCCACCAGTGCCTGGGACACTGATTTGGCCAGCCGCTGCGACTGCATCAGTGATTGCCCGGTCGCTGCAAGTTGCTGGGCCGAGCGATCGGCCTGCTGCAGCACCCAGAAGGCAATGATGGCCAGAACAGCCACCCCCAGACCCAGCAGGATCAGCAGCCGCCGCTGGTGACTGGCTGCTGTGGCCGCCCCCAGCAGTGGCAGAGTAATGAGATCTTCCGACTCCGTATCGGAACTGTCCATGACCGGCACGCTGGCAGCCGACCCCTGCGGATCCCCCTGCACGCTATTCAGGGCCTCGGCAGGATAATGCGGCATATCGTCGGTGGACAGATTATTCTGATCCATGGATGACCCGGTATCTGCCTGCTGGCTTTCGGGCTTGCGGTTGAACAGATTTCCAATTTGTTTGACGACAGACATGGGGCAGCCTTACAGAAGAACTCAAGCACTGATGCTCAGAAATGCGGTG
>C687J35021_10002424_pt1 | contig 13225 bp, 17 predicted proteins | sample RifCSPhighO2_12_FD_35021 | JGI IMG/M metagenome (IMG submission 35021)
CTACTATACAGATTGTATCTAACACTGTAAAGTGGGCGTCTACTAATGTTACAGGATTGACTTCAGCTAGATTGAATGTTGGGACACTTACTGCTTGGGATATAAAATATAAATTTAAATATACTAATTCAGCAGGTGGAGCTTTTTTCAACTTTTGGTTAAATAATTCAGATTCACATGCAACTAATAATGGCACTAGGGTTGCTCTATCTACAGCAGGTAGTTATATTGAATTGTATGATTCCGCAGGGGGTCAACTCACACCAACTATTGGTGCTTTATCGCAATCAACTGATTATTACGTTAGATGGAAATATGCGGGTACCACTATGTATCTAAAAGTATGGCTTGCTTCTGTTGATGAACCCGATACTTGGAATATAACTGGAACAACCTCAAATATTGGTACGAATAGTTATTTAAAACTAAGTTCGGGTAACGCTGCTACAGCTACTGTAGAGATATATGGCATAGATGATATTTTAAATGGTACTGATGAGCCATTCAGTATATCCATGTGGATGTATCGTGATAGTTCTGGTACTGCCGATACTTTGATTGCAAAACAAAATCAAAGTTTTAATGAAGAATATTTTGTTTATTTTAGTGCAGGTGGAACTACATTAAATGTACGTCTATGCACTTCGGTAGGAAATAATAGTGAAAAATTAAGTGTAGTCTCAGTATCTACTGGTGCATGGCATCATATAGTTATAACATATGATGGTAGTGAAGACATATCTGGTGTGAAGATATATGTTGATGGTGCATTAGATACTGGTGCTACAAACTCAGGCACTGGCTTTACTGGATTCAAAAATACAATAGAGGCATTACGTATTGGTTCACGTAGAGTTTCAAATTCATCCAACAACTGGTTCGATGGTAAACTTGATGAGATTGGTGTTTGGAATGGACGTGTATTAAATTCTACTGAAGTCGCTGATATATATAATGCAGGTAATGGTATTCCTTACGATTAGGTGTATGACAAATGGTACGACAATTTAATGATGGTGAGTTTCTGTTCGGTTCTGATTTAGAACATTTTGTTTCAGCGCAAACTTGTGTAGCTTTAAATAATTTCTTGAACTCTAAGAAGACCACTGTTGATTCTGGTTATTTATTTACCACTGTCCCATTTGTTCATTATGGTTATACAGCTGGTATGAATATGGATACAGCTAATTCAACAGTTGGTCAATTAAATACCACACCTTTTGCATATGGTTCACAATTTACTTATCTTGATGATAAGATGGGTAGTTATGAAGGTTCTTTTGGTAATGTGGTTGTATCAGGTAATTCTATAAATGTATCAAGTACGATGCAAGGTATAAATAGTGAAACTATTTATGCAGAGTTTAGTTCTGGTTCTATGGATTTGGGGATAGGTAGTTTATTCTATGCACAATACACTGCCAATATATCTGTCACTTCTACAGGTACTGGTATAATAGGTATTGCTCTTTCAGATGGTACTCAATATGACCTTAGAAGAACTTTGCAAGCTGGTAATGGTGCAACGACTGAGACTGTGGTAGGCGCATTTAAAATTACTAGTAGCACAAATGCAAGATTCTTTAATTTTGTTACTGGTACTACAACAGATTACAATATAACAGGTATCACTTTTCCATGCCGTGCTAGATTCTACCACAGTGAAAATGAAACTGCTGCTGGTATAAACAGAGTTACTTGTACAGGTACATTTACAAATATAGCTCATGGTAACACAACTAACTATGGACAATACTTCCAAAGTACTGCACAGACAACTATTGCAAATTCAAAAGCAGCAGTGTTGTGGCCTAACGTGTATACCATCAATAACTCAAACGATATTTTACTTGGAAATAATTTCAAATATGATGTTTCATCAGATGGTGGTGTGACCTATGTTGGTAGTGTCATATCTGGGTTAGATGTTGCTCAAACAAATAGCACTGGTTCAACTTTGACATACAGGATATACTTAGACCATATAACAGGGTCACCTGTTTGGGTTGACTCATGGGCTGCTATGTATGATGCTAATGTATCTCATACACATAGTGATTGATGACTCCGGCATAGGCACTTCGTAGCCACAACTCAAAACTACTACGGGTAGTGTATGACAACTGACGTCAACCACTAGGGGTAGCGCACAGTTCATAGAAATACTATGTTTCATACAAATAAGCTAGATTAAACGTACAAAGTTTGTATAAATCAATATGTTTATAAATAAAACCAAATAATGGTTAATAAATAATGGCATTAAGTTTTTGGAGTAAGGCAGGTGGATTCATGTCAGACCTTTTTAAAAAGAAGGCTGGCAATATTATTAATGATTGGTTAGCTAGTGTTAACAAACCATCTGCTGTTTACTATACCTACAAGTCTGGTCAAAAGCCAATTCCAGTTGAGAGTTGTCTAACACTCGATTCTGAAGACATGCCCTATCTCCAAAAAGAAGTTGAGTTCATCAAAGCTAATTATCTTAAACCAAACTACACAAATGATGATGCTGCTAAAGCTGTGTTGATGTGGAAGACACATCGTTATCCTAATTGGAAGTATTATCAATTCGACAGTATAACTTATGGCGTTGAAGAATATTGGGCTAAACCTGCTGAGTTCTTCAAACGACAGAAGGGTGACTGCGATGACTTCAGTTTGGTTGAATATCACCTATTAGGTTTACTCGGTGTTCCGATTGTACGCAGACGTTGTGTAGCTGGCCAAGTACGTTACCAAAATGGTAACGACGGTGGTGGCCACGCTTACGTCATCTACTTTAGTGAACGTTGGAATGATTGGGTAGTCATTGAGACTACATGGTATGATGATGTCAGTTTATTAGAGTACGATAAAGGAGTGCTTTGGAAAGGTCATTCCAGATATGGTTCAGCATGGTTTACCTTCAATGAAGAAGGTGCATATTCTTCTTCACAGTCAGTCATAGTGAATAGGGATTACTTCAAGAAGGTGTGATGTCTAAATGTCTAAACGTAAGAAGGATGATGTATTTATAGAGATTACTAATGAGCAGATATTCAATAAGTTACATGAGATGGACACCACCCTACAACAGTGCCTAATTGAAGTAAAAACGACAAATGGTAAGGTTAAAGCTCACAAAACCTGGCTAATAGCTTTGAGTGGGGTATTGGTCATTATATTCTTTACTTCTGTGGCTCCACAGTTAATTCCTCATATATTAAAGCTTTTAATGCTATTAGTATAGGGTGACCAGTGCACCTGTGCTAACGCACACGGTACTGGCCACGAAGTGCCTTGTGTTATTTCTATTTAAATATAACTTATTTTAATAAGAATTACAATATACTAATAGGTGGTTTATAATGCCAGAACTTGTAGTTGAAGAGAAACCAAAGTATGATTGGAAAATCACAGCACAGAAGGTAGGGGTTCAAGCAGTCACTGCGATATTAGGTGCACTTGTATTCTACTTTATGAATGTCAATCCAGCAATGGGTGCTGTGACAGTGGGTTCACTTGCAGTAGGTGCACTCAACTATTGGAAGAACCGGAAGCTTTAACTTCCGTTTCATTCAGTAACTCAATAAAGTCCTTACTGAATTGTTTTCTATTATTCAACTCATTCTTATACAAATTGAACTCGTGTTCAATCTTATCATCAGTATAGCCTTTTGCACTCCAATATAATAAGTAGGAAGCAACCTGTGCAATCTCTACTGGATGCAATGGTGCATGTTTGTTTAATGCACTTATCACGTCCTTAATGACTTCATTCATATTATTTGCCATTCGGTTTACCTTTGTACAGTGCATTAGTCACTTCGTAGCCCATGTTAGTGTACTGGCCACGAAGTGCCTTGTGGGTTATCTAAAGTTTTTTATCAAGCACATCTTGGAAGATTGCTTCAAGTTTCTTAGCTGTATTATCCCATGAGAACTTTGTGACGAACTGTTCTCTATTTGCTGATGCTGCTTTCTGAAGAGTGTCAATATTCTCATAAGCATTACGCATCTGCTTCTTCAAATCGTTCATGTCTATTCTGAACCACTTACATACGTAATCTTCTATCTTGACATGGGGGTTGAGTTTACGTGCTTTCTCAAATTCACCCATATTTAAATATGGACTTCTAATCTCTGCTAGTTCATCTTCTGTTGCTTTGACTGTGAGTGCTGCTGGATTATTTGTAGCATATTCCAGAAACCCACCTGCATGTGGTACAACTATTGGGGTAGCACAAGCAAGAGATTCAAATGGCATCAGACCAAACCCTTCAGCACGTGATGTTGAAACACAACAATCGACCATAGAATATAACTCACGCATATCTTCCATAGTTAAATCTCTGTTAATCACAACTATGTTATCATCAGGTCTAAGTCCCATTTTGTATAACCATTCATACAAATCAAACTTCCTATTTGCTGCTGCATGATAATTCTCAGCATATTGAGTATTCAATTTAAGGAGTAAGAAGACTTTCTTGTTAGTACTAAACTCTTCTTTGAACGCTTTGATTAAAATGTCAATGCCCTTACGGTCTTTTTCTGTTAAACCAAAGACTGCGCCACTACCAAAGAATACAAACTTATCTTTGAACCTACTGAACTTTTCAGTGCGTAGTGCTTGTTTATCTAAATTAGCCGGATAATAAATGTTGCTATCAATACCATGATTAACTACAAAGATAGGTTTTGTTACACCACTATTAATAAACATACGTTTACAATATTCACTTGGTGTAATTAATGCACGGACTCCATTACTATTGATTCCATTAACCCATGATGTAGGTACCCTGTCCCCTTCCATAACGGATTGTCCAACAAAGTTTTTGTATTTAGAAGCAAAATAATTCCAGTATTCAGCACGTGTCGGTTTATAGTATACATATTCATCAGTCTTCATATCAATAGGCTGATACATATTATTGAACTCACTACCGAAAGTGCTATCATAGTTTGTGTCACCTAACATTATAGAATGACCTAATCTCTGTAATCCTTTAGCCTCTTCTCTTGAAGCATATGTGATTCCTTCAAAAGTGAACATAGCACTGTCAAATTTGATTTTCATACAACATCAACCATTTATTCATCATCAAGCTCTTCCTTAATCTCTTTGATAGTACTGGTTATCAACCACGTTATAAAACGTATTGGTTGTAATATCAACCAATATAGGCATAACGTTAAGCCTAGACTTGCTTTACTTAATTTATTCACTTTGACATCAGTGCACCTGTGTACTTCGTACACACGGTAAGTTTACCATCTATGAAATGATGGTGCATCTGATTTAATTAGCACATCTACTATTTAAGCTTTTTGTATAGTGAAAAATGTGCTACAAGTGTCACTATGAACTTCTTCTATGTTAATGAATCCTAATTGTTTACACCAGAACTTGAACTCTTCTTTATGAAGATTCTGATGATTCATGTATCCACCTTTGATACGGTGGTGCTGGTAATCATTAGCTACTTTCATAAACAAACCCCAACCATCTGGTTTCTCAATGTCACTGATTTGAATAAACAGCTTACCTTGAGGTTTGAGTACGCGGTGCATATCAGCCAACATGAATATCATATTCTCACGAGGATTGTGTTGTAGGACGTACACGCTTAAACCACAGTCAAAAGTGTTGTCTGCATATGGTAGATGAGTGCCGTCACATTTTACAACTTCAAACTTATTAGCTTTAATCTCAGAAGCCATACGTGTAGTGCATAGGTTAACCATCTCATCTGTCAGGTCAACACCGTGATATTTTTTACACATGGTTGATAGTGGTTTAGCTAGTCTTCCAATTCCACACCCCCACTCAAAGGTTAGTGCATCTGCATTTAATGGTAAGTTCTGTGAGATAAGTTCAACATACTTTGTTAAGTCCTGTGTGAACTCTGCTTCATTATTACGTTGATAATAAATCTTAGTATATGCTTCAGTCCAATTCTTAGGACGCCATGCTTGCTTTTCATGTTCTTCCATTTTTGTCACCTATTTCAATGCAATTAAAGTAAAGCTTAATTCCTGTCCATCAACTTTCTTAGTTTGGATTTTGAACTTCTCTTTTGTATAAAAACCATAGTTCTTACCAAATGGAGTGGATGGGTCATAGTGGTCAAATGACATCAGTGTTGGGAATCTTCGGTGGGTTAAATCACTAAATGAATTTTCTGTCTTCCAATATCCGGTGTGGATATATAAAACTCCATTAGGTTTCAATATCCTATGGAACTCACTCATCATCTCAAGAACATTATCAATATGCTCAACAACATCCATTGCATAGATTACTTCAAACTGATTATCATTGAAAGGATACGGTGTAGCTTCTAAATCCAGTTGCATATCTATTCCATCCATCTTCAAGATGTCAGTATGAAAAGTATCTGGATAACGCTTCATTCCAGTACCCACACTTAGATTCTTCTGTGTAGGTACTACTATTGGTTGTTCATGTAATCTAATAATGGATTTATCAATATCATACAAATGTTTACCAATACGTAATGTTAAATATTCTGTCATGTTTATTCACTCCTTTTGATTATCAAGTGCACTTGTGCTACCGCACACAGTACACAATTCGTTATGAATAGTATACTTATAATTTGGTGGTTTAAATAATGCCGTACTTTTAACAAAGAACATGTTGACTCCGTTCATATCACAAGCCACTAATGAATAACCTTTATTCCATGCAAGATTTAATAATGCATTAAATGAAGCACCATGATAATTTGAACCATCCCATCTGTGTTCAGCGTTATATGGCATAATCCAGTTTTCATATGGTCCCATTGTTGAGTTATATTCAATGATGACCATGCGTGGTTCATATAACTGTATTGCTTTCCAAATATGATAATCATTACCGTCTACATCAATAGATAGTAAATCCATATTAGGAGGTATCTGATATTTACCAAATATAGCTTCTACATTCTCAGCAGTGAATAGTTCTTTATGCACTGATGGATTTGTAGGATTGCTATCATATTGGAATACAGTCCAACCTTCCGTCTTGAGTTTAGCTGTATTACATTGTTTACCATCTGGTCCACAACCAAACTCAACAGCTACTTTGTTAGTTATACCTATGTGCTGCAATATGCCCCTAAGCAGAGTGTCCTCATTATTTTGAGATGGTATTGTTATTCACCTTATCTTTCGCTTTTTTATACGCACATGTCGTATGTATCATGTACATGCATCCCTTATCGAAGTCAGTATCCAGTAACACAACGTCATCTTCTTTAAACTCAATATTACATACTTTACAAGGGGAGTCATCAATCTCTACATTACGCTTAGTTGACATGAGTTCTTTCATACGTTCATACTCCAGTTCTTCTAACGTAGCTTCTCTGAGTGGGTGAACTAAGACATCCCCTAAATCTTCAATAGGATTGTTTGTTGGAGTTTCAAATGGCGTCATCATTACAAGTACACCCCGTACAATTGAACTTACAGTTGTTATCCTTATCAACTTGTGCTACCGTGCCGGAGGCAGGTGCATCTGTCTTATCAGTAGCTCTACCATATTTATCTGATATTCTAACTATGTCCGATGGGTCAAATAAATCTGTGACATATTCTAAAATAGAGATGCCATCTTCACTCGCCTCAACAGTGTGTCTTGCAAATACAGGGATATAATAATGTTCACCTTCACTAGCAAATATCTTACGGTCATCAATGGTTATTGTACCACTCCCTTTTAAGATGAACCACGATTCATTTCTTTTCATATGGTATTGAAATGATAATGCTTGATTCGGTTCAACCTCAAGAATCTTAACAGTTGCTTGTTCATTAATAACGAATACCTTTTGATTACCCCAGGGTGTATTAAATATCTCACGCATTGTCATTCACCTTCCATTCAACATTAGCTTTCTCCCAACGTTCAATAGTATCTGTAGGATAAAACATACATTTCTTGTAAGCATATAACTTACCTTCTTTAGCAAGCTTAGGAAATATATCAGTTTCCCACATAGCATAACCTTTCTTGAGTTTAGGTAAGTTCATATTCACATAATAAATCCCTGCTGAACACATACCTGCGATTGGTGTCTTTGGTTTTTCCTTGAAAGCCTTGATATGGATGCCTCTATCATCAATCAAACCAAATCCAGTGGCATCTGGTAACTTAGTACAAGCCAATGTGATGCCTTCAACCTTCTGAGCATTTTCAATGAATTTGTTTCCATCAAAGTCACTGTACAGATTATCACCATTTATTACAATGAACTGACTATCCTTCAAATCAAACTTATTCAAGAATCCAGCGGTGCCTAATGGTTCACTTTCGGTGAATGGATAAATGTATGGTCTTGGATTACTTTTCTGGTATAAACCCAAATAATGTTCAATAACTTTGGATTTATAACCAAGTAAGACAACCACTTCTTCAATACCCATATGTTCACATAATTTCAGATTATGAAATAAAATAGGTTCCGCTTCATGCATTGGCATCATTGGTTTAGGCAATACTGTACCTACTGCACCTAATCGAGTGCTTTTGCCTCCGGCTAAAATAAATGCAATACGTGGTTTGAATGGTTTAAGTTTACCCATCACAACATCACCTTATCCGCTAACTGACTAATCTCTTTTTCACGATTCATCTCTTGCATAAAAATGTCGATGAACTGATTAGCTTTTTCATCCCAATCAAGATATTGTATAGCAAACTGTCTACCATTCCTACCCATAACTTCACGGATGTTCAATGGTGTGTTGTATGCCTTAATCATAGTTTCAGTGAGTGCTTTGATGTTCACCGGATAATGTACTGCACTCATCTCAACACAGTGCGCTTGGTTGACGGAAACAATCCAACCACGCGGTCCAATATCTTCATACACTTTATTCCCAATAAGTTCCAGTGTTGTTGTGTTATCTGGTGCAATAATTGGTAATTCACTAGCAAATGATTCCGAAATTTTAAATGAGAATCCTTCACCGTTGCTTGAGCTTACAGCAATATCTGCTGCATTATATAATCCAACAATGAACTCTTCAGGTGCACCATGCCCCATACGTCCAGCTTCTTTTGTGAATATGACTTTACCATCTTTCAATGGATTTTTACCGCCACATAATTTAGTGACGGTGCGTTCATGGAAGTCTAGCCAATCCTTTCTGAATGTTGTGTGGTCTGGCATATGTACTAATAATTTAACGTTGTCATACCTGTAACACATATCAGCGAATGCTAAGAATAATGCAGACATATTCTTTCTAGCTGAATTACGAGCAACGCTCAAGAACACAAAGTCATCTTCTTTAAGACCAAGATGTTGTCTCATCTTTACACGTTTAGATTGGTCTTTGAAGAATTTTGAGGTATCTACACCATGCCATATGACATCACTAGTCATGCCTTCAAGATTATATTGGTCTTTTGCAAAGTGAGATGACACAATAATCCTGTCACATTTCTTGGACAGGACTTCACCACCTTGTGGAATAGTGACACTATCTAGGTTAAAGTAACCAATGAGTTTAGTCTTACTTTTAGAAAATTCAATATTATGAAGCCCTTCATCAAATAACAAGAAAGCATCAGTGAATGGAATAAAAATATCAGGTTGTAAACTATTCAGATATGCAATGATATTTTTGACATACATCTCACTACCCCGTTGTACGTAAGGAACTGGTAGGATGTTAACTCCCTCCTTGGTCCTATTAGGGATACCATTATAATCATGTGCAATAACTGATACATTGAAACGATTATCTTTCACTAAACGAGAAGTGATTTCATTGATGACTTTGCTAGTCCCATATGTAGCCATTGGGTTAGCACCATAGAATACGACTTTAATTTTATCAGACATAGTGTATCACTATGCCTAATAAACAGAATAAGCTATAAGAAGCTTACGATGTTACTTATAAGTAGTTAATACGCAGTAGTCACTTCGTAGACACTGACAGGGGGTACTGCCAACGTAGTGGCTAGTGCACTACTATGCAGAATATGTTTTATTGCCAAATACGGTTTTACCATCAATAATCTTACATAATTGATAGTATTTTTTATTATTGATTATATCAACTACTGTGAAAGCATGTACCTGGTCATCTGGTGCATTTGTGTAGTGCACAGGTAATGATAAGCAACCATTATCAATGAAAGTACGATTGTGTGTATCTACTCTTCCCGCTTTATGACTGTGGCCATGTATGACATCAACATTATATTTAATTCCGATGTTCTTTGCAATATATCCACCAAACTGACCTGATTTATATAAGTGACTTATCAATAAATCATTGTTGATATAAAAATAGTTATTCTCAATATACTGTATACCTTTCTCTTTGAAACCTAATAAATTCTCAAGTGATAATAATTTATTACCTACATAATCCGTGACTACTTCAAGAGCTGGTGCATTTCTTTTGATATAATTTTCTAATCTAGCCCATTCGTGATTGCCACCGCTAAATATTGTGGACTTTGCGTATTTAGCCCACTCTGTTAATTCGGAGCGTCCAACTTTTAATTCTTCTTCATAAGAGAAATCTTTTTTTGATTTAATGTATTTAGAAAGTTCATTTGAATCTAAGAAATCACCATTGATGATTAAGTGTGTTGGTTTAATATCTTTCATAACCTGTCTTACAACAGATACCGATTTTTCAGAATGAAGGGGAGAATGTATGTCATTGACTACCACAATAGTTCCTTTAGAAATATTTAAATTATAATCTCCAACAATCTTTTCAAGACTCATCGTATGTCCTCCCATTTACACATTGTACAGTCTCAACAGCAATACCCATTTCGAGTAATCTCTGTATCATCACAGCCTCAGTAGAAGCGTCCCAATAAATAGTCTTGGCGACGAGATTAAGTTTGAACTCTGTCCCCATTGTATGTATGTATTAACCACATTTAAAAGAATTATGTATGGTAAATATTAGACAGTGCACCTGCTCTCCGAGCACGGTAACACAACGTACTGGCTACGAAGTGCCTAGTGAATTAGAAGTGGACCCATTGAGAATTGAACTCAAAGTCTTTCGGTTGCAAACCGAGTGCATTACCTAATTATGCTATAGGCCCAATTTAAAATAAAAAAAGGTATAGTGGTTTTACCCACTACACGGAGTTTATCTCTTGCTATTAAGCAAGAACGATTTCAAGGTCTTTTGTTTCCTTGTCATCTTCATCAAGTGCAAATTCAACAGTGACATCATACTTTTCATATGTGACACCATCTTCATCTTCGTACTTGACCTTTGCAGTGAACTCGACGGTAAACTCTTTGTCATCACGGTCAACATCTTCGATAGAGATGTCCTTGACTTCGACTAGCGAGACTTCATCAGCCTCATAACCATCGTAGACCTGGTAAATATTCTTTTTGAAATATGCCTGTGCCTTTTCGGAATAAAGCATATTCTCTTTAAGGTCACCCACGGATAAGTCTAAGACTTTCTCGTAGTAGTCCTCAAGGATAGCTAGGTCTTCCTTTGTAGCTCCAAGCTCCTTTGTCAATTGAAGAACATCTGCCTTAGCTAACTCAAGCTCTGCTTTTGCAGAAGCATAGTCTTCAGACGTAGCAGCAGTTCCAAGCGCAGCCTGTAACGTAGCGACTTCGCCTTCCTTTGCTGCAAGTGCACTCAATGCAGAAGCAGTCTGAGCATTAGCTTCGGAAAGCAAGTTCATCGCTCTAGCTTCTTTGGCAGAAAACTCAGCAGCCTTTGTTTCAACCGCAGATTTCTCTGCACCTAACTTAGCAGCTTCAATCTTCACTGCCTCAAGCTTATCACTCGCACTGTTGCCAACGTATGCTGCACTAGCAACACCACCAACAACCAAGCCAGCAATAACCAGCGCAGCACTTTTCATTAACTTATTATCCATTTAGATAACACCTCTTATGGATTTTTTTAAGTATTAAGTTATATTTGATTGTACCTTTAAAAGATTTATGTTATTACTATAGCGTAGTTAGATAATCTATTTATATACTACAAATTAAACAGTGCAAAAAGGCATTTCATGGCCTTTAACCATGTTATAAATAATAAAATAAAAGAAATTTATCTATCACCATGTTATAAATAATAAAATAAAAGAAATTTATCTATCTGTTTATCACGTTCTTTTGAACGTAATTGTTCTAATTCGTCTGAAAGTAGACAATACCAATCAGGCTGTTTGACTTCCACTTGTAGCAACTGCTTTAGCGTCAGCTTCGAGTTTTCTGATTGCTTCATCAGTTGCTCCAGTGTTACCTGGTTCTTGTCTTGGAGTTGCACTTACACTCACCTTTGTATTCAATGGTTGCTGTCCCGTAGAGGTCGATTCGACCTTCTGCATTCCGTTAGGGTGTACAATAAAGTCTTTCATACGTGTGACCTTATTGCCGTTGCTGATACCTGTCGTGTATTTAAAAGACACGTCCATCTTCTTCTGCATGGGATTGCCAGCATCATCTTTCTTTACTTCGCCTTTGTCGTCCTTCTCAAATTCACCATCTACTACTGCGGTATATTGGTGTTCAAACCACTTCTCCTGGAATTGTGGTGCTTTTGTTTCATCTGCCATATTTTATATCACCTAATTTGTTTTAGTCAACCGTTTCAACTTCTCACTATCTTTTAATTGAAACAGTCTTGTCAACAATATAATCTCACTAGCTTTGTCTTGATTATCCGTAGTGTCAGGTAGTTTACTCAACACCTTCACTTTATTTATTTTATCAATGAATGATTTAATCAAACCTACGGCTAAATCATTGTATTCTGAAGTGTCACGACCTTCTTTCTTTTCTCTCAGTATCTCAGCCACTAATTTCTTTTCAGTTGTGTTGAGATACTTCTCGCATAATTGTTGGAACTCACCAACTTCTAAAACACCATCAACATATGAACAACAACGAAGTAAGCTTGAAATCATAGCGATATATCGTTTAGGGACAGTGCGATGATGTTCCACATCATCATCCACATATTTTTTAAGATTATACTCAACCATACTGATAAACGGTTTAGTAATCTCCTTACTAATAGATTGTCTTATCAGTAATCGAGTATATGCGTTTGAAGGTTCATATGTCTCATCTTCATATAACGGTGTAGCTAAAAACAAGTCTACCAAATTAGGATTATTATTTATAGCCAGACGCATAGCTTTATTCAATTCATAAGATTGTAATGATATGTTAAGTTCTTTGTTCTCTACATTGATAGTATC
>C687J35021_10002428_pt1 | contig 13209 bp, 9 predicted proteins | sample RifCSPhighO2_12_FD_35021 | JGI IMG/M metagenome (IMG submission 35021)
CTCTGGCTCTCGCGCTGGGGCTTTATTCTTGCTGCAACCGGCTCCGCTGTGGGCCTGGGCAATATCTGGAAATTCCCCTACATCACCGGCGAATACGGCGGTGGTGCCTTTGTGCTGATGTACCTGGCCTGCATCCTGGCCATCGGCATTCCGGTAATGATGACCGAGATCGCCATTGGCCGCCGCGGCCGTGGCAGCCCCATCGATGCGATAGGGCGGGTGGTCAAGGAAAATGGCGGCAACCCACTGTGGAAGGCGGTCGGCGGCATGGCCATGCTGGCCGGTTTTATGATCCTGTGTTTCTACGTAGTGGTGGCCGGTTGGGCCTTTGCCTACACCGTGAAAATGCTCGACGGCTCCCTGGCTGCCACCAGTGTGGAAGCGCTCGGTGGGGTGTTCGAGGCGCATAATGCCAACCCCTGGCAGCTCGGCGGCTGGAGTGTGCTGGTGGCGCTGCTGACCCTGTGGATCGTTGCCAAAGGCGTGCAGAAGGGCATCGAGAGTGCCGTGCGCTGGATGATGCCGGGCCTGGCCGTGATGCTGCTGATTCTGGTGGGCTATGCCTTTACCAGTGGCGGTTTCAGCGCTGGCTTCGATTTCCTGTTCACCTTTGATGCCTCGAAAATCACCGGTGAAGCACTGCTGGCCGCGCTGGGCCATGCGTTCTTTACCCTGAGCCTGGCCTCCGGGGCGATTCTCACCTACGGCTCCTATATCCCCGACGGCCAGTCGATTGCCCGCACCACCTTCGTTGTCGCCCTGTGCGATACCTGTGTGGCGCTGTTGGCGGGGCTGGCGATCTTCCCGATCATCTTCGCCAACGGCATGAGCCCGGGTGCGGGGCCGGGGCTGATCTTTATGAGCCTGCCGCTGGCCTTCCAGCAGATGCCGTTCGGCACCGTTTTCGGCGTGCTGTTCTTCGCCATGGTGTCGATTGCCGCCCTGACCTCGGCGATTTCCATGATCGAAGCCACGGTGGCCTATCTGAACGAGAAGCACGGCATCAGTCGGATGAAATCCGCGGCCCTGGCTGGTGGCGTACTGCTGGTGATCAGCCTGCTGGCCATGCTCTCGTTCAATCTGATGGCCGGTTGGACGCCGCTGGGCAAGAACTTCTTCGACTGGCTGGACTACCTGACTTCGCGCTGGATGATGCCTTTGGGCGGGATTTTCCTGGTCTGCCTGGCGGGCTATGCCCTGCGTGACGAAATCATGCGTGATGAGCTGAACCTGCCGCCACTGGGCTATGCCCTCTGGCTGTTTATGGTGCGCTATGTCAGCCCGGTACTGATCATGGTGGTGTTCCTCCACGCCCTCGACTGGTTGCTGTTCGACCCGGTCAGCCAGTGGTACTGGATCGCCGGAGCCATCGGCCTGCTCACGGTGCTGGGTGAACTGCTGCGGCCGCGGGTGATGCCGGTACTGGCCGGGCGTTAAAAGGTTCTACGCTGGACGAAGCAGGGGGCATGACCGTAAGGGCATGCCCCCTTTCTTATGGCGATATAGCCGTTAGGTGCGGCATGCAGCAACTCCTTGTAGGCACGGGCGGGACTGCGCAGTTCCATGTCTGAGAACTACGCGAGGCCAGATACTTTCGCGGGCATGGCCCGCTCCTACAACAGCAGCGGGGATGTGATCCGGGCTGCTTTCTACCCATTTAAGCCTTTGCGCTGTTATGGCCGCGGGCTGGGTCTAGCTGATGGCGATAAGCCGCCATCTAGGTCTGGGTTGCGGCGGAAAGTCGCCGACTGCGGAGGCTGCCGACAAACTGACGCCGTTGGATCGGCGTTCCTCGATTCGTAGCGGGCCAGCTGTGATGCAGCCTGCAGCTCCAATCTCGATTTTCCCCCCGGGCTGGCGCAGGGGTTGCAGGGGTAGCGGCTAAACTACTTGCAGTCATTACAAGGAGCCGCCGCTGTCAGGCCGCCCGATAATAAAAACGGAGTCATTGCCATGTCGTCTGCCGCCCGCCTGTTCGCCGATCTTGCCGTCGGGAAAAAACTCCTCTGTGGTTTCGGTCTGGTGTTGCTGCTGACCATTGCGGTGACCGGCAGTGGTTTTCTCGCGGTGCAGGCGGTGCTGCAGGGCCATGAGAATGTCGCTCGGTTGTCGGCGATCGACGGCATGATTCTCCAGGCGCGGCGCTTCGAGCGGGATTTCGCCCTGCGCCAGAACGACGAGGCGGCGGCGCGGATGCGTGACCAGCTGGACAAGGTGGACGCGCTGCTGGCCGAGCAACTGCAAGCCAGTGCGGCCCAGGACCGCGCCCGTCTGCAGGGTATGCAGCAGGCCATTGCCGATTACCGCCGTCAGTTCGATGGCTTTGTTCAGCAGCTGGGCAATGCGCGTCAGGCGCGCACGACGATGCGCGAAGCGGCGGGGGAGGCGCGCGATCAGTTCGATGTGATCGAGCTGGACATGTACGACGCCGTGCGTGAGCTGCGCCTGGCCGGTGACAAGTTGCGTGGCAGTGATCCGCTGACCCTGGCGGAAACCGCCTCGGGGCTGAGCAAGCGCATGCTCGATCTGCGTGGCCATGAGAGCCAGTTCATTATCGATGGCTCGGCCGAGTCCCTGGAGGAATGGACCTATATCAACGACGACCTGCAGACCGTCGCGCGCAGCCTGATGGTCTGGCTGGACGACGATCAGAAGCGCGCCATCGAGTCGGCTCTGCAGGCCCTGACCCAGTACCAGACGGCCTTTGCCAATTACCAGCAGATGCGCGAGCAAAGCCATGCCAGTGAGCAGGCCATGGTCGAGCAGGCACGTGCCGTACTGGCCCAGGCCGGGGAAGCCAAGGACCGCGAAGACCAGGCGATGACCGCCGACAGCCGCCAGGCCCTGCTGCTGCTCGGGGCCATGGGCCTGGCGGCCGTGGTCCTGGGCATGCTGGCGGCCCTGCTGATTTCCCGTTCCATCGTGGCCCCGCTGCGACAGGCCGTGGCCTTTGCCCGGCGCATTGCCGAGGGCGATCTTAGCCAGGACCTGCAGCACAATCGTCGCGATGAAGTGGGCCAGCTGATGGCGGCCATGCAGGCCATGAGCCTCAGCCTGCGCACCCTGGTGGGGCGTATCGGCGGTGGCGTCGGCCAGATTGCCGCCGCCGCCGAACAGCTCTCGGCGATCACCGCGCAAACCAGCGCCGGGGTGCAGAACCAGAAGATGGAAACCGAACAGACCGCCACCGCCATGCATGAGATGGCCGCCACCGTGCAGGAGGTGGCGCAGAACGCCGAGCAGGCGTCCCGGGCCGCCCGCGATGCGGACCGCGAGGCGCAGCAGGGCAACGGCGTGGTGCAACAGGCGGTCAGCCAGATCGGCAGCCTGGCCCGGGAGGTCGAGCAGTCGGCCGAAGCCATTGCCGCGCTGAATCAGGAGAGCGCGCGTATCGGCAGCGTGCTGGAGGTGATCCGCACTGTCGCCGAGCAGACCAATCTGCTGGCCCTCAATGCGGCCATCGAAGCGGCCCGGGCCGGCGAGCAGGGCCGCGGCTTCGCCGTGGTGGCCGACGAGGTGCGCGCCCTGGCCAAACGCGCCCAGGACTCCACCGAGGAGATCGAAAGCCTGATCGTCAGCCTGCAGGGCATGGCCAAGGGTGCGGTGGAAAAGATGGAAAGTAGCCGCAGCCTGACCCAGCGTACCGTGACCCTGGCCGCCGAAGCGGGCGATGCCCTGGGGCGGATCACCCTGGCGGTGAGCACCATCGAACAGATGAACCAGCAGATCGCCGCGGCCGCCGAAGAGCAGAGCGCGGTGGCGGAAAATATCAGCGAAAGCGTGACCCGGGTGCGCGATATCGGCGAGCAGAGCGCCAGTGCCAGCGAGCAGACCGCCGCCTCCAGTGCCGAACTGGCACGCCTGGGTGTCGAGTTGCAGGGACTGGTCGCGCAGTTCCGTACCTGAGGTAAACCGGGGGCTTTGCGCCGTTCGGGAGCGGTCTGGTAGTTGGTAGATACCGACTTCCCGGATTGCATCCGGGCTACGAGAGCCGGATTTGGGTAGCGAATCCATTCCCTCGGGCAACCCGAGATCCGTAGGGGATCACTCGCCGCAGGCAGTGCACCATGGCTGTCGGGCTGTCGGGCTGTCGGGCTGTCGGGCTGTCGCTTCGCTCCCGAGCGGCCCGCCCAGCCTTGTCGCCGCTATCCCATGCGCGACTAGCAGGCCGTTTTCAACCCTGGATTGCCCACGCAGGTCGTTTCTCTATGGCCTGTCAGGGGTTTGCCCAGCTCGTTGGCCCAGGCCACCAGCGGCACATTCACTTCGGGCTGCCAGATGCGTGTCAGCAGCAACTGCAGGCGGTCTATATCGCCACGTTCGAAGGGCAGGCGCTGAATTTCATCGTGTACGCGCCATTGGCCGTCTTCCAAGGTGGCGAAGGCGAAGCGGAAGGGATGAAAGCCGGTCATGCCCAGGCGGATATCGGTTACCACCAACTGATCGCCGAGCTGGTCGTAGCGCAGCACGCCGTCGGTGAACCAGGCCAGGCGTGCATGCGCCGGCGAGTCGGCCAGGGCTGCGGCCAGCCGGGTGCCGCGGGCAATCCTGCCGAGCTGCGGCGGGGCGCTGTCGAGCCAACTGACCAGCACTTCGTGATAATCCTCACCCTCCAGCACGATCACCCGCCACAACAGGCTGTTGAAGGGTGTCGGCGTGCTGAACAGGGCATCGGCCTGGATGCCCTGGCGGGCCAGTTCGGCCTCCACCCGTTGTTCGGCCATATATTTGCCGCCCAGGGTNGAGGCCAGGTACAGGGTCGACAGCAGNAGNGCGATGGCNGGAACCCTGGGCGTCTTGTCCCGCAGCCCNTACAGCAGGCCGATAACCACGGCGATGCCTAGCGGCAAGGTGTAGAGGGGGTCGATGATAAAGATGCTCGACCAGGCGGTGGGCGTCGGCATCAGCGGCCAGAACAGCTGGGTGCCGTAACTGGTGAAGGCATCCAGCAGCGGGTGGGTGAGCAGGACCAGCCAGAGGGTGAAAAACAGCCGTTGCGTCGAATAGCCCGGATTGTGTCGCAAGCGCCGGGTCAGCCAGGTCAGCAGCAGGGCCAGGCCGGTGAGCACAATCAGCGAATGGCTGAAGCCGCGGTGGTAGGTCATGTCGGCTACGGCATCGCCGTAGTCGATGATTACATCCATATCCGGCAGGGTGCCGAGCATGGCCCCGTAAAGCAGGGCCTTGCGCCCTTGCCAACGGCCGAGCAGGGTGCCCTGGATAGTGGCACCGAGCACGGCCTGGGTAATCGAATCCATCGCACAGCTCTCAGGTTGGTCAGATCGCTAACTTAACCGAGCCGCTGCAAATTGGCCGCTGGTAATTTTCAAGCAAAGATTTCACTGACGCAGCTGGCTGATTGGGCCTCAGGCCCCTGACGCAGTGCCATGGCCGGGAGGGCGCTCACCCTCCCGGCCATGGCTGGTTTTTTCGGCACATCTTCAGAGCTTGAAGAAGCTGACCTTCTCGGTCAGGCGATTGGCCAGGGTGGCCAGTTCGCGGCTGGAGGAGGCCACCTGTTCGGACCCGGCGGAGGTTTCCAGAGTGGCGTTGTGGATGCGGTTGATGTTCTGGTTGACCTCTTCGGCCACCGCGCTCTGTTCTTCCGAGGCGCTGGCGATCTGCGCGTTCATATCGTTGATGGCGGTGACTTCGGTGCTGATCTTGTTCAGAGCACTTTCCGCCACGGCAGTCTGCTCGACGGTCTGTTGAGCCAGTTGGCGGCTGCTGCGCATCACTTCGGCGGCCTTGCCGGCACCTTCCTGCAGCTTGCCGATCATGCCGCGGATTTCCCGGGTCGAGTCCTGGGTGCGGGTGGCCAGGGAGCGCACCTCGTCGGCCACCACGGCAAAGCCGCGGCCATGTTCGCCGGCGCGGGCCGCTTCGATGGCGGCGTTGAGCGCCAGCAGGTTGGTCTGCTCGGCGATCGAGGTAATCACTTCGATGATCTTCTCGATGCTCTCGCTGTCAGTGGACACCTGCTGCACGCTCTGGGCGGCGCTTTCCAGGGTCTTCGCCAGGTTCTGGATGGCGCTGGCGGTTTCGCTGACCACGCGGTTGCCGGTGGCCACTTCGTTGTCGGCGCTACGGGTGGCGGAGGCGGCGCTGGCGGCGTAACTGGCCACTTCATTGACGGTGGCGGCCATCTGGTTGATGGCGGTGGCCATCTGCTCGGCTTCGCTGGATTGCAGGCGAATCTGCCGATTGTTGCTGGCCGAGGTGGTCAGCAGCTGGTCGGAGGACAGGGTCAACTCGCCGGCGGCGCTGCGCACCTGGGTGATGGTCTCGGCCAGGTGCTTGACCATGTCCTGCAGGGCACCCATAACGCTGTCCGGGTAGCGGGTCTGGATGCGCTGGTTGAGTTCGCCATCGGCCAGACGATGAATGACCTGGGCCACTTCATGGGGCTCGGCCCCCAGGGTGGATTTCAGCTGATTGATGATCAGCAGCGACACGCCAGCACTGAGCAGAATTGCCGCGGCGGTCACCAGCAGAATCAGCAGGCGAAAACCACCGGCGGCGTCGCGCACTGCTCCGATATCGTGGCCGATGGTTTCTTCCTGGTGGTCGATAAAGCCGTTGATGCGCTTGAGCCACTCACCGTAGGCCGGCGACACCTCGCTCAGTAGCAGGGCCTGGGTGGCAGCGCTATCGCCTTGGCGGCGCTGGGCGATCAGGCGCTCGGTCAGGCTCAGGGTACTGCGTTCGATGGCCTTGATATCGCTGAGCAGGCGCTGTTCGGTGACGCTCGGAGCCTGTTCGCGCAGCAGGCTATCCATGGCCTGGGCCGACTCCTGATAAAAGGCGTCGAGGCGCTGAATCTCTGCCAGCTGGCTGTTCAGGGCAGCATCGTTGTCCACCAGCACGGCGTCGCGAATGGCGATGGCGCGGTCATGCACGCTGCCGCGGAAGTTGATCGCATAGCGCTGCTTGACCGTGGCCCCTTCGCTGACCTCGGTCAGGGTGCTGTCGATAAAGCCGACCCGCAGCACCCCGAACAGGCTGATCAGAATCATCAGTGACAGAATCAGACCGAAACCCAGACCCAAACGCTGGGCGATGCTCATTTGCGATGACATNGGATGAACTCCTCTTGCCCCTGGGGGGCTACTGCGGCGTGCGACGGGTGGGGTGACGGCTAGATGCTGAATGCTGTCCTGTGCAAATCCTATACATAAAATAGATTTTGTACAGGTTTTGTTTGCATATAGATGATAATGGCAGATAGCCGGTAGTGGTGCTGCATAGATGTCCAGGAAATGGCCATAATGCCCGTAGCCAAGTAGTTTCCGCCGGCTGCAGGCAGTCGCGCGGCCTGTGAGGCTAGGCAGTGGAGGCTCGACTGACCTATACGAAGGTTGTACAGGTGGTGCGGGTGGGGTAAGCGATGCTTGTGCGCCGTCCGTCCAAAGCCGAGCCAGGTGCTGGCAAAGCAAGCAAGCTGCAGCTCGCGCTATCGAACTTGCCCCTTTTGCGCACATGCGCCGGGCATGTGAGAGGTGTCAGCATCTATGCTTGGCCTAGTCTTTCCATCCGCTCCACCCTTGAGCACCGCACTGCTCATCAGGTAGAACACGTGAAGCTATCGACATCTACTGCAGCGCTGCTCTGTCTCTTGCTCGGCACTTTGGCCCGGGCCGAGCCGTATCAGGTCGTTACCGAGGAGTGGGCCCCGTACAACTACCAGGAGAACAATCAGCTCACCGGTATGGCCACCGAGATCGTGCGGACCATCATGGCAATGACCGGCGATGATTTCGAGATTGTGCTGCTGCCCAGTATGCGAACCACCCAGGTATTGCAGACCCGGCCCAAGACCATCATGTACTCGCTGTTTCGCACGGCGGAGCGCGAGCCTTTGTACAAGTGGGTTGGCCCCATAGTGGAAGAGTCCATCCACCCCTATCAGCTGGCCAGTGCACCGCAGCCGGTGAACTCCCTGGAGCAACTGATGCGCGCCCCGCAGATCACTACGCGCCATGCCGGCCTGGTACCCAAGATGTTGCAGTCGCTGGGCTTCAACAACCTCGACACAAGTGCAACCGTGAACCTGCAGCTCTACCGCATGCTGCTGGCCGGGCGCACCGGCATCATCATCGGCGACACCGATGCCGGGGTGGCGTACTACAGCCGCCAGTTGAATATCGCCCCTGGCACGCTGCGCAAGATCCCTATCGAAATCTATCGCGCCTCGCTGTACATCGCCTTCAGTCGCGACTGTGACGACGAACTGGTCGCCGCCTGGGCCGGTGCCCTGGAACAGCTACGCCACTCGGGCGAGCTGGCGCGCATCCAGCGGCGCTATGTGCAAGCCAGCATGCCTACAACGAAGCGTCGATGAGTCTGCAGAAGAATGCTCGCGACACCCCAGGCACTCCCGCTTAAAAGAGGGCAGAGCACGACTGAGAAGATGGCGATCAGTCTTTAGGATGGCACCTGGTTTTCACCTACCGCTGGTGGCCGACGGGACACTTGGACAACGCCTATTTCTGTTGGCACGCTGACGCTTAGCCATTGCCAATGGCGCAGTAATCGCCGGAGTGAAACGGGACTCGCAGAGCTCGTGGGAACAAACGCTCGAACTCATCTTTGACCACCGCGTAACACTCGCAGGAACGCCCTTCCAACACCGGCCGATTGAGCAGGGTAATGCTGCCGCGGCGATAGCTGATGACCCCGGCACGCTGCAGACTGCCGGCCATTTCGGACACGCCGCCGCGCCTTACCCCAAGCAGGCTGGCGATCAACTCTTGGGTCATTTGCAGGGTATTAGCCGGCAAGTGATCAAAGTACTGCAGCAGCCAGCGGCAGAATTGCTGATCCAGCGAATGCGCGCGGGTACAGACCAGGCGCTGGGCCATCTGCGTGAGCAGCGCCTGGGTGTAGCGCAGGAGCAATTGTTGCAGCGCGCCTGCGTGATCGAAGGGTGACTTGAGCACCTGCCCCTTCGCGCGGTAGGCCGAGCCGCTGCTCTGCACGACGGCTCGGCTTAGGGGGGTCTCGCCGCCCATATACATGGCCAGGCCAACCACCCCTTCATTGCCGACGATGGCGATCTCGACCGACGAGCCATCTTCGACGCTGTACAGCAGCGAAACGATGGCGTTGGTTGGGAAGTAGAGATAGCGCATCGGCTCACCGGGCTCGTACAGCACCGTGCCCGCGAGCAAGGGAACAAGCTCGAGAAAAGGCAGCAGGCACGCTAGATCGTTGTCAGGCAGGGCAGCCAGCAAGTGATTTTCGCGCGGATGAGTGGAGATCGACATAGCATCCTTTGAGCAACGGCACGGCAATCCCTTCTAGGCCTTTGCCAGCACCACTGCATGATGGCGAGAATCGCCAAGGAGTTCTGTCCGTTCGCGTACACAGCACGCGGAATTTGCCGAAATTGTCGGCAATTAGTGCTGTGATCCGTGCTGGCAGCGCAGCTGCAAGTCGCCTCCCCGAGCGCTTATTTCGTCGTCAACGCTGACGATGCGACCTGATGCTTATCGATCTACTGGTATTGACGGGGCCGGCGGCCCGTAGGATGGACTTCTCACAAGGCGTGCCTGGCCGAAGCCGCCGCACTGCAGTCGGCTAAAGAAGATAAATCCGAAAATTGTCTTCAAATGACAGGCATGAAGCGCAAGCTGGTATCGATTGTTAGCAATTAGGCTAAGGTCAATACACCGTTCAAGACGAACCTGTCACTGCTGGCTGAAATGGAGGTTCAACAACAGCAAGGTGTTTCTCGTCCTGCTTCGCTGAATCAGGCTTTGGGGACTGTCCGCGAATCGTCAAACCACCACCAGGCGGCCCAGCGCCGTTATCGAGCACGTGATGTGGAGGCTTCATGAACGACTTTTGCTGGCCCCTTGCCGGGCTTCTGTTAGCAGTAAGCGTATCCACCCAGGCCGCTGATCCACTCGCGGTCTATGGCAAGGGCGGCACCAACCCTGCCGCGATGGCATGTACCAGCTGCCATGGCACCGAGGGGGAAGGGCTGGCCGCCGCCGGGTTCCCACGGCTGGCCGGCCTGTCCGCCGTCTACCTGAAAAAGCAGCTGGCCGATTTTGCCTCCGCTGAGCGCGTCAACCCGATCATGCAGCCTATTGCTGCGGCCCTGAGCGCCGAGGAAGCGGACGCTGTCACGGCGATGCTCGCCAGCAAACCGCAACCGCCAGTCGAACGGATCAGTCGCGCCGCCTTGGCTGAGGAGCCGGATGCCGTGCTGGCATTGCGCGGTGCCTGGGAGCGCAATATTCCTGAGTGTGTGGCCTGCCACGGCCCCAGCGGTGTGGGGGTTGGCGACACCTTTCCGCCACTTGTGGGGCANTCCGCGCAATACCTGTCTGCGCAGNTACTCGCTTGGCAGCAAGGGACTCGCAAGAATGATCCGAACGATCTGATGGGGCATATCGCCCGCAGCCTTAGCCAAGACGAGATCAAAGCCGTTTCGGCGTACTTCGCCAATCTGACCGAAGCAGGAGCTGGCCAATGAACGCTTGCACAAGCAGCTTGTTGCTGATCGCACTTGCCCTGCCCGCTCATGCCGCCGACATCGCGATGAAGGATCAGTCGTTACTCTCCGCCCAAGCAGCGGCACCAGCCAGCAGCCATTACTTCCAGCCGCCGAAGGAAAGCCAACTGCCTGATAACGCCTTCGGCAAGTTGGTACAGGAAGGCCGCGCCCTCTTTGTCGACACCAAAAAGTACGCGCCGGACTATGTCGGGAACGGCCTCGCGTGCGCTAACTGCCACCTTGACCAGGGCCGCAAAGCCAACTCCGCCCCGCTGTGGGCGGCGTACACCATGTACCCGGCGTACCGGAAGAAGAACGACAAGGTGAACACCTACGCCGAGCGCTTGCAGGGCTGCTTTCAGTTCAGCATGAATGGCAAGGCTCCGGACGCGAACGGCCCGGTCATCGCAGCGCTCTCGGCTTATTCCTATTGGCTGGCAACCGGCGCACCCACCGGTCAGGAACTGCCAGGCCGAGCCTATCCGGAAGTGCCGCCACCTGAGGGCGGGTTCGACCTGGCCAAGGGCGCGCAGGTGTATACCGCCCAATGTGCGCTGTGTCATGGCCAGAACGGTGAAGGGCAAAAGGCCGGCGAGGATTATGTATTGCCACCACTGTGGGGCGCGGACTCGTTTAATTGGGGCGCGGGGATGCATCGGATCAACACCGCTGCCGCATTCATCAAGGAAAACATGCCGTTGGGCAAAGGCACGAGCTTGTCGAATGAGGATGCCTGGCATGTGGCAGCATTTATGAACAGTCACGAACGCCCACAGGACCCGCGCTTGATCGACGGTTCGATCGAAAAAACTCGCGACAAGTACCACGCCAATGACGGGGTGAATCTATACGGTAAAACCGTTAACGGGCAGTTGCTGGGCAAAGGCCTCTAACGACGTTACCTGGCTATTGCAGAGAGGGGCGATGAGGTGCCTTTTTACGGATGGCCGAACATCGCTAGGGGATCGCTTCGGGTGGCGGTGTGCAGTTGAGAAACCCGCGTAGACGGGGGCTGTGGTCCAGCGCAAAGCAGCCAATTGATTCTCATACCGCTTGGGCTTCCTCATTGGGCGAGCACTGCCATTCGGGTTACAGAACTGCCTCTCTCCATATGCCAAGCCAAATCCGCTATTTGATAAGACGGGCGAGTTATCCTGTGCCCCATCGCTACTCTTGGTTCCTCATAGCATGCTGATCATTTCCAACAGCGTTCACATCCCGGATGCTGAAATCGAGCTGACCGCCATCCGCGCCCAGGGCGCGGGCGGGCAGAACGTCAACAAGGTGTCCAGTGCGATCCATCTGCGCTTCGACATCCAGGCTTCCAGCTTGCCGCCGTTCTACAAGGAGCGCTTGCTGACGCTGCGCGATAGCCGTATCACCGCCGAAGGCGTGGTGGTGATCAAGGCCCAGCAGTACCGCACCCAGGAGCAGAACCGCGCCGATGCGCTGGAGCGCCTGGCCGAGCTAATTCGCAGCGCGGCTAAAACCGAAAAAGCCCGCCGCCCGACCAAGCCGACCCTGGGCTCGAAGAAGCGCCGCCTGGAAGGCAAGAGCATCCGCGGCACGATCAAGGCAGGGCGCGGCAAGGTGGATTTCTGAGTGCCGTATAAGGGGTCGCCCGAGGTAGCGTGTTTCCGGCAGATTAATGCGGATAAATACGATTTACCGGATGGGATATTTGACTAACATGCACGAATGAAAACGACCCTGGATGAACTACAGGCCTTTGTTCGTGTGGTGGACAGCGGCTCGATCAGTGCCGCCGCCGAGCAGCTGACGCAGACTGCCTCAGGCGTCAGTCGCGCCCTCAGCCGGCTGGAAGACAAGCTCGATGTCACCCTGCTGCGCCGCACCACACGCCGCCTGGAGCTGACCGAGGAGGGCCAGGCCTTTCTCGTCCAGGCGCGCAAGATTCTCGATGCGGTGGAGGATGCCGAGGAGCAGATGAAGCTGCGCCGGCAGAAGCCCGCCGGGCGTTTGCGGGTCAATGCTGCCGCGCCTTTTATGCTGCATGCCGTGGTGCCATTGATCGCAGGCTTTCGCGCGCAGTATCCGGATATCCAGCTGGAACTGCACAGCAGCGACCAGATCATCGACCTGCTCGAACAGCGCACCGATGTGGCCATCCGCATCGGCCCGCTGCGCGACTCGACCCTGCATGCGCGGCCGCTGGGCAGCAGCTGCCTGCGCGTGCTTGCCAGCCCGGCCTATCTCAAAACCCATGGCACGCCGCAAAGTGTCGAGGAGCTGAGCGGCCACAGTCTGCTCGGCTTTACCCAGCCCGACAGCCTCAACCAGTGGCCGCTGCGCCATGCCCTTGGCGACGCCTACAGCATCACCCCGAGCCTCGGCGCGTCCAGCGGCGAAACCCTGCGCCAGTTGGCCCTGGCCGGTGCCGGAATTGTCTGCCTGGCGGATTTTATGACCCGCGCCGACCGCGCCAACGGTGAGCTGGTGCAGGTTCTGCTGGCGTATACGGTCGAGGTGCGCCAGCCGATCCATGCGGTGTACTACCGCAATACCGCGCTGGCTTCGCGCATCACCTGCTTTCTCGACTACCTCGCCGGCCAGTTGCTTGAGGCATAGCAGGCCGTTGAAAACCGTAGGCGAGGCAGGCAAGACAAGGCAAAAACGGCCGAGGAAGCGGAGTTTACTGGCTGTAAATGAGCATTCCGAGGCCGTTTTTAACGCAGTATTGCCAA